>ERZ772827.36-NODE-36-length-76858-cov-8.355025_pt1 | contig 76858 bp, 74 predicted proteins | sample MGYA00580850_ERZ772827 | MGnify/ENA primary metagenome ERZ772827 (study PRJEB29015, sample SAMEA2737950) | human oral metagenome | biome: human oral; feature: human-associated habitat; material: dental | place: China | collected 2145 ... | reverse complement strand
ACCTGTTGAAAGCGGCTAACAGGCTAAGTGTGCCTGTTGCCGCCTAAAAGGCGGCTCGGATGCCTGATTATCAGGTATCCGGGGAGGATTAAGGGGGTATTTGAGTAGAATCAATGGATATTTGAAACAAAAACAGCCGAAAATCTTTAATTAGATTTTGGCTGTCGGGGAAAAAGGAATTTTGCAAAGGTCTCTTTTTTGGTGTTTTTCAGCACACTGGGAGACCGGAGCGAAATCTTTGGCCTATTCCTGATGGTATTGCTGCCGTGGAACCTGTTTTGTGCATTGATTGCTGCGGCCGCCGCCGGTATGGCGGGCTGGATGCTGTACGATCGGGCATGGCATCCGCGCTGGCGGCGCAGGTTGTTTGCTGCTTCGCTGCTGTGGGGGCTGACTTCCTGCGTTGCCGTGATAACGCTGGTTCAAAGCTGGGTTTTGGTCTGGCCGTGCAGTATGCTGCTGACCTACTTTTGCCTGCGTTCGCGGCAGGATGCCGGCAAGGCAGCCTGAAAGGCGGAAAACCGGTTTTCAGGCTGCCTTGTCCGGCGTTTACGGCTGCAGCCGTCCGCCCTTAATCTGCAGGCCGCCGAGCCGGCGGGCGAGGCCGTGGTGGCGCAGCGCGTGGGTGATGGCAACGGCCAGGCCGTCGGCGGCGTCGGCCTGCGGCGTGCCGGAGAGATTGAGCATCTGCACCACCATATGCTGCACCTGTTCTTTGGCCGCCTTGCCGCGCCCGACCACCGACTGCTTGACCTGCAGCGCGGTGTATTCGTAAACCGGCAGCCCGCGCAGCACCAGCGCCGCCAGCGCCGCGCCGCGCGCCTGGCCGAGCATCAGCGTGGCGGCGGGATTGACGTTAACAAACACTTGCTCCACCGCTGCCTGTGCGGGGCGGTAGGTGGCGATCAACTCGTCGATATGCTCGACGATCACGCCGATGCGGCCGGCCAGCTCGTCTTTGGGGATGGTTTTGATGCAGCCTGAAGCCACATAAACCTGCTCGCGGCCGATGACGTCGATAATGCCGAAACCGGTGCTGCGGCTGCCGGGGTCGATGCCTAAAATTCTTAAGGGGCGCTGGCTCATGGCGGAACGGGGGAAACGGAAAAGGCGGCGATTATATAGCGAAAGGCAGCCTGAAAACTGTTTCAGGCTGCCTTATAATCCGCCCCCATGAACACGCCCGATTCCGAATTTGACCTTGCCCTGTTTCTGAAAACCCTGCCCGCGCTGCCGGGGGTGTACCGCATGATTGCCGCCGACGGCTCGGTGCTGTATGTGGGCAAGGCGGTGAACCTGAAGCGGCGAGTGTCGGGCTATTTCCAGAAAACCGCCGGCCACTCGCCGCGCATCGCGCTGATGGTCAAGCAGGTGGTGCGGGTGGAGATCACCGTTACCCGCAGCGAGGCCGAGGCGCTGATTCTGGAAAACAATCTGATCAAGTCGCTGTCGCCCAAATACAATATCCTGTTTCGCGACGACAAATCCTATCCCTATCTGATGCTCTCCGGCCACGAGTTCCCGCAGATGGCCTACTACCGGGGCAGCCTGAAAAAGCCGCACCAGTATTTCGGCCCCTATCCCAATGGCTACGCGGTGCGCGACAGCATCGAGGTGCTGCAAAAAGTGTTCCAGCTGCGCACCTGCGAAGACAGCGTGTTTGCCCACCGCGAGCGCCCCTGCCTGCTGCACCAGATCAAGCGCTGCTCCGCGCCGTGCGTGGGCGCGGTTTCGGTTGAAGACTACCGCGCCACGGTGGAAGAAGCCGCCGCCTTTCTCAACGGCCGTACCGACGTACTCAGCCGCACCCTGCAGCACAAAATGCAGCAGGCCGCGGCCAACCTGCAGTTTGAAGAAGCCGCGCGCTACCGCGACCAGCTGCAGGCGCTCGGTCTGGTGCAGAGCCGCCAGTTTATCGACAGCCGCAACCCCGACGCCCCGCACAACATCGACATTCTCGCGCTGGCAGTAGAGCAGGGCGGCGTGTGCATCAACTGGACCAGCATTCGCGGCGGCCGCCACGTCGGCGACAAAAACTTCTTTCCCGACACCCGCCACGACCCCGATCCCAACGGCCAGGACTACGCCGAAGCCTTCGCCGCCCAGCACTATCTGGGAAAAACCAAGCCCGATCTCGTCATCAGCAATTTCAGGCTGCCTGAAAGCCTGCAAGAAGCCGTCAGCAGCGAGCACGGCAAGGCCGTCCAATTCGTTTACAACACGCGCGGCGAGCGCAAAGTGTGGCTCGACATGGCGGTGCAGAACGCCCGCCTTGCCCTGTCGCGCCACCTGCTGCAAAACAGCAGCCAAATCCGGCGCACCGCCGCGCTGGCCGAACTCATCGGCCTGCCCGAAGCCGAATTGCAGCGGCTCGAATGCTTCGACATCAGCCACACCCAGGGCGAAGCCACCGTCGCATCCTGCGTGGTGTACGACGAACACGCCATCCAGCCTTCCCAATACCGCCGCTACAACATCACCACCGCCAAAGCCGGCGACGACTACGCCGCCATGCGCGAAGTGCTCACCCGCCGCTACGGCAAACTTGCCGAAGCCCAGGCCAACGGCGAAACCGTGCGCTGGCCGGACGCCGTGCTCATCGACGGTGGCAAAGGCCAAATCGGCATGGCGCTCGAAGTTTGGGAAGAACTCGGCCTGAGCATCCCGCTGATCGGCATCGCCAAAGGCCCCGAGCGTAAAGCCGGCCTGGAAGAACTGATCCTGCCCTTCCAAAACCGCACCCTGCGCCTGCCCGACAACAGCCCCGCCCTGCATCTTTTGCAAACCGTGCGCGACGAATCCCACCGCTTCGCCATCACCGGCCACCGAAAAAAACGCGACAAAGCCCGCATCACATCGTCGCTCAACGACATCGCCGGCATCGGCAGCAAACGCAAAGCCGCCCTGCTCACCCGCTTCGGTGGACTGCGCGGTGTCCAAGCCGCCAGCATCGACGATCTCGCCCAAACCGAAGGCATCAGCCGCGCCCTGGCGGAAAAGATTTACGCCGCGCTGCACACGCATGCGTAAATGCAAAAAGGCAGCCTGAAAACGGTTTAAGCGGTTTTCAGGCTGCTTTTGCGGCGAAACGCCCGTTTCAGGCAGCCTGAAACGGGTGTTGTGCGTTTGGGCGGGTTTAATGGCGCCGTGCTTTGAAGCCGATCAGGTGGCGGCGGGTGGCGGCCCAGGCGCCGGCGATGCCGAGCAGGCAGACGACGATCAGCACCGATACCGTTTCCCACCAATAGAAAGTGCGCCACTGCAGATTGATGCCGTAGGGCTGGAAAATCTGGGTAATCAGCGGGCGGGTTTGCGCCATCAGCCAGGTGCACAGACCGAGACTGAGTAGGGCGGAGAGCAGGCTCTGCCAGGCGGCCTGGTAGAGAAAGGGGCGGCGCACAAAGGAAGAGGGCGCGCCCAGCAGTTTGGTGATTTCGATTTCTTCCTTGCGGCTGAGAATCTGCAGGCGGATGGTGTTGTGCGCCACCAGCACAAAGGCAAAACCCAGCGTTACCGCCAGAAACCAGAAAATCTGGTTGGCCAGGGTGTTGAGACGGTAGAGGGTCTGCATCCATTCCTGGTCGAGCTGGGTGCTTTCCACCATCGGGTAGGCGGCCAGGTCTTTTTGCAGTGCGAGCACCGCCTGCGGATCGGCATCGGCGGGGGTAACGACAAAGGCGTCGGGCAGCGGGTTTTCGTCGAGCATCGACACCACTTCCTGCGTGCCCATCGCCGCTTTCATTTCTTCCAGCCCTTCGGCTTTGGCAACAAAACGACTCTCTTTTACCCGTGGGTCGCCGGCGAGCAGTTTTTGCACGGCATTGGTGTCCGCGCCGGCGGCGCCCATGTCCATATACAGGGTAATCTGCGGCACGCCGCTTAGGCGGTCGAGCACGTTTTTGCTGCTTTGCACGCCCAAATAGAGCGTGAGCGGCAGGGTCATGGCGATGGCGAGCATGGCCAGTATCATCAGCGCGGCCAGCGGCTGTTTGAAGAAATAGGCGGCGGCGCGGCGGGCACTTTCCCAGTGGAGCGACAGATAATTCATGATGCGAACCTGCCTTCCTGCAGGCGCAGGATGCGGTGGCCGTAGTCCTGCATCAGGGTTTCGTCGTGCGCCGACACGATGACGGTGGTGCCGGCTTCGTGAAAGGTTTTAAACAGTTCCATAATGTCGAGCGCGTAGGCGCGGTCGAGGTTGGCCGAAGGTTCGTCGGCAATCAGCAGGCTGGGCTGGTGGACGACGGCGCGGGCGATGCACAGACGCTGCTGCTCGCCGCCTGAGAGACCACGCGGGTCGGCGGTTTCGCGTCCGCCCAAACCGACTTTTTCAATCGCGATGCGGGCGCGTTTGTCGGCGGTTTTGCGGTCGTAGCCGATAATCCGCAAGGGCAGCAGCACGTTTTCCAGCACGTTGCGGTCAAACAGGATTTTGTGGTCTTGGAACACGATGCCGATGTGCTGGCGCAGGTAGCACAGCTGGTTGTCGGAAAGGCGGCCGATGTCCTGTTTGTTCATCAGCACGCGGCCGCCGCTGGGGCGGGTGATGCCGGAAATCAGCTTCAGCACCGTCGATTTGCCGGCGCCCGAATGGCCGGCGATGAAAATCATCTCGCCTTTGGCAATGGCGAAGCTGACGTTTTTCAGAGCCTGAAAACCGCCCTGATAGGTTTTAGATACGGATTCGAATCGAATCATGGATCAAGCACTCCCGTGTTTTCAGGCTGCCTGCGGCGGTGCGCGGGCAGGGAAAGGTGGCGATTATAAGCGGACTTTGCGCGCCGCCCCAAACGCTGTCGCCGGCCGCTTGGCGGCGCTTGCGGCAAAAAAGCGCCGTTAAACAGAAAATTGCCGTATTAAAGGCAAATTTTGCTATAATCGCGGCTTTTCGCGCAGCAGCGGCAGCCTGAAAAACAGGCAGCCTGAAAATACCGTCAAGGCTGCGCCAATCCGAAACCAGACAGGAGATTTATCATCGCACAAGAACGCGAAGCACGTATCAACGGCGAAATCACCGCCAAAGAAGTGCGTTTAATCAGTGGTACGGGCGAACAGCTCGGCGTGGTATCCGTAAAAGAAGCCCTCGCATTGGCCGAAGAGCAGGATGTGGACCTGGTGGAAATTTCCCCCACCGCCAAACCGCCTGTGTGCAAGCTGATGGACTTTGGCAAATACAAATACGAGCAGTCGAAAAAACGCGACGAAGCCAAGAAAAAACAAAAACAGGTGCAGATTAAGGAAATCAAATTCCGCCCGGGCACCGACGAAGGCGACTACCAAATCAAAATGCGCAACATCGTGCGCTTTTTGAGCGAAGGCGACAAAGTCAAAGTTACCTTGCGTTTTCGCGGCCGCGAGATGGCGCACCAGCAGCTGGGCGCCCAACTGCTCGAGCGCGTGAAAGAAGATTTGGCGGAAATCGGCCAGGTGGAGCAGTTCCCGAAAATGGAAGGCCGCCAGATGGTGATGATGATTGCGCCGAAAAAGAAATAAGCCTATAATCCCGCGCCTTTCGCATCCGCCGCGCGCGAAAGGCGTTTTTCAGCGGCAAAAACCGTGGCAGCGGGTTTCAAGTGCGGATTTTTCCGCCTCCTTCTGCCTTATCCTATAAGTAACCCGGAGTTTTCCATGCCTAAAATGAAAACCAAATCCAGCGCGAAAAAACGCTTCAAAGTGCTGGGCAACGGCGGCGTGAAACGCGCCCACGCGTTCAAACGCCACATTCTGACCAAGAAAACCACCAAAAACAAACGCCAGCTGCGCGGCACCTCTATGGTGAACGACCGCGATTTGGCTTCTGTTGCCAAAATGTTGCCCTACGCATAAGGAGATTGAAACATGCCACGCGTAAAACGCGGTGTAACCGCACGTGCCCGTCATAAAAAAGTATTAGCATTGGCCAAAGGCTACCGCGGCCGCCGTAAAAACGTCTACCGCGTTGCCAAGCAGGCGGTAATGAAAGCAGGCCAGTACGCCTACCGCGACCGCCGCCAGCGCAAACGTCAGTTCCGCCAGCTGTGGATCGCCCGTATCAATGCCGGCGCCCGCCAAAACGGCCTGTCTTACAGCAAATTCATGAACGGCCTGAAACGCGCCGCTATCGAGCTGGACCGCAAAGTATTGGCCGACTTGGCCGTATTCGACAAAGCCGCTTTCGCGCAGCTGGTTGAAAAAGCCAAAGCCGCTCTGGCCTAATCCGCCCAGCCGCAATGATTTAAGGGAAACCGTTTTCGGTTTCCCTTGTTTTTTCGTGTTGTCCGGCGTGCCTGCCTGGACGAAACCGGCAGGGTAGGGCGGTGGCGTATTGCCGCTTGCAGGCAATATGGCTCAAACCAAGCATGTAAAAAAGCAGCCTGAAAAGCACCAATCGGCTTTTCAGGCTGCTTTTATTGCGCGTCTGACCAAATCAAACGTGGAAACTTTCGCCGCAGCCGCAAGACTCTTTCACGTTCGGGTTTTGGAACTTAAAGCCTTCCTGCAAGCCTTCTTTGGCGTAGTCCAGTTCGGTGCCGTCCAAATAAACGTGGCTTTTGGGATCGACGAATACTTTGACGCCGTGTTCTTCAAAAACCAAGTCGTCGGGATCGACGGTGTCGGCGAATTCGACGGTGTAGGCCAAGCCCGAGCAGCCGCTGGTTTTCACGCCCAAGCGCACGCCTTCGCCTTTGCCGCGTTTTTCGAGAAAGTCGCGGATGCGTTCGGCGGCATTGCTGGTGATGGTAATCATAATTTTGCCCTTTCAGAATGAGTGTGTCCGATATGCGGGCGATTGTACCGCAAACAAGGTTTTCAGGCTGCCTGAAAAACCACAACCGAGTGCGGGGAATCGGTGTCGCGGTTTAGTGCGACATAATCTGGCGCAGAAACTGGCGCGCGCGTTCGGTTTTCGGTGCGGTGAAAAACTGTTCGGGCGTCGAGTCTTCGAGAATCTGCCCCTGATCGACAAACACGATGCGGTCGGCCGCTTCGCGGGCGAAGCCCATTTCGTGGGTAACGCACATCATGGTCATGCCGCTGAAAGCCAGTTCCTTAATCACTTTGAGCACTTCGCCCACCATTTCCGGGTCGAGCGCCGAAGTCGGCTCGTCAAACAGCATCACGCGCGGCTCCATTGCTAGGCCGCGGGCGATGGCGACACGCTGCTGCTGGCCGCCGGAAAGCTCGGTGGGAAAAGCGTCGGCCTTGTGCGCCAGTCCTACCGTTTCCAGCAGCGCGCGCGCTTTTTCTTCCGCCGCCGCCTTGCTCAGGCCTTTGACTTTAACCGGCGAGAGCGTAATGTTGTCGAGCACGCTCAGGTGCGGATAAAGATTGAAGTGTTGGAAAACAAAGCCGACTTCGGTGCGCAGGCGGTTGAGATCGGTTTTCGGGTCGGTTACGTTGATGCCGTCCACCCAGATTTCGCCGCCCTGCACCGGCTCGAGCTGGTTGACGGTGCGGATCAGCGTCGATTTGCCGCTGCCCGACGGGCCGCACACCACCACCACTTCGCCTTTGCGGATGTCGAGACTAACGCCGTTGATTACATGCAGGTTGTTGAAATGTTTGTGGACGTTTTGAAAGCTGACCACGATGTCGGAAGCGGGTTTTGCCATGGGGTTCTCCAAAGTAGGGCGGGCGTTTTCAGGCTGCCTGCGCGGCCAGGCGGTTGCTCAGGGCAACATAGCACTCGGGCGCGACGGCTTCGGCGCGCTGCTGCGGGTCGATGCCGGCGGCGGCCATGTCTGCTTCGCCGGCCAGCCCTTTCAGATTGTTGCGCAGGGTTTTGCGCCGTTGGGAAAAAGCCTGTCTGACCAGCGCGGCAAAGCCGTCGAAATCGGCGGCGGTGCCGATGCGGCCGCTCTGCGGAATCATGCGCACCACCGCCGAATCGACTTTCGGCGCGGGCGTAAACGATTCGGGCGGTACGTCGATCAGTTTTTCCATATCGAAAAAATACTGCAGCATCACGCTCAGGCGGCCGTAATCGTTGCTTTCAGGCTGCGCCACCATGCGCTCGACCACTTCTTTTTGCAGCATAAAGTGCATGTCTTCGATTTCGCCGGCATAGGTGCTGAGCTTGAACAGCAGCGGCGTGGAAATATTGTAGGGCAGGTTGCCGACGATTTTTTTGCGGCCGGGAACGCCGGAAAAATCAAACTGCAGCACGTCGCCTTCGTGGATCTCCAGCTTGCCGGCAAAAGGCTGCGCGCGCAGGTAGGCGATGATGTCGCGGTCGATTTCGCAAACGTGCAGCCGGTTCAGGCGGCGGCACAGCGGCTCGGTAATCGCCGCCAGCCCGGGGCCGATTTCGATAACGGTGTCTTCAGGCTGCGGCCGCACGGCATTGACGATGTCCTGAATGATGCGCGTGTCCTGCAGGAAATTCTGGCCGAAGCGCTTGCGTGCCTGATGGGGTTTCATGGAAATGTGCCGGAAATCAAAAGGGCGCCATTGTACCGAAAAGCATTGGCACTGTGCTGAAAACGGCTAAAAGCAGCCTGAAAGGGATTTTCAGGCTGCTTTTGGTTTTCAGGCTGCCTTTATTTGGGTTAAAGCGGATAACAGGCAGCCTGAAAACGGTTTAACCGCGCCGGCGCTCGAGTCCGTCGAAAAAAGCGAGCAGGGTGTCGGGCAGCCAGCGCAGGTGGCCGCGGCCGCCGCCGCTGACAAAGCCGCAATGGCCGCCGTGTTCGGGCTGCAGCAGGCAGACGCTGGGCGAGACATCGGCGGCGGTAGGCAGGCTGTCGGCGGGAACAAAGGGATCGTTGCGCGCGTTCAGCAGCAGCGTCGGCACGGCAATGTTTTTCAGCAGCGGCTTGGCGGATGATTGGGCGTAATAGTCGTCCTTGTCGGCAAAACCGTGCAGCGGCGCGGTGTAGCGGTTGTCAAACTCCGCCAGCGAGCGGCAGAAACGGCGGCGGCCGGCGGGCACTTTGCCCATCAGAGTGTGCATAAAATAGGGCGTGTAGAGCAGGCGCGACAGCCCGCTTTCGAGCAGGCGGCTGCCGGCGCCCAAATCGAGCGGCGAAGAAACCGTTGCCGCGGCGGCGGGCAGGGCGGCGCTGCCCTGTTCGCCAAGGTATTTCGCCAGCACATTGCCGCCCAGCGACACGCCGACGGCGTAAATTCGCCGGTAGCGCTGCGCCAAAAGCGCGAGCATATGCGCTGCTTCGCGGGTGTCGCCGCTGTGGTAAAGCCGTTTGGACGCCACGCCGCCGCAAGAGCGGAAATGGGCGACCACGCCATGCCAGCCGTGCGCGCGCACGCGGTGCATCAGTTCGACGGCGTAATGGCTGGTGCTGCTGCCTTCGAGCCCGTGAAACAGCACCACCAGCGGCGCGTCGGGGTCGGCGGCATCGACAAAATCGTAGGCGGCCAAATCTTCGCCGTAGCTGTCGGGCAGCAGCTCGCGGCGGTAGGCGGGTGGCGGCGACTGCAGGGCTTTGGCGTACAGCGTTTGCGCATGGCCGCCCTTGAGCCAGGGCGGTGCCTGCAGCGGCGGCAGCTGTTGCAGCAGATCGTGCGGATTCATGGCAAAACTTTGCGGTAACAAAAACGGCGGCCAGTATAGGAAAGCACGGCGGCAGCGGCAAGGGCAGCCTGAAAACTATCCGGCGCGCGAAAAAGGCGCTGCTAATTCTTTTCAGGCTGCTTTCGGGATTGGGGTTTGCCGGCGGGCGGCAAAGGACTTTCAGGCTGCCTGCAGTGCCTGCGGCAAGGCGGTTTTATCCGGTTTTCGCTATGGCAAAGACAGGTAAATCTTGCTAGACTACACGCCGCAACAAACCGCCTGTGCCGGCACGGAGCGCAGGCGGATTTCCACCACCAACCGCCTTAACTAAATGGAGAATGGCATGAGCAACCTAGATTCCCTGTTCCAGCAGATCAAACAGCGCGATCCGAACCAAACCGTATTCCACCAAGCCGTTGAAGAAGTATTCGGCAGCCTGAAACCGTTTTTGGACAAAAACCCGCAATACACCAAAGCCGGCCTGCTGGAGCGCATCGTCGAGCCCGAGCGCGTGATTATGTTCCGCATCTCCTGGGTGGACGACCAAGGCCAAGTGCAGGTAAACCGCGGCTACCGCATCCAGATGAACTCCGCCATCGGCCCCTACAAAGGCGGCCTGCGCTTCCACCCCACCGTAGATTTGGGCGTGCTCAAATTCCTGGCTTTCGAACAAGTCTTCAAAAATGCGCTGACCACCCTGCCGATGGGCGGCGGTAAAGGCGGTTCCGACTTCGATCCCAAAGGCAAATCCGACGCCGAAGTGATGCGTTTCTGCCAAGCCTTTATGACCGAACTTTCCCGCCACATCGGCGCCGATCTGGACGTGCCCGCCGGCGACATCGGCGTGGGCGCGCGCGAAATCGGCTATCTCTACGGCCAATACCGCCGCGTACGCAACGAATTCACTTCCGTACTCACCGGCAAAGGCCTGACCTACGGCGGCAGCCTGATCCGCCCCGAAGCCACCGGCTACGGCACCGTGTACTTCGCCCGCAACATGCTCAAAACCAAAGGCGACAGCTTCGACGGCAAACGCGTGGTGATTTCCGGCTCCGGCAACGTTGCCCAATACGCCGCCCAAAAAGCCCTGCAGCTGGGCGCCAAAGTGCTGACCGTTTCCGACTCTTCCGGCTTCGTCAAATTCCCCGATTCCGGCATGACCGAAGCCCACTTCGACGCGCTGCAGGAAGTGAAAAACGTCCGCCGCGAGCGCCTGTCGGTGTTTGCCAAAGAGCAGGGTCTGGAATACTTCGAAGGCAAACGTCCGTGGGGCGTGGCCTGCGACATCGCGCTGCCCTGCGCCACCCAGAACGAACTGGATGAAAACGACGCCAAAGAGCTGCTGAAAAACGGCGTCAAATGCGTGGCCGAAGGCGCCAATATGCCCTCCACCCTCGGCGCGGTTGAAGCCTTTATCGGCGCGAAAATCCTTTACGCCCCGGGCAAGGCCTCCAACGCCGGCGGCGTCGCCACTTCCGGTCTGGAAATGAGCCAAAACGCCATCCGCCTGTCTTGGAGCGCCGAAGAAGTTGACCAACGCCTGCACGGCATCATGGAAAACATCCACGAAAACTGCGTGGCCAACGGCAGCGAAGGCGGCTATGTGAACTACGTAAACGGCGCCAACATCGCCGGCTTCAAGAAAGTTGCCGAAGCCATGCTGGCACAAGGCGTAATCTAATCCCCGCCTAAACGCGCGGTGGTTCGGACTCTTCGGAGTATCCGAACCGCCGCGTTTTTTGTGCCGGCAGGGCAGGGCGGCAGGCAGCCTGAAACGGTAAACAGGCAAAGCAAACAGACAAAAAGCAGCCTGAAAGCGCAATATCGGCTTTCAGGCTGCCTGATTGGGGCGGATGCCGTTTTAGAAACGGTATTTCACTTGGGCATTCACCGAGCTGTTGTGCCAGTGCGAAGCGCGGATGTGCTGCAGGGCAAGGCCGAGCTTCCAGTTTTCGCTGACGCTGTAGGCGGCGCCGGCGGCAAGGTTGAAGCGCGTTTTCTTGTCGCTGCTGTCGAGCGCGACGCTGATGCCGGTGTTTTTCACCGTGGTGTGCTCGGCGGTTTTGCGCTGCAGATCGCGGGCAAGGCCGGCTTTGCCGAACACGGTCAGCTGGTCGTTGAACGAATACAGCGCGCTGATGCCGAGTTTGGCGGCGGTGGCTTTGGTGTTCATGCCATCAAGATACTGGGTGGCGGAAACATCGATGTTTTTGGCGTCCACCTTGGCGTATTGCAGCGAGAACTCGGGTTTCAGCGCCAGCGATGAGAGCATAAAGGTTTTGTTCACGCCCACGCCGAAACTGTAGAGCTTGCCCGCATCTTTGAGCTTGTTCCAGCCCAGCGTGCCATAGATGCCGATGCCGTGCGGCGCGGCATAGCCGTAACCGAGATCCAGGCCGTAGCCTTTGGTTTTAACGGTTTTCTCGACGCTGCCGAAACGTTCGTCCCAGCGGTTGTCCAAGCGGTTGGCGCCGACGGCGAACAGGTGGCGCTCAAAGGATTTGGACGCGCCGACGCCGATACCGTAGTCGCGGCTTTTGCCGGAAATGCCGTCCATTTTCAGGCGGGAAGCGGCGCCGGTGTAATCCAGCCATACTGCGCCGTTTTGGCCGGCCGCTTCGCCCAGTTTTTCGGCAAACCGCTCGTTCTGCATCATATCGGTGTCGATTTGGTTGTGCTGGCTGTGCAGATGGGTGTCGGTGCCTTGGGCAAACAGGGTTTCGGTCAGCTGGCGGCTTTGGGTGTAGATGCGGGCGGCGGCCAGTTGCCCGTCGTTCAGGCTGCCTTGCTCGGCGGCCCGGTCGAAGGCGGCGAATACCTGCTCCAGTTTGCGGGCATCGCGGCCGGCGCCTTCGTAGGCGGATGCCGGTACCACTTTGCCGACTTCGTTGCGCTTGCTGCTGACGGTGATGGCGCTGCTGTTTTGGTTTACCTGGTTTTCAATCAGGCCGTTGGTTTTGTCGTTTACTTTAAAGCTGCCATTGATGTTTTTGGCGGTGAGCAGGGTTTCGGTTTGGCCGGCTTTGGTGGCGTAGCCGCTGTAGGCGCCGGTGATGTTCAGCACGCTGTTGCCGGAAATGTCGGCGTTGCCGCTGACTTTCACCGCCGAGCCGATGGCTTTGTCGAGCGTGCCGCTGTTGAATTTCAGGCTGCCGTCGATGTAAAAATCGTTGGCGGTTTCCGCCGAGAGCGTGCCGCCGTTGATTTGGACGTCGCCGCTGCTGATGCGGGCGTTCTGGTTGGCGCCGACGGCCAGCCGCCCGCCCGCGGTAACGACGTTGCCGGCGCGGTTGTTGCCGGCCAAAACCAGCGAGCCCTGCTGGATTTGGTTGGTGCCGGTGTAGCTGTTGTTGCCGGTTAATACCAGCGATGCGGCGCCGTTTTTCACGATGCCGCCGCTGCCGCTGATGTCGTTGTCGAAATAGTATTCGCGTTTTTTGCCGGCCACATTGAGCACTTCCTGGCCGCTGACTTTGCCGTAGCCGCCCAGCGCGCGCGCTTCGTTGAGAATGCCGACGCCGTAGGTGCCGTCGTTGCCTTTGGCACCGGCGTCATCGGCGGTGCTGATCAGCGTTTTTTTCAATTCGGCGCCGCGCATCCAGTCAAAACGCGAACGGATGCGCGCGGCGGTGGCCGAGACCACGGCGGTGGCGTTGGACGAGCCAATGGTGCCGCCGGTTTTTTTGGTATTGACGTCGGTTACATTGTGGAACTCTTTGGCGGCGATGCAGTGGTCTTTGGTGATGCCGCAGCGGTTTTCAATCACCGAACCGTCCAGATAAACGCCGGTGGCAACCAGCCAATTTTTCTCCAGCTCGCGCGCCAGCGGTGTATTGATGCGGTAGATGGCGGCGTCGATATCGGGATTGGCTTTGCCGTCGTTGCCGGCGGCAGAAACAAACAGCGCGCCTGACTGCTGCGCCATCGCATCGAAAAGGCTAGCAACCGCACTATAGTCGTTGAGCTTGCTGTAATCCTGCTCGCCGGTGGAGAAGGAATGGTTGATAACGGCGACATTGTCGCGCTTGCTCAGAATTGAAGCTTCGATTTTGATGATGTCGGCATCGGTGCTTTGCGAGAAATTCACCCCGCCAACGGCTATTTGGGCGCCTTTGGCACCATGCTGCATCATCACTTCCACCATATTGGTGCCGTGGCTGTTCAGGCCGCCGTTTTTCAAATCGGCCGTCGGTTTGGTGTCGACTTCCTTCACATTGCCTTGGGCATCGGTGGTGGTCATCTTGGCATCGACTTTGGCGCCGGTCTTGCGGGCGATGGTCAGATCGACGCCGCTGTCGGTAAGCAGGATGGTGGTGTCACGGCCGTCGGCCTGCGCACGATCCTGATCGGACGATTTTTGGTAGTCTTTTTGCTGGCTGAAATTGCCCGGCTGCGGCTGTTTCGGCCGGTTGGGCGTGGGAGTGGCGTTGGTGTCGGGACGGCTGTTGTCGTCCCCGCTGCCGCCGCCTCCGCCGCCGCAGGCGGCCAGCAGGGCGGCGGAAATGGATACGGCAATCAGGTTTTTCTTCAGTTTCATGGTGCTGGCTTTCCTTGCAGGCGGGATGGTTCCGATGTGGCGGCCGGCGGGTCGGGATTGGTGTTTTGTGCTTGGATGCTGCGCGTTTTCAGGCAGCCGGATTCTGCCAGCATACCGCATGCCCGAATGCAAGATTTTTGCCGTTCGGCGGCAACAGGCAGCCTGAAACGGCAAAAAACGCGCATTTATCTTTTTTCAGGCTGCCTGATTGTTGGGGATTATTGTTTTTGTGCCGTTTTCATCGGGCGCGTTTCTTGCCGCTGCTGCCGCTATCGGCCACAATAGGCCGGCAGCTTCGGCTGCCCTCTACAATAACGAAATAAGGAGTCTGTTATGCCTGCCCTGCTCAAACACCCCGATCCCGACGGCCTGCTCGAGTATTCCGTGGTCTATACCGATCGTGCGCTCAACCATATGTCGCAGCAGTTCCAAACCGCTATGCGCGATTTGTCGGCGATGCTGCGCGAAGTGTATGCCGCCGATGCTGCCGCCATTGTGCCCGGCAGCGGCACCGCCGGCATGGAAGCGGTGGCGCGCCAGCTGGCGCGCGGCAAGCGCTGCCTGATTGTGCGCAACGGCTTTTTCAGTTTCCGCTGGTCGCAGATACTCGAGCGCGGCGGTTTGGCGGCCGACACGCGGGTGCTGAGCGCCCGCCGCATTGCCGAAGGCGCGCAGCAGCCCTTTGCGCCGGCGCCGATTGAAGAAGTGGAAGCCGCAATCGCCGAATTCCGTCCCGACATCGTTTTCGCCCCGCATGTGGAAACCGCTTCGGGCATGATGCTGCCGCCGGACTACATCCGCCGCCTGTCCGCCGCCGCCCATGCGGTTGGCGCGCTCACGGTAATCGACTGCATCGCTTCAGGCTGCATCTGGCTGGATATGCGCGGTTTGGGCATCGACATCCTGCTGAGCGCGCCGCAAAAAGGCTGGAGCGGCACGCCCTGCGCCGGACTGGTGATGCTGTCCGAACGCGCGGTGCAGGCGGTGCAAGACAGCGAGTCCGACAGCTTCGCGCTCGATTTGAAAAAATGGCTCGACATCATGCGCGCCTATGAACAGGGCGGCCACGCCTACCACGCCACCCTGCCCACCGATTCGCTGCTGCGCCTGCGCGACACCATGCTCGAAGCGCGCCGGATCGGTTGGGGCAGCCTGAAAACCGCCCAGGAAGACTTGGGACGCGAAGTGCGCGCCCTGCTGGCGGAAAATGGCTTTGCCAGCGCCGCCGCGCCCGGCTTCGAAGCGCCCGGCGTGGTGGTCTGCTACACCGGGCGCGACGACATCCGCAGCGGCCAAGCCTTTGCCGCAGCCGGCGTGCAGATTGCCGCCGGCGTGCCGCTGCAATGCGGCGAAGGCGCCGACTTCCGAACCTTCCGCATCGGTCTGTTCGGTCTCGACAAGCTGGCCGATACCGGCCGCACGGTGCGGCTGCTGCGCCAGGCGCTCGAGCAGATTGCCGCCGGCACAGCCGTGTGAATGCGCCCGGCTTGGGCTATAATGGCAGCGCCCTTTCAGGTAGCCTGGCAGCCTGAAAGGGCGTTGCAACCTTACCGAACCCCCGACAGAAAGGCCGAAAATGAGCTTAATCGAATTGAAAGTCCCCGACATCGGCGGACATGAAAATGTGGACATCATCGCCGTGGAAATCAAAGCCGGCGATACGGTTGCCATCGACGACACCCTGATTACTTTGGAAACCGACAAAGCCACCATGGACGTACCGGCCGAAGCCGCCGGCGTGGTGAAAGAAGTGAAAGTCAAAGTGGGCGACAAAATCTCCGAAGGCGGCCTGATTGCCGTGATCGAAGCCGAAGCCGAAGGCGCTGCCGCTGAAGCGCCCAAAGCCGCAGCCGATCCTGCGCCCGCCGCGCAGCCTGAAGCCCCGAAAGCCGCAACGCCTGCGCCGCAAGCCGCATCGTTCAGCGGCAATGCCGATGCTGAATACGACGTAGTGGTACTGGGCGGCGGCCCGGGCGGCTATTCCGCCGCGTTTGCCGCAGCCGACGAAGGCTTGAAAGTCGCCATCGTCGATCAGTACAAAACCCTCGGCGGCGTGTGCCTGAACGTGGGCTGTATCCCGTCTAAAGCCCTGCTGCACAATGCGGCAGTAATTGACGAAGTGAAACATCTGGCCGCCAACGGCATCAAATACCCCGAGCCTGAAATCAATATCGACGAGTTGCGCGGCTACAAAGAAAAAGTGGTCGCCCGTCTGACCGGCGGTTTGGCGGGCATGGCCAAAGGCCGCAAAGTGGATGTGATTCAGGGCAAAGGCGAATTTGTTGGCGCGAACCACATCGAAGTGAAACTGACCGAAGCGGCCAAATACGACGGCGAAATCACCGAAACCGGCGCGAAAAAAACCATCGCGTTCAAAAACGCCATCATCGCCGTGGGCAGCCGCGTGGTGAACCTGCCGTTTATCCCGCAGGACCCGCGCATCGTCGATTCCACCGGCGCACTCGAATTGCGCCAAGTGCCGAAAAAAATGCTGATTATCGGCGGCGGCATCATCGGCCTCGAAATGGGCACCGTGTACAGCACGCTGGGCGCCCGCCTTGATGTGGTGGAAATGATGGACGGCCTGATGCAGGGCGCCGACCGCGACCTGGTCAAAGTATGGGAAAAAATGAACGCCCACCGCTTCGACAACATCATGACCAACACCAAAACCGTAGCCGTGGAAGCCAAAGCAGACGGCATCTACGTGAGCTTTGAAGGCGAAAAAGCGCCCAAAGAGCCGCAACGCTACGATTTGGTACTGGTGGCCGCAGGCCGCGCGCCCAACGGTAAACTGTGCGGCGCGGAAAAAGCCGGCGTGGCCGTTACCGAACGCGGCTTTATCGAAGTCGACAAACAAATGCGTACCAACGTGCCGCACATCTACGCCATCGGCGACGTAGTCGGCCAGCCGATGCTGGCGCACAAAGCCGTGCACGAAGGCCACGTTGCCGCCGAAAACTGCGCCGGCCACAAAGCCTACTTTGATGCTCGCGTGATTCCCGGCGTGGCCTACACCGACCCCGAAGTGGCTTGGGTGGGCGTAACCGAAGAGATTGCCAAACGCGACGGCATCAAAATCACCAAATCCGTGTTCCCGTGGGCAGCTTCCGGCCGCGCCATCGCCAACGGCCGCGACGAAGGCTTCACCAAGCTGATTTTTGACGCCGAAACCGGCCTGATTATCGGCGGCGGCATCGTCGGCACGCACGCCGGCGACATGATCGGCGAAATCTGTCTGGCTATCGAAATGGGCTGCGACGCCGAAGACATCGGCAAAACCATCCACCCGCACCCGACGCTCGGCGAATCCATCGGCATGAGCGCGGAAGTGGCATTGGGCGTATGCACCGACTTGCCGCCGCAGAAAAAGAAAAAATAAGCGTTTGAGTGCTTAAATGCAGAATAAGGCAGCCTGAAAACCGGTTTCATGGTTTTCAGGCTGCCTTTTAATCCGATTATCCCAAGGAAAACCCATGAAAAAATGCGTGATACTGAGCGGCGCTGGCATCAGCGCCGAGAGCGGGCTGCAGACTTTCCGCGACAGCGACGGCCTGTGGGAAGGGCACCGCATCGAAGACGTCTGCACCCCCGCAGCCTTTGCCCGCAGCCCGCAAACCGTTATCGCCTTTTACAACGAGCGCCGCCGCAAAGCCGCAGCCGCAGCGCCCAATGCCGCCCATCTGGCCATTGCCCGCCTGCAGCAGGGCTACGACACCCGTATCGTTACCCAAAACGTCGACGATTTGCACGAGCGCGCCGGCAGCCGCCAAGTGCTGCACCTGCACGGCGAACTGAACAAACTGCGCAGCAGCATCGACGAAGACGAAATCATCGGCTGGCAGGGCGACCAGCAGCTTGGCGACTGCGACAGCAAAGGCCGGCCGCTGCGACCGCATATCGTCTGGTTCGGCGAAGAAGTGCCGCTGATCGGGCAGGCCGCGCAATGGGTGGAAGCGGCCGACACCGTCATCGTGGTCGGCACGTCGCTCAAAGTCTATCCCGCCGCCGGCCTGCTCGCCTACGCCCGCGCCGATGCGGACATCTACCTGATCGACCCCAAGCCCAACCTGAGCAGCCGCCGCGTCGAAATCATCCCCCAAACCGCCTGCGCCGGCGTACCGCCGCTGGTAGAATGGCTGTTGCAAAAAGCAGCCTGAAAACCGTTTTGCGGCTTTCAGGCTGCCCTTAAATCTGCAAACACAAAATATTGCATGTCAGCCCGGCGGCGGTGCCGGTGAGCAGGATTTTGTTTCCTGTTTTCAGACGGCCTTCGTCGAGCGCCTGGCACAGGGCGAAGGGAACGGAGGCGGAGACCATATTGCCGTATTGCGCTACGGTGTCGATGTATTGCCCTGTTTTGAAACCCAGCGTTTTCATCATCAATGGTAGGGCTTTGCTGGCCTGATGGGGGATGACGAGGTCGATGTCGGCCGGGCTTAACCGTGTTTGCGTCCAAAATTCGGCGAACAGGGCGGGGATTTTCTGCAGCGAGAGTTTGAGCACGTCGCGCCCTTTCATGTCGAAAAGAAAGTCGGTGGGGTCGCTCTGTGCGTAGCGCTGCGGCGGCAGGGCGGTCAGGCCGCCGCGGATTTCGGTGCTGTGTGCGCCTTGCGACCAGGTTTGCTGCATGGCGCCGATAACGCCTTTTTCGGCATCGGTATGGCGGATAACGACGGCGGCCGCGCCGTCGCCAAACAGCTCGAAACTCTCGCGCTGGGCAGGGTTGAGCGCGCAGGAAGCGAGATCGCCGGCCACAATCAGCACGGTGCGGTAGCGTTTGGCGGCAATCAGGTAGGAAACGGTGTCGAGCGCTGTGATGAAGCCGGTGCAGGTGGAATTGATGTCGAAGGCGGGAATGTCGCTGCCTTGGGCGATTTGTTCGTGAACTAAGGCGGCGGTGCAGGGAATGGGCTGTACGCCGACGGCTGCGGCGGCAACGATGCAGTCCAAATCGGCGGTGGCGATGCCGGCTTTGGCCAGCGCTTTGCGGGCGGCGGCGCACATCATGCCGAGCTGGGTTTCGCCCTCTGCGGCGCGGTAGCGGGTTTGGCCGCCTGTCTGTACGCGCTGCGACGGCAGGCTGCTGCCCCAGCCGATGATTTCCAGTTTATTCATGTTTTTCTCTCGATGCGTTTGAGTTTGCGGTATTCAGGCTGCGAGTAGGGGACAAAGCGGTAGCGCACGCCGTCGATGCCGTATTGCGCCATCAGGTTTTCAAACTGGCGGACGATGGCGTTTTGCTGCTGCCTGCTGCCGTCTGAAAGGGCGATTTCGACGGTATGGCTGTCGGTTTGGCAGACGCGGTATTCGCGGATGCCGTCGATAAACAGGATGCAGCGGCGGATAAAGTCGGGATAGATTTCGACGGCTTTGCCCGCGCGGTCGGTGAAAACAAAAATATCGTCGGTGCGGCCTTCGATTTTTTCCAGCGCCAGATGGGGCGAGCCGCAGGGGCAGGGCGTGCGGCGGATGTGCAGGATGTCGTTGAGGCGGTAGCGCACAAAGGCCTGCGAGCGGCGTTTGAGATCGGTAATCACGGGGATGAAGCGGGTGTTGTCCAGCCATTCTGGTTCAACCATTACGATGTCTTCGTTCAGGTGCAGCGTGCCGCAGCGGCAGGTGGCGGCGAGAAAGCCTTCGGTGGCCTGGTAGATTTGATCGACAAAAGGCCGTCTGAACGCGACGGCGATGTGTGCGGCATCGCGCGTTTCCAAAACTTCGGCTACCGAGATGACTTTTTGCAGATTGAGATTCAGACGGCCTTGATTTTGGAAGTCCGCCAAACGGGCCAGCACCGAAGCGGGCGCAACCAAAATGGTGGGGCGCATCTGTTGCAGCGCGTCCAGATGCTGCGGCAGCGGCGTTTGCATATCGAAAAAGCGAAACGCCAAAAAGCGCGAATCCAGCGTTTGATACAGATTGTTGTCGGCGCGCAGGAAAAAGGCGATGCGCTGGCCGAACAGCCTGCCCTGCGGCAGCATTTTGGCGAGCACCGCCGCCGCCCACATCGCCTGCTCTTCGGGCGTGGTCAGAAACAGGCCGCGATGCCCCGATGTACCGGAAGACAAACCCACGGACACGTGCCCGATTGCGGGCGAAAAATCGCGGCTGCGCTCGGCTTCGAGGGCGACTTTTACCGCCGCTTCTTTGCCGATGCCTACGGTGTTGAGCGCGTCAAAGTTATCCATCATCAGGGTTTTGTCCATCTGAAAGCGGGCAAAGTCGATGCCGTTGCGAAAATACGGCGCATGCCGTCTGAAAAATTCGAGCTGCCTTTTGAGCGCGTCCTGCTGCCAGGCGGTTACGGCGGCGCGGGTTCGGCGGGGAAACCAGCGGGTGCGGACAAAGGTAGAGAGAAACAGCCACAGCCTGTTCATAAGATACCGCCGATGTATTCGGGCGTGTCGTGGCTCACCAGCACGCGGATGCCGTCTGATTGGATGGTTTGCAGCAGGGCGGTGTTGGCGCGGTAGGCGGTAAAGTCGTCTTGAATCAGGCGCGGGATGCGGCGCATCTGGTCGGTCAGCGCGAGCACGTCCTGCCCCCAGCACACGTCGGCGGCGAGAAAGATTTTGTATTCGGGTACAAACAGGCAGCCCTGCCCTTTGGCGTGGCCGTCGAGCGCGGCCAGAAACAGCGAGCCGTCGCCCAACAAATCGGCGCTGGGCGCGTAGGGAAAGGCCGTCTGAACGCCGTTTATCGGCACGATTTGGGCGCGCTGCTCGAAATCGTCGGGCAGAAATTCGGGAAAAATCAGCGAGCGCAGCTTGTTTTCGCGGTAGGTGTCCCAGCAGCCCTGCGTGAGCAGCAGGCGGGCATGGGGAAAAGATTTGAGGCCGCCGATGTGGTCGGGGTGTAGGTGGGAAACAATAACGGTGTCAATCTCTTGCGCCGCGATGCCCTCGGCGGCCAAACGCGCGGCAATGGTGTCTTCGGCGCGGACATAGGTGGGGTTGATTGCGCGGTAGATCAGGTATTTCCAATAGAAGCGGTTGAGCGCGGTGCCGTAGCCGGTGTCGTACAGGATATGGCCGTGAACGCGGTGTTTGATTAAAAACACGCCTGCCTGGAACACGCGTTTTTGCTTGGGGTGGTGGCGGAAAATGCGTTGTAAGTGGTTGACGCAGTGGCCGCAGGCGAAATAGCGGACGGATTCAATCAAGGGGGCAGTGGCGGACATAGTGTTCGATTCCTTGTGCGATGCTGATGCGCGTCTTGTAGCCCAGCTCGCGGCGTGCTTTATTGATGTTTAGGGTTTGGCCGTAGGTGAGCAGGCAGGCGGTGTAGCGGGTAAGCGGCGGCTCTTTGCCGATATTAAGCAGCCTGAACGCGCTTTCAAGCACATTGGCCGCCAGCCACAGGCCGCGCCGCGATACGGCACGGGTGCGCATATTTTGGCCGGCAGCCTGAAAAAACTGCGCCAGCAAATCGGCAAAAGGCTGCGGCTCGCCGTTGGTAATGTTGTAGGTTTGGCCGGCGGCCGCTTCGCTTTCCAGCGCCAGCCGCAGCGCGTAGGCGGCGTTTTCCACGCAGGTCAGGTCGGTCAGGTGGCGGCCGCCGTTGACCAGCGGAATGCCGGTGCTGCGGTTGCGTGCCAGCAGGCGCGGAATGATGCTGGTGTCGCCGACGCCGAACAGCCCGCGCGGGCGGATAATCACGCTCGGTACGCCGCCCGAGCGTACTGAGCGCTCAGCCAGGATTTTGCTGCGGATGTAGTGGTTGAGCCGGTTGTCGGCCGGCGCGTCTTCTTCGCGGATATCGAGCTGCTCGCGCGGCGCGGCGTAAATGCTGGGCGAGGAAACAAACACCAGCCGCCGGATGCCGTGTTTGAGGCAGCCTGAAAGTACGTTTTGCGTGCCCAGCACATTGGCGCGGTAAAAATCGTCCCAGCGTCCCCACACGCTCGACAACGCGCCCGAGTGGATGCAGTAATCCGCGCCCGCCAGTGCGTCGGAAACGGCATCGGCATCGGACAAATCGCCCAGATGCACTTTGATGCCGCATTCGAGCTCCAGTTGCGCCGCCTTGGCCGCATCGCGCCCGAAACCGTGCACCGTATAGCCCGCCGCCAGCAGCTCGCGCACGGCATAGCCGCCGAGAAAACCGGTTGCGCCGGTGATAAGAACTGTTGCCATGGATTTTCTTTCGACTGTGGTTGCCTGCAGGCAGCCTGAAACGGGGTTTCAGGCTGCCTTTTGCTTTCAGGCTGCTTTTGGGCGCTTGGCAATGCCCGTTATTCCCGGGCCTTAAAGCCCGTTTTTCTCCAATAGCCGCCGGTACGGCCCGTTACTCAGTTTTTCCAGCAGCCGCCATACCGCACGCCGCTGCAGCGGCAGATGGCGGACGTATACCGCCGTGTATTCCAATTCGGGCACGGCGCCGCGCGATTTTTTGAAACCGGCTGCACCGCCGCTCCAGTGCTGGCTCAGGTTGCGCTCGGCACAGTAGCGCACGATAAACGCCGACAGCCGCCGGTATAGCGCTTCATTCTGCGGCAGGCTCAAATCGTAACCCAGCACGGGGGTGGTCAGCCTGCCTTCTTCGCAGATCATGCCCGCGCAGCCTGCCGCCGCGCCGTTGGCCGTGCACTCCATCAGATACAGCGCCAGCAGGTCCCGCGCTACGGTTTCGCGCAGCCACAAATGGGTAAACCGAACATTTCCTATCGAGTATTTTCCCAGATACAGCCCGTTGTAAAAATCCAAGGCAGCCTGAAAATCGGCGTCGGCGCTGGCGGCACTCAGGCGGCGGAAGCGGTAGCGGCCATCGTCCAGTAATTTTGCGTCGCGTTTGCTGTCGCTGCGGCAGGTGATTTGTTTGATGGTGTCGGTAAGGTAAATTTGCCGCGTAAGCAGAAACCGCCAACCGTCCTGTTGCAGCGCGTCCATCAAATCCCGGTGGTGCGCTGCATTGAGTGAGCGGATGATAACTGCCGTGTGCGGATAGGCGGCTTGAGCGGCCGCACGCAGGGCGGCAGGCGGGCGGTTAAGGAAATCGTGGCTGTAAAGATTGGTGGAAAGGCCGAAATTCTGCACCGCTACGGTACGGTCGATTTGCCCTAGGCGCAACAGCCGTGCCAACACCGTAATCAGCCCTCCCGTTGCGGCAGCCTGAAAGTGCGGCAGCTTTACCAGTTCGTCCCGCCCCGCCTGCACTAACGCAGCATAGAGAGACACCGTCCACGCCTGATCGCCCGTGCCTTTGCTGTATGAAAGCAGCAGGCCGTCTGCCATCCGCTTTTCGCTGTGGTCGTTGGCAATCAAACCGGTGGCGGGGAACTCGGTAAGCAGGCGGCACAGTCCGTCGTTCAGATTCATGGCGTATCACCGTTCCATTCGATGTCGGCGGTAGATGCGTCGGTAAAGGCAATGCCCTGCCGCCACGCCTGCCATGCGGTTTCGCTGGCGGCAAGCAGCAAGCCGCGGGCAGGGATACCGGCCAATACGTCGCGCGCCGCCGCGTAGTCGGCACGCACTTGGCGCAGGGTTTTCTTACCGCGCACCTGCCGCGCAAACAGCGGCCACAGTTTTTTGGACACCGTGGCTGCCGTGCCGACGCGGCTTTCGTCAAAATGCCAACGGTCGTCGGCAAAGGACAGCGCACCGGCAAGCAGATGGATGCCGCTGGTGGCACGCGGATTGCATTCGATAACGTAAATCTCGCGGCCGTCGTCGATAAAATCAAAGGCCACTTGGCCGTGATAAGCGTTTTGCGCGGCAAAGCGTGCAACAAAATCCAGAATGCGCGGCTCGGCAACACGGCGGAAATAAGTGGAAGCCGAGCCGTTGAGCGGATACATCGGATCGTACACCACCTGCGCCGCCACCTGCCCGTGTCCGCACACTGCATAGCTGCACAGCGGTCGGCCGAAAATGCGCTGCTGCTGCACCCACGGCCGCGCCGGCGAAACCGGCAGCGCCGCAATTTCAGACGGCACGGGCGCGATTTTCACCTGTCGCCCGAAGCGGCTGTACACCGGCTTGAACACCGAATCGGCCAAACGCGAAAAATCAATCTCTGCCGCCGATTCCAGCAGCCGCGTTTCGGGAAAACACACCCCTGCGCCGCGCGGCAGATAATCAAAAAACCGCGCCTTGTGGTGCAGCCCCAGCAGCAGATCGCGCAGCGGCATAAACAGTTTTTCCCGCTGCGCTTCGGGCAACGGCACATGCGCCAGATGGAAAATGTCTTCGCAGGTCGGCACCACCAGGTCGGCCTGCGCCACCAAATCCGCCATCGCCGCCGCATAAGCGGCAAAATCGGTGCGCGGCGCGGGAATGCGGCAATAACGCAACCGCGCACCGCGCCGCGCGGCAAAGGCCGCCAGCGGAAAGCGCAGGCTGTCGCACAGCACAATCTGGCCGGCGTTTTTCAGGCTGCCTGAAAAAACGGCAATCCAGTCCAAAACCGCAGGCGCGCGCGGGCAGGTGATCAGGATGTTCATGGGAAGATGTGAATGTTCGGGCAGCCTGAAAACCGCTTTACGGGCTTTCAGGCTGCTTGTGGCGGCGCAGCGGCGGCCGTTTACGTGCTGACGCGCTCGATATTGGCGCCGACGCCGCGCAGCTTGGTTTCGATATGCTCGTAGCCGCGGTCGAGATGGTAGATGCGGTCAACAATGGTTTCGCCGTCGGCCACCAGTCCGGCGATGACCAGGCTGGCGGAGGCGCGCAGGTCGGTGGCCATTACTGATGCGCCGGAGAGTTTGGCGACGCCGCGGACGATGGCGGTGTTGCCTTCGGCTTCGATGTCGGCGCCCATGCGGTTGAGTTCGGGCACGTGCATAAAGCGGTTTTCAAAGATGTTTTCGGTTACGGTGGCGCTGCCTTCGGCGACGGCGTTCATCGCCATAAACTGCGCCTGCATGTCGGTGGGGAATCCCGGGTGCGGCGCGGTTTTGATAACGACGGCTTTGGGGCGGCCGGGCATGTCGATGCCGATCCAGTCGTCGCCGGTGCTGATTTGGGCGCCGGCTTCGCGCAGTTTGTCGAGCACCGCGCCCATGGTGTGCGGCGCGGCATGGTTCAGGCGTACGCTGCCGCCGGCCATCGCCACTGCGCACAAAAAGGTGCCGGCTTCGATGCGGTCGGGAACCACGCTGTGCTCGGCGCCGTGCAGCTCTTTGACGCCTTCCACCGTCATCACCGGCGTGCCGATGCCGCTGATTTTCGCGCCCATTTTGACCAGGCATTCGGCCAGATCGACCACTTCGGGTTCGACGGCGCAGTTTTCCAGCACGGTGGTGCCTTCGGCCAGCGTGGCGGCCATCAGCAGGTTTTCGGTGCCGCCGACGGTAACCATGTCCATCAGCACGCGCGCGCCTTTGAGTTTGCCGCGCGCTTTGACATAGCCGTGTTCGATAACAATTTCGGCGCCCATGGCTTCGAGCCCTTTCAGGTGCTGGTCGACCGGACGCGAGCCGATGGCGCAGCCGCCGGGCAGGCTGACTTGGGCTTCGCCGAAGCGGGCGAGGGTGGGGCCGAGCACCAGAATCGACGCGCGCATGGTGCGCACCAGATCATAGGGGGCGCAGGTGTTGGAAACGGTGCCGCCGTTGATTTCGAATTCGCGGATGTTGTCGGTAAGCACGCGGGCACCCATGCCTTGCAGCAGTTTTTGGGTGGTTTTGACGTCGGCCAGCATCGGCACGTTTTTCAGGCGCAGGGTGCCGGCGGTCAGCAACCCGGCGCACATCAGCGGCAGGGCGGCGTTTTTGGCGCCGGAGATGGTGATTTCGCCATTGAGCGGGCCGTTGCCCGTGATTTTGAGTTTGCTGGCCACAGTAGTCATACCTTTCGTGTTTTGTGTTTCAGGCAGCCTGAAAACAGTAAATGCCGTCATTCCCGCGCAGGCGTGAATCTTGTTTGATCTTCGGAAATTCCCGATGCGCCAAAGCCTGGGCGGAATCCCGAAAAGATTCCCGCCTGCGCGGGAATGACGTCGGTTAAAGGGGTTTGGCAAAAGGGTTGGGATTGCGCGGCGGTTTCAGGCTGCCTGAATGCCGTATGGGAAAGCGGCGGATTATAGCGGAAAACGGCCAAAGCAGCCTGAATCCGCTTTCAGGCCGCCTGATGCTTTGGCTGCGGCGCGCCGGCGGCCAGACCAAATGTTTTTGCATGCGCCGTTTTCGCGCTTTAACGCCGCACGGCGGCGCGAACCAAAAGCAGCCTGAAAACCGCCAATCGGGTTTTCAGGCTGCTTGGGTTTTGCCGTTTGGGCTTTATTTGGCTGCGGATGCGGCGGCGGACGCTTCGGCTTTGGCGCCGGCGGCCGCGCCTTCGCCCCAGGATGCCGGATATTTGTAGCCGGCAAAGCGTTTGTGCGCGTAGGCTTTGAATTCGTCGGAATTGTAGGCGGCTTCGACGTCTTTGACCCATTTGGCGTCTTTATCGGCGCTGCGCACGGCCGACCAGTTCACATAGGCGAAGCTCGGCTCTTGGAACAGCGCTTCGGTGAGCTTCATGCCGCTGCTCATGGCGTAGTTGCCGTTGACGATGGCGAAATCGACGTCTTGGCGGCTGCGCGGCAGGTTGGCCGCTTCCATTTCGACAAACTCGATGTTTTTGGTGTTTTCGGCGATGTCGGCGCGCGAGGCTTTAAGTGGATCGACGCCGTCTTTGAGCTTGATCCAGCCTAGTTCGTTCATCATCACCAGCGCGCGGGCAAGGTTGGAGGGGTCGTTGGGAATGGAAACGGTGCTGCCGTTTTTCACGTCTTCCAGCTTCGAGAGTTTGCCCGGGTAGATGCCCAGCGGCGCGGTCGGCACTTGGAACACTTCGACCAAATCCAGCTTGTGTTCGGCTTTGAAAGCGTCGAGATAAGGCTTGTGCTGGAAGATGTTGATGTCGATGGCGTTCTGAGCCAGCGCCTGATTGGGGGTAACGTAATCGGGAAACTCGGTCAGGGTAACGGTGTAGCCCTGTTTTTCCAGCGCCGGCTGGATTTGCTCTTTAACCATGTCGGCAAAGTCGCCGGGGGTGGAACCGAAGCGGATTTCGGTTTTCTCGGCGCCGGCAGTGCTGCCGGAAGCGGGGGCGGCACCGGATGCGGCGGCATTGTCCGCGCCCTGGTTGCCGCAGGCGGCCAGAGTCAGGCCGAAAGCGGCGGCCAAAGTGTATTTCAACAGTGTGTTCATTAATGTTCTCCTAATGGTTTCGGGGTGCCGCAAAAAGCGGCGAAAACAGGCCGGCCGGCGTTTCAGGCTGCCTGAAAGCGGTGATTATACCGAATCGGCGGCAGATGCGGTTTGGCCGGCGCAAACGGGCTTTCAGGCTGCCTGCGCCAGCCAGGCGATGGCGGCGGCAATGCGCTCGGGCACCTGGTGGAAATGGCCGCCGCTGTTGGTTTCAAACGTGCTGTGGATGCCGCGCTCGCGCCACAGCGCTTCGGTGGCGCGCATATTGTCTTCCACCGCCGCCATGCGCGGGTTTTTGCTGTTTTTCTCTTCGTCGCCCAGCGAAAAATAGGCGTATTGCGGCGGGCTGGGCATGGCGTGGGCGGCAAACTCAAGCCAGCCGTCGTACCACATCGAGCCGGACACGCAGGCGGTGCGGTTAAAGGGCTGGCCGTTTTGATAGGCGCTCCAGGCGGCAAACAGCCCGGCCAGTGAGTAGCCGGCAATGCCGCGCCATTCGGGCTGCAGATTCAGGCTGCTTTCGATTGCGGGCAGCATGGCGCACAGGCGGGCGAAATAAGCGCCGGCACCGCCGCTAAAATCGGCACCTTTTTTAAACACTTTCGGCGCCGGCCACGGCGTGAACGACTGCTCCCAGTCTGCTTCGTCGATGGCCAGCAGCACTAAGTCTTGCTCCAACAGCGCGGCCAGCGCATCGGCTTCGTGCGGCTGCAGAAAAGTCAGCACCAACGGCGCATCGGCAGACGGGTTTTCTGCGGCGTACACGCGGATGCTTTGCTGGCTTAGGGTAAGGGTTTGTTTGAGTTTCATGGGGGTTCTCTTAAACAAGCAGCCTGAAAAGTTTTCAGGCTGCTTGTGCGCTTATTCAACGATTATTGCTTCGGGGAAGATGGAGGCAATCAAAAAGGCGACTACAACAGCATAGGCCAGATAGACCGCAACGCCCAGCACCGCTAGTGCCAATGGTTTAAGCCAGGATTTGCGCGGATAGTTGCTACCGTATTGCTGTTTGACTGTTTCCACCTGCCGGCGGCCGATTGCGAAATACCAGCCCAGCAGCAAAATCAGGCCGAATGTATTGTTCTGAAGGTTAAAAAACAGCGTTGCCAGCGGAAGCAGCAGAAAAATAACCAATAAGATAATCAGCGCCCATTTGCTTTGGCGTGCATGGTCTTCATCACCCATTGCACGGGCATTGAGCATATGCAGCGTGGCGCCGAAAACGGGCGAAAACAGCAGCGACCACGAAGCGGCGGCATTGGGGTTCCACAGCGCGGGCGCATCGGAGTTGTCCAACGCGGCATTGCTATCGTTGCTTTGCGGGGTGCGGTAACGTTCGTCAAGACTCATCATTTATCCTTATTTGGGTGTTTGTTTGAGTGGAGGGGAAAAGTTTTCAGGCTGCCTGAAGCTAAATCCGGCGTATCAGCCAGCGGCTGAATGCGCCGGCGCGAAACAGCAGCAAAGCGCCGGCCAGCAGTTGGAACACGTTGATCAGCACGGCGGCTTTGCCGTCGGTGTCCAGCACCTGCCAAACGGAAACGCCGGCATCCAGGCTACGGATGTAGCTGATGCGCGTTGCCAGATACAGCGTGTCGCTAACGGCGTTGATCAGCGTAAACAAGCCGATAAGGGCAATGCCGGTAGTCAGCCACGGCGCGGGATGTTTGGGCGGCTCCTGCGGCGCGGCTTCGGCGGCGGGCAGCAGCAGTTTGGCCAGCGGCAGGGAAAACAGCCACAAAACCACGCAGCAGGCGGCATTGGCGGCGTACATCCAGTAAGTCATTTCCAAATCGGCGCCGATTTCGCGGTTGCCCGCATAAATGGCAATGACGGCGGACAAGGTTCGGAGCAGTATCAGCAGGGCGGCGGTACGCAGGGCAACGGTGAGTATCTGGCGGGGGTGCATGGCGGGTTTCGCAAAATAAAGGGAAAAGGGTTTCAGGCTGCCTTGCGGCCAAGGCAGCCTGAAAAATCATCCGCGCTGTTCGGCGGCTTCGAGCGTGTTTTCCAGCAGACTGGCGATGGTCATCGGACCGACGCCGCCGGGCACGGGGGTGATGTAGCCGGCGCGCTCTTTGGCGCTGTCAAATTCGACGTCGCCGCACAGGCTGCCGTCGGGCAGGCGGTTGATGCCGACATCGACCACCACTGCGCCGGGTTTGATCCATTCGCCTTTCACCAGCCCGGGTTTGCCCACGGCAACGACGACGATATCGGCGGCGGCCACTTCGTCGGCAAGATTCAGGGTGAAGCGGTGGCAGATGGTGGGGGTAGCGCCGGCCAGCATCATTTCCAGCATCAGCGGCCGGCCGACGATATTGGATGCGCCGACAATGGTAACTTTCTTGCCTTTGGGGCTGATGCCGTAGGCGGCCAGCAGCGTCATCACGCCTTTGGGGGTGCACGGGCGCATCAGCGGCATGCGCACGGCAAGGCGGCCGACGTTGTAGGGATGAAAGCCGTCCACGTCTTTGTCGGGGCGGATGCGTTCGAGCACTTTCTGGCTGTCGATCTGCGGCGGCAGCGGCAGTTGCACCAAAATGCCGTCCACCGCAGGATTGGCGTTCAATTCATCAACCAGCGCCAGTAGCTCGGCTTCGGCGGTATCGGCGCTCAGATGGTAAGAAAATGATTGGAAACCGGCTTTTTCGCAGGCGGTGTTTTTGTTGCGCACATAAACGGCGCTGGCGGGATCGTCGCCCACCAGCACCACGGCCAACCCGGGCGGACGCAGGCCGGCGGCGGCACGCTCGGCAGTTTTGGCGCGGACGGTTTCGAGACATTGGGCGGCAGTTTTTTTGCCGTCGATCAGAATGGCGGTCATGGCAGTCTTTCAGGTGGCTTAAGGCGGCGGCATTATAGCGGAAAAGGCAGCCTGAAAGACGTTTCAGGCTGCCTGCGGGGCAGCTGCTTCTGCGAATGGCGCAACGGCTGCCGCGTCTGAATAAAAAGCCCGCTGAAGCATGGTGGGCGTAGTTTTCAGGCTGCCTTTAGCTTTCAAGCGGATAAATCCTGCAAAATTCTTCGAGTACGATTTTGCTTTCTTCGCCAAATGCCAGTCCGGCTTCATGCAGCCATTGGGAAAACACTTCGCGGTGGGTGCGGCGCCAGTAATCAAGGCTTTTGTCGCCTTCGCCTTCTTTGTAGGCGTGTTCGGCGGGAACTTGGCAAAAGGGCAGGATGCTGACTTTGCGGATTTCGATAATGCAGACTGCCTGATGGCGGCTGTCCAAAATCAGATGGAAGCTGCCGGCCTGCGGCAGGGCTTCTTGGTTAGCGGCATAGAGGTCGTAGGCGGATGACGTGGCGGTTTTTTCGCCGCGCAGAACCAAATTGGCCAGGTGGTCGGCTTCGACGCCGAAAGACCAGGCGTTTGGCTGTTCGCCGAGTTCGGGATAGATTTTCCGGCATTCGCGCCACATTTGTTGCGCATCCATAAATGCTCCTTGTGATTGCGGATGTGAAAACACCCGCCGGCCGCGTGCGGCAAAACGGGTGTTTGCGTTTTCAGGCTGCTTTCTCTTTCAGGCTGCCTATTTGGCGCGGTCTTTCCATTCGCCGTAGCCTTCGGCGTCGAGTTTGGCGGCGGGGACGAAGCGCAGGGCGGCGCCGTTGATGCAGTAGCGCAGGCCGCCTTTGTCGGCGGGGCCGTCGTTAAAGACGTGGCCGAGATGGGAATCGGCGCCGCTGCTGCGCACTTCGGTGCGGTGCATATTGTAGCTGTTGTCGTCGCGCTCGGTTACGGCGTCGGGGCGGATCGGGCGGGTGAAGCTGGGCCAGCCGCAGCCGGATTGGAATTTGTCGCCCGATGCAAACAGGGGTTGGCCGCTGACGACATCGACGTAGATTCCCGGCTCGAACAGGCGGTCATATTCGTGGCTGAAGGCGTATTCGGTGCCGGCTTCCTGGGTTACGCGGTACTGCTCGGCGGTGAGTTTGCTTTTGAGCTCGTCCGCGCTCGGTTTGCGGTAGCCGGCAGCGGCTTTGCCGGGCAGGGGTTCGTCGGCTTTTTTGATGTCGATGTGGCAGTAGCCGTTGGGGTTTTTCGCCAGATAGTCCTGATGGTATTCCTCGGCTTCGTAAAAGTGCTCGAGCGCTTTGTTTTCCACCACCACGGGCAGGCTGAATTTTTTCTGCTCGCGCTCGATGGCGGCGGCGATTACGGCGCGGTCGGCTTCGTCGGTGTAATAGATGCCGCTGCGGTACTGCTCGCCGATGTCGTTGCCCTGTTTGTTCAGGCTGGTGGGATCGACGACGCGGAAATAATACTGCAGGATATCGTCCAGGCTGAGTTTGTCGGCATCGTAGGTTACTTTGACGGTTTCGGCGTGGCCGCTGTGGCGGTGGGAAACGTCTTCATAGCTGGGATTGGCGGTGCGGCCGTTGGCATAGCCGGACACTGCGTCCACCACGCCGTCGATACGCTGGAAATAGGCTTCCAGCCCCCAGAAACAGCCGCCGGCCAGATAGATGGTGCGGGTATTCATGGCTTGACTTCCTTTGTTGTTGTCGGATTTTTTGTAAAACACGTTCTGCGCCGCCTGCAGCTTGGCCTGCGGGTCGGCAATCAGCGCCAGCGCCTGCTCTTTGCTGATACGGCCGCGCACGATCCGCGCCACTTCGCCCTTGGCGTCCAGCACCACCCACGAAGGATAGACGTTTACGCCGAGCGATTTGGCCAGCCGGCCGCCATCGTCGGTCAGCACCGGCAGCTGCGGATAATCCAGGCCTTTATACCACGCCTCAAAGCCGGCCTGCGGTTTTTCGTTGAGATAAGACGGCGAAGCGACGGTAACCAGATTGGCAGCCTGAAAACGGCTATCGCGCGCCCATTCCTGCGTCGGCTCAAGTTCCGACAGGCACAAGGGGCACCAGCTCGCCCAGAATTTCACCAGCGTCGGTTTGCCGGCTTTCAGGCTGCCTCCCACCGGCGGCGTTTGCACCTTGAGTTTGGTCAGTGCCTGATACGGCGTATCCGCAGCATGGGCGGCCATGCTGTCCGGATAAAATTTGACGGCGGCCAGCGCAGCGGCAGCAGCCACGCCCAACCAAGCGGCGGTTTTGAGATTAACGGTGCTCACAAGCTCTCCTTTCGCGAGAAAACGGATAATTTCCGAGAAAAAACACAAAAATAAAAAACTTTTTACACATTTAAATCATAATTATACAGAAAATACACTCAATAATAACAATTATTGTTTGCAATTTTTAGAGAAAGTCTGTAGTATCCGCCCTACCAACTGCACGGCAGGAAATTCTGCCTAGCAAAGTCTCCGGCAGTGCAGTCCATTTTGGTAGTGGTTTGTGTTCCTTTTGCGCCCCCGTTGCGAAACGCGGGGCGGTTTTTTTGTGCCGCATTTTGCCGGCAGCGCATCGGCTTTGCTGGTTTAGACGAAGCAGTACCGGCTTTCTGACATTTTGTTCTGTATGTTTTAAATCCCAGTGAAAAAAAGGCAGCCTGAAAGTTTTTCAGGCTGCCTTTTTGCGGTATTTGATGGCTTAAAACCTGAGTCCTAGCGCCGTTCCTGTTTGCGGATCAGATACACCGCCCACAGGGCAAAGGCTAAGGTGGGCAGGGTGGCGGAGACAAAGGCGGGGACGCCGTAGAGACGGGTGGTGAAGCCGAAAAACTGTCCGGCAAAGAAAAACAGCAGCCCCAGGCAGACGCCGGCGAACAGGCGCAGGCCCATATTGGTGTGGCGGCCGGATTGGGGGGTGAAGGCCAGCGCCACCAGCGCCATTACGATGGTGGCGATCGGGTACACCAGTTTGTTCCACCAGGCAACGCGGTATTCCTGGGTCTGCTGGCCGTTGTCTTCCAGATAGCGGATGTAGCCGGTGAGCGCGCTGAGCGACATTTGTTCGGGTTTGACCAACAGGATGTCGAGCAGTTTGCCGCCGATATTGTTCGGCCAGCGGCGCTGGGCTTCGCGGCTGGTGTGCACGGTATTGTCGTCCAGCCGGCTGCTTTGGGCATCCTGCAGCAGCCAGTAGTCGGTATGGACGACGGCGCTTTGGGCGGCAACGGCTTCGGTGAGTTTGAAATCGCTGCCGTAGCGCCAGATTTTGATGCCCTGCAGGCTGTGGTCGGGCAGCATTTCGGCGATATAGACCATGCTATCGGACTGTTTGATCCACAGGCCGTTGGCGGCGCTGCTGATGCGGCCGGTTTTGGCGTTGTTTTTCATGGTGTCGGCGCGGCGGCTGAGTTCGGGTGCCAGCCATTCGCCCAGGCAGGCGGTGGCGGTGGCGAAAATCAGGCTGAAGCCGAGTGCGATGCGGATAATCTGGCCGCTGCTCATGCCGCTGGTTTTGATAACGGCCATTTCGCTGCTGCCGGCCAGCTGGCTGAAGGCAAACAGGCCGCCGATCAGTACCGCCAGCGGCATCAGCTGGTAGGCGTGGGCGGGGGTTTTCATCAGCACGTAGAAAAAGGCGGTGGCGCCGGTGTAGTTGTTGTTACCGATGTTGCCGACTTCGTTAATCAAATCGAGAAAGCTGTAGAGCGCGAGTAGGGCAAAGAGCGCGAGCAGGGTGGAAACGCTCAGGCGGCGGATCAGGTAGCGGGTCAGCAGTTTCATCGGCGGCTCCCCGGCAATGCGGCTTTTAAGGCTGCCCAAAACGGGCGGGCAGGCATGCTGCGGATGCGCAGCAGCAGCAGGGCGCAGGCGGTCATCAGGATGTGCATCGGCAGCAGGCCGAGCCAGAAGGGGATTTTGCCGTCTTCCACCGCGTCGCGCAGCAGGGTCAGGCCGTTTTGGTAAATCAGGAAAAACACCACCGCCAGCAGCACATGATAGGAATTGCCGGAGCGGATGTTGCTGTAGGACAGCGGCACTGCCAAGAGCGAGAGCACCAGCACCGTGAGCGGCAGCGAGATGCGCCACATCAGTTCGGCCTGAAGCTCAGGTTTGTCGCTGCTGATCAGCTCAAGGGTGGGAACGGCATGGCGGTGGCGTTCGCTGTTGTTGAGTTTCGGCACGGTGCTGATTACCAGTTCCATATGTTCGAAAGACACGCGGTCGAAATCGCCTTTGCCGGCGGTGCCGCTGTAGCGGTAGCCCTGATCGAGTACCAGCGTGCGGCGGTTGTTATCGAGCCGGAAGTTGCCGGACTTGGCAAAAACCACGCTGTCGCGGTTTTTGTCGTCCACTTCGCGGATAAACAGGTTTTTCATCTCGCCTTTTTCCGCGTCAAACTGTTCGACAAAATACACCCGCCCGTTTTTCTTGCCCAATTCGCGGAACACGCCTTCTTCCACCAGCGACAGATTCTGCTTTTGCTTCAGGATTTCGGCGTATTCGCGGCTGCGCATGTCCGCCCACGGCAGCACGCCCAGCTGCAGCACCGCCAGCAGCACCGCCAGCGGCAGCGCAAACGAAAACACCGGCCGCAGCCAGTTTTTCAGCCCCAGCCCGCAGGAGAGCCACACCGCCATCTCGCTGCCGTGCCAATAGCGGGTCAGCACCGTGAGAATGCTGATGTAGGCGGTGAGTACCAGCAGCAGCGGCGTCATATTCAGCGTCCAAAAGCCGATCAGCGCCGCCACCGCATCCACCGCCACCCGTCCGTCGGCCGCGCGGCCGAGCAGGGTAACCGACTGAGTAGAAACCAAAATCGCCAGCAGCACGAAAAATATGCCGACGGCGGTGAGCGTGGTTTCCTTAACAAACTGTTTCTGATAAATCATGGCGGGCTTGGGAAGAGATAGGGAAAGACAGCCGGATAACGTAAGGCAGCCTGAAAAATAAGGATGCGGCCGTGCGACCGCTTTCAGGCTGCCTTTGGGCGGCGCTTTGCCGCTTGGGAAAATCTGCCGCCGGCGGATATTGGGCGTCGCTGCCGGCGGTTTTCAGGCAGCCTGAAAGGGCAGATGTTTCAGGCTGCTTTGTCTTGACGACTCAGCAGGGTAATCAGGTCGGCCAGGCGCTGCTTCATTTCACGGCGGTCGACGATTTGGTCGATGGCGCCTTTTCCCAGCAGGAACTCGGCGCGCTGGAAGCCTTCGGGCAGCTTCTCGCGCACGGTCTGCTCGATTACGCGCGGGCCGGCAAAACCGATCAGCGCGTTCGGTTCGGCCAGCACCACGTCGCCCAAAAAGGCGAAGCTGGCGGAAACGCCGCCCATGGTCGGGTCGGTCAGCACCGAAATAAAGGGCAGCCGTTTTTCGCTCAAAAGATGCAGCGCGGCGCTGGTTTTGGTCATCTGCATCAGCGAGTTCAGGCCTTCCTGCATCCGCGCCCCGCCCGATGCCGCCACGCAGACGAAGGCGCAGCCTGAAGACGCGGCGCGGCGCACGCCTTCGACAAAGCGCTCGCCCACTACCGAACCCATCGAGCCGCCGATAAAGCGGAACTCAAACGCCGCTACCACCGCCGGCACGCCGTTGATGCTGCCTTTCATCACCACCAGCGCGTCGTCTTCGCCGGTGGCTTTGCGCGCGGCAGACAGGCGGTCGGGATATTTTTTGCTGTCTTTGAATTTCAAAATATCGGTGGGTTTGATTTCGCCGCCGATTTCTTCGCGCCCGTCTTCGTCCAGAATCAGGTCCAGCCGCGTGCGCGCGCCGATGCTTTCGTGGTGGTTGCATTTGGGGCAGACGTGGAAGTTTTGCGCCACGTCGGTGGCATACTGGGTGCTGCCGCAGGACGGGCATTTGCGCCACAGGCCTTCGGGCACGCCGGAACTTCTGCTGTCGGCCTTTTTGATTTTCGGCGGCAGGATTTTGTCCAACCAACTCATACTGACTCCTTCACAATCGGGAAAGCTGCCTGAAACCGCGTTCAGGCAGCCTGAAAAAACCGTCGGCCGCGCGGCAAAACGTGTAGAACATCTGCACCAATCGCGGACAAGTGGCGCATTATAGCCAAAGAAACCGAACAATCCTACTGCGTTATGCCGCCGCCGCCGCTTTGCTATACAATAGCCGCTTTCCAACAGACTTCGGGCTTTTGCCATGAACCAGCAACAACAGCATATCAATGTCGATCAGTCCGAAATCGACAAATTCAGCCGCCTGGCCGACCAATGGTGGGACGAAAACGGCGACTTCAAATCCCTGCACGACATCAACCCGCTGCGCCTAGACTATATCGACCGCCACGCGCATCTTGCCGGCAAAACCGTGCTCGATGTCGGCTGCGGCGGCGGCATTCTCGCCGAGAGCATGGCGCGGCGCGGCGCGGCTTCGGTGCTGGGCATCGACATGGCCGAAAAATCGCTGCAGGCTGCCGCCGCCCACGCGCAAAACAATGGTGTGGACAATCTCGCCTACCGTTGCGTGAGCGTGGAAGACCTAGCCGCCGAAATGCCGCACGCGTTCGACGTGGTCAGCTGCATGGAAATGCTCGAGCATGTGCCCGATCCCGCTTCGGTGGTGCGCGCCTGCGCCAAGCTCGCCAAGCCCGACGGCATGGTGTTTTTCTCCACCATTAACCGCAACCCCAAATCCTACGTCCACGCCATTGTCGGTGCCGAATACCTGCTGCGCATGGTGCCCAAAGGCACGCACGACTGGCAAAAATTCATCGCCCCGGCCGAGCTGGCGCGGATGTGCCGCCAGGGTGGCCTGGACGTGGCCGACACCGCCGGCATGGGCTACCACCCGTTGTGGCGCCAGTATCATCTGAATCAGGATTTGTCGGTGAACTACCTGATGGCCTGCCGTCCCGCCGCTTAAGTTTTCAGGCTGCCTTGATTGTTTAAGGCAGCCTGAAAACCGTTTTACCCGTTTGATTTATCCGCTCTCTTTACAAGGAAACGCCCATGAAACGTTTGATAACTGCCGCTCTGTTCGGTATTTGTGCCGCATCCGCCCAAGCTGCCGGTGGACACGGCGCGCCCGATGCCGCCCAAAACCCCAAAGCCGCCGCCCTGCTGCGCGCGCAATACAAAAATCCGACCTGGCTTTACGATTACGACGTGCCCGAAGACGGCAAATATTCCGCCAAAGTCTTCCCCAAAAGCATCAAACCTTTGGGCGATAACTGGTTTGCGGTGGTAACGGAGCACAAATCCAAGCGCAATAACGCGCCTGCTATGCTGATTTTGGACTGGGTGCATTGCGTCGCCCAACCCACCAGCGTAATGAGCGCACTGGTGCTGCTCAGTCCGCAGGGGCAGGCGGTAAAAATGGCAGACACACATCCGGCCGCGTCGCCCAAAGACTTGGACGCCGACACGATCCGGCAGATTCAGGCGGAAGATAACAGCGAGCCGGCGCACGTGAAAAAGATGACGGACTTCGTGTGTAAAAAAGCGAAGTAGAAGAACAAACCAAGCAGCCTGAAAAGCCGGTTTCGGTTTTTCAGGCTGCTTTTTGCGTTTTCAGGCTGCCTTGGCTGTTTAATTGTTTCACAGCAAGGCAGCCTGAAAACTGCAAGGGGCGGGCTTACTGCATCTGCACCGTAGCCGAAACGGTTTGATTAACTTCTTCTTCGCCGCTCTGCACCTGCATATCGGCGGCCGCTTTGGCTTTCAAGCTCAGGGCGGGGGCGGCGGCATAGGCGCGCGCGCGCATGCCGGCATCGGCAGATTCGATGTTGTTAAAAGAATGGCGCAGGTTCAGGCGCACGATTTTGTAGCCGCCAAAACCCAGGCTGCGGCTTAAAGACTGCGCGCGCCGGGCAAACGATTTGAGCGCGATGTCGCCCGCTTCTTCCACCGCTTTGGCGCGTTTTTCCGGAGATACGCTGAAATACAGGTTTTGTATCGACGCTTCTTTCTGGCTGTCGGCAGCAAACTTGGACAGCGCGGCGAAATCGCGGCTTTCGACGAAAATGGTCGCGCTGTCGGTCCAGTTGCGGATTCTGTTTTTGTCGTCGCGGTTGGCTTCGGCGTAGCGGCGGCCGCTTTCGGCTTTCAGGCTGCTTTTGGCGCGGGCGCGGGCAAGCACGGCATTGACGCGGGCGGTAACCTTATTGGCGGCGGCTTCGCGGCTGGGCGCGGTTTCGCTCACTTCCAGCACGATGTGCATGGTGTCGTGCGGCACGCGCACCGAAGCGCTTTCGTGAAATTCGACCAGATTGTAATGCAGCTCTTCGGCGGCGGCGGGCAGGGCGAGCGCGGCGGCCAGCGGCAGCAGGGCAAGGGCTTTTTTCATGGCGTTTACTTTATGGCGGGTAAAGGCGGCGATTATATAGCGGCTTTCAGGCTGCCTGAAAGACGGTTTTCCTTGCCAGCGCCGCCGCTTCGCAGTATATATGCGCTGCCTGTCTGCGCCGCTGGCGGTTTGGCGGCGGCGCGCCTTTTTCACCCGTTTGTTCCAGCAAGGATGCGATTATGTTGTTCGATAAAATCACCGCCGCCCCCGCCGACCCGATTCTCGGCCTGGGTGAAGCCTTCAAAGCCGAAAAGCGCCCCGAGAAAGTCAATCTGGGCATCGGCGTGTATAAAGACGCCGCCGGTAAAACGCCGGTGCTCAAAGCCGTTAAGGCCGCCGAAACCCGCCTGCTGGCCGAAGAGCAGAGCAAAAACTACCTGACCATCGACGGCGTGGCCGCCTACAATGCCGAAACCCAAAAACTGCTGTTCGGCGAAGGCAGCGAAGTGATTGCCGCACGCCGCGCCAAAACCGCACAAAGCCTTGGCGGCACCGGTGCCCTGCGCGTGGCCGCCGAATTTATCAAACGCCAAACCGGCGCGCAGAACGTGTGGATTTCCGTTCCCACCTGGCCGAACCACAACGCCATTTTCAATGCCGTCGGCATCAATATCCGCGACTACCGCTATTACGACAAAGCCACCCACAGCCTGGATTGGGACGGCATGATCGCCGATCTGTCCGAAGCCGAAGCCGGCGACGTGGTGCTCTTTCACGGCTGCTGCCACAACCCCACCGGCATCGACCCCACGCCCGAGCAATGGGAAAAACTGGCCGAACTCTCCGCACAAAAAGGCTGGCTGCCGCTGTTTGACTTCGCCTACCAGGGTTTTGCCAACGGCATCGAAGAAGACGCCTACGGCCTGCGCGCCTTTGCCAAACGCAATCCCGAGCTGCTGGTGGCCAGCTCCTATTCCAAAAACTTCGGCATGTACAACGAGCGCGTCGGCGCCTTTACCGTGGTCGCCGCCGACGAAGAAACCGCCAACCGCGCCTTCAGCCAGGTCAAAGCGATTATCCGCACCCTGTACTCCAACCCCGCGTCCCACGGCGGCAATACCGTGGCGATGGTGCTGCAAGACCCCGCGCTCAAAGCGCAATGGATTGCCGAACTCGACGAAATGCGCGCGCGCATCAAAGAAATGCGCGGCCGGTTTGTCGCCCTGCTCAAAGAATGCGGCGCCAAACAGGATTTCGACTTTATCGTTAAGCAAAACGGCATGTTCTCGTTCAGCGGCCTGACGCCCGAGCAGGTGGACCGCCTGAAAAACGAGTTTGCCATCTACGCCGTGCGCAGCGGCCGCATCAACGTTGCCGGCATCACCGCCGACAATATCCGCTATCTGTGCGAGAGCATTGTGAAAGTGCTGTAAAGCGCTTGGGTACCGGCTTTCAGGCTGCCTTGTCCCCGCGACTAGGCAGCCTGAAAACCGTTTGAACTTGACGTTTTCAGGCTGCTTTCAAAACAGACAAGCCGGCGCAAAAGCAGCCTGAAAAACGCCGGCGCAGGGCGGCGGCGCGGCGCGCTCGCTTGCATTTCCGCGCCAAGCTGCTACACTTGCCGCGTTTTCATTTTTCAAAGAACGCAATGAAAGACCCCGAGCAGACAAGCCTTTTACCTTGTTTTGCCGCCCGATTCAGGCAGCCTGAAAACCTTTCAGGCTGCCTTTTGCCGCCTGCGGCACACTGCCTTTTGGGCAGAGTAGGGGGCGGGCGATGGATTTGAGCTGGCTGGCCGAGCCGCAAACCTGGGTAGGTTTTCTGACGCTGTTTGTGCTCGAAGTGGTGCTGGGCATCGACAATCTGGTGTTTGTCGCCATCATCGCCAACAAAGTCAAACCCGCGCTGCGCGACAAAGCCCGCATCAGCGGCCTGACGCTGGCGGTGGGCATGCGCATACTGATGCTGGCGTTTATGGCGCACATCATCACGCTGACCGCGCCGCTGTTTAGCGCCGGCGGCCACGCGGTGTCGGGCAAGGATCTGATTATGCTCGGCGGCGGGCTGTTTCTCTTATACAAGGCAACCACCGAGCTGCACGAGCGGCTGGAAGGCAGCAATCACTACGCCGTGGCCGACCAGCACAAAAAACACAGCCCGTTTTTCAGCGTGGTCGCCCAGATTCTGATTCTGGACGCGGTGTTTTCCATCGACAGCGTGATTACCGCGGTGGCGATGGTCGAACACATCGTGGTGGCGATGGCGGCGGTGGTGGTGGCGATGGCCACCATGATTTGGGCGAGCAAGCCGCTCACCGCCTTTGTCGAGCGCCATCCCACGGTGGTGATGCTGTGCCTGGGCTTTTTGCTGATGATCGGCTTCAGCCTGATTGCCGAAGCCTTCCATTTCCACATTCCCAAAGGCTATCTCTACGCCGCCATCGGTTTTTCGATTCTGATTGAAGCCTTTAATCAGGTTGCCCAGCGCAACGCCAAGAAAAACGACTACGCCGGCAGTTCGTGGCGCCAACGCACCGCCGAAAACGTGCTCGGCATGATGGGCATCCGCGAAAGCCTGCTGGCCGCTTCGGGCAGCGGCGACGAAGACGACGAGCATTTTGAAGAAAACGAAAAATCGATGATCCGCAGCGTGCTCACGCTGGCCGAGCGGCCGATTTTCGGCGTGATGATTCCGCGCAGCGACATCGAGCGGCTCGACATCTCGCAAAGCCGCGACGAGCAGAAAAAACGCCTGATCGAATGCCCCTATTCGCGGATGCTGGTGGTCGGCAAGGCAGGCGTGGACGAGCCTTTGGGCTATATCAACAAAAAAGAGCTGCTGGTGCAGCTGCTCGAAGAGGGCGACGTCAATATCCAAAGCGCGCTGCGCCAGCCGCTGATGCTGCCTGAAAGCGCCACCGCGCTGGCGGCGATCGAGCTGTTTCGCCAGCACAGCGCCGATTACGCGCTGGTGGTGGACGAATTGGGCGCCGTGCTGGGCATGGTTACCATGAAAGACCTGCTCGAAACCATTGCCGGCGAGTTTCCCGAAGAATTCGAGCGCGAAGAAGAGGCCGCCGTACAAACCCATGCCGACGACAGCCTGACCGTGGACGGCGCGCTCGAATACGTCGAACTCGCCCCCCAGCTTAACCTGCCGCCGCCAAGCGAGGATGCCGAGTTCCATACCGTTGCCGGCCTGATTATCGAAAAACTGCAGGCGCTGCCCGAAGAGGGCGACGGTATCGACTATTACGGCTGGCATTTCCAAGTGGTGGAAAAAGACGGCCACCGCATCAGCCGCGTGAAAATCACCCCGCTGCCGGCCGAAGAATAGCCGCCGCGTCTGCCCCGAGCGGGCGCGGACAGGCAGGCAGCCTGAAAGAATCGTTGCGGCAACACGCACAAAACGGACGCTTAATGCGTCCGTTTTGTGGTTCAAGGCAGCCTGAAACTATTTGCCGGCGGCGTCTGCTCTTTTCAGCAGCACATACAGCTCGTCTTTAAGCGCCAGTTTTTTCTGTTTCAGCGCCTGGATTTCTTCTTCCGCAGAGCTGCTGGTTACGGGGTTGTTTTCCAAACCGGTGATTTTATCGTCCAGTTCGTTGTGTTCGTTAAACAGACGGGCAAAATGCTGGTCTTCTTGTTTCAGTTTTGAAATCAGGTCGCGGTATTCGGGAAACATGCTGCATCCTTTTCTGTACGGGTGTTGTGGGAATGCCGTTACGGCAGTTGCATTATACGGAATATGCCCCTTTTTGTCAGCGTCGCCGCGCCGCTTTCGGCTAAAATGCCGGCTTTTTGGCACAGCAAAGGAAACACCATGCCCCCCCGCTTCATCACGCTCGATGGCATCGACGGCGCCGGCAAAACCACCCAGCTCGAAGTGGTGCGCCAGTGGTTCGAACGGCGCAGCCTGCCGGTGCGCTTCACCCGCGAACCCGGCGGCACCGCGCTCGGGGAAGAGCTGCGCCGCATCCTACTCGATCCCGCCACCCGCGCTTCGCTGCACAGCGAAACCCTGCTGATGTTTGCCGCGCGCAGCCAGCATTTGGAAGAAGTGGTGCGCCCCGCGCTCGAGCAGGGCAGCAGCATCGTTTGCGACCGCTTTACCGACGCCACCTTTGCCTATCAGGGCGGCGGCCGCGGTTTGGATGCCGGCAAAATCGCCGAACTCGAGCGCTGGGTGCAAGGCAGCCTGAAACCCGACTTAACGCTGATACTCGACGTGCCTTTGGAAGTGGCGCGCGAGCGCATCGAATCCGGCCGCGACAAAGACCGCTTTGAATTGGAAGACGCCGCCTTTTTCGAGCGCACCCGCGCCGTTTACCTGCAGCGCGCCGCCGCCGCGCCCGAGCGCTATGCCGTAATCGACAGCAGCCGCGAACGCGCCGCCGTCCGCGCCGAAATCGAAAGCGTACTCGACAAACTCTACGGCTTCGCCTAAATATGCCGTCTATCCCGACAAAAGCAGCCTGAAAACGGTTTTTCCGTTTTCAGGCTGCTTTGGGTTGTAGCTTGGGTCGCGACCCAATATATCTTTTGGCATCGGAGAATGTTGGGTTTAACAACCCAACCTACCTGCTGCTTTGGTTTCAGGCAGCCTGAAACGATAAACAGACAAAGCGAACAGACAAAAAGGCAGCCTGAAAGCGCACTATCGGCTTTCAGGCTGCCTTATTTGGCAAACAGACGGCGTTCAGGCCAAGCCCAGCATACGCAGTTGCGTGGCATCGGGCAGGCGGTGGTAGAGCGCCTGCATCAGCGGCAGGATGCGTTCGCGCTGCTCTTTGGGCGGCCGGCCGGAAAGCGCGGCGTCGAGCGCGTAGATGCCGATCAGGCGGTTGATGCCGGGCGGGCTGTCGATCCAGCCGTAGGGCAGGCGCGGCAGCAGTACCACACGCCGGTTTTTTACCGCTTCCACGCCGCGCCACAGCGGATTGGCGGCCACTTGGCGGGCGAATTTGGCGTCTTGGGTCACAATCCATTCAGGCTGCCACTGCAACACACGCTCGAGCGACACTTTGGCCAGCCCGCCGCTGCCTTCGAGATCGTCGCCGACGCTCTTGGCGCCGATCATGCTGATGACTTCGGTGTGGATGGAGCCGCTGCGTCCGGTTTCCAATCCGTCTTCGCCGCGGGCGAGATACACGATGGGCGGGGCGCTGCGGCGCTCGGCGGCGCGTTGGGCGGCAAAATCGAGCACCTGTGCGGCCAGGGCGGCCAGTTTGTCGGTGTGCGGCGAATCAAGCAGTTTGCCGAGCAGGCGGACTTGTTCGGCAGCCTGATCAAGGCGGCCGTCGATCAGCAGATAGGGTACGCCCAACTGTTTGGCGGTGTGTTCGCCGGTGCTGAGCATGCCGTCGTTTACGGTGCCGGCATCGATCACCAGATCGACTTTGGCCGCGAGCAGCTCTTCCAGCGACACCGGCCGGCCGCGGCCGTTGATGCCGCCGAGCACCGGCAGTTTGCGCTCGGATGCGCCCAGCAGCGCCAGCGCCGCTTCGGGTTTTTGCGCCGTCCAGCCGAGCATGCGCTCGGGCGCCAGCGCGTGCAGCAGCACTTCGGCCGGCGGGCCGGCGGCGTAGATGCGGCGGAAGGCGGGCGGGCTTTGCGGCATGCCGAAGCTGTACACCAGCCGGCGGCCGGCGGGTTCGGATGCGGCAGGCGCGGCGGCGGATGCGGCGTTGTCGTCATCGGCTGCGCGTTTGCAGCCGGCGGCCAGCAGCAGGCCGGATGCGAGCAGGCCGCGCAGCAGTTCGCGGCGGCTGAGACGGTTCATGGCTGTACTCCGATCAGGGTTTGCGCCCATGCGGTAAGGGCTTGGGCATCGGCGCTCAATTCGACGCCTTCGCCGCCGCAAAAGCGCTGCCAGTCGGCCAGGTATTTGCGGTGCACGGCGGTGAGCACGGGAATGCCGGCGGCAGCGGCGGCAAGGTATTCGTCGTTTAAGCCGCGGTTTTCGATTTCAACGTGGCCGAATTTGTTGATAAACAACAACTCAACACCGTCGTCCACCGCGCGGCGCAGCACCATTGCCGCTTCGGCGAGCAGGCGGCCGTCGAGCTTGCAGCCTGAAGAGCCGCTGCCGAGATTTTGGAAGATGGGATAGCGGCTGCCGTCGGCCACCGATACCAGCCGCGAGCGGATATGGCGGCCGTTTTCGTCCAGCGGATTGAGCAGACCGGCCACGCGGCAGCCCTGCGCCTGCAAATCACGGGCGGCCGCCCACAGCGCGGCGGCGGCTTCGTCGCCGTCGTCGTGGTGGACAATGGCGGCAATGGAAAAATCGGACATGGTTGGCTCCTGTAAGGCAGCCTGAAAAAACGGGATTGTACGCCAAGGCGGCTGTCCGTTTTTTCAGGCTGCCTGTGCCAAGTAAATGCGAAACGGCTGCGGCTATGCTTTCAGGCTGCCTGAAAGGCCGTCAGAACGCGTAGCGCACATTGGTGAACCAAGTGCGGCCGGGCATCGGGTAGCCGTCGGAGAGTTCGTAGTTTTTGTTGCCGATGTTGTTGATGCCGGCTTCCCAAGTCAGGCCGTCGCGGATGTTCCAGGCGGCTTTGGTGTCGTACACGGCATAGCCGCCGAGTTTGCGGTAGCTGCTGCCGTAGGACGATTTGCGGCCGCTTTCGGCACGGACGTTGGCGGTCAGGCCGATGCGCTCTACCGGACGGTATTCGGCAAAGGCGTTGAGCTTGTGAACCGGCGTATCGAGCATGGCGGTGTCGCCGCGCAGGTCTTTGCGGTGCAGGTAGCTGTAGCCGGCGCCCAAAGTCAGGTGCTCGCCGATGCTCTGGCGCAGGCCGAGTTCGAGACCGGCATGGCGGGTGCGGCCGACGTTTTGGGTTTGGTTGCAGTAGCCGCGGACGCTGGAGCGGCGGCAGGCGTTGCGGTAGGGCTCGGGCACCATCACGGTTTGGATTTCGTTGCTCAGGCGGCTGTAGAACACCGCGGCATCAACCTGGGCGCCGTTCCACGGCTGCCCTTTCCAGCCGAGTTCGAAATGGTGGGCGCGCTCGGATTTCAAATCGGGATTGGGCAGGGCGCGTCCCATGCGGAAGGAATAGCGGTCTTTCAGGCTGGGGAAGCGCGATTTGCTGGAAACGGTGGCGTAGAACAGATGGGCGTCGCTGGGGCGGAAGCTCAGTTCGAGCAAACCGTTTACCGAATGGGTTTTGCCTTTGGCAAAGCCGTCCGGCAGCTCTTTTACCGCCAGATGTTCGTAGTCGGCGCTGGAGCGCAGGCGCCATTGCGGCGTAAAGTCGATTTGGTGTTCGACGGCAAACTGGTGGGCGGCATCACGGAAGCGGGTGTCTTTCGATTCGTCGTGGTGGCGGTCGGTTTTGTACTGGTAGCCGAACTGCAGAAGCTGCTTGTTCAGCGCGGTGGTGGAGAAATTGACGCTGGCGCCGGTGGTGCGGTCTTTGTAGGCGCTGACATCGCCGTCGGCAATGCGGTAGGCGGAATCGCGGTACATCTGCAGGCCGTTTTTATAGCTGTCGTGGTACACGCGCACTTTCAGGCGGTTGGCTTCGCCGAGACTGGTATTGCTCAGGAAGTACACGCTGTCTTTATCCCAATACGGCCAGCGCCAGTAGCGGGCGTTGGCGGCGTTGCCGACATAGGTCGGCTGCTGTTTCTCGCTGCGTATGCCGCTGTAGCCGAGGGCGTATTCGTCGGTGTCGTTGGGCGTGAAGCCGAATTTGAGCGAGTAATGGCGGTCGGTGCGGCCGGCGTTTTCACGGTAGCGGCCGGTGTCGGTCGGCCGGCGCTTTTGGTCGTGAAAGCCTTTAGGCAGCCTGAAACGGTTTTGGTCCAAATAGGCAAAGCCGCCCTGAACATAGAAACGGCCGGTGTTGCTGCCCAAGTTGAGCGACAGGTTTTTGCCGCTGGCATCGTCGATCCCTGCCACCACTTCGCCTTCAAACGCTTTTTGCGGCTTGCGGCTAACCAGATTGATGGCGCCGCCCAGCGTATTGGGGCCGTACATCAGCGAAGCACCGCTTTTGGCCACGCGGATTTCCGACAGGCCGGGCGTTAGGAAACGGGCGAAATCGACATAGCCGTCGTAAGGCACATACTGCGGGATGCCGTCGAGAAACAGCGGCACCTGGCGCGAATCGTAGCCGCGCAGGCGCAGGCCGGTTTCGTTGCGCGCGCCGATAAGATCGACGCTCACGCCCGGCTGGGTGCTGAGCGCGTCGGCAATGGTCTGGCTGTTGGCGCGGCGGATGTCTTCGCTGCTGATGGTGCGCTCGTCGGCCGCCACATTGCTGCGGCGTCCCTGCACGGTAATCTGGCCAAGCTCGAAAGCGGGTTCGGCATCGGCTTGGGTGTCGTCGTCGGCATAAGCCGGCAACACAAACGAAGCAGCCAAAAGGCCGAGCAAAATGGTATTGGGACGGAGTTTCATGGGAGTTTTGTATGCTTGGGTTAAAAAACGCAAAATCTAGTCGCGGCAGGCGTGGCTGGCTATCCGCCAAAAGGATATGTCCGTTCGGATGGGATAGGCAGACAAACCCGGTTTTCAGGCTGCCTGAAAGGCAGTTCATCCCTAATAACTAATCCGTGCTGCCGATAGGAAAGGAGTTTACGTTTCTTAATAATCCGCGCCGCCCAAGTAAATCTTTATGGCAGTCTGAAAGCCTGATGCTGCCGTTGGTGCCATTGGCAAAAAGCAGCCTGAAAACCGCAAATCCGGTTTTCAGGCTGCTTTTGTCTGTGCGAAACGCTCAGGCGGCGGGGTTTAAGGTAGCCGACATAGCGAAGCGGAGTTGCGAATCTAAAATCAGTTTTTCCACTCGCGGTAGGCTTTTATTTCGCGCAGGATTTCGGGTTTGACGATGCCCCTGAGCTTGTCGGCGGGGATGGTGAAGGAGGGGGTGTCCACGTAGCTGCCGAAGCTGTAGTGGTTGTAGGTGTAGGAAAGGGCGTTTTTGTAGAAGGTCCAGTTTTCCAGATGTTCGTCGGTGAGGTGGTGGGAACTGTTTTTGTCGTCGAAGTCTGCTTCGATTTCCTGCCGGGTTTTGCCGCCTTCTTTTAAGTAATAGTCGAGCATGCCTTGGCGGTGCAGGGCGGCGAAGGCGGCTTTTTTGCCGGGCAGCAGGATGTCGGCGAGTTTGAGGGGGACGGGTTTGCCGCTGCGGGGGATGACGTAGTCGCTGCCGTCGCCCGCGCCGTGTGCGCCGCCGGAGAATTCGTAGTCGGTAGTGGAGAGAACGTAGTAGTTGGGGGTGTAGCCTTCGAGGTCTGCTTCGACGATGTATTGGTGGCGCGGGTAGCCTTCGTCGTCGCGGTTTTCATTGACGCGTTTTTTCAGTTCGCGCAGGGCGGCGGCTTTGGTGAGGGTTTTGAGGCCGTCGGCGGCGGACATCGGGCGCAGTAGTTTTTCCACAAAGGCGTTTTGCGCGGCATCGGGGAAAACGGGGCGGGAGACGATGAATTCGCTGCACCCGGTGTCGGGCGAGGGTTTGGGGCAGTATTTTGCGGTGAACGATTGGATTTTGACCTGCGGCGGCGTGGCAAGGGCGGGTAGGACGAGGGCGGCGGCAAGCAGGGCGGGAAGGTGTTTGTTCATGGCTGGGGTCTTTCGTTTGGAAAAAGTGGTTGCGGGAGCCGGGATTTTAATCCAAGCAGACGGCAAAAGGCAGTCTGAAAGCCGCAGATACGGTTTTTCCACTCGCGGTAGGCTTCCATCTCGTGCAGGATTTCGGGTTTGACGATACCTTTGAGCTTGTTGGCGGGGAGGGTAAAGGCGGTAGTGTCGGTGTAGCTGCCGAAGGTGTAGGGCTGGTAAACGTAGGAAAGGACGTTTGGATTGCTGCAGTATAGCTAAACGTATAGCTGCGAAGTTTGTTTTCTGAGTTTGTTTGTGTTATAGCTTGTTATGTTCATCAAAATAGGGAAGAGCTTATTAAACGGCGCTTCATATAATTTCAAATGGTAAAAATAATTTTCTTTTTGTAGGTGTTGTTTTGTATCATATTTTATATGATATTAGGTAAGTTAAATATAACTTATTTCCCTTTGTTTGAGCATTTTCTGTATGTTTTAGTTTTTATTTTTGGTGTTTTTTATTTTTTGGCTTTGGGGAGTAAGATATTTGTTGTTAGCGATCATGTTTTTTTGAACGGGAATCGTATAAACGGAAAGCTTGTATTTGCTTATATATTAACCAATATTCTTGCCTTTCCTATATTTATGTCTTTAGATGATATGGAAATAAATTTAGGAAACATAATTGAATTTTCTTTATATTTTATAGGGGGAAGTTGGTTCATTCCTTTGGTTTTAGCCGGTTTGATTAGAGCGGTATATTTATTTTTTGCAAGAAGGTAATATTTTCACTTATTAATCAATATGCTATCTGCTCAATCCACTGCGAACCAAAGTGGACGGGAGTTTGCGCGATCGCTAAGGGCAGCGTAAATCGGCGGCACGGATTCTGCTGTAGAACGCGGTGCGGCGGCGGTAAAAGCGGGCGTTGTTTCCCGCTATTCCCGCCGCCCCTTAGCGCCGCAGACGCTAATGCGGTATATTCCCATTGGCGCCGGCACAGGTGCTTTCAGGCTGCTGCCGTGTTGCGCAGGCAGCCTGAAAGCAGCAGGGCGGCTTTTTGCACCGACGAGAACAGGAGTTTTCCATGAAACGCAGACATTTTCTCCAACTGATGGGCGCGTCCGCCGCGGCGGTGTGCAGCCCCGGCCTGTTGGCGGCCGACAGCAAAACCAAGTTTACGGTGTACGGCCCGCCGGTGATGCCTACCGTGCTGCTGGGTGTGGCGGCGCAGCGGGGCGAGCTGAAAAACAGCCGGCCGTTTGATGTGAAGGTGTGGCGCAATGTTGATGCGCTGCGTGCCGGCCTGGCCAACGGCACGATGCAGGCCAGCGTGGTGCCGAGCTATGTGGCGGCCAATCTGGCGGCGCGCGGGCAGGATGTGAAGCTGGTCAATATTATGAGTTTCGGCCTGCTGTATGTGCTGGGGCGCGACCGCGCGCTCTCGGGCATCGGCGATTTGGCGGGCAAAACGCTGGCGCTGCCGTTTAAAAACGATATGCCGGACTTGGTGCTGCAGGCGCTGTGCAGGCGGCTGAAAATCGATTTTTCGCGCATCCGCGTCCAATACGCCGCCACCCCGCCCGAAGCGATGATGATGTTTATGCAAAAACGCGCCGACTTCGCGCTGCTGCCCGAGCCGATGGTGAGCATGGGCATTATCCGCGGCCGCCAGATGGGGCAGAACGTGGTGCGTGCGCTGGATATGCAGCAGGAATGGGAAAAAACGATGAAGGTTTCCGGCGGCATTCCGCAGGCGGGGTTGATGGTCAGCGGCGCTTTTCTGAAGCAAAACGGCGATGCGGTGCGCCGGCTGCAGGCCGATCTGCTGCAGGCGGCGGCTTGGAGCAAGGCCAATGCGGTGCAGGCTGCGGCCATCGGCGCCAAGCATCTCGGCCTGCCCGAGCAGGCGCTGGCGGCGGGTCTGCCGCATGCCCGTCTGGCGGCCACGCCGGCCAAGGAAGCCGCCGCCGGCATCAAGCTGTTTTTCCGCGAGCTCTACCAGCTCAATCCGGCGATTGTCGGCGGCAAGCTGCCGGCGGATAGCTTGTTTGTTTGAGCGCCTGCGCGGCGGCCGATAAAAAAGGCAGCCTGAAAACCGTATTCCGGCTTTTCAGGCTGCCTGCCGTTTTGGCGGGCGGCGCATTGCTTTATACTGGCGCCGGTGGCGCTGCTGCCGCGTTTTTGTTTGCCGTTTTTTTGTTTTGCCGACTGTTTTACCGAGATGATTACCGATTCCGGCGGTCCGCTGCGGCGCGGCCGTTTTGCCCAGACCCTGCATTATCTGTGGGGCGGATTTGCTTCCGCCGCCGCGGTGGCGGTGTTTTGCGCGCTGTGGCAGCTGGCTGCCGGCAGCTTGGGCGATTTGGTGCTGCCGGCGCCGCTGCCGGTGTTTGCCAAAGCGCTGGATTTGCTGTCGGATTTTGATGCCGCCGAGATTGTGCCCACACTGTACCGTGCCGGCAGCGGCATTGCGCTGGCGCTGGCGTTGGGCATCGGGCTGGGGCTGCTGGCCGGTTCGTTTAAAACGCTGGCGCTGTTCTGCCGGCCGCTGATCAGCATTTTGCTGGGCATGCCGCCGATTGTGTGGGTGGTGCTGGCGCTGTTTTGGTTTGAAATGGGTACGGTGGGAGCGGTGTTTACCATTGTGATTACCGTGCTGCCGCTCACCTTTGCCGCCGCCATGCGCGGCATGATGACGGTGGACGGCAGCCTGAAAGAAATGCTCGAAGCCTACCGCGTGCCGTGGCTGGGGCGGGTGCGCCACCTGTATCTGCCGCATCTGGCCAACCACCTGCTGCCCGCGGTCGGCGTGGCGGTGGGCATGGGGGTGAAAATCGCGGTGATGGCCGAACTGCTGGCCACCGACAACGGCATCGGCGCCCGCATCGCCGCCGCCCGCTCGATGCTCGACACCCAGGAAGTGCTGGCCTATGTGCTGGTGGTGCTGGCGGTGATTTTTGTCGTCGAATATCTGCTGGTCGAACCTTTGCGCATCCTGCTGATGCCGTGGGAGCATTGACATGCTGAAGGTGGAAAAACTGCGTTGCAGCCTGATGGGCGACGACATCGTGCGCGATCTCGATCTCACGATTCAAGCCGGCGAAGCGGTATGCCTGTACGGCCCTTCAGGCTGCGGCAAAACCACCGTGCTGCGGATTATTGCCGGCCTGATTGATTTTGACAGTGGCCTGATCGAGCAGGGCTTTCGCCGCATCAGCTATCTGTTTCAAGAGCCGCGCCTGCTGCCGTGGCGTACGCTGTGGGAAAACGTGCTGCTGACTACGCCGCAGCCTGAAAGCGGCGCCGTGCGCGAGCGCGTCCGCGCCATTTTGCAGCGCCTGCATCTGGCCGAAGCCGACTGGCGCAAATACCCGCACGAGCTCTCCGGCGGCATGCGCCAGCGTGCCGCGCTGGCCCGCGCGCTGGCCGGCGAGCCCGACCTTTTGCTGCTGGACGAACCCTTTTCCGCGCTTGATTACGAGCTCAAACTCGGCCTGTACCGCTGGATGAACGAGCTGGTGGATAGCGGCATGGCGGTCATTATGGTGTCGCACGACCGCTATGAAGCGCTGAAACTGGCGCAGCGCATTTATCTGCTCGACCACAAGCCCGCCCATTGCCGGCGGGTGGTCGAACTTGCCGCCCCCTTTGCCGAGCGCGGCGAAGACTTCGTCAACCACTATCTGCAACAACCCTTCTGGCGCGCCTACCATGAATAAAAGCAGCCTGAAAACCGCCACGCCCCTGCGCCAGGCGCTCGCCACCTTTCCCGCCTATCCCTTCCGTCCCTATTTTCTGCTGGCCGCCGCGCTGGTGCCCCTTGCCGGCGCGGTGTGGGCGCTCGCTGCCGCTGGCCTGTGGCCGTTTGCCGCCGCGCCGCTCGAATTTCACGCCTACGCCTTTCTCAACATTATCGGCGGCGCTTCATTCGCCGGCTTTCTGTTTACCGCGCTGCCAGAATGGACGCACGACGCCCGCCCGCTGAACCGCCATTTCTACGCCACCTGCGCCCTGTGGCTGGCCACGCTGGCCGCCGCGCTGTTTTCCCTAAAGGCCGCCGCCTGGCTGATGTTGCCCTTTTGGCTGTATCTGGCGCTGTTTGCCGCCCATCTGGCCTGGCGCGCGCGCGACAGCCGCCAAATTAGCGTAACCGTGCTGATGCTCGCCATCGCCGCCACCGATGCCGGTTATGCCGCCGGCGGTGGGACTCTGTGGCTGAAAACCCTGGCCCATCTGTTTGCCGCCGGCATTTTGCTGATCAATTTCCGCATCGGCCGCGCCATCGGCCAAAAAGCGCTGGAAGAAGCCGGCCGCAGCGACTGCAGCTTTATGCCCAACCCGTTTTACCGCAATCTTTCGGTATGGCTGGTGTACGCCTACGCCGCCGCCGAACTTTTGCTGAGCCGCCCCGAAGTTTCCGCCTGGCTCTCGCTCGCCGCCGGGCTGGCGGTGCTCGGCCGCCTGCGCGAATGGCATTACGCCGTGCTGCTGCGCCGCTACTACATCCGCTGGTACTACCTGACCATGCTCGCCACCGGCGCCGGCTACGTCTGGCTCGGCGCCGCCGGCATACTCGGCCGCGGCAGCCCGCTGCTGCCCTTTCACCTGATTATGCTCGGCGGCTATCTGATGATGCTGATGCAGGTGTTTTCGATCGCCGGCGCCGTCCACAGCAGCCTGGAACTGCACTATCCCGCCACCAGCCGCCTGTCGCTGGCGCTGATTCTTGCCGCCGCACTCAGCCGCAGTCTCGGCGTGTATGCCGGTCTCGATTACACGCTGGTCGTTTTCAGGCTGCCCGCACTGCTCTTGGCCGCCGCCTTCTGGCTCTATCTGCCCGTTTACTGGCGCATCTTCCGCCGCCACCCGCCGCTGGCCGTGCAGCCTGCCGCCAAACAGCGGCGCAGCCTGTAAACGCGGCGGGCGGTTTTCAGGCTGCCTTGGCGCTTCAAACGGCAAAGGCAGCCTGAAAACCGGCAAAGCGGACATTTGGACTTGCTGCCACTGCCTATTTTCAGGCTGCAACAAACAAAAAGCCCAATCCTTGGATTGGGCTTTTTGTTTGTTGCAGCATAGGGCAGCCGGCTGTGGTGCCAAGCGACCCGCTTACTGATTGGAACGGCTTGCCGTCGGGTAGTTAAATCCCCGAATGAAGGGGCTAATTTTGAAATGAGTACGAGTACACGGCCGACGAAATAGGCGGGTCTTAATCCCTGAATGAAGGGGCTAATTTTGAAATAGCAGGGATTTGTTTCTCCTTTTATTGTCAATGGGTTGTAAAGGGTATTTCCAAGATTTTCCGCACTTGCAAAGATAAACATGGATTAACACAACTTAATTTTAAAGCAACCGGTTGGCTTATACCGGCGGTGGCGGTAAGGGCACGTATAATAATGTAAAGCACGGCTGTTGCCAAGATGGCGGCAGCCGCTTTTGATGTGTATCTGTTTTTGCAGGCAGCCTGAAAGCCGTTTTTTGCTTTCAGGCTGCTTTTTTTGGGCTGGCCGTTCACGCCAGTCGGTTTTCCGCCAGCGTGCCGCTGCCGATGTCTTGCCACAGTTCTTGGGCGCACAGGCTGTCCAGGGCAGCCTGAAAGTCGTCAAAAGGCAGCAGCCGTGAGCCGAAGCGCGCCATGTGGTCGGTATTTTGCTGGCAGTCGATTAGGGCGATGCCGCAGCGCTGCAGGTGGGCGGCGGCATGGACAAAGGCGGTTTTGGAAGCGTTGCTGCGGCGGGCGAACATCGATTCGCCGAAAAACACCCGCCCGATCTGCACGCCGTAGCAGCCGCCGGCCAGCTCGGGGGTGCCGTCGGCAGCGGGATACCAGCATTCGAAGGAATGGGCGTGCCCCAGGCGGTGCAGCGCGGTATAGGCAGCCTGAAACTCGGGTTCGATCCAGGTGCCGTCCTGCCCTGGGCGCGGGGCGGCGGCGCAGGCGGCAATCACTTCGGCAAAGCAGCGGTTGGCGGTAACGCGGTAGGGTTTATTGCGCAGGTGTTTGTGCAGCGAGCGGCCGATGTGCAGCGCGTCGGGTTCGATAACGGCGCGCGGGGCGGTGGCAAACCAGTAGTGCAGATTGTCTTGGCTGAACCACGGGAAAATGCCGCGCGGATAGGCGGCCAGCAGGCGTGCGGGGGCGAGATTGGCGCTGACGCAGACTAGGCCGTCGTTCTCCACCAGCGCGGGGCGCGGGTCAGGAAAGCGGTGGTTGCCGGGTTCGAGAAAGGGAATGTGCATGGCGAAAGTGGCGAATCAAAAGCAGCCTGAAAGTTTTCAGGCTGCCTGATGGGGAAAACTCAAACGGCGGCGACAAACAGCAATACGGTGCAGAGCATCGCGCCCGACCAGGCGGCGGAGCGCAGGCTGGGGCGGTCGTTGAGATAGCAGTAGATAAAGGCCAGCCGCAGCAGCACAAACAGCACGGCCAGGCAGTTGATGGTGCCTTGCGCGGCATTGCCGGTGGCGTGGGCGATGATGACGGCGGCGGCAAACGGGGCGAAGGCTTCGTGGCCGTTTTGCTGGGCGGCATGGGCGCGGGCGGCGCGGCCTTCAAGGCGGGCGAGAAAGTCGCGCGGGCTGCCGTTGTCGCGGGCGAAGTTGAAACGGGCGGTTTTTTTGGCGTAAGCGGCGCAGCCCAAAGGCAGCAGGGCGGCAATCAGTACGCACCAGTAGGCTAGGGTCATGGCGGTTTCCTAAACGGGTAGGGGACAACGGTTTTCAGGCTGCCTGAAAGTAAAAGCAGCCTGAAAACTTAAAGGCTGCCTGAAACGAACAGACCTTACTGCTGCTGTTCGACAGTAGCGCGAATCAGGATTTCGGCTTTTGCCAGCGTGCCGGCCACTTCGGCTTCGCTGACGGCGCTGTGTTTGACCAGCTCGGCGGCGGGGGTGTAGGCAACGGTTACCCGGCCGTCCTGCTCGGTTACCAGCACTTTGAGCGGCAGCTGCAGCGCCAGCAGCGGGTCTTTAACCATCAGCGGGGTGCCGGCTTTGGGCGAGCCGAAAATAATCACTTTGGCCGGCTGCATCTGCAGGCCGGCCTGCTTGGCGGCGTCTTGGTGGTCGATAACGGCAAAGACGGTCATGCCTTTGCCGCGGATGGCGGAAGCCAGGGCATCGACGGTTTGATCGAAGCCGTAGCGGCTGGCAAAGGTGGCGGTGGGCTGTGAAGACATGGCGGCGGCCTTATGCGGGTGGGCGGAGTCGGTAGTGGCGGGGGCGGCGCAGGCGCTGAGTGCGGCGGCCAGCGCCAGGGCGGGGGGCAGGGTTTTCATGGTGCTTCCGTTTGCGTGGTGTTTCGGACAAGGATAAGGCAGCCTGAAAGGCTTTCAGGCTGCCTGCGGGTGCGGGTTTAGCGTTTTTCCTTTTTCTGGCAGTCGCCGCAGACGCCGTACATATAAAGGGCGTGGTCGACAACGCGGAAACCGTGCTCGGAAGCGATCTGCTCCTGCAGTTTTTCGATTTCGGGATTGTGGAACTCGCTGACGTTGCCGCATTTGACGCAGACGATGTGGTCGTGGTGGTCGCCCTTGTTCAATTCGTACACCGCTTTGCCGGTTTCGAAGTGGTGGCGCAGCAGGATGCCGGCCTGCTCGAACTGGGTGAGCACGCGGTAGATGGTGGCGACGCCGATTTCGATGCCGTTTTCCAGCAGGATGCGGTAAACGTCTTCCGCACTCAGGTGCAGATCGGCATGGGTTTCGAACAGGTCGAGGATTTTCAGGCGCGGGCCGGTAACTTTCAGACCGTTGTCTTTCAATTGGGCGATGTTGTTCATGGTTTCGCTTTCTCAATACACTCGGATAAAGATGGCGCGTATAATAGCAAACTTTTCGCGCCTGCCGACAGCCAAACAATAAAAGTTTTTAATTGGCACTTTATCTGCGGGCGCGGCGCGTGGTATCTTGCCGCGCTTTTTCCGGCGCCGGCCGCAGGGCGGGGCGCAAAAAACCATATTCACCAATTAGAAAGGCAGACAACGTGAAACCCCTGTTGCGATGGATGACTGTTGCGTCCGCACTCTGTGGCCTGGCGGCCTGTACCCCTTCGCTGGTCAACAAACTGCCCTATTACAAAATGCCGGTGGTGCAGGGCGTGCCGCTGAATCCCGAATCGGTGCTGGCGGTCAAACCCGGCATGAGCCGCGAGCAGGTACAGCTGGAAATCGGCGCGCCGGTGCTCAATCCGTCTTTCCGCCAGGACCGCTGGGACTACACCTACGAACTGAGCCGCGGCGGCAAAATCAAAGAGCAGCGCACGCTGACCGTTTTCTTTGAAAACGGCACCGTCTCGCGCGTGGAAGGCGACGCGCTGGAGCACGCCCGCCGCGTGCTGCAGGAAAAACAGGAAGGAAAAGCGCAATGAGCAGCCTGAAAATCGCGCTGGCCGGCGTGGCCGGCCGCATGGGGCGGGTGCTGGTTGAAGCCGTTGCCGCCAACCCCGCCACCGAGCTTTCCGGCGCGCTCACCCGCAGCGGCACCAAAGAAATCGGCCTAGACGCCGGCTACGCCAGCGGCATCGACACCGGCGTGCGCATCAGCGACGACATCGCCACCGCACTGGCCGGCTGCGACGTACTCATCGACTTCAGCCGCCCCGACGCCACCCTGCCGCTGCTTGATTACTGCACGGCAAACGGCATCAAAGCCGTCATCGGCACCACCGGTTTTGACGACGCCGGCAAGGCCGCCATCGCCCGGGCGGCAGAGAAAACCGGCATTGTGTTCGCCGCCAACTTCAGCGTCGGCGTCAATCTCAGCTTCCATATTCTCGACACCGTTGCCCGCGTGCTGAACGAAGGCTACGACGTCGAAATCATCGAAGCCCACCACCGCCACAAAATCGACGCCCCTAGCGGCACCGCCCTGCGTATGGGCGAAGTCGTTGCCCACGCGCTCGGACGCAGCCTGAAAGACTGCGCGGTGTACGGCCGCGAAGGCCAGACCGGCGCGCGCGATGCGCAGACCATCGGCTTTGCCACCGTGCGCGGCGGCGATATTGTCGGCGAGCATACCGTATTGTTTGCCGGCGAAGGCGAGCGCGTGGAAATCAGCCACAAAGCATCAAGCCGCATGACTTTCGCCGCCGGTGCCGTCCGCGCTGCCGTCTGGCTCGCCCAGCACCCGCACGGTCTGTTCGATATGCAGGACGTGCTCGGCCTGAAAACGGCCGCCTAAATCCGAAACGGCTTTTCAGGCAGCCTGAAAAGCCGTTTTTTGTTTTTTCGGATGCGCCGCCGCGTTTCAGGCAGCCTGAAAACTGCATCGCAGGTTTGCCCGAGCCGCCGCATCCGCCGCACAGAAAGGCCGACGCCATGACCGATCCCAATTTTTCCGAACGCCCCGTTGAAGCCCGCCGCCTGTGGCGGCAAAACAGCATCTACCTGCTGCCCAATTCCTTCACCATCGCCGCGCTGTTTTCCGCGTTTTACGCCATCACCGCATCCATGCACGACCGCTTCGAGCAGGCCGCCATCGCCGTGTTTGTGTCGATGCTGCTGGACGGCATGGACGGCCGCGTCGCCCGCTGGACCAACAGCCAGAGCGCCTTCGGCGAACAGCTCGACAGCTTGGCCGATATGGTCAGCTTCGGCGTCGCCCCCGCGCTGATTGTTTACAACTGGCAGCTTGCCCAGTTCGGCAAGCTCGGCTACGGCGTCGCCTTCGTTTATTGCGCCTGCGCCGCGCTGCGGCTGGCGCTGTTTAACACCCTGATCGGCAAAGTCGATAAAAAATGGTTTATCGGCATCCCCAGCCCCACCGCAGCCGCGCTGGTGGCCGGTCTGGTGTGGCTCGACCGCAGCATGGACGGGCTGGGCAATATCGGCATCGTTGCCCTGCTGATTACCTTGTTCGCCGGCCTGTCGATGGTGGCGCAGATCCGCTTTTGGAGCTTTAAGGAAATCAACGTCCGCCGCAAAATCCCCTTTTTCGGCATGATTATCCTGGTGCTGGCGCTGATGCTGCTGGCCATCGAGCCGGCGCTGGTGCTGTTTGGCTTTTTCCTGAGCTACAGCCTGTCGGGCTATGTTTATTACGGCTGGCAGAAATGGCGCGCCGGCCAAACCAAACGCTGATACCGCTTACGTAAAAAGCAGCCTGCGTAGCGTAGCGGAGTTGCGAAGCTAAAACCGCCGATCCGGTTTTCAGGCTGCCTTAGCTGTAGAAATCAACAGCGTTGTTTACACTTTTCGGATTTCGGATGCAGACCCAACTGGCAGGTTTTGCCGCTTGTCAAGAATGCCGCAAGGCACGGCGAAGCCGCATGGTTTTTGATAAGCGGGAAAATCTGCCAAATCATCATGCAGCCGAAAAACGAAAGCTAAGCTGCCTGAAAAAGTGTAAACAACGCGACCTTTTCCAACACCTTAGCAAAAGGAAATGTCCCATGAAGAAAATCCTGCTTGCCCTGCTGGCGCTGGCCGTGCTGGCGGTGTTTACGCTGTATCTGGTGCCGCAATGGCTGATGAAGCGCGAGATTGCGGCCGCGCAGCCGGATGTGGCGCTGCTGGCTGCCGAGCCCGAGCCGCAGGAGGGCAACGGCATCGACGCGTTGTGGCTGCTGGGCTACCGCACCGCCGACGATCAGGAGCGCCGCCAAATCATGCAGGACTACGGCCGGCAGATTATGGCGAAGCAGGCGGTGCCGCAGCTGGCGGACAAGGCGCTGCCGCAGCCGCAGTCGGGCGAGTTGAACTGTACCGCCAAAAACGGTGCGGCCTGCCTGGCCGAGGTGCGCGCCGATCTGCCGCGTTTTCGCGCCGCCGCGCAGCGTTACCGGCCACTGCTGGACAATGTGGCGCAACTTGGCGCTTATGAAGTGTTCGCCCAGCGCGGCTGGCCGAACGATAACGATGATTTGTCGAAATTTGTGCTACCGCCTTTCCATCTGCTGATGGCCGCAACCACCGCCGCCGCGCTCGATTGGGCGGACGACCGCCATCAGGCGGCGCTGGCCGGTGTCTGCCGCAATATCAAAACCGGCCGCACCCTGCTTAAAAGCCGTCCTTCGCTGATGCCGCCGATGATCGGCAACGCCCTGATCCGCAAAAACACCGAGCTGGCCGCGGCGATGATTGCCGAGCAGCCGGCGCAGGCGCAGCGGCTGCCTGAGGAATGCGCGGCCGCATTCGAGCCGCTGTCGGCGCAGGAGCAAAGCATCTGTACCGCCATGCGCGACGAATTTCGTTTCATCGCCAATCTGGCGCGCAAGATGGAGCAAAATCCGGCGGACTATTTGGATACCGATGCCGAAAGCGGCATGCCGTTTGAGGACGGCCAAACGGCCAATCCCCTGCTGCGGCGGCTATTGAACGCCGAACACACCCAAGCCCTCATTGCCGCGCACTACGTCTATCCCTGCACTCCGGCTGCCCAAACCGCGCTGCAGCAGGACCGTGCTTTAGACTGGCCGCCGGCGGACGACAAAAATGCGCTGGCGGTATGGTCGTGCGCGAACAATGTCCAAGGCTGCCTGATGGCCGATGTGCTGCCCGATTTTTCCGACTACGCCCGCCGCCTGCAGGATACCGCCATGCTGCAGCGCGCTTTTCAGGCTGCCCTGTTTCTGCACAGCCGCCCCGCCGCCGAGCGGCCGGCGCTGGTTGAGGAGGCGCTGCGCCGCTATTCCACGCCGTCGCGCCGGCTGCAGTGGAACGAGCGCGAGCACAGCATCGGTTTTCAGTATTACGGCGAAAAAGAAAGCAAACACACCGCCGTGCCCGTCAGCCTGAAATAAGCGGCAGGCAGATAAAAGCAGCCTGAAAGCTGGGTGGGCGGTTTTAGCTTCGCAACTCCGCTACGCTACGCAGGCTGCTTTTTGTGTGCCGCGCGCAATCGGGCGGCAAAACCGATACTGCCGGCTTTCAGGCTGCCTGTTGCGCCGGGGCGTTTTCGGGTACATTCCGCCTATCGGACAACGCAAGGAGCAGGCTATGGGTGCCGGCCACGACCATTCCCATCACGCGCACGCGGGCAACAAAAAAGCCCTGGCCGTGTCGTTTTTCATTATCGCCGGCTATATGCTGGTGGAAATCGCCGGCGGCCTGCTCACCGGCTCGCTGGCGCTGCTTTCCGACGCCGGCCATATGCTCTCAGACGCGCTGTCGGTCGGCCTGTCGCTGCTGGCGTTCAAGCTCGGCGAAAAGGCGGTGGACAGCCGCCAAACCTTCGGCTACAAACGCGCCGAAATCCTGTTTGCCCTGTTCAACGGCCTGACGCTGCTGGCGATTGCCGTGCTGGTGGTGATCGAAGCGGTGGAGCGGCTGAACGATCCGCCCGAAGTGGCCGGCGCCGGCATGCTGGTGGTCAGCGCACTCGGGCTGGCGGTGAACATCGTCGTCGCCCGCTATATGCACCGCCACGGCGACGTGCACGGCAGCATCAATATGAAAAGCGCCTACCTGCACGTATTGGGCGATCTGCTCGGCTCACTGGGCGCGATTGCCGCCGCACTGATGATGATGGTGTTCGGCTGGCGCTGGGCCGACCCCGTGGTCAGCGTGCTGATTGCCCTGCTGGTGGCCAACAGCGGCGCGGCGGTGCTGCGCCAAACCCTGCACATCCTGATGCAGGGCGCGCCGGCGCATATCGACCAGGCCGCGCTGGTTGCCGAAATCCGCGCCGTGCCGCAGGTGCTGGGCGTACACGATTTGCACATCTGGACGCTCACCAGCAGCCGCCACCTGCTCTCCGCCCATCTGGTGCTCGACGGCAGCCTGACCGTGCGCGAAGCCCAAGAAGTCAGCCGCGCGGTGGGAGCGCTGGCGCGGCAAAAAGGCATCGGCCACATTACCCTGCAAACCGACGCCCAAGACCACCGCCACGGCGATGCTTTGTACTGCCAAGAAGACGACGGCCATGACGGCCATCATCACTAGGAATCGACATTTAACTATTTAACGCTTACCAACGGAGACTGCATATGACACGATTGGTCAAACTCCACCGCTCCCGCCGCCACCGCATGATTGCGGGCGTGATGGGCGGCATAGCCGAATATCTGGGCTGGTCGCCCACGCTTACGCGCGTGATGTTTGTGGTTCTTTCCTGCGCCAGCGTTGCCGTGCCCGGGATTTTGATTTACATCATCCTATGGATCATGATGCCCAACGCCGGCGCCGACTCCTACCGCTAAGGCAACGCACTTGGGCTTTCAGGCTGCCTGTTTCCGATAAACAGGCAGCCTGAAATTTTGATTGCAGCGAAAAACCGCCGCCGTTTTGACCCAAACTCCGCCGCTCGGGCTACTCCGTCTCTTTCCCTTTCGGCGGCGGTTTCTTCGCATCACGGCGCAGCAAAAACGGCAGCCTGCCGACCAAGATGCCCAAGTAGCCGGCAAGCAGCGTCGGCAGACCGGCCATCGCCATCCAGATTGGGAACCACGCCATCTGCTCCGAGCCGGCGCCGACAGCGTCGATAAAAAGCAAAAGCAGCGTCAGCGGCACGGGCAGCAGCCATACTTTCGCCGTTGCCCGCCACACCGCACCCGCCAAACAGCCGTAGATAAAGGCGGCGGTTATCATCGGCCACATCTTCGTTCTCTTGGTTGTCCATATCTTCCGCCGCCCCGCCATTGTGCGAAGCGGTATCTGAAAGCAGCCTGAAACTGCTTGTGCGCTGCGCCGTTTGCTACCCCGCTGCCTTCACCCGCTGCCCCAGCGCCAGCAACACCTTCTCCGCCGCCGCCAATTCTTCCGCGCTCAAATCCTGCGCCCATTCTGCCGCCTGCGCCATCCAACGTTGGTGCACTTGGGTGAACACCGCCGCGCCGCGTTCGGTGAGCGAATAGAGCGGCGAGCGTTTGTGCGCGGGGTTGTCGGCGGCGGCGACCAAACCGTCTGCCAGCAGCAGATTGAGCTGCTTTTGCGCGCCTTGGCGACTCATGCCCATGCGCTCGCCCAGCTGCGGCGAGGTTTGCGCTTCGGCGGCGTGTGCCAGCGCGCCGAGCATTTGCCAGCGCGCCGAGGTCAGCCCCAAATCGGCGGCGAAACGGTCGCCCCATGCGAGCAGTAAGCCGTTGGTGTAGAAAATTTCGGTGGTAATGCGGCTGAGGGTTTCGCTGTTTAACTGATTGTCCATGCTGTGTTTCCCAAATGATTTTGCGGCGGTGAGTTTAAAAAATGCGGAAAACGGTTGTCAAATAGTTGCAGTTTTCAAGCAAAATAATTTGACAACTGATTTCCATATTTGTAAACTGGTTTCCAAATTACTATGGTGAACCCACACAGAAAGATACAAGGCAGCAAGCCGCAGACAGTACAAGTAGTACGGCAAGGCGCAGCAACGCCGTAGATTTCTGTGTGGGTTTCACCAGACGCGAAGGAAACCATGAAACCCGATACCCTACACCGTTACGCCCCGTTCACCCGCTTTTGCATTGGGGCATGGCTGCCTGCTATGCGTTTATGTTTGCCAGCGCCTTAGGGTGTGTTGACAATCAACATTTTGGCGGTTTTTCCGCCATAAAACGGCATCTGCCGCGTTAAAAATACTCGCCTATGGGCGGCATAGGCTCGCATTTTTGCCTTGCATCTGCCATTTTCTGACGAAAAATCCGCTTCAAAAGTTAAATGTCAACACACCCTAGCATGGCATCTCAACGGCAGCCTGAAATTCCTGATTGCGCCGCACAAAGCCGCTGGCGTGCTGCTGCTGTTGCTCGCGGCGGTACGTTTTGTTTGGGCGTTGCGCAACCTGCGCCGTCGCCCCGCAGGCAGCCTGAAAGTGAAGCTGGGGCATCTTGCCCTGTATGCGCTGATGTTTGCCGTGCCCGCCAGCGGTATGGCGCGGCAGTTTCAAGCGCCGCTTGGCGTGGCGCACGGCGCATTGGCGTTTGCCCTGCTGTTGCTGATTGTCGGACACGTCGGCATGGCGCTTGTCCACCAGCGCAAAGGCGGGAAAATATTACAACGCATGATGTAAATGGAGACCAAATATGAAACCCCACTTCCACACAGCCGCCCGCGTGCTGCTTTTTATCGGCGGCAACCTGCTGGCCGGCAGCGCGCTGGCCTTTGCCGCGCTCAATCAGGGCGCGCGCGTGCAGGATGGCGCGTTCTTTTACTGGCAGCGCTATTTTGTCGACAACATCGTCGCCACCGCCACCCTACCCGGCATCGCGCTGCTGGTTGGCGGTAGCCTGCTGCTCTGCCTTGCCGAAATCAGGAAAAAACATCTGCTGCTGCTGACGGTTTCGCTGGCGGTCGCCGCCAACAGCCTGCTGTTTATTCTGCCCGCTTCACATCAAGCGTCCGCGCTGGCGTTTCAGTCTGCCCGGCCGGTTGCGGTATCCGCCGCTTTTACCGCCGCCAAAAATACGGAAGACCGCCACGGGGCGCTTAATGGCGTGCTGCTGTTGGTTTATCTGGCGGTGTTTTTTGCGCGGACGGGTGGGCGGAAGGCAGCCTGAAAAAGGACGGATAAACCAAAGCAGCCTGCGTAGCGTAGCGGAGTTGCGAAGCTAAAGCCGCGCAAACGGTTTTAGCTTCGCAACTCCGCTACGCTACGCAGGCTGCTTTTTGCCGTGTTTACCGGCCTTTGACGTCGATAATCCATACTTCGGCCTGCGAGCCGAGGCGGAAGGGGACGCCCCAGAAGCCGTAGCCGGAGCTGACGATGTAATGGCCGTTGCCGATGGCTTCGTAGCCGTAGTGCAGGCGGTAGAGAAAGCGCACGATCAGGTTGGCGGGGGCGATTTGGCCGTTGTGGACGTGGCCGGAGAGCTGGATGTCCACCGGCAGTCGGGCGTGTTCTTCAATCTGGCTGGGGCGGTGGTCGAGCAGAATCACCGGCAGCGCGGTGTTTTGGCCGCGCAGCAGCTCGGCGGTGGACGGGCGGTTGGCATCGACGTCGTCGGTGCGGCCGGCGAGCAGGATGCCGTCCAGATTGATGACTTCGTTGTCCAGCTCGCGGATGCCGGCTTCGCGCAGGGCGCGGCGGATTTCGTCGGCGTGGCCGTACATGTCGTGGTTGCCGAGGGTGGCGTACACGCCCAGCGGCGCACGCACGGCGGCCAGGTGCGGGCGCATGTTTTCGGCGTCGTAAACGCGGGTGTCGTCGTCCATGATGTCGCCGGGCAGCAGCACGATGTCGGCACGCTCGTCGCGGATGACGGCCGCCAGTTTGTCGAGCTGGCGCGCGCCCATCAGCATTCCCAGATGCAAATCGGAGGCCATGGCGATGCGCAGCGGCCGCGGCATCGGTTTATTGACGGTGATGCTCAGGCGGCGCACCTGCGGCGTGTAGGCGTTGTAAACCGAATAGGCGCTCAGCGCGAGAAAAAACAGCGGCGCAAACAGCCGCAGCGCCCGCCCCAGCCGCTGCGCGGGCAGCAGGCGGCGCAGGGCGAGATAGAGCAGGAAGGTCGCAAGCGCGGCGTACATCACAAACAGCATCACCACCATCCACACCGCCATCCAGCGGAAAAGGCCGCTGCCCAATTCGAGCAGCAGGCCGGCAATCAGGCCGTCGGTTACCGCAAAGGCGGCGAGCATCAGCGCGCGCCGGCCGCGGCGGCCGATATGGTGGGCAAACAGCCACTGCAGCGAGCGGCCGAGTCCGAAAGTAAAAAGCTGCATCAGCAGCATCATCAGGACAAACAGGGTGATACGCATCGGGTTTTCCTTATCGGACGGCAGGCAGCCTGAAAGGCGCGGGCGGCCGCTGTGTGTGGTTTGGGTTTTTCAGGCTGCTTCGAGCCGTGTATTTGTCGTGTTTGTGGTTGGTCGGACGAGTAGGGCGGGTTTGCCGCCAAAAGGCAGCCTGAAACGGCGGTTCGTTTTTTCAGGCTGCCTTTGGTTTGACTTGCGGTGTAGTCAGGCAGCCTGAAAGGTATTCAGTGCGGTAATTGCCTGCCTGGCGGCGGGTTGTCGTTTTCAGGCTGCCCGAAGCGCGCCCAAACAATCAGCCGGCGCAGGCTGTCGGCATCGGTGCTGTCGGGCAGCACGCACTGCCAGAAGCGGCGGTTGCCGCAGTCCCAATGCAAAAAACAGGCGTGGCGGCTGATCAGGCTGCCGCCGAGCAGGCGGGCGTTTTGGCTGCCGGCGCCGGTATCGATGGCGGCGCGGCATTGCGGATCGACGGTCAGCGTGCGCACCCGCCGCGGACTTTCGCGCCACGACCAATACGCGGCGGCGGCCAGCCAGATCAGCAGCGCTACCCGCAGCAGGCCGCCGAAATAGGCCAGCGCGCAGGCGGCCGCGGCCAGATGCAGCAGCAGCGACAGGCCGCGGCGCAGTTTGGACGGGGCAAAAGCAGCCTGAAACGCGCCCACCGCCGTTTCCTATGCTATTCCGTGCTGTCCAGCAGCGGGCTGGGATTCAGTTCGGCGTCTTCCAAATCGAGCACGGTGTCGTGCACTTCCAATTCGAAAAAGCGCCAGAAAGTTTCCAAACCCATGTCCTGCGGCCATTTTTCCTGATCGATCATCCAGCCGGCGAGTTCGGCGGCGAAGATTTCGCGGTGGCGCTCGTCGAAATAGGCGACGGCCTGTTCGGGCTCGTCAAACTCGGGAATCAGAAACACGCTGCAGTTGGCGCGCAGCTGGGAAAGGGTGAGATCGGGCAGGTCGCTGTCGGCGGCCTTGAGCCATTCCAAAAACGCTTCGGTGGGTTTGAGCACCACGGCGGTGCGGTCGATAAAATACATGGTCGTCCCAATATCGAAAGAAAGGCGGCATTCTAACCGAATCCGCCGCCGCGTTTACATTTCAGGCTGCCTGCGCCCGGCTGCTTTCAGGCTGCTTTTCCGGTGCCCAAGGCAGCCTGAAAGCCGCTGCCGGCGCGCTTTGCGGCAAAAAAACATGACACGGCTGCCGACAAAAGATAGAATAGCCGCGCTTTTGCTTTTTACTCAGTCTTTACATTTACACAGCCAATCTGAAGGACACACCAAATGGCCGAAAACTACGTTATCTGGTTTGAAAACCTGCGTATGCACGATGTCGAGCGCGTGGGCGGCAAGAACGCCTCTTTAGGCGAAATGATCAGCCAACTTGCCGAAAAAGGCGTGCGCGTGCCCGGCGGCTTCGCCACCACCGCCGAAGCCTACCGCGCCTTTTTGGCGCACAACGGCCTGAACGAGCGCATTTCCGCCGCGCTGGCCGGTTTGGACATCGAAGATGTGGCCGAATTGGCGCGTGTGGGTAAGGAAATCCGCCAGTGGATTCTGGAAACGCCTTTCCCCGAGCAGCTGGATGCCGAAATCGCGGCGGCGTGGGACAAAATGGTTGCCGATGCCGGCAGCGCCGATATTTCGGTGGCGGTGCGCTCGTCGGCCACTGCTGAAGACCTGCCGGACGCTTCTTTTGCCGGTCAGCAGGAAACTTTTTTGAATATCAACGGCCTGGATAATGTGAAAGAAGCGATGAAGCACGTTTTCGCCTCGCTCTATAACGACCGCGCCATTTCCTACCGCGTGCACAAGGGCTTTGCCCACGATGTCGTCGCCTTGTCCGCCGGCGTGCAGCGCATGGTGCGCTCCGACAGCGGCGCTTCGGGCGTGATGTTCACCATCGACACCGAAAGCGGTTTTGAAGATGTGGTATTCGTTACTTCGTCCTACGGTTTGGGCGAAATGGTGGTGCAGGGCGCGGTCAATCCCGACGAATTTTATGTGCACAAACCCACGCTGCGCGCCGGCCGCCCCGCCGTGCTGCGCAAAACCATGGGTTCCAAGCTGATTAAGATGGTGTTTGCCGAGCAGGCCGAAGCCGGCAAATCGGTGCAAACCATCGACGTGCCCGAAGCCGATCGCCGCCAGTTCTCGATTTCCAACGAAGAAATCACCGAATTGGCGCAGTACGCGCTGATTATCGAAGAGCACTACGGCCGCCCGATGGACATCGAATGGGGCCGCGACGGCATCGACGGCAAACTCTACATCCTGCAGGCGCGCCCGGAAACCGTGAAATCGCAGGAAAAAGAACAAGGCCAGGGCAACAGCCTGCGCCGCTACACCCTTGCCGGCGAGCGCAAAGTGCTGGCCGAAGGCCGCGCCATCGGCCAGAAGGTCGGCCAGGGCAAAGTGCGCCTGATTCAGAGCGCCGCCGAAATGGATCAGGTTCAGGCCGGCGACATTCTGGTTACCGATATGACCGACCCCGATTGGGAGCCGGTGATGAAACGCGCCGCCGCCATCGTTACCAACCGCGGCGGCCGCACCTGCCACGCCGCCATTATCGCCCGCGAGCTGGGCATTCCCGCCGTGGTCGGCTGCGGCAACGCATCCGAAGTGCTGAGCCAGGGTCAGGAAGTAACCGTATCTTGCGCCGAAGGTGACACCGGCCTGATTTACGACGGCCTGCTCGATGTGCAGGTGGACGATGTGGCGCTCAACAATATGCCGCCCGCGCCGGTGAAAATTATGATGAACGTCGGCAATCCCGAGTTGGCCTTCACCTTCGCCGGCCTGCCCAGCGAAGGCATCGGCCTGGCGCGCATGGAGTTCATCATCAACCGCCAAATCGGCATCCACCCCAAAGCCCTGATTGATTTCGACCGCCTCGAAGGCAGCCTGAAAAACGAAATCGCCGAGCGCATCGCCGGTTATCCCAGCCCCGTTGATTTTTACGTGGACAAAATCACCGAAGGCGTCGCCACCCTGGCCGCATCGGTGTATCCGCGCAAAGTCATCGTGCGCATGTCCGACTTCAAATCCAACGAATACGCCGGCCTGATTGGCGGCAGCGTGTACGAGCCGCACGAAGAAAACCCCATGCTCGGCTTCCGTGGCGCCGCCCGCTACGTGTCCGAAGAGTTCAAAGAATGCTTCGCCCTCGAATGCCGTGCGCTCAAGCGTGTGCGCGACGAAATGGGGCTGACCAACGTCGAAATTATGATTCCCTTCGTGCGCACGCTGGCCGAAGCCGAAGCCGTGGTCAAGGCTCTGAAAGAAAACGGCCTCGAGCGCGGCAAAAACGGCCTGCGCCTGATTATGATGTGCGAAGTGCCGAGCAACGCCCTGCTGGCCGAGCAGTTTCTCAAATACTTCGACGGCTTCTCCATCGGATCCAACGACATGACCCAGCTCACCCTGGGCGTTGACCGCGACAGCGGCGGCCCCATCGCCACCACCTTCGACGAGCGCAACCCCGCCGTCAAAGTGATGCTGCATCTGGCCATCTCCGCCTGCCGCCGTCTCAACAAATACATCGGCATCTGCGGCCAGGGGCCGTCCGACCACCCCGATTTTGCCCAATGGCTGGTGGAAGAAGGCATCGAAACCATTTCGCTGAACCCCGATACCGTTATCGAAACCTGGCTGTATCTGGCCAAAGAAGCGAAACAGCAAAAGGCCTGATGCTTCAGGCAGCCTGAAAAGCCAAACCAACAAAGCAGCCTGAAAACCGTTTGCACGGTTTTCAGGCTGCTTTTTCGCTTTCAGGCTGCTTTTGCGTTTGCCAAGTACGAATACAGACGGCGGAAAGGTTTTCAGGTAGCCTTTGGGACTTTCAGGCAGCCTGAAAAAAGGTAACTTAGGTTGCGACCCGATAAATCTTTACATGCCGAAAATATTGGTTTTGACAAGCCAAGCCGGCTGCTAAAACGCATCAGCCACCGCATTCCCTCTCCCGCTCGCAGGGGAGGGAGTGAGGTTCGCGGCAAAATTGGCAGTTTGGATACTTTGGACTTTCAGGCTGCCTTGCCGGCTTTAGCCGTTTTCCGCTGCTGCCACAGCAGCGGCAGCCGGTAAATCACCAGCGCCGCCAGAATCAGCGTGCAGCCGGCGGCTTTGGCGGCGCCGACGGTTTCGTTTAGCAGCCACACGCTCAGCAGCAGCGTCCACACCGGTTCCAGCACCATAATCAGCGCGGCGCTGCCGATTTGGCACAGCTTTTGCGCGTAGGTCTGCACTAAAAAGCGCAGATTGGTCAGCACCACGATGCACAGTGCCAGCCACGCCCACACCACGCTTGCCACCTGCGGCGGCCAATGTTCGAACGCCAGCGAGTAGGCGCCGCACAAAATACCTGCCGCCGCCATCTGCACGGTGGTCAGCGCCAGCACCGGAATATGCTTGGCAAACTGGTTGTTGAGTACGAAAAAGAGCGCCGCCGCCAGCGCCGAGACGGCAAAAAACAGGCTGCCGGTATCGAAGCCGCCGCCTTTGCCGCCGGTGAGCAGATACAGCCCCGCCGCCGCCGGCAGCAGCGACAGCCAGAACACACGCGGCGGGCGGTGGCGGAACAGCAGCCACGAGAGCAGGGGCGCCGCCAGCATCGACAGGCTGAACACAAAGGCGCCGCTGCCGAAATAGCGGCTGTGCGCCACGCCCATCAGCCACAAAAAAATATTGAGAAAAAACGCCAGCCCCACCGCGCCGGCGCGCCGCCATTGGCCGGCGTCCATTGTCCGCAGCGCCGGTAGGGCGAAGGGCAGGAACAATAAGGCCGCCGCGCTGAAACGGATGCCGAGAAACGCCGCCGGCGGCAGGCCGGCAATCACGTTTTTCGATACGAACCAGCCGGCCGCCGCCATCAGCGACACCGAAAGCAGCAGCCATTCGCCGCGGTAAGAATGCATGTGCGCCCCGTTTGCCAAACAAAAAACGCGATAATACGCCTGTTCGACCGGCTTGGGCGGGGCCGGCGGCGCTTGTGGCGCGGCAGCAGGCGTGGTATTTACGCTTTCAGGCTGCCTGACGGCCTGTTTTGCTGTCCGCCGTTTGCAGTACGGGCAGGCATTTTCTGATGCAACACCCGCTGCGAAAACCGAATATCAACACCCCATAAGGAGACGGTATGTCTGCTGTTTTTTCCCGCTTTACCTGTTTTTTTGCCTGCCTGCTGCTGCCGTTTGCCGCTGCCGCCGACAGCGTGCGCGACGGCAGTTTTCTGTGGTGTGCCGTCCGCGACGGCGCGCCGGTCAGCTATCTGGCGGGCACCGTTCATGTCGGTAAAGACGGGAACAAGCTGCCGCCGTTGTTTCAGGCTGCTTTGGCGCGCAGCCGGGTGCTGGTGGTGGAAAACACCGGCATACTGCCGCCTTCATACCGCAGGCGCTACCCCGCCGAGCAGCAGCTGATCGCTTCGATGCTGCATGCGGACGAGCCGCTGTCTGCCACGCTCGGCGCCAAACGCATGGCACGGGTGCGCAGTTTCGTGCAGCCGGGCAGCCATGCCGCCGCCGCGGCCATACTGCACGCCGAAAGCAAAACCGCGCCCGGGGTGGCCGGCTTTTTCTTTTCCTTGCTGCTGCTGCCCGAGGGCTATGGTTATGGAAACGGTATCGATGTGCTGATGGCGGGCGAAGCGCGGCGGCTGGACAAGGAATTTTTGGCGCTGGAGGGCGAGGCCGACGTGCTGAAGCTGTTGCACCGCCTGCCTGCCGACAAGGTCGGCCGCCTGCTTGACGCGCAGATGGACGAAGCCGCGGAAGGCCGCCGCGAAATCCGTACCGTGCTCGATGCCTATTACGGCGGCCGCGTGCGGCAGCTGCTGCCCTTGCTCGATCCCGATCGCAGCAACCGCACCAGCCGCCGCTTAAGCCGTGCCGATCGGGCGTTCTGGCGCCACCACAGCGCCGAAGAAATGCTCGCCGGCCGCAACCGCATCTGGCTGGAGCGGCTCGACATCCTGCTGCCGCAGGAGAGCCATACCGTTGCCGTCGGCACCGCCCACCTGTTTGGCCGCGACGGCCTGCTGCAGAGCCTGGAGCGCCGCGGCTGGCGCGTGCGGCAGGTGTTGGACGACAAGGATTTGTCCTGCGGGCAGCCTGAAAGCTGATTTTGACCGCGCGGCGTGCGGGTTGGAAAAGCAGCCTGAAAAGCCGAAAGCCTAAAACAAAGGCAGCCTGAAAACCTTAATCGGGTTTTCAGGCTGCCTTTTTCCAGGCTGCTTGGGCGGCGCGGGCTTACTGTTCGCCGTCGCTTTCGCTGCCGGTGGTGCTGCCGTTACCGCTGCTGCTGCCGGCGGGGGCGCTGCCGAAGATGCCGTTTTCCAATTCGGGCGGCGGCGGCAGCAGGGCGGACAGGTTGAGCGCGGCGGGGTTGAGGGTGGGGTAGCCGCTGAAGGTGATGCGGTAGCCGCCGTTGTCGGCTTCGCTCAAACGGCCGCGGGCGCCGAGCGGGAAGGTGGCTTTGTTGGTGATGTGGCCGAAGGGGAAGTTCATCAGCACGGGAATGCCGGCGGCACGGGAAACGCTTTGGGCAATGCTGGTCAGGTTGTAGCCCGCATCGTAGCTGTCGCGGATGTTGCCCATGCGGAAGTCGCCCAATACCAGCGCCTGCTGCTGCTGGAGAATGCCGGCCAGATAGAGGGTGTGCAGCATGCGTTCGATGCGGTAGGGCTGCTCGGCCACGTCTTCAATAAAGAGAATGCCGCCTTTGACTTTGGGCATATAGGCGCTGCCGGCCAGCGAGGCGAGCACGCTGAGGTTGCCGCCCCATACCATGCCTTCGGCGGGGCGCACGCGGCTGCTTTGGAAGGCGGAAACGGTGATGTCGTACTGCGGCGCGGTGGTGGCGCGGATAAAGCTGTCCATGGTGTAGGTGCTGGGCTGGGCTTTGCCGAATTCGCTGTAGAGCATCGGGCCGGCGAAGCTGGGGTGGCCGGTTTGCGCCAAGAGCGCCATTTGGATGGCGGTAACGTCGCTAAAGCCGAAGAGCAGGGTTTGGCGCTCCTGCATTTTGGCGCCGAGCCGTCCCCAGTCGATGTGCGGCAGCAGGCGCACGGCGCCGTAGCCGCCGCGCAGCCCCATCAGCACTTTGGGGGCGGCGGTTTTGCCGGCGGCGATGTCTTGGAAGTCGGCGATGCGCTCGGCGTCGCTGCCGGCAAAGCGCTGGAAGCGGCGGTAGCCGGCCTGGCGGTTTTCCACTTGGAAGCCGGCGGCGCTCAGGCGGGTGATGCCGGTTTCGACGCGGACGGGGTCTTCGGCAAAACCAGAACAGGCGAAGATGCGCAGGGTGTTGTCGCCAGCGCGGACGGGGGCGGCGGGTTGCGGTTGCGGCTGGGTGTTCATGTCGGGCTTTTTGGCAGGTTGGGCGGGCGTTTGCGGCGGGTTGCTGCTGCCGCAGGCGGCCAGCAGGCTGCTGCCGGCGGCGGCCAGCGAAGCCTGCAGCAGGCGGCGGCGGGAAAGGTGGGAAGTCATCGCGGCTCCTTGTGCGAGTAGTCGGAAAACGGCGGCATTATAGCCGATGCGTTTTTCAGGCTGCTTTTCAGGCTGCTGCCAGATGTGCTTTCACCGCTTCGATCCAGTTTTCAGGCAGCCTGAAAGACGGATGGCGCACCGGAGCCGCCCATACCGGCGCGGGGAAGCAGGCGTCGTCGCGAAAGCGGGCGATAACGTGCCAGTGCAGGTGCGGCACCATATTGCCCAGGCTGGCGAGATTGATTTTGTCGGGATTGAGCACCGCGCGCATCGCCGCTTCGGTGCGCCACACCGCGTCCATCAGCTCGGCGCGCGCATCCGGCGGCAGATCGCCCATTTCGGCGGTGTGGCGGCGCCAAATCACGCGGCAGACGGCGGGAATATTGCTTTCTTCGGCGGCGATGATGCGCAGGTTTTCGTTTTGCCACAGCACGTTTTCGTTTTCGGCGCGGCACAGCGGGCAGGTGTTCATGGCGGGGTTTCCTTGTTTTGGGGCGGGGTCGGCTTTTCAGGCTGCCTGAAAAAACGGCGGCATTGTAACGCGCAAACGGCCGCCGCCGCAGCGCCGCCGTCTGTGCCTTGGCCGCCGGCCGTGCAGGCAGCCTGAAAACGCCGCCGGGGGCTGGCGGACTGTAGGCGGATTGTCGGAATCGGTGCGATGCCCTAAGATGCCCGCTTTTTTACCGCCGCGACCGATATGAATACGCTTCCCACGCTTGCCGTTGTCGATTTGGGTTCTAACAGCTTCCGCCTGCAGATCTGCCAAAACCACAACGGCCAGCTGCAAATCATCGAAAACATCAAACAAATGGTGCGGCTGGCCGCCGGCCTGGACAGCCAGAAAAACCTGGACCAAAGCTCGCGGCAGCGGGCGCTGGAATGCCTGGCGCAGTTTGGCGAGCGCCTGCGCGGCTTCGAGCCTGAGCAAGTGCGGGCGGTGGCCACCAACACCTTCCGCGTTGCCAAAAACATTGCCGACTTCCTGCCTGAAGCCGAGCGCGCGCTGGGCTTTCCCATCGAAGTCATCGCCGGCCGCGAAGAAGCGCGGCTGATTTACGCCGGCGTGGTGCACACCTATCCGGCCGGCGGCAACAAAATGCTGGTGGTCGATATCGGCGGCGGTTCCACCGAATTCATCATCGGCCGCGGCCTGTCTCCCGAGCAGACCGAAAGCCTGCCTTTGGGCTGCGTAACCTATTCGCTGCGCTTTTTCGACGGCAAAGCCGCCGCCAAAAACTTTCAGGCTGCCATCAATGCCGCCCGCAGCGAAATCCAGCGCATCAGCAAAAACTACCGCCGCAGCGGCTGGGATGTGGCCTTGGGCACTTCCGGCAGCGCCAAATCCATCTGCAACGTGATTGCCGAACAGGGCTGGGGCGAAGAAATCACGCTGGAGGCGATGCGCAAAACCGCCGAAAAAATCATCGACGCCGGCAGCGTGAAAAAAGCCCGGCTCAAAGGGCTCAAAAGCGAGCGCGTCGAAGTGTTTGCCGGCGGGCTGGCGGTAATGATGGCGGTGTTTGAAGAGCTGGAAGTCCGTTCGATGAAGTTCACCGAAGCCGCCCTGCGCGACGGCGTGTTTTACGACTTTATCGGCCGCGGTCTCGAGCAGGATTTGCGCGAAGAAACCGCCGTGCGCTTCCAAGAACGCTACCATGTCAGCAAAAACCAGGCCGCCCGCGTGGCGAAAATCGCCGGCCTGTTTCTGCACAGCCTGGCCCAGCGCGCCGCCACCGCCGAAGTCGCCCGCTGGAGCGAATACCTGCGCTGGGCGGCGATGCTGCACGAAATCGGCACCGATATCGCCCACACCGCCTACCACAAGCACGGCGCCTACATTCTCGCCCAGGCCGACATGCCCGGCTTTTCCCGCTCAGAGCAGGAATTGCTGTCCACGCTGGTGCTCGGCCAGCGCGGCGATTTGAAAAAAATGACCGACAGCATCGGCAGCGGCGACGCCATGCTGTGGAACGCCGTACTCGCCCTGCGGCTGGCGGTGCTGTTCTGCCGCGCCCGCCTGCCGCTGGAGCTGCCCGAATCCACCGCGCTGCGCTGCGGCAGCGACGGCAGCGGCAGCCTGAAAATCCCGCAAAGCTGGCTCGCCCACAACCCGCTCACCGCCGCCGCGCTGGCGCAGGAATGCGAACAATGGCAGCGCGCCGGCCGCGAGTTTGTGGTCGAAGGCATCTGAAAAAAGCAGCCTGAAAACCGTTTGCGCCGGCGCAGACCGCTTTTCAGGCTGCTTTTTTGCCGCGTATCGCCCCGCCGTTTCGCCGCCGGCGGCCGGATGGGGTAAAATCCGCCGTTTTTTCAGGCTGCCTGAAAGGTTTGCGATGTCTTTGTCCCAACTGCTTGCCGCGCTGGCCGACGGCGAACCGCGCCACGTTACCGAGCTGGCGCGCGCCGCCGGCCATGCGCCCGCTTCGCTCAACGCGCTGTGGCAGCAGGCGCCGGCGCACCTGCGCGGGCTGCTGCGCCAGCGAGACGGCTTCTGGCATCTGGTGCGGCCGCTGGCGCTGCTGCCGGAAAACTACCGCCATCCGCGTTTTCAGGCTGCCGTGCTCGAAGAAACCGCTTCGACCAACGACGAACTACTGGCGGCGGTGCGCGCCGGCGGCGACATCCACCACCGTTTCGTCGCTGCCCACCACCAGCGCAGCGGCCGCGGCCGCCAGGGCAGGGCGTGGCAGAGCCGCATGGGCGAATGCCTGACTTTCAGCATCGGCTGGACTTTTACCCGCACGCAGGCGGAACTGGGCGCGCTGGCGCCGCTGGCGGCACTCGCCTGCGCGCGCGCGCTGGCGTCGCTGGGCTGCCCCGCCGCCATCAAATGGCCGAACGATTTGGTGTCCGGCACCGACAAACTCGGCGGCATCCTGATCGAAAGCGTGCGCCGCGACGGCCTGACCCACGCCGTTATCGGCATCGGCATCAATTTCGTGCTGCCCAAGGAAGTGGCAAACGCCGCTTCGGTGCAGGCGCTGGCGGGCAAAAAAATTACCGCCGCCGCGCTGGCCGACCGCCTGCTCGACGAATTGGCCGCGGCGCTGGAAGGTTTTGCCGCCGAGGGTTTCGCGCCGTTTCAGGCTGCCTACGAGACCGTCCACCGCGACCAAAACCGCGAAGTCTGCCTGCTGCGCGAGGGCGAAACGGTGGCGCAGGGCAGGGTGCTGGGCATCGCCGCCGACGGCGCGCTGCGGCTGGCGCCGGAGCAGGGCGGCGAGATGCTGGTGCACAGCGGCGAAATCAGCCTGCGCCGGCCGGAGCAGCTGGTTCAGGCTGCCGCGCCGGCCAAGCCGCAGCAATGCCTGCTGCTCGATGGCGGCAACAGCCGGCTCAAATGGGCGTGGGTGCGCAACGGCCGCATCGTCCACAGCGGCCACGCGCCCTACCGCGACCTTTCGCAGCTGGAGCGCGAATGGCAGGAGCGCGGCGCGGACATCGAAAAAATCGTCGGCTCGGCGGTGTGCGGCGAAGACAAGCGCGATGCCGCCGCCCGCGCCGTCGGCCTGCCGGTGGAATGGCTGGCGTCGATGCCGCGCGCGCTGGGCATCACCAACCACTACCGCCGCCCCGAAGAACACGGCCCCGACCGCTGGTTCAACGCGCTGGGCAGCCGCCGTTTCACCGACCGCGCCTGCGTCATCGTCAGCTGCGGCACCGCCGTTACCATCGACGTGCTCACCGCCGACAACCACTATCTGGGCGGCAGCATCATGCCCGGCTTTTACCTGATGAAAGAAGCGCTCTGCCGCAAAACCGACCGTCTCGGCCGCCCCGACGGCCAGCACTACCCCTTTCCCACCACCACCGCCAACGCCATCGCCACCGGCATGATCGACGCGGTATGCGGCGCGCTGATGCTGATGCACGCACGGCTGGCAGCGCGCAGCAGCGGCGCGGTGGACGTTTTGATTACCGGCGGTGGCGCGGCCAAGGTCGCCGCGGCGCTGCCGGCGGCATTTACTTTAGACAAGCAAGTCAAAATTGTAGATAATCTCGTGATTTTCGGACTGCTCAACTGGATAGAAAACGCATGAAATGGCTGTTTGCCACCCTGGTGGCCCTTAATCTGATTGTTTTTGCCGGCATGCTCGGCGGCAAAATGCTCAAGCGCCACATCGCCGCCCAGCAGGCGGTTTCCACGCCTGTAGCGCCGCCGCCGCAACCGCAGCAGCAACAGCCGCAGATCATCATCAACACCGGCAGCAGCGGCAGCCAGCAGCAGGCAAACAACAACCAGGGCGCCTACGGCGGCGGCCAGAACAAAAACTACATCCTGCCCAACCAGCCGCGCCGTCCGGTAGTAATGCTGCCGCGCGAGGGCAAAGCCCAGCAGCCGCGCGGCCAGAAACAGGCCGAAGGCGAAGTCCGCCAAGGCAGCCAGCACCGCCCCTGCTCCGCCCGCGTCAGCCTGCCGGAAGACGACTACCACCGCATCAAAGGCCTGCTCGGCCGCTTCCCGCACGCCGCCACCCGCCAAGTGGTCGAAGGCGGCGGCGAGGGTAACAGCCAAAGCTCCGCCCGCATGAATGTGCTGTTTATGTCGGTAAGCGACGAAGATGCCGCCGCCCTGCAGGGCATCGTCGGCCGCTACGGCAGCCTAAGCCGCAGCCCCTGCCGTTAAACGCAGGCGCCAAGCGCTAAACAGCAAAAAGCAGCCTGAAAACCATCAATTTGGTTTTCAGGCTGCTTTTTGCCGTTGTCCCGTCTGTCAGATGCTTGTTGGTATCCGCCTTGCAAAGTATTTTTTGCGGACAAATGCCCGTATGCCATGCCCCTTGTGTAGGGTGCGCCCCGCGCACCAAAACCAAGAAACCACCGCACTGCTGGGCGTGCCGCGCGACAAACGATGTACAGTGCATGGTGCGCGGTGCGCACCCTTGTATGTCCAAACCAGCATACCATAGCAACCAAACAGGCCGGCCGTCTTAGAGCGCACCCTTGGGTTTTCACACCCGTATCGTAGCAAAACAAGCGGCAGGCCGCCCATCAGCACAACCGT
>ERZ772827.29-NODE-29-length-83630-cov-8.231529_pt1 | contig 83630 bp, 76 predicted proteins | sample MGYA00580850_ERZ772827 | MGnify/ENA primary metagenome ERZ772827 (study PRJEB29015, sample SAMEA2737950) | human oral metagenome | biome: human oral; feature: human-associated habitat; material: dental | place: China | collected 2145 ... | reverse complement strand
TTATCGGCCTAATCGCCCATCTGGACAAACTGATTGCCGATTTGGAACAAGACATAGACCAAAACAGCAAAGACTTCGGCGGCAAAGGCGACGTACTGACCGACGTCAAAGGCGTCGGCACCCACACCGGCGCCACCCTGTTGGCCATGCTGCCCGAGTTGGGCACCGTACCGCACAAACGCATCGCCATGCTGGCCGGAGTGGTTCCGCCACCGCAGCAAAGCGGCGAGAAAGACAGGAAGACCGGCTGCATCGGCGGCAGAATGGCGGTACGCAATATGCTGTACATGGCGGCGCTGGGCGCCAGCCGCCACGAACCGCAGATCAAAGTGTTTTACGAGCGGCTGCGCCAGCGCGGCAAACCGTTCAAAGTCGCCATCAACGCGTGCATGCACAAACTCTTGCGGATACTGAACGCCAGGATGCGGGATTACCTAGCATCGTTGCACAGCGCACCCGAAGAACAAACCGCACCGCAATGCGCGTAACCGTGTTTGGTTTCTCCGCCCGACGGGGTGGGGAGACACAGTTGCTACCCGGCTTGTAATCGCGGCGCGGTGTTTACTTGGCGTGCTTTGCAGGCGCCGGCATGTCCGTTCAGGCAGCCTGAAACAAAAAAGGCAGCCTGAAACGGTTTTCAGGCTGCCTGACGGGCTTATTTCGCGTCTTCGCTGTCCAAGAAGCTCTTGAGCTTGTCGCTGCGGGTGGGGTGGCGCAGCTTGCGCAGGGCTTTGGCTTCGATTTGGCGGATGCGCTCGCGGGTAACGTCAAACTGTTTGCCCACTTCTTCCAGCGTGTGGTCGGTGTTCATGTCGATACCGAAACGCATGCGCAGCACTTTGGCTTCGCGCGGGGTCAGGCTCTCGAGCACGTCGGCGGTGACTTCGCGCAGGCTGGAATACATGGCGGCATCGGCCGGCGCGATGTTGTTCGCGTCTTCGATAAAGTCGCCCAAGTGGCTGTCGTCGTCGTCGCCGATGGGGGTTTCCATGGAAATCGGCTCTTTGGCGATTTTCATGATTTTGCGGATTTTGTCTTCCGGCATTTCCATCAGCTCGGCGAGTTTGGCCGGATCCGGCTCTTCGCCGGTTTCCTGCAGGTGCTGGCGCGAGATGCGGTTCATTTTGTTGATGGTTTCGATCATGTGCACCGGAATGCGGATGGTGCGCGCCTGGTCGGCAATCGAGCGGGTAATGGCCTGGCGGATCCACCAAGTGGCATAGGTGGAAAACTTGTAACCGCGGCGGTATTCGAATTTGTCCACCGCTTTCATCAGGCCGATATTGCCTTCCTGAATCAGGTCGAGAAACTGCAGGCCGCGGTTGGTGTATTTTTTGGCGATGGAAATCACCAGACGCAGGTTGGCCTGAATCATTTTCTGCTTGGCGGCGGCGGTTTCTTTCTCGCTGGCGACCATGTTTTTGCTGATTTCTTTGAGTTCGGCAATGGAAATGCGGGCGTGCTGTTCGAGCTCGGCCATCACGGTCTGCTTTTCCAAAATGGCGTGGCGGAAGCGGTCGAGCGCGTCGCCCCATACGCGGTTTTTGCCGATTTCGTCTTCCAGCCATTCGAGATTGGTCATATTGGGCAGGAAGTTTTGCAGGAAGTAGTCGCGGTCCATGCGCACGCGGTCGAGACAGATGTCGCGGATTTCGCGCTCGAGCTTGCGGATTTGGTCGACGCGGTTGCGCATGCTCTGGCTCAGGCTTTCGATCTGGCGGGTGGAGAAGCGCACTTCCAAGAGTTTGGAAGCGATGGCGTTGCGGTGCTCGATGTATTTGGCGTTGCTGCTGCCGTAGCGGTTGAGCGCGGTGTTCATCTTGGTGTAGCTTTTTTCAATCTGCTTGAAGTGCTCGATTACCTGCGCTTTGAGCTCTTCCAGATTGGCGCTTTCGATGCTGCCGGCATCTTCGCCGTCTTCTTCGTCTTCCGAATCTGAGTCGGCATCGGCATCGTCGTCGCTTTGGCTTGTTTTTTGCGCGGCGGGCACCGGCGGGCTTTCCAAGTGGCTCAAGCCCAGTTCGTTGAGCAGCACTTCGTTGGGGTCGATGATGGCTTCGACCACTTCATCCACGCGGATTTCGTCTTTTTTGATCTGGTCGATCAGCGCCAGAATTTCGGCTACCGAGCCCGGGCAGGCGGAAATCGCCTGAATCATGTTTTTCAGCGCATGTTCGATTTCTTTGGCGATAACGATTTCGTCTTCGCGGGTCAGCAGATCGACCTGACCCATTTCGCGCATATACATGCGTACGGGGTCGGTGGTGCGGCCGAACTCGGAATCGGCCTGCGAGAGCGCGGCTTCGGCTTCGGCAACGGCGTCTTCGTCGGTCATGCCGGCGCTGTTGTCGCTCATCAGCAGGGTTTCGGCGTCGGGCGCTTCTTCGGTAACCTGGATGCCCAAGCCCTGAATCATATTGACGATGTTGTCGATCTGTTCGGCATCCGACATGTCGTCGGGCAGGGCGTCGTTGATTTCGGCGTAGGTGATGTAGCCGCGGTCTTTGCCCTGGATCACCAGCTGGCGCAGGCGGACGCGCTGCTCTTCCAGCGTGAGCGGACGGTTGTCGGTGGTTTGGAGTTCTTCGTTTTCGGCGGTTTCGCCGTTGTGGATTTCGGCTTCTGTCTGAGACATAGTGAAAACTCTTCGAGTTGGGCGGTTGCTCCGACGCGGTTGCGGTTATCGACATTCTGCATGGGCGGCAGCGTAAGGGGCAGCGGTCGGATAGATGGCCTGCGATAGCCGCATCGGGCTTTCAGGCTGCTTGGCTGTGAGCGGGCAATATAGTGGCTGCCTGTGAATTTGCAAGGCAGCCTGAAAAATAAAGGCGCGGATTGTAACAAAAACAGCGCGCTGTGGCGACGGCGCGCATGGGTTTTCAGGCTGTTTTGCGGTTTTTCAGGCTGCCTGCAGCGTATCATTCGGGCAGGCAGCCTGAAAAGGGAAACGGCGCCGGCATCAAACCAGCTGTTCGCCCCAATGCAGCTTTTGGCGCAGGGTTTTGTAATACTGGTAGCCGGTGGGCTGGAGCACGCGCAGGTTGTGGCGGTAGCGGTGGATGGTGATCATGTCCATGCTTTGGATATCGACGAAAGACTGGCCGTCGTAATGCACGCGCGCGTCGCCGGATTTGGTGATCAGGATTTTGATTTCGCAGGTGTCGGAAATCACGATTGGGCGGTTGGTCATCGACTGCGGGCACACTGGCACCAGTGTTACCGCGCGCAGCGAGTTTTGCAGAATCGGCCCGCCGGCGGCCAGCGAGTAGGCGGTGGAGCCGGTGGGGGTGGAGACGATCAGGCCGTCGGAGCGCTGGGTGAAGACGAATTCGCCGTTGATAAACACTTCAAACTCAATCATCTGGCCGGTACCGCCGCGCGAGAGCACCACATCGTTGAGCGCCAACCCGTGATAGATTTCCTGCCCCTGCCGCGCGATGGACGTTTCCAGCAGCAGGCATTCGCCGACCAGATATTTGCCGGTGAGCATGCCGGCGAGCTCTTCAAGCATGTTTTCGCGGGCGACTTGGGTGAGAAAGCCCAGATGCCCCTGGTTGATGCCGATCAGCGGCACGCGGTAGGGCGCGGCGGCGCGGGCGGCGGAAAGAAAAGTGCCGTCGCCGCCGAGCACCAAAATCAGGTCGCACAAACGCCCTAAATCGCCGGTGCCGATCTGGCAGCGTTCCAAATCGTGGATGCCGGCCCAGCCTTCGGCCATGCAGGCTTCGTCGAGAAAGACGTTCAGGCCGTTGGCGCACAGAAATTCGATCATTTCGTGCAGGGTCTGGCCGATGTCCGGCGTGTTCGGCCTGGTCAGGATACCGATATTGCGAAATTGGCTTTTTATCATGGCGGCAGCGGCGCGGGTGCGGAAAAAACGCCATTATATAGAGTGGGCGCGGCGGCGCAAACCACAGGCAGCCTGAAAACGCGGCGGGCGCTTTCAGGCTGCTCTGGTTTGTTGGACTCGGGAATCCAATTTACAAATTTTCAGGCTGCCTTTGGTTTGTCGGATTCAAGAATCCGACTTACTAAAGTTTTCAGGCTGCTTTTGTGCCGCTGCGGACGATGTGTTCTACCGCCGCCTGTGCGCAAAACAGGCCGAAAGGGGCGGTAACCAGCATGCTGGCACCGTAGCCCGCGCAGGATAGCCCCTGCGGTGCGGCGTCGCAGGCGGCGGTGTCGGGCATGAGCGGCTGTTCTGTGGAATAGACGCAGGGCACACCGAGTTTGCGTTTGGGGTCGCGGCTGAAGCCGTAGCGGCGGCGCAGGGTGTAGCGCATATTCGACAGCAGCGCGTCGTGGGTAACCGCCGCCAGATCGGCGCGGCCGATAAGCGCCGGATTGCGCTGGCCGCCGGCGCCGCCGCTGACCACAAAGGGCTGGCCGGCGGTAACAAAACGCGCGGCCATCGCCGCTTTGACCCGCACCTGGTCGATGGCGTCGATCACAAAATCAAAAGGCAGCCTGAAAATTTCGTCCAGATTGTCTTCGCTGACAAAGTCTTCGATTTCGGTTACCGCGCATTCGGGATTGATGCCGGCAATCCGCTCGTGCAGGGCGCGGACTTTGGGCTTGCCGAAATCCGCGCTTAAGGCGTGCAGCTGGCGGTTGGTGTTGGACGGGGCGACGTTGTCCAAGTCCACCAGCGTCAGCGCGCCCACGCCCGAGCGTGCCAGCGCTTCCACCGCCCACGAGCCGACGCCGCCGACGCCGACCACGCACACGCGGGCGCGGCGCAGCGCCTCCAGGCCGGCCTCGCCGTACAGGCGGGCGATGCCGCCGAAGCGGCGCGAATACTGGTTTGCGGGTTCAGACATGGCGTGTGTTCCTAAAATGTAAATGTTGGCGGGAAAAACAGGGGTGGCGGCGCGATGCGGAAAATTGCCGCCGAAGCGGCCGCCGCCGGCGTTTTTGCATTATACTGAATGCGGCAGCGCCTGCTGTCACCGTCTTGAAAGCTGCGCGGGTTTTTCGTGTGTGCTGGCAATCTGCCGCAAATGCCTGCCGGCTTTTTCACGCCAACAACAACAGGAGAAAATCATGTACCAACATTTAGTCGTTGCTGTGGACGGCAGCAAAACTTCCCTCAATGCCCTGCAACACGCCGCCGAGCTGGCCAAAGCGGTTAAAGCCCGCCTGACGCTGGTTACCGTGGCCAATCCCGGCGAATATATGTCGCTAGCGCCCGAGTTCCTCCAGCACGAAAGCTACGAAGCGGCGGCGATTGCCGGCGGCAACGAAGTGCTGGCCGAAGCGAGCGAAGCGGCCAAAGCGGCCGGCGTGGCCGATGTGCAGGCGCATCTGCTGGTAACATCCAAAGGCGCCAAGGAAATGGCGCAGGAGCTGGTCGATTACGCCGATTCGAAAAAAGCCGACCTGCTGGTGCTGGGCACCCACGGCCGCTCGGGGCTGATGCACCTGCTGATGGGCAGCTTCGCCGAAACGCTGATGCGCCAAAGCCATCTGCCGTTGCTGGTGATCCGCAGCACCCACAGCGAAGAAGGCGGTGAAGGCGAATAAACCTCTGCCCCAATATTCAAACAACAGCTTTTCAGGCTGCCTGCCATCTGCTGCAGGCAGCCTGAAAGTTTTTTGCAGTGCGGTTTTTCAGGCTGCATTGATGGTTTGAATGGCACGCCAAAGCCCGCTTTTACCTGTTTTTGCGCCGTAACCCCGCTTTCAGGCTGCCTGCAGGCGTACAATGAAAACAATAAAGATTTTCCACCCGCATAAAGGACAAGCCATGTATATCGGCGAACGATTCAACGCATACAGCCACCTGGCCGGCACCACGCTGGCGGTTTTGGGCTTGGTGCTGCTGCTGGTGCAGGCCGTGCCCGGCGGCGACGGCTACAAAATCACCAGCGCCGCCGTGTACGGCAGCTGCCTGGTGCTGCTGTATCTGGGTTCGACCGTGTACCACAGCGTGCCCTTTCCCCGCGCCAAAGCAATGCTGCAGAAGTTCGACCACTGCGCCATCTACCTGCTGATTGCCGGCAGCTACACCCCCTTTACGCTGGTAACGCTCAAAGGCGCGTGGGGCTGGTCGCTGTTCGGCACGGTGTGGGGGCTGTGCCTGTTCGGCATCGTGCAGGAGCTGACGCTGGGGCGGCGCACCCGCAAGCTGTCGCTGCTGCTGTATGTGGTGATGGGCTGGATGATACTGGTGGCCGTCTATCCGCTGGTGCGCGCGCTGCCTACCGGCGGGCTAGCGTGGCTGGTGGCGGGCGGACTGCTCTACAGCGTCGGCATTTATTGGTTTGTTAACGACGAAAAAATCCGCCACGGCCACGGCATCTGGCATCTGTTTGTGCTCGGCGGCAGCTTGGCGCAGTTTTTCTCAGTTTATTTTTATGTGATTTAAAGCGGGTTTGAATAAAGCAGCCTGAAAGCCGGATAGACGGCTTTCAGGCTGCTTTTTTGTATTTAAGGTTAGGGCGTTTTTGCTTTGATATAAACATACTCGACAGTCATGCCGGAAGTGAATACCGACAATTCAGCTAAGCCGTAGCGTTTTTCGTAGCGGGTTACTTCTTTGGACATAAAGGTAGATTTTTCGTAGGTATAACCAAGCTGCTGCGGTACGTCTGATACTTTGAAACGTTTGTCGCGCAGCGTGATCCGGTCAGCGCTGCCTTTAATATTAATAGTATTTAAAAGTGGATTTTCAGGCTGCCTTTACCGTGCTGCTCACACATAACGGATCAGCGACAAATCGCTGCTTTCGATATCCGGCCGGGCGCCGGTGGCCAGGTCGGCGGCCAGTTTTCCCGAGCCCAGTCCCATCGTCCAGCCCAGCGTGCCGTGGCCGGTGTTGGTAAACAGGTTGGCGTAGCGGGTGGCGCCGATAAGTGGCGTGCTGTCGGGCGTCATCGGCCGCAGGCCGCTCCAGAATTCGGCGTTTTGCAGGCTGCCGCAGTCGGGAAACAGCTCGTGCACCACGGTTTCCAGCGTGTCGCGGCATTTGGGTTTGAGTTGCAGGCGGTAGCCGGAGAGTTCGGCCATGCCGCCCACCCGCAGGCGGCTGTCGAAGCGGGTCAGCGCGACTTTGTAGGTTTCGTCGAGCACCGTCGAGCGCGGCGCTTTGTCGGCATTGCTCAGCGGCACGGTCAGCGAATAGCCTTTGACCGGATACACCGGCAGCCGGATACCCAGCTGCGCCAGCTGCGGGCGGCTGAAACTGCCCAGCGCGCAGATGTAGGCGTCGGCGCTGAACATTTCGCCGCCGGCCGCCACGCCGCCGATGCGGTTGCCCGCCGCTTCGATGTGGCGGATTTCGCGCTGGTAGTGGAACACCACGCCCGCCTGTTCGCACATTTTCGCCAGATTGAGTGTAAACAGGCGGCAGTCGCCGGTGGCATCGTGCGGCAGATACAGGCCGCCGGCTATCTCCTGCAGCGCCAGCGCCGGCTCTTGGCGCAGGCAGCCTGAAGCGTCCAGCAATTCAAAAGGCACGCCGAAATCAGCCAGCACGCGCATGTCTTTGGCCGCCTGGTCGATTTCCTTCTGGCTGCGGAACAGCTGCAGCGTGCCCAGCCGGCGGTTTTCAAAGGCGATGCCGGTTTCGTCCTGCAGCTGCGCCAGCAGCGCGCGGCTGTATTCGGAAATCCGCACCATGCGCTCTTTGTTGCGGATATAGGCCGCTTCATTGCAGTTTTGCAGCATCTGCCACAGCCAGCGCAGCTGAAACAGGCTGCCGTCGGGGCGGAAAATCAGCGGCGAATGGCGGCGGAACAGCCATTTGAACGCCTTAAACGGTATCCCCGGCGCCGCCCACGGCGTGGTGTAGCCGTAGGAAAGCTGGCCGGCGTTGGCAAAGCTGGTTTCCGCCGCCGCATCGGCCGCGCGCTCGATTACTTCCACTTCGTGTCCGGCACGGTTCAGATACCACGCCGTTGCCACGCCGGTGATGCCGGCGCCCATCACGATTACCTTCATCGCATTCTCCCGTTGTCTTTACAGATCTTTATTCTTTGTGCTGCGCATTTCAGGCAGCCTGAAAGCGCGTGCCGCCTATCATAAACCGAAACCGCCGGCCGGAAAACGCCGCCATTAAGGCAGCCTGAAAAAAAACGCCGCGCCCCGCCGCCGCATATTTTGCGATTGTATTTTTATGTTAAACTCAAACGCCCGTGCCGAGCGGTGCGGGGTGCGGGCTTTTCAGAACAACATTCCAGGAGAACACCGTGAACATCAGAACCCACCTTCTTTCCGCCATCTGCGCCACCATGATGCTTGCCGGCTGCGGCGGCCAGGGCGGTAGCGCCAACGATAGCGCCGCATCCGGCACCGCCGCCGGCAGCGGCGAAAAAGTCCTGCGCGTGGCAACCAATGCCGAATTCGCCCCCTTTGAATCTTTGGACGAAAACAAAAACATCCAGGGCTTTGATATCGACCTGATGAACGCGCTGGCCAAAGAAGGCGGGTTTAAAGTCGAATTCACCCACCAGCCTTGGGAGAGCCTGTTCCCCGCGCTGGCCAACGGCGACGTTGATGTGCTCGCTTCGGCCGTTACCATTACCGACGACCGCAAAAAAACCATGCTCTTTTCCGACCCCTACTACCAGATCAGCCAAGTGGTGCTGGTGCCCAAAGGCAAAGACGTCAAAAGCGTGGACGATTTGAAAAAACTCAATAAAGTCGGCGTGGTAACCGGGCAGACCGGCGATTTGGCGGTGCAGAAAATTCTCGGCAACACCAGCGACAAAATCGCCCGCTTCAAAACCGTAACCCTGCTGATGGAAGAAATCGGCAACGGCGGCGTCGATGCCGCAGTCAGCGACAGCGCGGTAGTCGCCCACTACGCCAAAAACAACAGCGACAAAGGCTACAAACTGATCAAACTCGACGGCTTCGACGTTGAAAACTACGGTCTCGCCATGCGCCCGGGCGACACCGAAACCGCAGCCAAACTCAACGACGCGCTGAAGAAAATCAAAGAAAACGGCGAATACGCCAAAATCGAAAGCAAATACTTCGCCCAATAAGCCGCGCGTTTAACACCCAAAAGGCAGCCTGAAAACGCCGATTCGGTTTTCAGGCTGCCTTGCCGCTCCAGCAAACGGGTTGTGCGCCTTTATTTTAGAGATGCTTAAGCAAAGGGAAAGATAGTCATGGGCTACCATATCAGGATCATCAACACCGGCAAAGAAATGCCGGAAGAAAACAAAATCATCAGAAACAAAGAAAAACTATCCAAGCATCTAAAAACGAAATTTAATTTTCACGAAGATCGGGATGAAGCGGGCGAAGTATATTTTTATGACCCGGGCGATGAAGAAAACGTGCTTTTTTACGACGGGGAAGAGTTGCTGGCAATTACCACAAGCGACCATCTCTTATCCGTGATGATTAAAATCGCAGAATCGTTTGGCGACGGCTCCAGAGTGGTCGGCGACGAGAATGAAACCTACAAGGATATCAACACAGTATATTTACATGAAGATGATTTGGATGAAGATGGCTGCCGTCAGGCTCAGAAGAAAAATAAGGTTTCTTATATTATTGAAAAGATAAAAGATATTATTCTGCCCGTCATCTTTCCCATCATACTGGGAATAACTGTGTTGATATTAAAGTACTTTAATATCCTAAAGTAAAACCGATGCAGCCTGAAAGCGCCAAACGGACTTTCAGGCTGCCTTGCCAAGTAACAAGTAAACAGATGCGTGAGTGAGACATGAAACGCCAATACCGCCTTTATTCAAACGTCGCCATACTGTGCGCCGCTGCAGCGGCAAGTTTTTGGCTGCTGCTGCACGATGCCGCAGCCCGCTGCGCAAGCGGCGGCGAAAAAGCCGGCGTATCACGCGAAGAATGTCTGAGCGTGCGTCCCGGCGACAAATTGGACAAAGCATGGTTTGTGCTCGGCGAACCGCAACAGTCCGAAGCCGGCCGTTTCCTGTGGCAGAGCAAAGGCAGCGGCGGGGAAACCGCCCGCATCAGCGCCGACGGCGAGCGGGTAGGCAGCATTGTTTGCGCGCCCTGATGCCTGATGGTCGGCAACAGTTGGCGTAGGCTGGGTCTAGACCCAGCTTTCAGGCAGTCTGAAAATCTCGGTTAGCAGTAGGTCGGGCATTTATGCCCGAATTTTGCGAATGGGATTCGTCGGGCATAAATGCCCGACCTACAAACTGATGGTCAGCAACAGATCCAAAGGCAGCCTGAAAGCGGGAAAACCGGTTTCAGGCTGCCTTTGCTTTGGGCGTATGGTTAATGGTCAGCAGTCAAAAAAGCGCTGCAGCGCGTCGGCTGCGGCTGCGGTGGGCGGGGCGGCATAGGGGTCGAGCGCGGTGTCAGCACTCAGGCTGCGCAGCCAGGTGAGCTGGCGTTTGGCGAGCTGGCGGGTGGCGGCGGCGCCTTTTTCCGGCAGCTCTGCCCACGGCGCACCGTGAAATAGGCAGTCCCAAGTCTGGCGGTAGCCGACGCAGCGCATCGCCGGATAAGTGCCGTCCAGTTCGGGATAGCGCTGCGCCAGCGCGCGTACTTCGTCGGCCAAGCCCTGTTCGAGCATGGCGGCGAAGCGGCGGCCGATAACACGGTGCAGGCGGCTGCGCTCGGCGGGGATAAGTGCCAGGGCGTGCAGCGTGAGCGCGCTTTTGCTGCCGGCAGCCTGAAAATGCTCGCTCAATGGGCGGCCGGTGAGCGCGAGCACTTCCAGCGCCCGTTCGATGCGCTGGCTGTCGTTGGCGTTCAGACGGGCGGCGGTGGCGGGGTCGAGCGTTTGCAGGCGCTGGTAGAGATGGGCGAGACCGTGGCGGTTTTTTTCGTCCTGCAACTGTGCACGCACGGCGGCATCGGCGGCGGGCAGCTCGTTCAGGCCGCTGCTGAGGGCGCGGTAGTACATCATGGTGCCGCCGACAATCAGCGGCAGGCGGCCGCGGGCATGGATTTCGCCGGCCAGCCGCGTGCAGTCGGACACAAAATCGGCGGCGCTGTAGCTGGCGGGCGGGTCGATGATGTCGATCAGGTGGTGCGGCGCGGCGGCCAGCTCGGCGGCGCTGGGTTTGGCGGTGCCGATGTCCATGCCGCGATACACCAGCGCGCTGTCGAGACTGATGATCTCGCAGGGAAAACGGGCGGCCAATTCCAGCGCCAGCGCGGTTTTGCCGCTGGCGGTGGGGCCGAGTAGGGCGAAGGCTTTGGGGGCGTTGTTCACGGCGGGGCTTTCACTCACGGGTAGCAGGCAGCCTGAAAAACGGGGCGGTTTGGGTTTCAGGCTGCTTTGGGGTGAAGTTTGATTGGGGTGGATGAGGTATTGGCGAAGGCTGCTGTTTCACTATGGCTGTGGGCGGCGCCAACTAGTTGCCGCTCGATTCCCTCTCCCGCAAGCAGGGGAGGGGGCTGTCGGGGCGAAAGTTACTGCAAGGGCATTGGCCGCTGTTTCTGAGTACGCGGTGCGCCCTGCGGATGGCTTTCAGGCTGCTTGGCAAACGCAGGCAGCCTGAAAGGGCGGGAAAACGGCAAAAAGGCAGCCTGAAAGCGCCAAACGGGTTTCAGGCCGCCTGCGGGTTTAGCCGTGGCTGCGGCGCTCGGGTTTGCCGTCGCGCGGTTTGCGGCTGCCGTCGCGGCTATAGCCCGGTTTGCCGCTGCGGGGTTTGCTGTCGCGGCCGTAGCCGCCTTTGCCGTTGCGGCTGTAGCCGTTTTTTCCCCAGCCGCCTTTGCCTTTGGATTCGGGGCGGACGTTTTTGCTGCGCTTGCGGGTGGGTTCCATGCCGGCAATCACGGCTTCGGGCAGCTGGCGTTTGAGATAGCGCTCGATTTTGTGCACCAGCATGTATTCGCGGGCGTCGGCAAAGCTGATGGCCAGGCCGGTGCGGCCGGCGCGGCCGGTGCGGCCGATGCGGTGGACGTAGTCTTCGGCCTGTTTGGGCAGGTCGTAGTTGATGACGTGGGTGATGGTCGGCACGTCGATGCCGCGAGCGGCAACGTCGGTGGCGACGAGGATTTTGGTGCGGCCGCGGCGCAGGTCGTTGAGGGTGCGGTTGCGCCAGCCCTGCGGCATGTCGCCGTGCAGGCAGTTGGCGGCGAAGCCTTTTTCGTAGAGTTCGTCGGCCAGCTGTTCGCTCATGGATTTGGTGGCGGTGAAAATCACGCACTGGTCGATGTTGGCGTCGCGCAGGATGTGGTCGAGCAGGCGGTTTTTGTGGTTTTTGTCGTCGCAATACAGCAGCTGCTCTTCGATTTTGCCCTGTTCGTCCACGCGCTCGATTTCGATGACTTCGGGGTTTTTGGTGAGATTGCGGGCGAGTTTGCCGACTTCCCCGTCCCAAGTGGCGGAAAACAGCAGGGTCTGGCGGCTTTCGGGGGTGGCGGCGACGATGGTTTTGATGTCGTCGATAAAGCCCATGTCGAGCATGCGGTCGGCTTCGTCGAGCACCAGCATTTCGAGGCGGTCGAAGTCGATGCGGCCGGCGCGCATGTGGTCCATCAGACGGCCGGGGGTGGCGACAATCAGGTCAATCGGGCGGGAGAGCGCTTTGATTTGGAAGCCGAAGCCGGCGCCGCCCACCAAAGTGGCGCTGCGCAGCCACTTCATGTTTTGCGCGTAAAGCTGGGCGTTTTTTTCCACCTGCATCGCCAGCTCGCGGGTGGGGGTGAGCACCAGCACGCGCGGGCCTTTGCCGGGTTTGTCGCTGCGGCGGATCATTTTCTGCAGCGCAGGCAGCAAAAAGGCGGCGGTTTTGCCGGAGCCGGTTTGCGCCGAGGCCATCAGGTCGCGGCCGGCCAGCGCGGCGGGCACGGCCTGCGCCTGCACCGGCGTGGGGCTGTCGTAACCGGCAGACTGCAGGGCGCGCAAAATGGCAGGATCGAGTTGGAGGGCGTCGAATTTCAAAGACATGGTTTTCCTAAAACGGCACAACAACATTCCGCCCGCAAACGCGGCTGGGCGTTTTCAGGCAGCCTTAGAAGCATGGGAACACATAGAAGACGCGCGGTTTGACGCAGCCTGAAAGCTGCAAAACGGCGGATTACGGCAAGGTTGTCGCCGGCGCTTTTGGCCGGGGGTTTCATCGCGACAACCTGCAAGATTCGTTTGAATGCGGTTTGGAAAACGGCTCAAACAGAGAAAACAAACCCCGGCGGCGGCCGAGGCATCAGATGGTTGAAGACGATGGCTTCATAAAAGAGCGGCGGATTATAGGGGGTTTGCGCGGCGCGGGCAAGGGAAAACGTGCGGTGGGACGGTTTGGCATTTGAAGCGCGGTTGCCAATCAGGCAGCCTGAAAGCCGCTCCGCCAGCCGGCAAAGGCAGCCTGAAAACGCCAAAACGTTTTTCAGGCTGCCTTTGCAGCGGCGGCCGATGCTGCTATATTGCCCGCCGTTTTTATCCGCCGCCATACCGTCTGCCGCCATGAATCCTGCCGCATCTTCCGACCCCGTCCGCCTTTCCAAACGCATGGCCGAACTCGGGCTGTGCTCGCGCCGCGAAGCCGATGCCTATATCGAAAAAGGCTGGGTGAAAGTCAACGGCCGCACCGCCGTGCTCGGCGAAAAAGTTACTACCGCCGACCGCATCGAGCTGCAGCGGCAGGCGCACGAGCAGCAGGCAGCGCGGGTAACGGTGCTGCTGAACAAGCCCGTCGGTTTCGTCAGCGCGCAGCCGGAAAAAGGCTACCGCGCCGCCGTCGAACTGATCCGCGAAGAAAACCGCTGGGAGGGCGACGACAGCGGCATCGCCTTTCAGGCTGCCCACTGCCGCTCCCTGGCGCCGGCGGGCCGGCTCGACATTGACTCGGTCGGCCTACTGGTGCTCACGCAGGACGGCCGCATCGCCAAGCAGCTGATCGGCGAAAACAGCGACAGCGAAAAAGAATATCTGGTGCGCGTATCCGGCCGGCTCGACGAGCGCGGCCTGGCGCTGCTCAACCACGGCTTAAGTCTCGACGGCAAAAAACTGCGGCCGGCCAAAGTGTCGTGGCAAAACCAAGACCAGCTGCGCTTTATTCTGCGCGAAGGCAAAAAACGCCAAATCCGCCGCATGTGCGAGCTGGTCGGCCTGCGCGTAACCGGCTTGAAGCGCATCCGCATCGGCCGCGTCAAACTCGGCGCACTGCCGCCGGGCAAATGGCGCTACCTGCGGCCGGACGAGCGCTTCTGAGCCCGCACAATATTTTTCAGGCTGCCTGAGATTTTCAGGCAGCCTGAAAGCGTTTTGGGGAACGTGGCGTGTGCTTGGGCGGTGAAAATGTAGTCAAACTGTTTTTCAGGCTGGAATCTTCACAAAACGCCCCTTTCTTCGCACAAATTCTGCCGAATGCCCGCTGCACGGAAGAAAAGCAGCCTGAAAAATAAAAACCGCTTCGGCCTTAAAACTGATAGCGAAGGCTGAGCAACACTTCGTTTTGCCGGTAGCGGTAATACACCGAGTTGCTGCGGGCAACGGTGCGGCGAAAGCGCAGCTCAGGTGTGATGCCCTTGGGGCGGCGCCAGCCGGCGGCGGCGATGGCAACGGCTTGTTTATCCTGCCGCCGTTCGCCGTCGCTGAGAAAGCCTGCGGCGTCGTACAGGCTGCGGCGGTGCAGCAGCAGGCCGTTGAGATAGATGCCGTTGCCGAACAATTTGTAGGCGCCCAGTCGGGCGGCGTATTCGTAGCTGCTGCTTACATCGGAGGGGTATTTGCGGCGGGTGGCGTCTAGGTTGGCAAACAGCCCGGCGGAAGGAGTGAGGGAAAACTCGGCGCCGGCGCCCAGCTCGTATTGGCTGTAGTCGGCATAGTAGGTTTTGCTGCTGCCGCTGTAATGGTAGCGCTTGGCACCGGCGCGGGCATTGATGCGCCAGCGCGGTGTGATGGTGCGCGACCAGTCGGCATCGGCGCCCCAGGCACGGTATTGGGTGTGGCCGTTGCGGAAGTCGTATTCAAAATAGGGCAGCAGTGAAAAATGGCTGCGGGCATCGGCGTAGTCGTAGCCTGCCGAGAGGGTGCCGTTGTAGTAACTGTAGTCTGGCTGGATGCTGCTTTGCGGGTCTTTGTGCCGGTAGTGGGTGCCGTAGGCAAGGCCGCGCAGGTGCAGGCCGTGGTGGCCGGATAAGGGGAGGGTTTTGGCGGCGGAGGCGCTGAAATTGGCCAGCGGCGAGGAAACGGCTTTGGGAAGCTGCCGCTCCATCATGCACATGCCGCCTATCTGCCACACGCATTCGGTGCTGCCGTTGGCTTGGTTGATGTTGCTGTTGTAGCCGTAGCCGAGACTGATTTGGCCGTGCCAGCGGCTGCGTTTGCCGATTTCTTCCAAATAGCGGGCAACCACGGCTTTGGTTTCTTCGGGGATGCCGCTGCCGAACACGCGGGAGAATTGGGCGGCGGCTTCGCGGTTTTGGTTGTCTTCGGTGTAGGCGCGGCCGAGCTCGAGCGCGATGCGGGCGTTGGCGGGGTCTTCTTCTGCGGCGGTTTGCAGCGAGCGCACGGCTTGGGCGGGCTTGCCCTGCTCCCGCGCCTGCAGGCCTTCGGCCAGATGCAGCAGCGCGGGCTTGTGGCCGGGCAGGGCGGCATAGCGGTCGGCAAATTGCTTGACTTTGTGCCACTGGCGCAGATTAAGCGCGTAATAAAGGGCGGTTTCCAGCTCCTGCACGCTGCCGCCCACTTGGTATATCTGCCCGTTGACACTGATATAGCCGTCGTTTTCCTGCACTTGCTTATCGGCGGGCGCGGCATCGCCCAGCCAGCTGCTGTCGCGGTATTGGCGCATTTGACGGCTGCCCTCTTCAAGCAGGCGGCGGCGGCTGTCGTCATCGTCGGCACGGCATACCGCGGGCAGAAGCAGCAGGGGCAGCAGGGCAAGGCGGAGTTTGTCCATCGGGGTCTTTCTGTTCGGGTTTGGTTTTTCAGGCAGCTTTTAAGTTGGGGAGGCTGCCTGAAAATACAGAGCCGCAGCCATAAAGCTGCGGCCGTGCGGGGAATCAGGCAGAGGCTGCCTGAAAAGCGGGGTTATTGTTTGCGGCCGCCGAAGGCAACGCCGTTACCTTTTTCAGATGTGCCGTAGCCTGCCAACGCTTCTGCGCCCGAGCCGTAGAATTGGCCGCTCACCTTACCTGTACCACCGGAGAAAGTGCCTGTGTTGTTGTGAATCTGCGCACCGTCAAAGTTCAGGCTGTCTGCGGTAATTTTCACGCCGTTAAATGTCTGTTCGCGGCGATTGATGCTGCCGCTTAAGCTGCCTGTTTTGTCAGTACCGAATACTGCTCTCACTGAGCCGGTATAGAAATCGTTCAGCCCGGGCGTATGACCGCTGACGCCGACTAGGTTATAGGTGGCATCGGCCAATCCTGCAGTGTTTTTGGTCGGGTTTTCGCCCACATACCAAGTGGTGCGGTTTTTCGCGTTGCGCAGGAAATCGTCGGAATTAGCGCCCGGAGTGCGTTCGCGCGGCGCCCATTCGCCGAAGTAAACCGAAGTGCCTGCGGGCAGGTTCGGCACTTTGGCAATCACCAGTCCGCCGAATTTAGGCGCCAGCGGGAGCTTGGGCTCGGTAATCTGGCGTACGCTGAATACTTCGGTTCCGTGAGCACGCTTCTCAAGCCATACCTGACCGAGCTTCGGGTTGTAGAACCAGCCGAGTACGGGTGCGACGTCTTTAATAGTGAGATAGTGCGGATTGCTGGTGCCGATTACGTTTAGGTCGGGATTATTGCCGTTGATCGGCCTGTTGCCGTATTTGTTGCGGATGCGGGCAATCGGGCCGTTTTCCAAGTTGATGGTGCTCGACCAAGAGCCATTGTTATTAAAGCGCAAGCCCGGGGCACCTCCACCAAACGGTAAGGCATCAGATTTGTCTGCATAAACCAAGTTTCGATTGGAAGAGTTACCTTTTATCTCTCCGGCAGAAGCCACACCGAAGCTGCCTGCCAACAGAACGGCCAACAACAATTTAGAGGTTTTCATAATTTCGTCTCCTTATAAACGGATTGATAAACAGTTGCCTGTTTACTGCTACATGCCCTGCTTTTGCCAAAGCTGCCGGAAAAACAGGAAAAGCCTTAGGCAGTATGGTTGGTGTTTTTTTAATGAGGTTTGTTATTGTGGGGCGGATAATACCGCGCAATCAAACAAGAATCAATATTATTTCAATATAATTTTTTATTTTTATCATTATATTAGGCGCAAATATGCCCGGCCGCCTGCCGTTTGTCAGCCGGAGCCGGAAGTTGCTGCGCCATACCCTACCCTGCCGCTGATCCCGCACGGGTGGAATCTTGTCGGGGTTCAGGCTGCCTCCGTTTCAATCTGTATGGCAGCATCCGTGCCAAGCTTCCCGCCTATGCGGGAATGGCGGCCGGAATGCTTCCGCAAAGGCAGCCTGAAAAAGCGAAGCGGCTCGGGTTTGAACACCAAACGCCCTAAAACCTGCCCTGCAGGCCGAAGGTAACGGTGCGGCCGGGGGCGGGAGTGGGTACGTTGGACATCGGGTCGAGGTAGTAGCGGTCGGTAAGGTTGGTGATGCCGAGATTGATGCTGATCTGTTTGCTTAATTGGTAGCGGCCGTAAAGATCCCAAGTGAGCGAAGAGCGCCAGTGGTAGGGCTTGCCTGTGGAGACAAATACCCCCCGCAATCCTTTGCCAATCAATTCGTCGTATTGGGCGGTTTTGGGCGTACTGTGGTAGATGCCGCGCATGCCTAATTCCAGCTTTTCGCCCAGCAGGCGGGTGCCGAGATCGAGATTTACCGAATAGCGCGGCTGCAAGGCTTGGTAGCCGCGGGTGGTGCCGTAGCCGCCTTCGATGCAGTCGGGCAGGCCGCGGTTGCGGTAGGGGTCGAACATCAGGGTGGTGTCGCGGTCGCACATTTCCTGCTTCAGGCGGTAGGTGCCGCCGAGCGTGGCGAAAAATACGCCCATATCGGCGCGCGCCTGCAGCTCCACCCCGGCGGTGGTTTTGCGGTCGTATTGGGTAAGGCGGAAATAATCGGTGGTCTCCAGCACGTTTTTAATGCTGTTGCGGTAGTAGGTGAGCCGCAAATCGCCCGCGCGCAGCCTGCGCCAATAGGGGGAAAAATCAAAATTCCAGCCGATTTCCCAGCTGCGGCTGCGCTCGGGTTTGAAACTGAAATCAGGGGCTGTCGGCCTTCTGATATGCGCTATATCGTTACGCATACTGCCTACTTCGTAGATGCTGGGAAAGCGGGTCATCTGGGCATAGCGGGCAAACAGGCGGTGCTTATCGGTCAGATCGTAGCTGACGGCGATGGTGGGCGCCCAAGCATGGCTGCGCAGCTCTTCGGGCTGCGCCCAGCGCTGCGCATCTGTGTAATTGCGGGATACTGTTCCCGGATCTGAGCCGTTGATATCATGGTCATACAGGGAACCCAAATAAAGCATGGGTGCCTGAGATTCGCTTATATCGGCGCAGCCCGCATTTCGGCATGCAGGCGAATTGTGCCGACTCAAGGGTATCCGTGCCAAATAACGGTTGTAACTGCCGCTCAAACCCTGCGGATTTTGCACTTTGGCATGGAAATCCACATGGCGGTAGGCCGCATCAAATACGCTGCTGTCCAGCTTGCCGTTGCGGAACGGCACAAATACCGGGCGCACGCGGTAAACTGCTTCATCCGGATCAGGCTTAAGTCTCCCAATGAAAGATATTTGGCCCCACCTGCCGTTCGGCGACATGGCAGCATACTGGTCGTCACGGTAGCCCGACCCGTATGGCGGCAGATTATATTTAGCGCTGAATTCATGCATAATCCGGTCGCCTTCTCCGGGATTGCCCGCAGCATAAGCGGCATCTGAACCTGCAGTGGCAGCAAGCAGATCCTGCCGCTCCTGATCGCCCACCAGCTCCCAATACGGAATATAAACCCCGGCATAATAGTCACTATTCTCCCCACCTGCCTGATAGCGCGGATCGCGGCGGGCGCGGCCTTCGGCCAGCCCGGTGTCTTTGGCGCGGAAGCCGTGATAGCGTACGCCGGCGGAGATTTTCAGCCGGTCGGTAGGCTGCCAGTCGAATACGATATTGCTGCCCCATTCGGTGCGCCAACCGCTGCGCGGACCGGCCAGCTTGGTCATGCTGCTTACCATGCCGGTGATGTCGATCAGGCTGTCGGAATGGGCGATCTCGCTGGTTTCGCCGAGTTTTTCGTGCTGGTAGTCGGCGCTGAGGGTGAGGCTGAAGCGGTCGTTGAAGCGGAAGCGGTTACTGATGTCGAAGCCGGTGCGGGTTACGCGGGTTTTCTGTAGGGCGCCGGGGATAACGGTGTATTTGCCGTCGTTGTCGCCGAAGCTCTGGCGGCTCAGCTCGATGATTTCGTCGCGGGTGGTGTTGCGGTCGAAACCGTACATGTCGTACACGTCTTGGCAGCTTGCCGCCCATTGTTCGTCGCTAGGCGAGAGCATGCCGCGGCGGTTGCACCAGTGCCATGAGTTGTAAATAGGGTCTTCTTTGGTTACGGCGAGGCTGGGGCCGCCTGCCTGGTGGCGGGTGCTGGAGGTGCGGATGCGCCAGAGGCTGGCGGCAAGGTCTATCCAGCGGCTGCCTTCGGGCTTCCAGCCGTAGCTGATTTTGTAGGTGTCGGTGCGGATTTTGGAATCGACGTTTTGAATCTGCTGGGGCTTGGGCTTGCCCTTCAGATAGGGGTTGCCTTCGTCGAAATCGAGCTCCCAGGTCATTTGGAAGGGGTTGATTTCGCCGAATGCGATATCGCTGCGCATGTATTGCAGGCCGATTTTCTGGTTGGCGGGCAGGTGCCAGTTGTTTTTCAGCAGCAGGGTTTTGGTTTCGGTGCGGCTGTTGAATACTTCGTCGCCCGGGGAATAGATTTTGGCCATGTTGGGAATGAAGGTGGCAGAGCCTGTGCAGTCGCGGCTGTTGGTGCAGTTGTTGTCCCATTGGATGGGGTTTTTCAGATAGCCTTGCGCGCCGCGCTTGCCGGCAAAGTAATTGCCTTTGCGGCGGTAGCTGTAGGCGGCTAGGGCGTCCACCATACTGTTTTTGAAAGCGAGGGCGGCCATGCCGGAATAGTCGCCGTTGAAACGAGCGCCGCGCCCGCTTTTGTTGCGCGGGGGAATGTAGTCGTCGAACACGAGGCCGGTGGGGGTTTGCTGGCCGGTGGAGGGATCAACGCCGCCGCCTGCGCCGTCGGCGGTGGCACCGCCGCCGGGCAGTAGGCGGTAGTCGTGGAAACCGAGCCAGCGGTTGAGATCGTTGGCGGGTGCGGCGGCATTGTTGGCGGTTTCGGCTTTAAGCTGCACGCCCCAGCTCTTTCCTTCGGGAATAATGTCGGCCGCTTCGATGGTGCGGATGGCCACGGCACCGCCCACACCGGATTTTACGCCTCGGGTGAGCGCGGGGCTTTTTTCCACCATGATGCTGCGGAAAAGGGCAGGGTCGAGATAATTGCGCTCGCCCACGCCGTAGTTGTTCATCCAGACATCCACGGTTTGCTCGGTGCCGTCGAGCGTAACGGGGATGCGGCCTTTGCCGGAAATGCCGCGGATATTGGGCGCAATGGCGCCGCCTGCGGTTCGGGTGTTCATGTTGTATACGCCGTTGAGGCCTTTGAGCACGTCGCCTGCGGCGTTTACGCGGTAGCGCTCCAGATATTCTTTGCCGACATACGCATTGGAGACGTTTTTGTGGTGCATGGCGTCGCTGCCGCTTTTATCGGCATTGCCGCGCACGATAACTTTCTGCAGCTCGGTACTGTCGCCGGGTTCGGATGCGGCTTTCGATTCGGTTTCCGCAGCAGCGCAGCAGCTGATGCCGGCCACCAGTACGGCCAGAAGTTTGGGATGGAAGGCTTGTTTTTTGGGACTCATCTGCGTCTCTCCTTATAAAAACAAAATTCGTTATCGCTTGTGATTATAGTATTGTTAATAATCCTTAACAATATTTTTTAAATCCATTCAAAATATAAGGGTATCTATGCAGTATTTTCCTGCTTAAGCATACAAAACTTTAAACTTTGCGGCGGGAGGATTTAAAGACGCGGTTTGGCCGGTAACAAAGCATTGCTCCGCTTTTCGGCCGTCTGTTTTTTCAGGCTGCCTGAATGCGCTGTTTTGGCGGCTCAAAAGCAGCCTGAAAAGCATGGCAACGGGCGGGTTCGGGCGGCGGCGGGCAAAAAATGCTATGATGCGCCCTTTTCAACGCCATCGGAAAACCGTATGAAAACCGCCCGTTTCGCCGCCTGCGGCCTGCTGGTCGCCCTTGCCGCCCTGAGCGCCTGCTCGTCCGACAAACACGACGACGAGGGCGGCCAGCCGATTGCCGCCGTCCCCGGCACCGAGAGCGCGGATACCGCGTTTGCTCTGCCGCCGGCGCGCGCGCTGGAAAATCCGAGCCAGACGCTCAACGATTTTGCCCGGCTGGAGAGCGTGCTGGCGGCGGTTAAAAACGGCGACGATATGGCGGCGCAACAGTTTTTGGCGCAGCAGAACCAAAGCGCGATGGGTGAGAGCGTGCGCAACGAATGGCTGAAAAGTCTCGGCCGCCGCGGCATGGTGCAGGAATTTCAAACGCAGCTGAAGCTACTGCCGGCCGACGGCCGCAGTCAGGAAGTGCAATGCTACGCCAAGCTGACTTCCGGCCAGTTGGGCGATGATGCCGCCGTCCGCGACTGGCAGCAGGATACCGGCAAGCTGCCGGCCGGCTGTAATGCGCTGCTGGAAACGCAGGCTGCCCGCGGCGCCTATCCTGCGGCTGCGGCATGGCGGCGGGTGCGCGGCCTGCTGGCGGCGGGGCAGACTACCAATGCCGGCAAGCTGGCGGCCGCGCTCGGCAGTCCGCTCGACGGCGGCAGCGGGCAGGGCGCGCAGGAAAACCTGTTGCGCGACATTATCAGTCCCAACGCCCAGAAAAACCCGACGGCCGCCGCCGCCCGTTTGGAAAGCCTTTCAGGCAGCCTGAATGCCGAGCAGCAGTCGTTTGCTTGGGGCATACTCGGCACCGTGCAGGCGAAAAACCAGAATATGGCGGTGGCGCTGGCCTACTACCAAAAGGCCGCGCAGCCGGCGCAGTTCGGCAGCGAGCAGCTCGAATGGGCAGTGCGCGCCGCGCTGCGCCTGCAGCGTTGGGAAGAAGTCGCCCGCTTTATCGGCCATATGCCGCAGAGTCTGCAGAACGATCCGGCGTGGCGCTACTGGCTCGGCCGCAGTCTGGCGGCGCAGGGCAATGCCGCGCAGGCACAAACGCATTACCGTGCCGCCGCTGCCAGCGGCCGCAATTTCTACGCGCTGCTGGCCGCCGAAGAGCTGGGACAGCGTGCCGACGCCCGCAACAATGTGGCCGATGCCCAGCCGGCGCAGGTGGCGGCAGTGGGCAAAGACGGCGCTATCCAGCGCGCGCTGACGCTGTTTCGCAGCAGCCAGCAGGGCGGCAACTGGAAAATGCGCCGGCAGGCACAAAACGAATGGCGCTACGCCGTGCGCAGTTTCGACGAACCGGCGCAGCTGGCGGCAGCGCAGCTGGCGTTTGACAACCAGTTTTACGAAATGGCGGTGTACAGCGCCGACCGCACCAACCGCCTGCTCAACTACAAGCTGCGCTACATCTCGCCCTTCAGCGATCTGGTGCGCCCGCACGCCGCTGCCGTCGGCCTGGATCCGGCCTGGGTGTACGGCCTGATCCGGCAGGAGAGCCGCTTTGTGATCGGCGCCCAGTCGGGCGTCGGCGCGCAGGGGCTGATGCAGGTGATGCCGGCCACCGCGCAGGTCATCGCCCGCCAGACCGGCATGTCCGACAGCGAGCTGTACACCATGTCCGGCAACATCCGTATGGGCACCTGGTATCTGTCCGACATCCGCGGCAAGCTGCAAAACAGCGACGTGCTCGCCACCGCCGGCTACAACGCCGGCCCCGGCCGCGCCCGCAAATGGCAGGCCGCCGGCAGCTTGGAAGGTGCGGTTTACGCCGAAACCATCCCCTTTAACGAAACCCGCGACTACGTGAAAAAAGTGATGGCCAACGCCGTTTATTACGCCGCGCTCTTTGGCAGCGGCAATACGTCGCTCAAACAGCGCATGGGGCGCGTCCCCGGCCGCCAATAGCCGCCACGCAGATTTTCAGGCTGCCTGCAAACATCCATCTTGCAGGCAGCCTGAAAGTTTTTAGGGCAGACAGAGACTGCCGCCGATATTGATGTCAAACCGAAAAAGCAGCCTGAAAACCATAAAACGGCTTTCAGGCTGCTTTTGTGCGGCTGGTGTTTTCAGGCAGCCTGAAAATCGGCTGCTGCGCGCAAGCACCGCACAGCGGCGGCGATGTCATCGGCTTGGGTAATGGCGGAAATTACGGCGATGCCGTCGGCGCCGGCGCGGTAAACCTCTGCCGCGTTGGCGGTATCGATGCCGCCGATGGCAACCAGCGGGCGGTCGATGCCGGCGGCACGCGCCGCGCGGATGGCGGAGGTGCCCAGCGGCGCGGCGGCGTCGGCTTTGGAACGGGTGGCGAAAATCGGGCCGAGGGCGAGATAGGCCAGGCCGTCTTCTTGCTGGCTGCGCGCCAGTTCGGCGAGGCTGTGGTGCGAGAGGCCGAGATGCAGGCGGCCACGGCAGAGGGCGAGCGCCTGCGGCAGCGGCATATCATCCTGACCGATATGTACGCCGTCTGCGCCGAGTTCGAGGGCAAGCGGCACATCGTCGTTGATAAAAAACGGCACGCGGTAGCGGTGGCAAAGGTCGCGGCAGCGGCTAGCGAGCTGCGCGCGCCGCGCCGCATCTTGCAGGGCGGCGCTGCCTTTCTCGCGAAACTGGTAGCAGGTAATGCCCGCTTGCAGCGCGCTTGTCAGCACGGCGAGCAGACGCGCTTCCGGGCTTGTCTGTGGCAGATGCTGGCAATCCTGCGTGCCGGCGACAAGGTAGAGGCGAAGGCTGTGGCGCTCAAACATCATCGCCTCCGCCCGCCCAATGGTTCACCGGGCCGTGGCCATGCCCGATGTTAAGCGGGCTGGCGATGGCGGCGCTGATATAGGCCTTGCTGCTGCGGATGGCGTCTGCCATGGCCGCGCCTTTCGCCAGTTCGGCGGTGATGCAGGCAGAGAAGGTGCAGCCGGTGCCGTGCGTGTGCGGCGTGGCGCAGCGCGGGCTGTCGAGGGTAAAGGTCTCGTCTGCGAGGAATACCCAGTCGCGACAGATGGCGCTGCCGCTCTCCTGCCAGTGGCCGCCCTTGATGACCACGCCTTTGGCGCCGAGCGCAAGCAGGCTGGCGGCAGCGCGGGCGACATCCGCCTCGCTGCGGATGGCTTGTCCGCTGAGCAGTTCCGCTTCGGGCAGGTTGGGGGTAACAAGGTCGGCGCGCGGCAATAAATGCGTTTTCAGCGCGGCAATGGCGTCGTTTTGCAAGAGTGGTGCGCCGCCTTTAGCGACCATCACCGGGTCAAGCACCAGCGCGCCGAAGCGGCAAGCACGCAGGCAGTCGGCAACGCAGGCAATCATTTCCGCCGTACCGAGCATGCCGATTTTGTGGGCGGCGATGTCAAAGTCTGCGGCAATGGCGGCGAGTTGCGCGCGCACGCTGGCAACGCTTGCCATTTCGATATGGGAGACGCCGCGCGTGTTTTGCGCGGTGATGGCGGTGAGGACGCTGGTGGCGAAAACGCCGCGCATTTGCATGGTTTTGATGTCGGCCTGGATGCCGGCGCCACCGCCGCTGTCTGAACCGGCAATGGTTAAGGCTTGCGGGAAAGGCATGGCTATTCTCCCGTTTCGATACGGATGGCGGCGGCGACCTCTGCCGCGCTGATGGCAGCGAGAGCGTCGATGAATCTCGCGGCGAAACTGCCGCTTTGGCTGGGCGCAAGACCGGCGGCGGCTTGCTCACCGGCGATGGCGTAGCTGGCGCAGGCTTCGCAGGCAGCCTGAAAACGTTCGTTTGCCGACGCGACGGCGAGGAAGGCGGCGAGTACCGCGCTGAGCAGGCAACCGCTGGCGGTGATGCGCGGCAACAGCGGCGTGCCGTTGGCAAGCACGGCGAGGCGCTTACCGTCGCTAATGTAATCGCGCGCGCCGCTCAAAACGGCAAGACAGCGGTAGCGCATAGCCACTTGCCGCGCGATGGCGGCAAGGTCGCCACTGCCCTCGCCTGCATCGACGCCGCTTGCCTGCCACGGCACATCGGCGAGATACGCCAGCTCTGCAGCGTTGCCACGAATGGCAGCAAATTGCAGACGCGCCAACAGTTTGGTAACAATCTCCCGCCGGTAGGCGCTAGCGCTGACCGCGACCGGGTCCAGTACGACCGGCACAGCAGCGCGGTTTGCCGCCTCGCCGGCAAGCAGCATTGCCTCAACCTGCGCATCGGTCGGCATGCCGATGTTCAGCACCAGCGCCGCGCTGTGAGCGGCAAGCTCTGCCACTTCCGCCGGGCTGTTGGCCATGAGCGGCGAAGCGCCCAGCGCAAGCAGGCCGTTGGCAGAAAAATGGGCGGCTACAGTGCTGGTGATGCTGTGCACCAGCGGGCGTTTTGCGCGGACGGCGTCCAGATAGTGAATGTGCATAAGATTCTCCGTTTGCCGTGAACCGCTGGCGGCAAACGAAAACGCACCACAAGCCCAAGGCGGCCGTTGCGGTGCGTGTTTCTGCGTTCGTTCATTAGTTTCCTACGCCAGTGCTAACTGAATCAGGTTCACGGGTATGTTCTCAGCCGCCGTAAAGCGGCACCCCGACTAAAAGTCGCGCGCAGTTTAGCGCAGGGCGCTGCGGCCGGCAAGCCGCAGGAGCGGAAAGATTTTCAGGCTGCCTTTGGGTTTTAGGGCAGCCTGAAAACGAAATAATGCGGTTTGTTTGAAAAAAGGCGGATATCCGCTTTCAGGCAGCCTGAAAGCGGCCTTGGGGACTTTCAGGCTGCTTATGCAAGCAGCCTGAAAGGGGTTTACGCGCCTTTGCCCAGCCGTTGCAGGCGGTAGCTGCCGTTGAGGACGTTTTGCCACCAGTCGCGGTTTTCCAGATACCAGGCGACGGTTTTGCGGATGCCGGTGTCGAAGGTTTCCTGCGGCTGCCAGCCGAGTTCGCGGCCGATTTTGGCGGCGTCGATGGCGTAACGGGCGTCGTGGCCGGGGCGGTCTTTGACGAAGGTGATCAGGTCTTCGTATTTCGCCACGCCGGCGGGTTTTTGCGGCGCGAGTTCTTCCAGCAGGGCGCAGACGGTGCGTACGACTTCGAGATTGGTTTTTTCGTTGTGACCACCGATGTTGTAGGTTTCGCCAACTTTCCCTTGGGTAACAACCTGATACAGGGCGCGGGCGTGGTCTTCGACATACAGCCAGTCGCGGATTTGGCTGCCGTCGCCGTAAACGGGCAGGGGTTTGCCGGAGAGGGCGTTGAGAATGATGTGGGGGATGAGTTTTTCGGGGAAGTGGCAGGGGCCGTAGTTGTTGGAGCAGTTGGTGATGAGGGTGGGCAGGCCGTAGGTGCGCTGCCAGGCGCGCACGAGATGGTCGCTGCTGGCTTTGCTGGCGGAGTAGGGGCTGGACGGGGCGTAGGGGGTGGTTTCGGTGAAGAGGTCGCTGGTGCCGTGCAGGTCGCCATAGACTTCGTCGGTGGAGATGTGGTGGAAGCGGAAGGCGGCTTTTTGTGCGTCGTTCAGGCTGCCCCAATAGGCGCGGGCGGCTTCGAGCAGGGTGAAGGTGCCGACGATATTGGTTTGGATAAATTCGCCGGCGCTGTCGATGCTGCGGTCAACATGGCTTTCGGCGGCCAGGTGCATGACGGCATCGGGGCGGTGTTCGGCGAAGATTCGGTCGAGCGCGGTGCGGTCGCAGATATCGGCCTGCTCGAAGGTGTAGCGCGGGTTGCTGGCCACGGCGGCAAGGGATTGCAGGTTGCCGGCATAGGTGAGTTTGTCGAGATTAACGACGCGCTCGTCAGTGTTTTGGATCAGGTGGCGGATAAGGGCGGAGCCGATAAAGCCGGCGCCGCCGGTGATGAGAAGGGTCATGGGGATTTCCTGTATTTTTCGGATGGATGGGTTTTCAGACGGCCTGTCTAGCGGTAGTCGGTGTAGTGGACGGCGTTTTCGCTCGGGCGGGGTTGGGGCTTTTTGCGGTAGCTGAATTTCAGGTTGCTAAAGAATATGAGGGTGCGTTTGTCGCCGTCTTTGATGCGTTTGAACAGCAGGTGTTTGCAGCGTTTATACCAAGAGATACGCTTGTTTTTTTCGGTGGCGGCCTGCTTTAAGGCAGTCTGAACTTTTTCGTGCAGCAGTGTGGAGGCGGCAACCGGATTCATCGCCAGTATATCGATGCTTTTTTCGATGCCGAGCAGGCCGACGGTGTTGACCATCCAGTCGATCAGCATATCGGGCAGGGGGCGTTCGGGCCAGTATTTGCCCAGATATTCGGTAACGATTTTGATCTGCCGGCCGAGATTTTTGTGCACGTTGTTGTCGTGCAGGCGGTAGAAACAGGCGTTTTCTTTGGTCAGGACGAAATCTTTGCTGCGCTCTGCGAGCATATGGCGGAATATTTTGGTGCGCAGCACAAGGTCGTCGCCGGTTTGGTTTTCGTCAAAACCGCCGACTGCGTCGAGCAGGCTTTTGCGAAAGAGGCAGCCTTGGATGTAGAAACCGCCGAAGTGGCTGTATTCCAAGTCCAGCAGCGCGGCAACGGTGGGGGCTTCCATATCGTGTGCGGGCGGGCTGGTGAAATTGCCGCTGATAAAGCCCTGGTCGTTGATGCTGACCATTTTGGTGGCGGCGTTGAACAGCAGCTTGGGATTATCGGCCATGGACTGTATCTGCTTTAAGACGACGGGCGGATTGAAAACGTCGTCCATGGCGATAAAGGCGATCAGCTCGCCTTGTGCCTGACGCAGGGCGGTATTGAAGTTTTTGCCGACATTGCCGGTATTTTCCTGGCCTATAACGGTCATTTTCAGCGGAATTTCCGCTGCCAGCCGGTTTAATAATTCAACGCTGTTATCTTGCGAGCCGTCGTCCACGGCGATGATTTCGATGTTCGGGTAGTCGATGGCGCAGATGGAGCGGACGTTTTCTTCAAGAAAGCGGGCGTGTTTGTAGCCCAGACAGCAGACGGAGAGCAGGGGCAGGATGGGGTTATTTCCAGTCATTGAGGGCTCGGATAACGGTATCGGTTTCGGCATCGGTCAGTACGGGGCTCATCGGCAGGGACAAGACGCGCTCGTGCAGGGATTCGGTAATCGGCAGGGAAAGATGGTTCAAGTGCCGGTAGGCCTGTTGTTTGTGCGGCGCAATCGGGTAGTGCACCAGGGTTTGGATGCCGTTTTGCTGCAGATATTCCTGCAATGCGGTGCGCCGGTCGCTTTGGATAACAAACAGATGCCAGACATGCGCTTTTGGTGCGGATACCTGCGGCAGCACGATACGCGGGTTGCGGATTTCGGAAAGATAGCGGGTGGCGATTTGCCGGCGCCGTTCGGTTTCCCGATCGAGATAAGCAAGTTTGACCGACAAGATGGCAGCCTGAATTTCGTCCAAGCGGCTGTTGGTGCCGCTGTAGAGGTTTTCGTATTTGCGGTGTGAGCCGTAATTACGCAGGGCGCGCAGCATTTGCGCCAGCTGGTCGTCGTTGGTGGTGATAGCGCCGCCGTCGCCCAGCGCGCCGAGGTTTTTGCCGGGATAGAAGCTGAAGCCCGCCGCATCGCCCCAAGCGCCGGCTTTTTTGCCGTTTGACTCCGCTCCGTGTGCTTGGGCGGCGTCTTCCAGCACCAGCAGGCCGTGTTGCTTGGCAAAGGTGCAGATGGCGGGCATATCGGCCAACTGGCCGTAGAGATGAACGGGCAGGATGGCTTTGGTTTTGTCTGTCAGTGCAGCCTGCATTTTGGCGGGATCAAGATTGAAGGTTTCGGGATTCGGCTCAACCAGCACCGGCGTCAGCCGGTTGGCGGTAATGGCGAGTATCGAAGCGATATAGGTGTTTGCCGGAACAATGACTTCGTCGCCGTCTTTCAGGCTGCCTGCTTCTTTCCACGCCCGCAAAACCAAAATCAGTGCATCCAGGCCGTTGGCCACGCCGACAGCGTGCTTCACGCCGCAATAGGTGGCGAATTTCCGTTCAAATTCCGCCAATTCGCTGCCGCAGATATACCAGCCGCTGTCAATCACGCGGCTGCAGGCTGCTTTGATCTCATCGGCGTATTGCGCGTTGATTTTCTGCAAATCCAAAAACGGAATCACTTGCTATCTCCTAGTAAGAAATTTCTATACTTTTCTTTGTTTTTTAAGTGAGATTCTTTGCTAAGTTTATAGTATATATTTAGATTATCTTCTCTAGTTTTTACAGCTCCCATTTTTATATGGAAAGAATTAACTTTTACATTGTTTTTTCGTACATCAAAGTGACTTTGTTCAAAATTTAAGTAATCAAATCCTATATTATATATTAATAATGCGCTTTCTAATGCTGAGCTTGCTGTTTTATTTTCATTCAAAATCCAACTTCCCCAACAGAAAGAAGAAGGTTTTTGAAAATCGTAAATTCTAATTGTACCAATAGGTTGGTTGTTATCTTTTCTACTGATAATAAAATAAAACTCTTGATTTTGTGCTTCTCGATATTTGTATTGCTCTAACCATTCCAGTTGCGATTCTATGCTGTTTTCTGATTTAGATAAAAAGAGATTTAGTTTCTTTTTGTTACGTAATCCACAGATAAACGCCGCATCATTAATTTCGACCAGTCTTAGAAACACTGTACGCGCAGGTAAAATAGTTGGGAAGTTTGTCATATCAATTTTTCACTCGGTTAATGAATTCGTCGTAATCGCGGATGTAGTCTTCTTCATCGTAGAGGCTGTCTGCCAGCACCATCAGCACGCAGTCTTCTGAAAAATCGTACATTTCCCGCCATACGAAAGATTCTATTAACAAACCTTGCGCCGGATTGTCCAGTAATACGCTGACTTTTTCTTTGCCGTCGTCCAACAGAAAACGGCACGAACCGCGAACGGCCACCACCACCTGCTTGAGCTTTTTATGGGCATGAAAGCCGCGGCGCACGCCTGTTTTGGTGTCGAACAGGTAATAAACCCGTTTGATTTCAAACGGAATGTTTTTGCCCTCTTCAAGGGCAATCAGCGAACCGCGCTCGTCGCCGTGGGTTTGCAGGCGTATAAGATTTGTTTTCATAGTCGGACAGTTAATCATTGCGGGATTGTTGGGGCGGAAGATGCGGCAGACCGATTGCCTGATGCGGCTCGATATCAAACGCCCAGCGTATCCAGTTGTCGAAGCTGTATTTCTGCTTCAATGCTTCGGGCGGCGGCGAGTAGGGGTGTTGTAAAAAGGCTTTGAGTTCTTCGGTGTTGCCGCCACTCCAAACAAAAATGTTGTCGGGATGGTAGAAGTCGTAGTGGACGACGGTGGGGTTGGTGGTAATCAGTTTTTTACCGTAGCCCAGCGCTTCGAAAACGCGCAGGGAGAGGCCGTGGTGTTTGGTGTGGAGAAAATCGACGAGAACGCCGGCTTTGCGTGCGGCCAGAAGGTTGTCGCGGTAGGGCAGCGCGTCGGCGGAAGAGAGATAGCGTACGCCGGGCAAAGCCAGTTCCTGTTCGGCCTCTTGGGGGTTTTTCGATACGATGCGAAAGTCGGTCGGCAGGCCGATTGATTCGGCGGCAAGGTAAAACGCGCGGATGTCGGCGATGCGCTCTTTATGGTGCGAGCCGATAAAAAACAGGCTGCCGTCGTTTTGTTCCTCCTGCAGGTAGCAGTCGAACCAGAAGCTGGTGGCGGGGATGAGTTTGTCGGCGTATTCGGGGCGGCGGCCGATATCGTAGGGGTCGAAAAACATGAATTTGTCGAAGAATTTGATTTTGTAGAACTCGTGTTCGAGAAATTCCAATGTTTCCCAGTTGTAGTGCACCATCAGGCGGCTTTTGTCGCGCAGGGTCTGCATAAAGCTGCTGGGGAAAACGCCCGGCCAGATCATAAAGCAGTAGTCGGCCTGTCCTTCGATTTGGTCGAGTTTGGCGGTGAAATCGGCAAGATAGGGCTGGAACAGCTGCTCTTTTTTGTATTCGCGTTGGCGCAATAGATTGCGGTAAAACAGTTTTTTCAGCCGCTGCCAGATATTGGCGTAGGTGAATTTTCCTTCTTCGTAGATCAGCTCGGTCACTTCAAAACCGTGAAAACGCAGGTTTTCGGCAATAACTTGGTGGATGCCGAAGATGGGCGGCATGGCGAGGATGACGGTTTTGGCTTTCATGGCGGTGTCGGCGTGATGGAAGGGCGGCATTGTATGTGATTCGTTGTCTGCGGGGTAGGGTTGATAATTACCGTTTTGGCAGCCTTGCCAAACTCACGCGGCGGGCAGACTGATTTTGATGTGCGGTTCAATGTCCAACACATAGCGCACCCAGTTGCCGAAGCTGTATTTTTGGTAGATTTCCTGCGGCAGTTCGTGATACGGCCGCGCGATGAACGCTTGCAGGCCGTCGAGGCTGCCGCCGCGCCAGATAAAAATGTTGTCGGGGTGGTAGAAATCGTATTTTTCGATTTCGGCGTTGGTGGTAATCAGTTTTTTGCGGTAGCCGAGGGCTTCAAAGGTGCGCAGCGACAGGCCGCTGTGGGTGCTGATAACGAAATCGACCAACACGCTGCTGCGGCGGGCGCGCTCGAGGTTGTCGGCAAAGGGGACATCGTCGGCAAAGTAAACGCCGTCAAAGGGGTAATCCTGCGCGGCTTCGGGCTGGTTTGGGTTGACGATGTGAAAATCGAGCTGCCAGCCGGCCTGCTGCGCGTACCGGCAAAAGCGGCGGATGTCGTCGAGGCGGTCGGCGCGGTGCGAGCCGACAAAGTAAAACCGTGGCGCGGCGGGATTGTAGGGCGCAAGGCCGCTTAGGTCGTGGTCGAAATAAAAACTGGTGGCGGGCAGCAGGCGGGAATCGGCGCGGATGTCGGCGGGGTCAAACGCATAATAGCGGTCAAACAGGCCGATTTGCGCTTGGGCGGCGGCAAAGCGTGCCACGCCGTCCCATTGGTAGTTCACCATCACGCGGCTGCGGCGGCGTACTTCGCGCAAAAAGCTGTCGGGGTAGATGTCGGCGCGGATAAACAGCGCGTAATCAAACTGCGGATGCGCGTTCCATGCCGTCTGAACTTGGCGGCGTTTGAGTTCGACCATCAGCTCTTTTTTGGCTTGGCGGTTGCCCAGCGTTTTTTTGAGCAACACGGCCAGACGCGAGCGCAGGTTCGGATAGCGGAAATCGAGCGAATCGAGGGCGAAATTGACCACCTCGAAGCCGTGGTATTCGAGACACGCGGCTACGGTTTGCGACATGGCGGCATCGTTAATCATGCCCAGCAATACGGTGGATTTGCCCATTCAGACGGCCTCCTGCGCGGTAAAACGTGCCAGCGGCGCGGCCAGCATTTCGGGCGCGATTTCGTCGATATGCGCTTCAAAGCGCACAATCTCGGCGCGCGGCGAATTGGGATGCCAGTTGGCGAAATTCTGCGCGTCGTTTTGATACAGGCCGATGATGTTTTTATCCAAACCGGCGGCGATGTGAATCAGCGCGGTATCGGGCGAAATCACGGTGTGCGCGTGGCGGATGATTTCGGCGGAATCCTGCACCGTGGCGGTATCGGCGTAGAGAAAACAGTTGCGCCGCCCCGCAATCAGGCGCGACAGCAGCGGCGTGGCATCAGGATAAGTAAGCAGTACAAAGCGCGTATCGGGAAAATGCGCGGCAAAATAATCGAGCATTTCGCGGATACGCGCTTCGCTGAAACGGCGGCGGTTGGCCGCGCCGAAAAAGTTTACCGCCACATAATTGCCCAGCACGTTTTGCCGCAAAAACGCGCCCACGGCGGCGGCGCTTTCAGGCTGCTCGGGCAAATCGTAGCGCGTGTCGATGTGTTGGAAACCGCAAATCTGCAAAGCCTCGCGGTAAATCTCGCTGAAATGCTGTTTTTTATCGGCGATGTTGCGGTTGAAAATGTGGTAGTTTTCTTTGGCAAAGCCGATGTTGTAGGGCGCGCTGATGCTGCGGATTAAAACCAAATCGCGGTTGCGCACCAATACGGTGGGATCGATAACGACATCATATTGCCCTGCAATCGAGCGGCCGGTTTCCCGATACGAGCGGCTGCTTTTGGCTTGGACAATATGCACCGCGTCGATATGCGGATTGGCGTCAAACAGGCTGCGGTTGGCCTCGGTGCAGACCACGCCGATGCGGATGTGCGGCGCGGCTTTTTTGATTTCGCGAAAGGCAAACGAGCTGACGATGTAGTCGCCGATTTTGCCGTCTTGGCGCAAAAACAGAATGCCGCCGATATTCTCCGGCGCAAGCGGCTTTTCAGACGGCACCGGCGCACGGTCGAGCCACGCCTTGCCCGCGCGGATGCGCAGCGTTTGCAGGCGTTTTTTGATGGCTTTGAACAGGGTTTTAGCGGTCATTTTTGGGGGTCTTTTTCGGGAATGACGGCGGTTGGGGTTTCAGGCTGTCTTGAGGCCGTCTGAAAAGGCAGCCTGAAACGCGTTCATACCCATTTCAATAGGTAGGTTGGGTTGCCAAACCCAACATTTGTCAAGAGATTTAATCATGTTGTTGGGTCGCGACCCAACCTACCCGCTTGATTTATTGTTTCAGACGGCCTTTTACCGGATCGTTTTGCTGTAAATATATTGCAGCCCCTTTGTGCCCATAAAGGTTCGCCCCGTATCGGCAAATCCGCAGCTTTGGTACAGGCCGATGGCGGCGCGGTTGGCGTGGTGTACGCCGAACACGATTTCGTCGCAGTCGGGCAATATGCTGCGGATGAGCGGCGCCAATTTATCGTCAGCCAGCGCCGCGCGGGCGCAGCCTTGACCCTGATATGCGGGGTTGACCGACATCGAGCGCAGCAATACGGCGCGGGGGTTGGCGCTGTAAGTAAGGCGGTCGCTGCCTTTATCAAGGATGAAAAATCCGATGGGGCGGTTTTGGCACAAAATGGTTACGGCCAAACAGTCGGGCGCGGCGAACCGGCCGTTTGGCAGCCGCTCTTGGGGCGAAACCGAGTATTGTGCTTGCTCTCCGTGCAGACGGTAGTCCAAATCGGCGGCGTGTGCGGGGTCGTACGGCACAAGGGTAACGGTTTGGGGCATGGCGTGTTTTCCTGTTTGGCGGGCACTTGGCTTGTTTTCAGGCTGCTTTGAGGCCGTCTGAAAGCAAGGTGTCGGATACAAGTATCCGACTTGCGGCTGTTGCAATAAAGGCAGCCTGAAAACCGCAAAAGCCGTTTTCAGGCTGCCTTTTCTCACTCGCCCAACAGCGCGATATCCGCCACGGCGTTCATCTGCTGCGACAACTGGTTGAGCAGGTTCAGGCGGTTTTGTTTTACGGCGGCATCGTCGGCCATCACCATCACGCCGTCGAAGAAGGCATCGACCTGCGGTTTGACGGCGGCCAGTTCCGACAAGGCCGTCTGAAAGTCCTGACGCGCCAGCGCGGCTTCGATTTTGGGCTGCATGGCCTGCGCGGCGGCGTAGAGGGCGCGTTCTTCGTCTTGCTGCAACAGGGCTTCGTTTACCGCGCCCAATTCGGCATCGGCCTTTTTGAGCAGGTTTTGCACGCGCTTGTTGGCGGCGGCCAGCGCGGCGGCTTCGGGCAGGGCTTTGAAGGCGGCGACGGCGTCGAGTTTGGCGGCCAAATCGTTCAGACGGCCGGGGCGTTTGGCCAGCACGGCGGCAACGATGTCTTGCGGATAATCGTTTTGCAGCAACACGGCCAGCCGCGCCTGCATAAAGTCGGCCACTTCGGCGGGGGTTTTGTCGTTTAACAAGCCTTGCGGGAAGCTCACAAAGGCCGTCTGAATCAGGTCGTTTACGTCCAAGCCGTGCTGCATCAGCATGCGCAAAATGCCCAGCGCGGCGCGGCGCAGGGCGTAGGGGTCTTTGTCGCCGGTGGGAATCAGGCCGATGCCCCAGATGCCGACCAGGGTTTCGAGTTTGTCGGCCAGCGCCACGGCGGTGGCAACAGGGCTTTCGGGCAGCGCGTCGCCGGCAAAGCGCGGGCGGTAGTGCTGCTCGATGGCATCGGCGATGGCGGCGTTTTCGCCATCGAGGCGGGCGTAGTATTTGCCCATCGTGCCTTGCAGCTCGGGGAACTCGCCCACCATTTCGGTAACGAGGTCGGCTTTGGCCAAGCGGGCGGCGCGTTCGGCTTGGGCGCGGTCTGCCCCCAGCGCGGCGGCGGTGTGGGCGGCGATGCTTTGCAGCCGCTCGATGCGTTCGGCCTGCGAGCCGATTTTGTTGTGGTACACCACGTTTGCCAGCTTGGGCAGGCGGCTTTCCAGCGTGTTTTTCTGGTCTTGTTTGTAGAAAAATTCGGCGTCAGACAGGCGCGCGCGCAAAACGCGTTCGTTGCCGTGGATGATGTGCGAGGGGTCGGCGGCTTCGAGGTTGGACACCAGCAAAAAGCGGTTCATCAATTTGCCGTTTGCGTCCAAAAGCGGGAAGTATTTTTGGTTTTGCTGCATGGTGAGAATCAGGCATTCTTGCGGCACTTCGAGAAAATGCGCTTCAAAACCGGCTTCCAGCACCACCGGCCATTCCACCAGCGCGGCCACTTCGTCCAGCAGCGCTTCATCGGCGGCCACCGTGGCATTCAGACGGCCTGCGTGTTGGTTTAAGGCCGTCTGAACGGCATTTTTGCGCTCGGCAAACGAAGCAATCACTTTGCCCTGCTCGCGCATTTGCTCGGCGTAGGAATCGGCGTTTTCAATGGTAATCAGGCCGTCTGAAAGGAAGCGGTGCCCCAAAGTGCTGTTGCCGCTTTGCAAACCCAATATGCTGGCGGGCACGACGTTTGCGCCGTGCAAAATCACCAAGCCATGCACGGGGCGCACGAAAGTGTGCGTGCTGCTGCCCCAGCGCATTACTTTGGGAATCGGCAGCTTTTTCACCGCCTGATTGATGATGTCTTCGAGCAATTCGGAGAGCGGCTTGCCTGCTTGGGTGAACTCGTGGGCGTATACGTCCTGCTTGCCGTCGTGGATGATTTTCAGGCTGCCGATGTCGGCGCCGAAGGAGCGGGCGAAGCCTTCGAGCGCTTTGGTGGGCGCACCGTCTTTCATCGCGTTGGCGACGGCTGGGCCTTTTTTGACAACGTGCTGGTCATTCTGCACGGCTTTGACGTTTGACACCTGCACGGCCAAACGGCGCGGCGAAGCGTAGGCGGTGTATTGTGCATCACCCTGAATCAGCTGCGCTTTTTCCAAGCTTTCGGCCACAGCGGCGGCAAAATGGTTGCCCAGATTGTTGAGGGCTTTGGGCGGGAGTTCTTCGGTGAGGAGTTCGATTAAGAGGGTTTGGGTCATGGGGAATTTCCGAATGGTGGCGGCAGCCTGAAAGCCGGTAGGCGGGCGTTTTGCCGTTTCAGGCTGCCTGAAAAACAGCGGCGGATTATAGCAAAAGACGGCCGCCGGCTGGGCGCTGTTGCGCCGTCGTTTGATTTGCCTGCGCCGGCGGCGAAAGTGTGCGCCTGCGCGGGGTTAAAACTGATATAATCCGCCGCTTTTAACGAGCGCGAAAATCTTTTGCAACAACTTTAAGGAGTGTGCGATGGCAGTGAATCTGCAAAAAGGCCAGAAAATCTCTCTGGACAAAGAAGTAGGCGGCCAGCTGAGCAGCGTGGTGATGGGTTTGGGCTGGGACGTTGCCAAGAAAAAAGGCCTGTTCGGCCTGTTTGGCGGCAGCGAGGAAATCGATTTGGACGCTTCGTGCTTTATGTTTGACGAAGACAAAGAATTGGTTGATCTGGTGTTTTTCAACCATCTGAACAGTGAAGACGGCTCGGTGCAGCACAGCGGCGACAACCGCACCGGCGAGGGCGACGGCGACGACGAACAAATCGCCGTGTTTCTGCCGGCGGTGCCGCAGCATGTGAAAACGCTGGTGTTTACCGTCAGCAACTACACCGGCCAGGACTTCAGCCGCGTTGAAAACGCCTACTGCCGCCTGGTAAACGGCCAAACCGGCGAAGAAATCGCGCGCTACAACCTTTCCGCGCAGGGCAACCACACCGCGCAGATTATGGCCAAAGTGTACCGCCACAACGGCGAATGGAAGATGCACGCCATCGGCGAAAACAGCCAGGGCGCCACGCCCGACCGCATCATCCCGCGCATCCTGCCGCATCTGTAACCTACAAAGCGGCGGCATTCGCCGTCAGCCGATAAAGGCAGCCTGAAAACCGCCAAACGGGTTTTCAGACTGCTTTTTCGTTTTCAGGCTGCTTTTTGCCGTGCCAAATCAAAACCGCCCCGAACGCATTTCGGGGCGGTTTTACTGCCGGAATGTTTTTCAGGCTGCTTATTTCTGGTTGGCTTCGATGGCTTCCTGCAGGTGCGGCATCGGCGCGTAGCCGCTTTGCACTTTGCCGTTGGGGAAGACCAGCGTCGGCGTGCCGTTGAAGCCGAAGCGGCCGCCCAGCGCGGTGGTTTCGGCTACCGGATTCGGGCAGTCGGCCACCTGTGCCGGCTGTTTGCCTTCGCGCATCCATTTGAGCCAGGCGGCGGTGCGGTCTTTTTGGCACCAAATCTGCACCGCCTTGCGTTCGGCATCGGGGTGCAGCGAAGGAATCGGCATCATAAAGTTGTAGATGGTGATGTTATTGATTTTCGGGAATTCGTGTTCCAGTTTTTTGCAGAACGGGCAGTCCGGATCGGAGAACACCGCCACTTTCAACTTGCCGTTGCCGCGCACTTCGGTGATGGCTTTGTCGAAAGGCAGGCTGTTGAAATCGACGGCGTTGAGCACTTCCTTGCGCTCGTCGGTCAGGCTGCGGCCGGCTTTGGTTTCGATCAGGTCGCCCACCAGCATATAGGCGCCGGTTTCGTCGGTGTAGGCCACGGTTTTGCCGGCGGCGCTCGGAATCACCACTTCGTAAATGCCCTTAATCGGCGTGGTGGCAACGCTTTCGATTTTCAGGTTCTGGTCGGCATAGTTTTTTTCCAGCGTGGCGCGGATGGTGTTGCCGACTTCGGCCGGTACGCCCGCGCCGATTTTGGCGGCAGCCGATTCCTCGGCGGGCGCGGTACCGTTTTTCTGGGCGACGGCGGCCGGCTGGCCGTTGGCCGCGGGTGCTTCGCCGCAGGCGGCCAGCGCCAGCATCACGGCAGGAATGGCGATGCGCAGGGAGAAAGAGCGTTTCATGGTAATGGCTTTCCGTGTGATAAAAAAACGGCGCATTATGCCCAATCGGATGCCCTTTTGCTAATCGAATTTGACTATTAGCCCGTAAAGGCAGCCTGAAAGCCGCGCGCCGCCCTTTCAGGCTGCCCGATACCTTTTGCCGGCGCCGGTAGCCTGAAAAAAGCGCCGCTGCCCGCGCGGCGCCCGTTGTAAAGCGCCCCCGCGCATGCCACAATCCGCGCTTTCCCTTTTCAGGCTGCCTGCCATGATTCCCATCCTCGCCTTCGACATCGAAACCGTGCCCGACACCGCCGGCATCCGCCTGCTCAACGGCCTGCCCGACAGCCTGACCGACGCCGAAGTCGCCGAATACGCCTTTCGCGAACGCCGCGCCAAAACCGGCGGCGACTTTATGCCCCACCACCTGCACCGCGTCGCCGCCATTTCCTGCTGCCTGCGCTGGGGCGACAAAATCCACGTCGGCACGCTCGGCAGCCCCGAAGACAGCGAAGCGGAAATGGTGGCCGAATTTTTCAGGCTGCTGGAAAAATACACCCCGCAGCTGGTGAGCTGGAACGGCGGCGGTTTCGATCTGCCCGTGCTGCACTACCGCGCCCTGGTTCACGGCATCGCCGCCCCCCGCTACTGGGACATGGGCGAAGGCGATTTTGCCGACAGCCGCGACTTCAAATGGAACAACTACATCAGCCGCTACCACCAGCGCCACTGCGACCTGATGGACCTGCTCGCGCTCTACCAGCCCCGCGCCGCCGTGCCGCTGGACGACATCGCCAAACTCTGCGGCTTCCCCGGCAAAATGGGCATGGACGGCAGCAAAGTATGGCAGGCCGTTCAAGAGAACCAAATCCAAGCCGTGCGCGACTACTGCGAAACCGACGCCGCCAACACCTATCTCGTTTACCAGCGCTTCCGCCTGATGAACGGCGCCGCCGACGCCGACCAATACCGCTTTGAAACCGAAAAACTGCGCAGCTACCTGCAAACCCTTGCCCCCGAAAAACCGCACTGGGCAGAGTTTCTCGCCGGCTGGCAGGCAGCCTGAAACCGCCGTTTTGCCCTTTCAGGCTGCTTTGACCTTTCAGGCTGCCTGAAACGGCAGCCTGAAAACACCCAAAACCGCTTTCAGGCTGCCTGAAAAGCACCGGAAACTGCACCATGAGACTCTGGCACCAAACCCTGATTCCCCACCTGCCGCGCGCCCAGCTGCTCGGCCAGCACCGCGAATGCGCCGCCCTGCGCGGCGCCGGCTGGGGCAGGCCGCATGCCACCGTTGATTACGTTTTCCGCCATCCGCCGCACCTGCTTTACCGCTACCACCTGCTGGTGATGGCCGAAATGCGCGCACGCGGCTACCGTCCCGCCGAAGTATGGAACGACCCCGCCTACCGCGGCCAAAAACTGCCGCCGCACGACAAGCTCGCTCCCGCCGCCGACGCCTTCCCGCTGTACCCCGAACACAACGCCGCCTACCTGCGCGAATGTCTGGACAACCTGGCCGCCAAAGGCATCCGCATTGTTTTGGAATAGGCTTAAGCAGTTTTCAGGCTGCCTGAATTTGAAAGCGCAAACCGCCATGTCTTTTTCCCTATCCCAAATCACCCTGATCGGCGTCGGTCTGATCGGCGGCTCGCTGGTGCTCGATTTGAAGCGGCAGCAGCGGGTGCAGACCGTAACCGGCATCGACATCCATGCCGACAATCTGGCGCGGGCGCTGGAGCGGCAGGTGATCGACCGCGCGTTTGCGCGTATCGAAGCGGCGGCGGTGCGCGGTGCCGATCTGGTGCTGGTGGCCACGCCGGTGGCCACGCTGCCGGCGATCTGCCGCGAGCTGGCGCCGTTGTTGGATGCGCATACGGTTGTCAGCGACGTCGGTAGCACCAAGCGCTCGGCGCTCGCGGCTTTCCGCCGCCATCTGCCCGCGCATCTGCCGCGCTGCGTGGCGGCGCACCCGATTGCCGGTTCTGACCGCAGCGGTGCCGCCGCCGCGCGTTTCGGGCTGTTTAAAGGCAAAAAACTGGTGATCTGCCCGCACGAAACGCAGGACGAAAGCAGCCTGAAAACGGTGGAAGCGCTGTGGCAGGCGGTCGGCGCCGAAACCCACCGCATGGACGCCGCCGGCCACGATGCGGTGTTTGCCGCCGTGTCGCACCTGCCGCACCTGCTGGCGTTTTCCTATGTGCAGCAGCTGCTGGGCGATGCACGCTGCGCCGAGTATTTCCGCTTTGCCGGCAGCGGCTTTCGCGACTTCACCCGCATTGCCGCCAGCCATCCGCAGATGTGGGCGGACATCGCGCTGGAAAACCGCGAGCCGCTGCTGGCGCTGATCGACAGCCAGCAGCAGGAACTCGCGGCGCTGCGGCAGGCGCTGGCGGCGTCTGACGGCGACGCGCTCTACCGCCGTTTCGCCGCCGCCGCAGACGCCCGCCGCCGCTGGGAAGAGGAAGAATAGTTTTCAGGCTGCCACCGGGCAGCCTGAAAGTTTTTTTCGGCGCAGTTTGACCGATGCTGCGTAGGTGCGCATCGCGCACCAAAACACCGGCCAGCGTGGCAGACGGTGCGCGGTGTGCACCCTACAGGCGCTTGCGGCAGTGGCCGGACAGCAGCCTGAAAAGCGCTTGGTTTCAATGATGCGTAGGGTGCGCACTGCGCACCGAAATACCGAATGATGCGGTAAACGGCGTTCGGTTTACGCCGTGCGTCGCAAGGCAGCCTGAAAGTTTGGCGGTGTTTTGAAGCGCGATGCGCAGGATGCGCCCCGCACCTCGAAATACCGGCCGGCGCGGTAATGGTGTGCGGTGCGCACCCTACGGACGGTGAAAAAATCACCGGTGTTCGGGCAGCGGAAAAACTGCCGGCATTGGGTGGTTTGCCCGTTATCCGGCCGCCGTAAAACTTTCAGGCTGCCGCCAAGCTCGGCTACAATGCGGCGCGCCTGCTTGGGAAAGGCTTCCCAAGCCGCATCGTTTTTTAACGGGAGAGTTTATGTACGACACAAAGATAAAGTGTTTGAAGCAGGCCGATTGGACGTCCGTCCTGCATTGCGGCGTCAATGCGCTGAGCGAGCCGCTGTGGAACTGGCTGATATGGATTTTGATCGGGGTGGGGGTGTTTTTCACCCTGAGCACCGGTTTTGTGCAGTTCCGCCTGCTCGGCCGCAGCATCCGCGAGATGACCGGCAGCCGCCGCAGCCATGACGGCGGCGAGCAGGGCATTACCGCGTTTCAGGCTTTTGTAACCGGTCTGGCCAGCCGCGTGGGCACCGGCAATATCGCCGGCGTGGCGATTGCCATCGGCAGCGGCGGCCCGGGTGCGGTGTTTTGGATGTGGCTGACGGCCTTAATCGGCATGAGTTCGGCCTTTGCCGAATCAACGCTGGCGCAGCTGTTTAAGGTGCGCGACGAGAAAACCGGCCAGTTTCGCGGCGGCCCGGCCTATTACATCGGCAAGGGTTTGGGACAGAAGTGGCTGGGCGTGCTGTTTGCGCTGTGCCTGATTGTCTGCTTCGGGCTGGTCTATAACGCGATTCAGGCCAATACCATTGTGCTGGCGGTGCAGTCGGCTGCCGGCTGGACGGCGGACAAGGGCACGTCCGAAGCGCAATGGGCGCAGTATCAGCAGTTTCTGGCCGCCGGCCTGGTGCTGATGTCGGCGCCGATTATTTTCGGCGGCATCCGCCGCGTGGCCAAAGTGTCGGAAAGTTTCGTGCCGCTGATGGCGGTGCTCTATCTCTTGATGGCGCTGTATGTGATGGCGGTTCATGCCGAGCGTATTCCCGAGATGTTCGCGCTGATTTTCCGCGACGCCTTTACCTTCAAGGCGGCCGGTGGCGGGCTGCTGGGTGGTTTGGTGTCGCAGTCCATGATGCTGGGCATCAAGCGTGGCCTGTATTCCAACGAAGCCGGCCAGGGTTCGGCACCGAACGCGGCGGCGGCGGCCGATGTCAAACATCCGGTGTCGCAGGGCATGATTCAGATGCTCGGCGTGTTTGTCGATACCATTATCGTCTGCTCGTGCACCGCCTTTATCGTGCTCTTGGCGCAGCTGCCCGCCAAGGAAGGGCTGGACGGCATCCAGCTGACCCAGGCGGCGCTGGAGAGCCATGTCGGCGCGTGGGGGCAGCACTTTTTGGCGGTGGTGCTGTTTATGTTTGCTTTTTCGTCGATTATCGGCAACTACGCCTATGCCGAGTCCAATATCCAGTTTTTAAACAATAATAAAACGGTATTGAACCTGTTTCGGCTGGCGGTGCTCGGTTTTGTGTATTTCGGCTCGGTCAGCCATGCGCAGATTGTGTGGGACATGGGCGATCTGACCATGGGCGTGATGGCGCTGATCAACCTGGTTGCCATCACCCTGCTGGCCAAATGGGTGCGCCTGCTGCTGAAGGACTACACCGTCAAAGTGAAGCTGGGCAAAGAGCCGGAGTTCAAATTGTCCGAGCATCCGGTGCTCAAGCGCAAAATCAAAACCGATATTTGGTAAACCCTTGCCCAAAAAGCAGCCTGAAAAGCTTTTCAGGCTGCTTTTTTGCCGTTTGCCGCTATAATGCCGCCTTTTTGCGACTGCGGGGCAGCGATGGAAAAACGGCGTTTGCGATTTACCAAAATGCACGGTTTGGGCAACGATTTTATGGTGGTGGACGGCATCAGCCAGCGTTTTGTGCCGGAAGAAGCGCCGCTGGCGGCCTGGGCCGAGCGCCATACCGGCGTCGGTTTTGACCAGTTGTTGCTGGTGGAAAAAAGCGGCCGCGAGGGCGTGGATTTTTGCTACCGCATTTTCAATGCCGACGGCAGCGAAGTCGAACAATGCGGCAACGGCGCCCGCTGCTTCGCCCGCTTTGTGGCCGACAAAGGTTTGAGCGATAAAAGCGAAATTGTCGTCGAAACCGCCAAAGGCATTATCCGCCCGCGCCTGAACGATGACGGCACCGTGCGCGTCAATATGGGGCAGCCGCGTTTTGCCGCCGCCGAAGTGCCCTTTGCGCTGGAAGCGGGGGAAGACGACGAAGCGCTGCGCTATGCGGTGGCCGCCGCCGGCATCCGCGCCGAAGTGGTGATGGTCGGCATGGGCAATCCGCACGCGGTGATGCTGGTGGACGATGTTGCCGCCGCGCCGGTGGCCGAATGGGGCGCGGCGCTGCAGTCGCACCCGCGTTTTCCGCAGCGGGTAAACGCCGGCTTTATGCAGATTGTCGATCCGCGGCACATCCGCCTGCGCGTGTTCGAGCGCGGCGTCGGCGAAACCCAGGCCTGCGGCACCGGCGCCTGCGCGGCGGTGGCAGCCGGCGTGCGGCTCGGCCTGCTGGCGGCGGGCGAAGACGTGGCGGTAGAACTGCCCGGCGGCACGCTGTCGATCAACTGGCAAAGCGGCCAAGACCTGATGATGAGCGGCCCCGCCGTCGAAGTCTTTGCCGGCGAACTGGTTTATTGAACGCCCAAAGCAGCCTGAAACGCGCCAAAACGGCTTTCAGGCTGCCTTCTTTATGCCGCCGTGCGGCAACAACGATTAAGGAAACCCCATGAATCCGCAACGGAGCCCGAACCGATGGAAGCGCTGACCAGTCCCAATCTGGCGGCGGTGCTGCTGACCGCGCTGGTGTTCGCCTGGCAGGCGCTGCGCTACCGGCGCATCGGCTGGCTGCTGGTGTCGCTGCTGCTGTGGTTGGCGGCGGCGCTGCTCTCGGCGCTGCTGCTGCCCGATGTGGCGCAGATTATGGAAAACCTGTATCTCAAGCATCAGGGGCATTATTCGTGGCCGGTGTGGCTGGCGCCCGCGCTGCAGCGGTTGGTGCATCCGTCCACGCTGTATCTCATGCACGGCTATCTGTTTGCCGGCAGCCTGTTTTTCTGGCTCGGCGGCGTGGAAAAAGTGCGCGGCGGCGGGCTGGCCGGCCGGCGCAGCGGCACCCTGCTGCCGCTGTATGCCTTCAGCTTGCTGGTCATGCATCTGGCAATCGCGCTGGTGGTGCTGGCGCAATGGCTGGTGCTCTCCGGCAGCGGTTTGGAAAAAATGATGCCGGTGGTGCTGGCGCGCGCCGCCGCGGCCTACTGGCTGGAGCCTGCCAAATGGCTCTATTGGCAGATTTTCCTGATGGTGTTTTTTTACCTGCACAACCGCCTGCGGCAGCGGCGCGGCGATGAAATGGACTCGCTGCAGTTTGTGATCGCCCTGCTTGCGAGCACGGTTTATTTCCAAGACCGCATGCTCGGCTGGCTCAGCCGCCTGCTGCTGACATTGTTCTGAAGCACTGCCATACAAAAGCAGCCTGAAAACCGCAAATCCGGTTTTCAGGCTGCTTTTTGCTTTGCGCGGCGGTTGGCTGCCGGCGGCAATGATGTCGGGGGAGACTTAGGCTGGAGGGCGCAAAGTTTTCAGGCTGCCTTCGGATTGGGGCAGCCTGAAAAAGATGGTGGCAGGGCAGGGCGGCAGGATTTATTCCTGCCGGTAGTCGTCTTCGCTGTCGGCCAGAAAGCCGCGCAGCTTTTGGATGGCTTTGGCTTCGATTTGGCGGATGCGTTCGGCGGAAACGCCGTATTCGTCGGCAAGCTGGTGCAGGGTCAGGCCGCCGTCGTCCTGCAGCCAGCGGGTTTCGACGATGCGCCGGCTGCGGTCGTCCAGGCGGCTTAAGGCATTTTGCAGGCCTTCGGTCTGCAGCGCGTAGTGCGCCTGCTTGGCCAGCTGGTTGTCGGGCGTGCTGTCGTTGTCGGAGAGCCAGTCGATGGGGGCGAAAGCGTTGTCGTCGTCGTCGTCGCTGTTGTCGGGCAAAAGGGCGATGTCGCGGCCGGTCATGCGCTGTTCCATTTCCAGCACTTCGGAGAGTTTCACCCCCAAATCGTCGGCGATTTCCTGCGCTTCTTTGGGCGAGAGCGCGGCCAGGCTTTTGCGCATGCTGCGCAGGTTGAAAAACAGCTTGCGCTGCGGCTTGGTGGTGGCCACCCGCACCAAGCGCCAGTTGCGCAGGATAAATTCGTGGATTTCGGCCTTAATCCAATGCACGGCAAAGGAAAACAGCCGCGCGCCGCGCGAGGGCTCGAAGCGTTTGACCGCTTTCATCAGGCCGATATTGCCTTCTTGGATCAGGTCGGCCTGGTTGAGGCCGTAGCCGTCGTAGCCGCGGGCGATGGAAACCACCACGCGCAGATGCGAGAGAATCAGTTTTTTCGCCGCTTCCAAATCGCCGTTTTGCTGGCGCTCGGCCAGCGCGGTTTCTTCTTCGGGGCTGAGCATCGGGATGCTGTTTACGGTGTGGATGTACTGATCCAGACTGCCGTGGCCGCTGGGGACGGGCAGGTTGATGGGTTCGCTCATGCTGGTTTCCTTGTGTGGGACGGCCTGTTTTCCGCGGCTGCGCGGGCAGCCTGAAAAATGCCGTCGCGGCAGGGTGTTGCCGCAAGCGGGCGATTATAACGGCAATCGGCTGCCGGCCGCGGCGCGGCTGCGTTAAAGTTTGTATGGCCGGCTACAAATCGGCGGGCGCGAGCATCAGCCGCAGCCGCACGGCGGCGCCGTCGCTGCCAATGCCGCCGCGGCATTCAAACCACCAGAAAGCGGATTTTTTAACCGACCAATAGCTGTTGCCCAGCCAGTTTTGGTTGAGCAAAAAGGCGCACAGGCTGCCGATCCACGGCTGGTGACCGACGATGACCAGCGCCGGCACGCCCTGCGCTTCGGCCTGCTGCAGCAGACGCGGCAGCAGGCGCGGGTCGGCATCGGGATTGAGCGCGGGCAGGATGCTGTCCGGCTCGCGCAATGCGGCGGCGGTTTGCCGGCTGCGCTCGGCCTGCGACGCCCACAGCAGATAGCCCGCGGGCAGTTTTGCCGCCAGCGCCGCCGCGCTTTTTTGCGCCTGCCGTCGGCCTTTGGCGGTGAGTTCGCGTGCCAGATCGCCGCCGCCGTTTTCCGGCTCGGCTTCGGCGTGGCGCCATAAAATCAGATCCATTGCCGTCCTTTCCGTTTTTGGTTTCGCTTTATTCGCTGCAACTGCCGCCGTTTTGCCGGCGCAGCCTGAAAAAGTCCTGCAGCATCTGCCGTGCCTGCCCGGCGAGAATGCCGCCGCGCACCGCGGTGTGGCTGTTGAGCCGTTTGTCGGCGAATAGGTTTAACAGGCTGCGGGCGCCGGTTTTCGGCTCGTCGGCGGCGTACACCAGCCGGCGGATGCGCGATTGGAGGATGGCGCCGGCGCACATCACGCAGGGCTCGAGGCTGACGTAAAGGTCACATTCGGCCAGCCGGTAGTTGCCGAGCACTTGGCCGGCGGCGGCCAGCGCGGCGATTTCAGCGTGGCGGCTGACATCGCGGCTGGCGATGCAGCGGTTGTGCGCGGCGGCGATGATTTCGCCGTCTTTCACCACCACTGCGCCGACGGGGATTTCGCCGGCATCCGCCGCCTTTTGCGCTTCGGCCAGCGCGGCAGACATCAGGCGCTCCATTTCCGGCAGCGGCGGAAACAGCGCGGCCGGCGGGTGGCTGTCGAGCCGCTGCTGCCAGTATTGCCGCTGCGCCGGCGACAGCTGCGCCGGCGTGCAGCCTTCGCACAGCGCCGCCAACTGCCAAAACACGCTGCGGGTGGCGCTCAGGCCGCCGGCCTTGAGCAGCAGAAAGGCGGTGTCGGCGCCGGTTTGGCGCAGCGCCGCCACGCTACCGATGCCGAGCGCGGTAAGGGCGGCAACAACGGACGGGGCAAGCGGCGGGGTGGTAAGCGGGGCGGAATCGGACATGGCGCAAGGCAGCCTGAACAGGCTCGGGGCAGGGTTTGGGGGTTTCAGGCTGCCTTTGGGGCGGCAGCTGCCGTTTTCAGGCTGCTTTGTCCATTAAATGGGTCTGGCGCGGCGGCAAATGGTGCGCGGTGCGCACCCTACGGCAGACAATGGGGGTGGCAGGCAGCCTGAAACAAGCGGAAACGGCATCGGGACGGCAGCCTGAAACGGCGGCGGCAGGATGCGCACCGCGCACCAAAACAGCTTTTGCCGCTTTCAGGCTGCTTTGTCCGGCTGGGTAGGCGGGTTTCAGATATGGTGGACAATCAGTTTCTTGCCCTGGTAGTCGAGCACGTCCACTTCCATATCGAAAAGGTCGCGGATATTGTCGCGGGTGAACACTTCGTTCGGCGTGCCGGTGAGGGCGACGCGGCCGTTTTTCATCGCCACCACATAATCGGCGTAGGCGGCGGCCTGGTTGATGTCGTGCAGCACGACGACGGTGGTGCGCTGGTGTTCGTGGGTCAGGCGGCACAGAAGCTGCATCAGGTTTTTGGCGTGGTGCATGTCGAGATTGTTTAGTGGTTCGTCAAGCAACACGTATTCGGTGCTCTGGCAGAACACCATCGCAATCATCGCCCGCTGGCGCTGGCCGCCGGAAAGCTCGGTGAGATAGCGGCCGGCCAGGTCTTCGAGCTTAAACTGCGCCAGCGCATTTTCAACGATGGCGCGGTCTTCGTCTTTGGGCTGGCCCTGATGGTAGGGGTAGCGGCCGAACAATAATAGGTCGCGCACGCTGATGCGGCTGTGGATGCTGTTTTCCTGCGTAAGGATGGACAGCACCTTGGCCATTTCGCCGGTGGGCGTGGCGGAGAGGTCGCGGCCGTTGTAGCCGATGCTGGCGCCGGCAGCCAGCGGGCGCAGCCGCGCCATAAACGACAGCAGCGTCGATTTGCCGGCGCCGTTGGGGCCGATTAGGGCGGTAATGCCGCCCTGCGGGATGTCGAGGTCGATTTTGTCCAAAATCGGACGGCCGCCGATGTGGTGGCTGACGTTTCTGATGGTAATCATGTTTTCGGTTTCGGATAGGGGAATACGGACGGGAAGGCAGCCTGAAAGCGGCGAAAACGTTCTTTCAGGCTGTCTTTGGGGGCACAGGCAGCCTGAAAAAAGCCTAGCGCTGTTTCATCACCAGATAGAGAAACACTAAGCCGCCGGCAAATTCGACCACCGCGCTGAGCACGCCTTTCATGCCCAGCAGGTGCTCGAACAGCGCCTGCCCCGCCACCAAAAGCAGCGCGGAAATGAAAAAGGCTGCCGGCAGGCGCACGGCGTGTTTCATGCTGCCGGCAAAGCGGTCGGTAAGCGCGCACACCAGCAGGCCGAAAAAGCTCACCGGCCCCACCAGCGCGGTGGCGGTGGCCACCAGCACCGCCACCCAAGTGAGTATCCACAGAACGTGGCGGCGGTAGGGGATGCCGAGATTGGTAACCTGGTCGCGGCCGAGCAGGTGGACGTCGAGCCGGTAGCGTTCGCGCCAAATAAAGATGGCGCTCACCACCATCACCACCGCGCCGAACCACAGCATTTTTTCGTTGACGGTGTTAAACGAGGCAAAAAGGTTGGTTTGCACGGTGGCGAATTCTTCGGGGTCGATCAGCCGCTGCAACAGCGAAGACAGGCTGCGGAACAGCACGCCGAAAATCACGCCGATCAGAATCATCCGCGTCAGATCCTGCCCGCCTTCGCGCAAAAGCAGCCTGAAAAGCAGCACCGATCCGCCGAGCATCGCCGCCATTTCCAGCGTGAACTTGCCCGCCAGCGGCAGCAGGGTATAGCCGATGCCGCCCAGAAGCGCCACCAGCAGCGTCTGCAGAAAAATATACATGCTGTCGAAGCCGAGCACCGAGGGCGTGAGAATCGGATTGCCGGTGATGGTTTGAAACAGCAGTGTGGACACGCCGACGGCATAGGCCGCCATTACCAGCGCCGCCAGCTTGGTGGCGCGGTGCGGCAGCGCGTAGTCCCACGAGCCTTTGATGTTCAGCGTCATAAACAGCACGCAGGCGGCGGCCAAGAGCAGCGGCAGCAGCCACAGCACGGTGCGGCTGCGCGGGGCGGACAGGGTATTTTCAGGCTGCATGGGTATTCTTTCTCAGCAAAAGATAGAGGAACAACACCGTGCCGACCACGCCGAAAATGGTGGAAACGGGAATCTCGAAAGGATAGCGGATCAGGCGGCCGGCAATGTCGCAGGCCAGCACCAGCGACGCGCCCAACAGCGCCACCGCCGGCAGGCTGCGGCGTAGTTTGTCGCCCATCATACGGCTGACGATATTGGGCACCACCAGCCCGATAAACGGAATGCTGCCCACGGTAACCATCACCAGCGACGTAATCATCGCCACAATCACCAGCCCCGCCCACAGCACCGTGGTGCGGCTCAAGCCCAGATTGACGCTGACCGTGTCGCCCAAGCCGGCGATGGTCAGCTGGTCGGCAATCAGATAGGCCGCCGCCGCCATCAGCCCGCCGATCCACAGCAGTTCGTACCGCCCCTGCAGCACGCCGGAAAACTCGCCCTGCCGCCACACCGCCAAAAGCTGCACCAAATCGGTTTCATAAGCAATAAAGGTGGTAACCGAATCGATTACGCCGCCGAAAATAATCCCCACCAGCGGCACCATCAGCTGCGCGGTCGGCGGCAGACGGCGGGTCAGCGCCATAAACAGCAGCATGCCCGCCAGCGCCGCCACGGCTGCCGCCGACATCCCCACCAGCCGCGGCGCCGCCGGAAAATACAGCGACATCAGCAGCATGCCCAGCGCCGCACTCTGGCTCGCCCCCACCATTGACGGCTCGACAAAACGGTTTTTCAGCAGAATCTGCATAATCATCCCCGCCACCGCCATCGAAGCGCCGGTCAGCACCACGGCAAAAGTACGCGGCAGGCGGCTGATCATCATCAGCTGCATATCGTCGGACAGCGAAAACAGGCGGCTCCATTGGAAGTCCGCCACCCCCACCGACAGGCTGGCGGCAAACAGCAGCGGCATCGCCAGCAGCAGCGGCAGGTAAAAGCGAGTAAGGGATTTGGACATAACAGTTGCAAAATCGGGTTGGTAGGACGGGGCAAGGTTTTCAGGCAGCCTGAAAGCGGCAAAACGGCTTTCAGGCTGCCTTGGATTGTTACGGCGCGGCAAAAAGATGCGGATTATAAACCGAAAACGAATACAAATCCTTATCCCATTGCGCCGAATATTTTTCAGGCTGCTTTCCGATGGCAAAGCAGCCTGAAAACGTTTTACAGCCTGTGGCAGCTGTCGCCGACGATGAAGCCTGATAGCTGTATGGATACGCTTGAGAAAGTCAAATCTTGCGATGCGATTGCAGGGTTTGATGTCGTCCGACATCTTTACAAAACTCAACGTAACTTGACGTTCGTCAAGTGCTTATTACGCTGAGCGAGTTACTATATAACATTAAATTTGTTTATAGAGAGTTTTGTCATGCGTCCTCATTTTCAAATAAAACCTTTGTTGTTTTTGATTTGTTTAACTTTTTCTACGACAATTTTTGCCGACGGTAATAGCGCTTCCGAAGCTACCGAGCTGGAGCAGGTGCTTGTGAAAGGCAAACGGCAGCCGCAGGAGGGCAGCCGTCTGGATAGCGGCAGCAAAGATGTATTGGATGAAACGGCGCTGAAATCCACGCGCAGCATTTCATTGGGGCAGACGGTGGAAAAAATCAGCGGCGTGCAAAACAGCAGCTTCGGCCCAAACAACGGGCTGCCGCAAATCCGCAGCTTGGGCGGCACGCGTGTTAAAGTGATGGAAAACGGCCTGGGCGTATCCGATATGGCCGCCGTTAGCGGCAATCTGCCCACAGCGGTGCAGCCATTTATGGCCGAAAAAATTACCGTACACAAATCTTCTGTTGCCGTTCTGTACGGTGGCAACGCGATTGGCGGTGCTGTAAATGTGGAGACCGGGCAGATTCCGTCCGCGCTGCCGGAAAAACCCTTTGGCGGTAAGGCTGAAATCAGCGGCGGTTACAATACGCCGCATACCGAAATCCTGTCGCTGGATGGCAAAGCGGGCAAACTGGCCTGGCATATTGATGGCTTCAACAGCAAAATCTCGCATTACCGCATCCCGGGGTACAGCAAGGCATCGGCGTGCTATGAGCATGTCGGCAAAAATCTTTATTTTCCGCTGTCATCGGCCTGCCAGTTTGAAGTTCGTTACAATTACTTCTTCAATAAGGGTTTTTATCGGTATGTCGATAAAAACTATCTAGACAAAGGCGAAGCGTGGCGCGACGCGATGGGTCTTTCCTATGCCGATCTGTACCGCGAAACCAAACCCAATTTCGGCAACTGGGTGGAAAACCCGCTTTACGATCCAAGTATTACCGAGGGTAACGGCCGCAGCATCAAAAGTATCACCCACATCACACCCAACGAACAAGGCCGGCTGACCAACAGCCATATGCATAACCGCAGTTTCTCCGCGGGCGCCAGCTATATCGGCGATCAAGGCTATGTAGGCATCGGCGTGAGCCGCTACCTGAATGATTACGGCATGCCCGGCTATTCTTCGTATAACACCCACGTTAAAAAGCTCAACGGCGCACTTTCCGCCAATGTTTCCGCCGCGCAAACCCGCTGGACAGGCGAAGCCATGTACCGCCCCGGCAGCGCGTGGTTTGACAATATCAAAGCCCAATTTGCCCATACGGATGCCAAAAACCGCGAATTTCTCGGCAGTTACTTTGTCAGCAGCATCAACAGCCGCAGCAATGATCTGCGCGTCGAATTCAATCACAAAGCCGGTGATTTTTTGCGGGGTAGCGCGGGGATAGACTGGCGGCAGCGGCGTACGGACGGCCTCGGTGCCGACCGCTTCCTGCCCGATACCCGCACCCGCGCTTACGGCGTGTTTGCGCTGGAGAAATTCCGCTACCGCAGCTTGGAAGCCGAAGTAGGCGCACGCGTCGGCAAAGTCAGCCATACGCCCGACTTCAGCAATTTCAAGCCCTCGCGCAACTACGGCGGTTCGCGTGAAAACAAAAAATACAATTTCGACTTGCACAGCCACCAGCTCGCCCTTGCCTGGCAGCCACTTGACGCATGGCGCATCAGCCTGCGCCGCAGCCGTTCGCAGCGCGCGCCCGATATTAACGAGCTTTTCGCCGGCAACCTGCATTTCTCTACTTTTGCCAGCGAAAACGGCGATACCGACCTGAAAAAAGAAACGGCCAAAACCTGGGAAATCGGCAATGAAATCACTTGGCGCAACACCAAATTCAAAGCCGCCTACTACCACACCGCCTTTGACGACTACATCTATCTCGGACACAGCGGCGTGTATGCCCAATGGCTGCCGATACGCTACTGGCAGCAGGGCGACACCAAAATCCGCGGTTTCGAACTGGAGCTGACCCAAGCCTTTAATCTCAAGCGCTACGGTTCGCTGGAAGCCCGCCTGTTTGCCGATTTGGTGAAAAACAGCCCGGTGGACAAACCGGCCTGCACCGCCGCCGACGCCCGCGATCCCGATAAATGGAAAAAATGCGTCCGCATCCACAACCAGGGCGACTACATGCCTGGCCTGCCTGCCTCACGTTATGGCATCGGACTGGAGTGGAGTAAAGGAAACTGGCAGGTGGGTAGCAGCCTGACCCGTTATACTTCGCAAAAACGGCGCGGCAAGGCCGTTTATGAAGAGGCCGACTTGGGCGGCTACAATATCTGGGATGCCTATATCGCCTATTCCCACAAATTAGCCGGCGACCGCACGCTCGAATGGTTTGTCGATGCCCGCAATCTCGGCAACGTCGAAGCCCGCCCGCACAATTCCACTCTCAAATACCTTGCCCCGCTGCCCGGCCGCTCTTTGCGCACAGGTTTGAGGTTTGCCTTTTAAAAACCGAAAACGGTTTGGACAGCTGCTTGTTTGAAGCGCAACGTCTGCAGCCGCCCCCAAAACAGCCGTTCTCGAAAATTCTCGAGAACGGCTGTTTTTTGTTCTGTTTTTACAGGCAGCCTGAAAGCGGCAGAGAGGCTTTCAGGCTGCTTTCCGATGACAAAGCAGCCTGAAAACGTTTTACAGCCTGTGGCAGCTGTCGCCGAAAACGAAGCCCTGCCAGTCGGGATCAATGTGTTTGCCGAAGGCGATAACTTTAAAGAGCTCGCCCATTTCGTGGGCGGCAGTCAGTGTGTGGACGGCGCCGGCAGCTTTGAGATAGGCGGGCGATTCGGGCTCGGGATAGTGTTCGGCCAGCAGTTCGGTGATGCCGAGGTTGAGCAAAAAGGCGGCTTGGTTGGCGTAGCCGATCAGGTCGAGACCAGTGCTGCAGCCGGCTTCGGCGATGTCGGTGAAATTGACGTGGGCGGTGAGATCGGTCAGGCCGGGCAGGAAGAAGGGATCGTGCACGGTGTGGTGGCGGTAGTGGCCGATCAGGGTGCCGTCGCGGCGCTGGGGGTGGTAGTACTGGGCGGCGTCGAAGCCGTAGTCGATCCAAATCATGGCGCCGCGCTCGAGCTTTTGGGCGAGGGTGCGGACAAAGGCGTGCTGGGCGGGATGCAGTTCGCTGGAATAGGGCAGGGCGGGGGGGAAGTATTGGCGGGCGGCGGCGGTCAGCGGGCTGTCGGCGGCAAGCTCGCGTTCGGTATGGGCAAAGCCTGCGCCGTCGATGGCAACAAAACCGCGTTTCAGGCTGCCGTCGGCGCTTTGGACGATGCGCTCGATGGGCATGGCGTCGAGCACTTCGTTGCCGATAATCACGCCGTCGAAGCTCTCGGGCAGGGCGCTGAGATGGCTGACTTTGGCGGCGTGTTCGGGGGCGTGCGCGGCGATGTGTTCGCGCTGGCGTTGGGCGAGGTTGGGCGAGACTTCGATGATGCAGTAGCGTTTCAGGCTGCCTGAAAGGCTGTTTAGAAGTTCGGCGGCCAGCGCGCCGGTGCCGGCGCCGAATTCGTAGAGGGTGCCGCCGCTTTGGCGCAGCAGTGCTTCGATTTGGCGGGCAAGGGTGCGGGCAAACAGGGGGGTAAGCACGGGGGCGGTTACGAAGTCGCCGCTGCTGCCGATTTTGTGGGCGCCACCGCTGTAATAGCCGTATTGCGGCTGGTACAGGGCGAGTTCCATATAGCGCGAAAAGGGAATGGCGCCGCCGGTGCTTTCGATTTCGCGGCGGATGATGTCGTTTAAGGCGCGGCTGGCGGCAAGGGCTTCGGGTGTGGGGTCGGGCAGGGTGTGCATGGGGTTAAATTGTGTAAATCCGTATCGGGCGGCAAATATGCCACAAAACGCTGCGGCAGGGTGGGGTAGGGTGTTTTGCGGTTTGTTTTGGCAGGCGATTTTGTTTTCAGGCTGCTTTTTTCGAGCAGTTGTTCGGTGTGGAATTTTGCCCCCACTTAGTTGAATGGCGTGTTTTTTCTCTTGAAATCAGTCGGTTCAGGCAGCCTGAAAAGCAGATTCGGTTTGACGCTGCGGCGTTTTTTTCTTATAGTTCGGGTTTTGTGGGGCGAAGTGGGGCAAAGTGGTGTCTGGTGGAGAATAAAGTTGTCCGGCACCCGCTTCATGGTTTCCCAATCCGAATTTTTGTAAAGAACCATCATCCATCTATGTTCCGCGGCAGACACGAATTAAGCATCGATCCCAAAGGACGCTTGGCCATCCCGGCCAAGTTCCGCGATGTGCTGTCGAAAAAATTTGCCGACGAAGACGACGAAGCGCGCTTTGTGGTGTCGCTGGACAACGGCGAGCGCCTGCTGATCTATCCCGAATGCGAATGGGAGAAGGTTGAGCAGCAGCTTTTGGATTTGAACGTCAACGGCCGCCCCGAATTGCAGGCCTATCAAAACCTGCTGCTGCACAACGCCGAAACGCTGGAATTGGACAGCGCCGGCCGCGTGCTGATTCCCGCCAACCTGCGCCAGCTGGTGGGTCTGGATAAGGATGTAACGCTGGTCGGCCGCGTCAATCGTTTGGAATTGTGGCGCCGCGAAAGCCAGCAGCAGGGCACGCTCGATGCCATCAATATGGATAAAGACGCGCTCAACGCCGCCCTGAGCGAAACGGATCTGCGCCTATGAGCGCGGCCGGGTATGCCCACGTTACCGTTTTGCTGCACGAAGCGGTTGATGCGCTGGCGGTGCGCCCCGACGGCATTTATGCCGACGGCACTTTCGGCCGCGGCGGCCATTCACGGCTGATTTTGCAGCGCCTGGGCGCAAATGGCCGGCTGGTGGTGTTCGACAAAGACCCCGCCGCCATCGCCGCCGCCCGCGGGCTGGCAGCGCAGGATGGCCGGGTCAGCGTGATACACGGTGGCTTTGCCGGTTTTCAGGCTGCTTTGGACGAATTGGGCATCGGCAAAATCGACGGCGCGCTTTTCGATTTGGGCATTTCGTCGCCGCAGATAGACGACGGCTCGCGCGGCTTCAGCTTCCGTTTCGATGCGCCTTTGGATATGCGCATGGACACCACCCGCGGCCAGACCGCCGCCCAATGGCTCGCCCATGCCGACGAACAGGAAATACACGAGGTAATCAAAAACTATGGTGAAGAGCGGTTTAGTCGCCAGATTGCGCGCGCCATTGTGTCGCGGCGCTTGGAAAAGCCCATCCTTACAACCGGCGAGCTGGCGCAGATCGCAGCGCAGAGCGTCCGTACTCGCGAGCGCGGCCAAGACCCGGCCACAAGGACCTTTCAGGCCGTTCGCATCTTTATTAACCGCGAACTCGAAGAAATAACAAGCGTCCTGCCGCAGGCCGCAGGCAGCCTGAAAACCGGCGGGCGGCTGGCGGTGATTGCCTTTCATTCGCTGGAAGACCGCATCGTCAAGCAGTTTATGAAAACCCACAGCAGCCACGCGCCCTTGCCCAAATGGGCGGCCGTGCGCGAGGCTGATCTGCCCGAGCCGCCGCTGAAACTGTGCGGCAAGGCGCAAAAAGCCTCGGCGGCCGAAGTTGCCGCCAATCCCCGCGCCCGCTCGGCGGTGCTGCGGGTGGCCGAACGCACCGCCGGTGCGTTTGCGGCAGCCTGAAAACGGCAACACAGTATCCGAGACACACACAATGAACCGACTCAACATCCTTTTACTCGTGGCAACCGTTGCTTCGGCGCTTTGGACGGTGGAGCTGCAAAGCCACATCCGCCAGCAAATCTATTTGGTCGGCAAAGGGCGCGAAGAAGAAATCCGCCTGAAAAACGAATACGCCGACCTGCAATACAACTACAGCCACGACGTCGATACCCAAGTGGTGGGCGAAACCGCCGCCCGCATGAAAATGCGTCTGCCGCGCGCCGACGAAACGATAAAAGTCAACGATTGAACGGCAGCGCCGTCCGAATCCGAAAAATCCAGAGTTTTAAAGACCGACCCATCATGCTGATCAACAACGAATTCAAACCCTATATGCTCGAGAGCAGCGGCTCTCAAAATGCGCCCAAGCAGAAAAAGCAGAGCCGCATCAGTATCGTGCTGGGGCTGATCGGGCTGGCGTTTACCGGCCTGGCCAGCTTCAGCTTCGGCTATCAGGAGTATTTCAGCGACCAGCTCAACAGTATGAGCGCTAACCGCATCAGACGCAGCATCACCGAACCGGCGCTGCGCGGCACCATTACCGACCGCAACGGCGTGCCGCTGGCGGTGAGCCGCCACAAGCAGGTGGCCACTTTCAACCCCCGGCAGATCGCCGCGCCCAAACACAAGGGCGGCGCGCCGAACCTGAACGCGGTCAGCGCGGATCAGTTCGCCAAACTTGCGGCGCTGCTGAAGCTGCCTGAAAGCGAAGTGCGCGAAAAACTGGCCGATATCAAAAGCGGCTATCTGCGTTTTCCCACCGAGCTGACGCTGGAAGAAGCGGCAAAAGTCAAAGCGCTGGGCATTCCCACCCTGCGCTTTGAAGCGCGCATCGAACGCAGCTACCCCACCGGCAGCCTGTTTTCGCACATCATCGGCGTGGCCAATACCGAAGGAAAAGGGCTGGAGGGCTTGGAATACGCCTATAACCAAAAACTTTCCGGCACCGACGGCAAGCAGCTGGTGCTGCGCGACAAAGACGGCAACATCATCGAAATGCTCGACGACGACCCGGAAAACCGCCCTGCGCAGGAAGGCCAAACCCTGGTGTTGTCGGTGGACGAAACCATCCAGCGTCTCGCACACGAGCAATTGGCCGCAGCGCTGAAAACCTACAACGCCAAAGCCGGCGGCGTGGTGGTGCTGGACGCGCAAACCGGCGAGATTCTCGCCATGAGCAGCCTGCCCGATTACAACGCCAATTTCTATAACGAATTTCCCGCCGGCAATCTGCGCAACTACGCCGTCGGCGTAACCAACGAACCCGGCTCGGTGATGAAGCCCTTTGTGATTGCCAAAGCGCTCGATGAAGGCAAAATCAGTCGCTACAGCCAGTTCAACACCCAGCCTTACGAATTGAGCGGCAAAACCATCAAAGACACCCACCTGTATCCCTCGCTGAGCACCGAAGGCATTTTGCAAAAATCGTCCAACGTCGGCACCAGCCGCGTGGCGGCGCTGTTTTCCAACGAAGAGCTTTATGACTATTACCGCTCGGTCGGCTTCGGCCGCAAAACCGGCTCCGGCATCAGCGGCGAGCAGTCCGCCCAGCTTAAGCCTGCCGCCAAATGGAGCAAGCTTGACAAAGCAGTGATGTCCTACGGCTATGCGGTAACCGCCAACCTGCTGCAGCTGGCGCAGGGCTACACCGTGTTCACTACCGACGGCCGGCTGCTGCCCGCCACCATTTTCAAGCGCGACGGTAAGGTTGAAGGCGAGCAGATTATCAAGCCCGACACCGCGCGCCAGATGCGCGAGATGATGGTCAGCATCACCGAAAAAGGCGGTACCGGCCAATCCGGCGCCATTCCGGGCTACGATGTGGCCGGCAAAACCGGCACCGCCAAGAAAAACAGCGGCCGCAAAGGCTATGAAGAGCGCTACGTTGCCAGCTTCGTCGGTTTCGCCCCCGCCGAAAACCCGCGCCTGATTGTCGCCGTCAGCATCGACGAGCCGCACGGCAAAGGCTATTACGGCGGCACCGTTGCCGGCCCCGTGTTCCGCGAAGTGATGGCAGGCAGCCTGAAAATTCTCGGCGTCAAGCCCAGCTACGCCGTTGCCGAGCCTGCTGCCGTCCAAACCGCCGCCGCGAAAAAACGCTAGGGTGCGCCGATAATGGATGTCCGCGCCTAACAGCCTGTCTGCACGAAACCGTTTATCGTGCAGGCAGGCTTTTTTCAGGCTGCCTAAACGCAATGCCCAAGCAGCCTGAAAAAACGAAACCCCGCCGGCCAATCGCTCCGATGCCGGCAGCCTGAAAAGGAATGCACCATGTACAGCACCATCGCCCCGCCCGCCGACACCGTGCTGCCCGCCACCGGCCATCCGCCGCTGGCTGCAGGCGCCCGCCTGTCTGCCGACAGCCGCCAAATCCGCCCGGGCGACGTTTTCATTGCCTGCCAGGGCGAATATGCCGACGGCCGCGACTACATCGCCGCCGCCATCGACAAAGGCGCCGCCTTCGTTTACTGGGACGACGATAACCGCTTCAAATGGAAGCCCGAATGGCGCGTGCCCAATCAGGGCGTGGCCGATTTGCGCCGCCGCGCCGGCATCCTGGCCGCCGCCGCTTACGGCAACCTTTCAGGCAGCCTGAAAGTTTTCGGCGTAACCGGCACCAACGGCAAAACCTCCGTCAGCCAATGGCTTGCCCAAGCCGTCGATATATTGGAAAACCGCCCGCACGCCTGCGCCATTGTCGGCACCGTCGGCAACGGCTATTGGGGCAGCCTGAACGACAGCACCCACACCACTCCCGATCCCGTTTCCCTGCAAACCCTGCTACACGGCTTTGCCGCCGAAGGCGCGGTGGCCGCCGCCATCGAAGTGTCCAGCCACGGCCTTGACCAATACCGCGTTAACGGCACCCCGTTCAGCAGCGCCGTTTTCACCAACCTGACCCGCGACCATCTCGACTACCACGGCAGCATGGACGCCTACGGCCAAACCAAAGCCCGCCTGTTTTACTGGCACGGCCTCAAACACGCCGTCATCAACAGCGACGACGCTTTCGGCGCCAAACTTGCAGGCAGCCTGAAAGCCGAAAAACCCGAACTACAAACCTATACCTACGGCTTTAACGATACCGCCGACATCCGCATCAGCCGCTTTCAGGCTGCCTTCGGCGGCGCTGAAATCGCCCTAGAAACCCCGTGGGGCAGCGGCAGCGTCCGCACCCGCCTGCTCGGCCGCTTCAACGCCCAAAACCTTGCCGCCTGCCTGGGCGTGCTCTGCGCCGAAGGCTACGGCTTTCAGGCTGCCCTAGACGCACTCGCCCAAATCCGCCCCGCCACCGGCCGCATGGACTGCATCGCCCGCGAAGGCCGCCCGCTGGTGGTGATTGACTACGCCCACACCCCCGACGCGCTGGAAAAAGCCCTGTCCACCCTGCGCGAAATCCTGCCCGAGGGCGGCAAGCTCTGGTGCGTCTTCGGCTGCGGCGGCAACCGCGACCGTGGCAAACGCCCGCTGATGGGCGCCGCCGCCGCCGAGTTTGCCGACCGGGTGGTCATCACCAGCGACAACCCGCGTCTGGAAGAGCCGCAGGGCATCATCGCCGACATCCTGCCCGCCGTGCCGCAGCCCGCGCTGGTCGAAGCCGACCGCCGCGCCGCCATCGCCGCCGCCGTTGCCCAAGCCGTCGCCGCCGACATCGTGCTGATCGCCGGCAAAGGCCACGAAACCTACCAAGACATTCAGGGCGAAAAACAGCATTTTTCCGATTTTGAAGAAGCCGAAAAAGCGCTGGACAAAGCAGCCTGAAAAGCATCAGGCAGCCTGAAAGCCGCACAATCTGCTTTCAGGCTGCCTGCCAAACGATAATAACCACGGAACCGCCATGCCTAAATCCATCCACATCCGCCGTCTGCCGCTGTTTGCAGCCGCCACCCTCTTGGCCGCCTGCTCTGCGCCGAAAAAGCCGGTCGGCGAAATCGCCCGATTGCGCGGGCAGAACCCGCCCGCCGCGCAGAGCCTGATCAATCCGGTTAAAGGGCAGCGTTTTGCCGACACCTGGGGTGCCGCCCGCAGCGGCGGCCGCCGCCACGAAGGCACGGACATTTTCGCGGCTGTCGGCACCCCCGTGCGCAGCACCACCGACGGCGTGGTTACCAAAATCGGCCGCAACCGGCTGGGCGGCAAATTCGTCGGCATCCAAGGCCCGGGCGCGTGGCATTATTACGCCCATCTGCGCAGCCACGCCGGCCTGCGGCTGTACGACAAAGTCCGCACCGGCCAGACCGTCGGCTACGTCGGCAAAACCGGCAACGCCAAAACCACCCCGCCGCACCTGCACTACGGCGTTTATCTGCCGCGCGGCGCGGTCAATCCCTATCCTTTGATTGACCAGAACCGCTGAGCGGCTGTTTCAGGCAGCCTGAAACGCTTTCAGGCTGCCCCAACCGTTTTTTCAACCGCCTTTAAGGAAAAGCCATGATGAATACCCGTATCAAAACCGCCACCCGTTTTTTTGCCGCCGCCGCGCTCGGCCTGCTGCTGGCCGCCTGCTCCGGTGCGTCGTCCAGCCCCGAAAATGCCGCCAAGGCTTTTGTTGAAAAAAGCTATGCCGGCGACGCCGATGCGGTGATGGCGATGGTGTATATCGACGAGAAAGACAAAAAAGACGCCGGCGTCGAAGACATGGTGCGCGGCAAAATCAAATCCGCCGTCGCCAAGCAAAAAGAATTTGCCGAGCAGCACGGCGGCATCGACGAAATCACCGCCCAGGAAGCGGAGCGCAATCCGGCCAACGAGAAAAAAGCCCGCGTGGCGGTGGAAGTGAAATTTAAAGAAGGCGAAACGCGCCGCGAAAACGTGCCGGTAATCGAAACCGACAGCGGCTGGAAAATCGATTTGATGTAAACGGCCTGCCGCTGCGGCAAAACGCCCCAAGGCAGCCTGAAGGCTTTTAGCTTCGCAACTCCGCTTCGCTACGCAGGCTGCCTTTGTCTTGGCAGCCTGCGTTAAATTTCATTAAAATGCCGCGCTGTTTTGCCGGCCGCAGCGGCGCCGTTTTGGCTTCGCAACTCCGCTTCGCTATTCAGGCTGCCTGCGGCGGCGTTTTCACGATATCTTTACCCAAAGGAGCATGCCGTGCTGATCCACCCCGATGTGATGGGCATCGACTCGCTGGCGCAGAAAATCCGCAAGATTCCCAACTGGCCCAAACCCGGCATCCTGTTTCACGACATCACCCCGCTGCTGCAGAGCCCGCAGTATTTCAGGCTGCTGGTCGATCTTCTGACCTACCGCTACATGCAGCAGCAGATCGACGCGGTGGCCGGGCTGGACGCGCGCGGCTTTATTATCGGCGCGGCGCTGGCGTACCAGCTCAATGTCGGCTTCGTGCCCATCCGCAAAAAGGGCAAGTTGCCCTTTGATACCGTGTCGCAAAGCTATGCGCTCGAATACGGCGAAGCGGTGGTCGAAATCCATACCGACGCCATCAAGCCGGGCGACCGCGTGCTGCTGGTGGACGATCTGGTCGCCACCGGCGGCACCATGCAGGCCGGCGTCGAACTGATCCGCAAGCTCGGCGGCAACGTGGTCGAAGCCTGCGCGATTCTCGAATTTACCGATTTGCCCGGCGCCGAAAAAATCCGCGCCAGCAATGTGCCGCTGTTTACCCTGCTGCAAAACAGCGGCTCGATGTAGCCGGCAGGCAGCCTGAAAGGCAAAAAGCAGCGTTTCAGGCTGCCTTTTCATCCGTTTTACGACAAGAAAAAGAAAGAGAGAAAGATGCACGAAATCACCCTAAACGGTTATTACACCCTAATCGCCGCCACACTGGTTTTGCTGGTGGGCAAATTTATGGTGCGGAAAATCAAGTTTCTGCGCGACTTCAGTATTCCCGAGCCGGTGGCCGGTGGGCTGCTGGCAGCGGCGGCTGTGTTGGTGCTGCACAATTTCTACGGCATCGTGTTCAATTTCGAGACCTCGCTGCAAGACGCCTTTATGCTGGTGTTTTTCTCCTCGATCGGTCTGTCGGCCGATTTTTCGCGGCTCAAACAGGGCGGGCTGCCGCTAGTGATTTTTCTGGTGGTGGTCAGCGCGTTTATCGTGCTGCAGAACATGGTGGGCATGGGCATGGCCTATGCGCTCGGTCAGAATCCGCTGATGGGGCTGATTACCGGCTCGATTACCCTGACCGGCGGCCACGGTACCGGCGCCGCCTGGGGCAAGACGCTGGTGGGGCACGGGATTCATAATGCCGTCGATATTGCGCTGGCTTCCGCCACCTTCGGCCTGGTGTCCGGCGGCCTGATCGGCGGTCCGGTCGCCCGCCGCCTGATTGCCAAGATGGGACGCAAGCCGGCTATGGAAGAGTTGGCCGACTGCGATACCGCTGGCGAAGCCTTTAACGACAGTACCTTTGAAGATGCCGACCGCCAGCGCCTGATTACCGCCGATTCCGCCATCGAAACCATGGCGCTGTTTGCCGCCTGCCTGACCGTGTCTTCGGTGATGACCGACTTTATGACTGCGCATTCGAGCTTCAAGCTGCCGCAGTTTGTATGGGCGATTGCCTGCGGCGTGATTCTGCGCAATGTGCTGACCACCTTTTTCAAATTCGATATGTTCGACCGCGCCATCGACGTATTCGGCAATGCCTCGCTGAGCATATTCCTGGCCATCGCGCTGATGAGCATGAAGCTGTGGCAGCTTGCCGATTTGGCTGGGCCGATGATTATTATTCTGCTGGTGCAGACGGTGGTGATGATTCTCTACGCCTATTTCGTTACCGCCCGCGTGATGGGCAGCGATTACGACGCGTCGATACTGGCCGCCGGCCATTGCGGCTTCGGCCTCGGCGCCACGCCCACCGCGGTGGCCAATATGCAGTCGGTTACCGCCGTGTTCGGCCCCTCGCACAAGGCGTTTTTGATTGTGCCGCTGGTGGGCGCCTTCTTTGTCGATTTTATCAACGCGGGCATTTTGGCCTTTATCGTCAATCTGTTCGGCCACTAACCCAAGCAGCCTGCAAAACCAAAGGCAGCCTGAAACGCCGTTTGTGCGTTTCAGGCTGCTTTTTGCCTTTCAGGCTGCCTACATCGTGCTGACCAAAGCGTAAACCAGCGAGCCGATGTAGTTGCCGATAATGTAGCCGACGGTGCCGATCACCAGAATCGGGCCGACCAGGCTGCGCCAGCCCTGGCCGATGGCGAGCGCGGCGGCGGTGGTGGGGCCGCCGATATTGGCGTTGCAGGCCAGGGTGATTTCTTCGATGCTGTAGCGCAGAAGTTTGCCTGCCGCCATGGTGATCACCAGATTGACCACCGCCACGGTCAGCGTAAACACAAACAACAGCGGCGCCTGCTGCATAATCAGCGGAATCGATGCGGGGATGCCGATCACAACGAAAAACAGGTAAATCGCATAAGTGCCCAATTCCTGGCTGCCGTTGAGCGCGTCGCGGTGGCGGCGCGGCACCAGCAGGATGGCGATAAAGGTCAGGGTGGTGAGCAGCAGGTATTTGTCGGTAATCAGGCCGAACAGCATATTGGCAAACATATTGCCGCCTTCGCCCAACAGCCCTTTGAGCCAGCCTGAAAGCGTGAAGGAAACCGCCACCAGCAGCACCGCCAGCCCCAGCGACACGGCGATATTTTGCAGCGAAACCGCCTTGGGCTGCCAGTAGGCCGCCGCGCCGTTTCCGCCGCTGCCCGCGCCTTCGTGGCCGCTGCGCCAGATGCGGCGCACCAGCGCCGACGACGACACCGCAATCAGAATCAGAAAATAGCAGGCCATCATCAGGTTGTCGGCCACGATGGTGGCGGCCTTCATGCTGTCGCTCGGCTGCAGCTTGGCGGCCATCGCCGCGAAGTTCACGCCGCCGCCGGTGTAGGACGCGGCAATCATGCCGGTGATTTTGTCCAGCTCGGGAATATGGCCGCGCAGCAGCAAAAAGCCCGCCACCGCGCCCGCCACCGTACCGGCCGAGCTGATCAGAAACAGCAGCAGCAGCCGTCCGCTCTCCTTAAACACCGCATGCAGATCAAGCTGGAACAACAATAGCGGCACCGCCAGCGGCACCACATAGCCCCACACCGCGTCGTACACCGGCGCATCGGCGGGAACGATGCCGAAGTTGGACGCCGCCAGCGCAATCAGCAGCGCAATCACCGCACCGGGAATCTTCGCCGCCCAGCGCACATTCTGCTCGATCACAATCGCCGCCGCCGCGGCCAGCATCAGAAACGCCCACAGCAAAAGGGTGTTGTCGGCGGCAATCAGGGTGGTTTGCATGGTTTTTCTCCTCTTGGTTTTTGGTTTTCAGGCTGCCTTGGCTTTCAGGCAGCCTGAAAATGAATCCGGCGGTTTTCAGGCTGCTCCGTGATGCTCGGCGGCGCCGAAAAACGCTGCGGGTGCGCCGCTGAAAAACGCCCAGTTTTGGTTGCCGTAGTCGAAATGCCACCATTCGCTGGGCAGGTTGGTGAAACCGGCACCGAGCATGGCGTGCACCAGCAGGCGGCGGTTTTGCCGCGCCCCTGCGTAGCGGGGGTGGGGTTCCGTTTCCAGCGCGCGGGTGTGGGAAAGGTGGCTGGGTTCGTCAAAGGCGGTGCCCATGTCGAGCGCCTGACGGCCGGCGGTGTCGAACAGCGTCAAATCCACCGAACCGCCGCTCAGGTGCGGCGGCGACATGTCTTTGCGGTAGGGGTTGGCGACGAACTGGTCGAGCGCGGCCTGAATCTGCTCTTCACCGTATTCGGGATGGCGCGCGGTGATGGCGCCGCGAAACTGCTCGCGCAGGGCAGCCTGAACGGATACCGGCCGCCAGCCGTCGAGCACTTCGATGCCGCAGCATTCGGGCAGCGCGTCCAGCGCCGCCAGCAGCCGTTCGATCACCGGCTCGCGCAGCAGAATCTGCGGCGTGGCGCCGGCAATACCCATCTCGAAATAGGCCGGACGCACGCGCAGGCGCGGCAGCGCGGGCACCGGTTTGAGCGGTGCGCCGCATTCGGCCACCGGCACGGCGGCCAGGCGGTTCCAGTCGAGCGGCGGGGTGGCGGGCAGGGCGGAGTAGGGCATGGCGCGGGTGCGAATGTTAAATCGTGTGGGGAAAGGTAAAGCAAAGTATGGGGTGCGGTCAATCGCGCGGCGGCTTTTTCAGGCTGCCTGCGGGGGACGCTGCAGGCAGCCTGAAAGCGGGTTTTGGTTTTAGTTTTTTGATTCTTAAGGTGTTTTTGGTTTATGCAACGGCGCCTGATGGCGGCTATCGCTTGTGCTGATGGCAGCCTGAAAATCTTTCAGGCTGCCTGAGTGGGCGGTTTTTGCTGCGGGCAAACCAGAATCTGCCGGCAATGCGGCGTTTTTCCGAATAAGATTTTACGAATCGCTATCAGTACAAACGAAATTCGCTATAATCGCGGCGTTTTGTAAATTCAGGTAAGAGACGATGAAACTGAAAATCATGGTGGCGATGCTGGCGCTGGCCGGGCAGCAGCTGTGGGCGGCGGACGATGCCGAGAGCGAAAAAGACAAGGCGACGACACTGCAGGAAATCCGCGTGGAAGGCCGCAGCATGCGGCTGGGCGCCTATATCGTGAAGGCCGACGACATCGGGCGCCGGCCGCTGCGCAACGGCACCATCAGCGATCTCCTGCTCAACCACGGCGCGGCGCAGTTTTCCGGTGCCGCCCGTCAGGCGACGCGCGCCGGCGAAATCGCGCCCGAGCCGGTGAGTTTCCACGGCGAGCCGTATTACAACAACGCGCTGGTGCTCGACGGGCTGTCGAACAACGACATTATGAACCCGGGCTACAGCAACGGCGGTTTCCGCACGCCGGAAAAAGACTTCGATACCGCGCCGACTACGCTGTATATCGCCCCGGGTGCGCCGGAGATGTTTCAGGTCGATGCTTCGCTGCTGAAAAAACTGACGGTGTACGATGCCAACGCGCCGGCGAAATACAGCCGCTTCACCGGCGGCGTAATCGATGCCGAATTGAAAGACCCCGATATCAAAAAAGCCGGCGGCTCGGTGAGCTGGCGCACCACGCGCTCGTCGTGGATGCACTTTCACTTAAGCGGCGACCAGAGCGAAGAAGAGTTTGAATCGGCCGACGCGGGCAACGATATGCAGCCCAAATTCGTCAAGCATTCCTACAGCCTGTCGCTCAACCAGCCGCTGGGCGGCCGCGGCGCGGTGCTGCTGGCCTACAGCCGCAAGGAGTCGAAAATCCCCAAATACCACCGCTATCTCGAGCGCTGGCAAAACGGCCGGCGCAGCGCCGAAACCTGGATGGTGAAAGGTTTGTACCGTCCGCACGAAAAACACGCGCTGAGCGCCACGCTGATGTATTCGCCGCACGAGAGCGTGTTTTACCGCAACAACACCAAAGACGGCCGCTATGTTTCTTCCGGCGGCGGCTGGCGCTTCAAGCTCGGCTCCAAGCTCGAAACTTCGTGGGCGGACATCGAATCGGTGCTGGCCTACACCCGCAGCCGCAACCGCATCGGCTACGATTTTGGCGCCGATTCCTACCAGTGGCTCGGCAGCGCCTATGTGCCCGGCTCTTCGCTCGACTGGTGCAGCCAGACCGACCGTCGCGGCTGCGCCCGCGCCTATCAGGGCGGCTTCGGCACTTTGCAGTCTGCCAATTCCACTTGGACGCTGAAGCAGGACTACCGCCTGCGCAATCTTAATTGGGGCGCTTCGCGGCACCGTATTTCCTTCGGCTGGAATATCGACATCGCCCGCGTCCGTTCTGAGCGGCCGCAGGCTTCGCGCTATATGTACGCCTACTTCAACACCGCGCGCAACGGCTATCCCGCCAACATCACCAACGTCAGCCCCAACTGCCACGACTGCATCCCCGGCGAGCAGTACCAAACCCACATGAGCTATTTCCCCGCTTTCAGCAGCAAAGCCCGCGCCGACAGCTACACGCTTTATCTGAGCGACAGCATCGACTGGAAACGGCTGACCCTGGATGCCGGCCTGAATATCGGCTACGACAGCGTGCTGAAAAATCTCAACATCGCCCCGCGCCTGGCCTTCGATTACGACGCTCTCGGCAACAAACGCCTGTATCTTTTCGGCGGCCTGAACCGCTATTACGGCGGCAATATCCTGGCCTACGAATTGCGCGCCGGCATCCCGAAAAACGAAGCCTACCAGCGCATCAACGACCCCAAAAACGGCGAATCGGGCTGGACCTTCGACAAATACATGAACAACAGCCAAAGCTGGAAGCCCGGCTCGCTCGACACGCCCTACAGCGACGAAGCCAATCTCGGCCTGCGCCGCCGTTTTGCCGGCCAGATGCTGACCTTCCATTGGACGCACCGCAAAAGCCGCGACCAGTTCACCCCCGAGCGCCATGCCGACGGCAGCCACACCGTGGTGAACGGCGGCAGCGGCAATTCCAATCTCTACAGCTTCGACATCCACAACGAAAACCCGCTGCGCCTGGGCATGCTGCGGATAGGCTACCGCGCCGGCGCCCGCTACCACCGCTACCGCACCGACTACAACGGCAATTACGAAGAAGCGCAGGTGGCCGATCTGACCAACAACCGCACGCCTTATTATCTGCTCGAAGGCAAGCGCTACGGGTCGATCGCCGAAATGCCGCCCTTCAATTTCAACACCCCGTGGACGGCTTTTCTCGAATTGAAAACCGACATCCCCAAATGGCATTTCAAGTGGACGCATATTTTCAGCTACCGCCCCGGCTTTAAAAACTACCAGCGCTACAGCGTTTCCCAATGCCGTCTCTCCAGCCAGCCCCAAGCCTGCGGCGACTGGGACGGCGCGGTTTACGACTACCGCCTGAACGCATACCGGCAGGCGTTGATGCTCGATTGGAAGCTGCAATGGGACATTCCGATCAAGCGCAGCCGTCTCGAGCTGAGTCTCGATGTGCTCAATGTGTTTGACAAAAAAGTCAGCAGCGCCAACAGCGGCAGCAATTTTGTTGCCGGCACCGCCAGACAAAGCCCGTCGGGTTATGAAACCGGCCGCCAGTTCTGGCTCGGCGCCGCCTACCGCTGGTAGGCAGCCTGAAAACCGTTTTATGGAACAACACAGCCCAAAGGCAGCCTGAAAAGTTTTCAGGCTGCTTTTTTATTGGGTTACGGATTGATGATGTTTGCCTGCCGCCCAAACCAAAGCAGCCTGAAAGCCCTTGTCGGGGTTTTCAGGCTGCTTTCAGGCAGCGGGTTGGATTGTTTGGAGATGCGGAATGCAGACGCTTCATTCTTCGGCAAAGCCGGCGCACAAATGCTTGCGCATCAGCTGGCAGCGGGCGCTGATGTGGCGGTTGAGCGGCATGGCGGCATCGCCGAGCGCGCGGTAGCCGTTGAGCAGGTAAAAAGGAACGGAATTATTGGAAGCATACAGGCTGAGCATGCCCAGTCCGGCTTCGGCGGCAAGTGCTTCGGCGCGCTGCAGCAGCGCGGTGCCGAGCCCGCGGCGGTGGACGAAGGGCAGCACATACAGCGCATCGAGCTGGGCTTGGGCAAGATCAAGCTGGAAAAAGCCGTGGATGCGCTCGTGCAGCTCGATCACCCACACCGCTTTACTGGATGAGCGGATGGCCGCCGGATAGTGCGCGGGCGAGAGCAGCGCCAGCCAGGCGTCCAGGATTTCGCGGTCGTAGCTTTCCAGGCAGGTATAGCGCACGGCGTAGCGGTGGACGTTGTAGATATCGTCGCTGTCGGCGGTGCAGGCGGGGCGCAGACGGGTAATCAGTCGCTTCATGGCGGGCAAGACGGTGGCACAAAAGCGGGCGATTATATAGTGCGCGGCCGGCTTGTTCTAGGGTGGGCCGGCAATCGGCGTTGCGCTGGTGTTTTGGGCGAAAAATACCCGCCTGCGCGGATTATTCCCGGCAACGGCACCGCCGCGCCGAGAACGCACCCGGGCAGCCTGAAACTTTTTCAGGCTGCCCGGGTGCGGCAAACGCTGCCGTGTACCGCTGCGATAGGCGGCGCGATTTTTGCTATACTTGCGCCCTTTGCCGCGCCGCGCCCTATCGGCAGCCTGAAAAGGCGCGGCGCCCGAAACCAACGCAATACGGAGCGAAACATGTTTGGAAAAGCCGGACTCGGCGGCCTGATGCAGCAGGCGCAGAAAATGCAGGAAAATATGAAAAAGGCGCAGGCCGAACTGGCCGAAACCGAAGTCGAAGGCCAGGCCGGCAACGGTTTGGTCAAAGTGGTGATGACCTGCGGCCACCAGGTGCGCAAACTCGACATCAGCAGCGAGCTGATCGAGCAGGCGGCCGACGACAAAGAACTGCTGGAAGATCTGCTTCTGGCCGCCTTTGCCGATGCCGGCGCCAAAGTGGCGCAAACCACTTCGGACAAAATGTCGAAATTCACCCAGGGCCTGCCGCCGGGCATGGGCGACTTTTTCAAATAAGGCAGGAGCGCCCTTATGGCCAAAATCGGGATTGTGATGGGCAGCAACAGCGACTGGCCCGTTATGCAGCACGCCGCCAATATCCTGCAGGATTTCGGCGTGGACTACGAAGCACGGGTGGTGTCGGCGCACCGCACGCCGGATTTGATGTTTGAATACGCCAAAACCGCCAAAGGCCGCGGCCTGCGGGCGATTATCGCCGGTGCCGGCGGTGCCGCCCACCTGCCGGGCATGCTGGCGAGCCAAACGCCGCTGCCGGTACTCGGCGTGCCGGTGCCGAGCAAATACCTGCGCGGCGAAGATTCGCTGCTGTCCATCGTGCAGATGCCCAAAGGCGTGCCGGTGGCGACGTTTGCCATCGGCGAAGCCGGCGCCGCCAATGCCGCGCTGTTTGCGGTGTCGCTGCTGGCCGCAGACGATGAAGCGCTGGCGCAAAAGCTCGATGCCTTCCGCCGCCGCCAAACCGAAACCGTGCTGCAGATGGCGCTGCCGGCCGCCGGCGAATAAGCGCCCTGCAGCGGGAAATGTCTGAAGCAGCCTGAAAACCCTGAAACCCGGCCGGTGCGTTTTTCAGGCTGCCTGTTTTGTGAGACGGGGAGAGCAAAATGAGCGTGGAATCGCAAATCGTCCAAATCGTGCTGGCCTTTCTGGTGCTGATCAATCCCTTGAGCGCGCTGCCGCTGTTTTTGGAGCTGACCCACACCTGCAGCCGCCGCGAGCGCCGCCGCGTCGCCCAAATGACCGCCGCCAGTGTGTTCGTTACCATCGTCATCTTTACCTTCAGCGGCAACCTGCTGCTTAAAGTGCTGGGCATCAGCACCGGTTCTTTCCGCGTCGGCGGCGGGATTTTGGTGTTTCTGATTGCGATGTCGATGATGAGCAAGGGCGACAACCACGCCAAACCCGATCTGACCACGCCTGACGACGGCAGCGGCATGCCGGCGGAAAAACGCGAAATCCGGCCGGTGCTCGGCACCATTGCCGTGGTGCCGCTGGCGATTCCGATGATTATGGGGCCCGGCGGCATTTCCACGGTGGTGATTTACGCTTCGTCGGTCAGCAGCTATACCGGCCTGCTGCTGATTACCGCCGCCGGCGCGGTGGTGTCGCTGATTTCCTATCTCAGCCTGCTGGCGGCCGACCGCATCAGCGGCCTGTTGGGCGATACCGGCCTGGCGGTGCTCAACCGCATTATGGGCATTCTGCTGGCGGCGGTGGCGGTGGAGATTATCGTCGCCGGCCTAAGAAGCCTGTTTCCGCAACTGGCAGCCTGAAAACCGTTTCAGGCTGCCTGAAAACCATTTGAACGAATTATGGCAGTCAATACCATCAGTAAAACCGTTTACGCCAACCACAGCGCCGAGCAGATGTTCGAGCTGGTTGATCGGGTGGAAGACTACCCGCGCTTTTTGCCGTGGTACGGCCGCACCGAAGTGCTGTCGCGCCAGGGCAACGAATTGCGCGCGCGTCTGCATATGGACTACATGGGCATGCGCCAGTCTTTCGCCACCCGCAATACCAACGTGCCGGGGCGCGAAATCCGCATGGAGTTGCTGGAAGGGCCGTTCCGCAGCCTGCACGGCATCTGGCAGTTCACGCCGCTGGAAGACGGGCGCTGCAAAGTCGATTTCAGGCTGCAATACGAGCTGGTCGGCCTGCTCAGCCGGCTGATCAGTCCGGTATTTGGCGGCGTGTGCAACCGCCTGGTCGAAGCCTTTGTGCAGGAAGCCGACCGCCGCTATGCCTGAAATCGAAGTTGCCTACGGCACCGCCGATGCCCAAGTGCTGTACCGCCTGAATCTCGCCGACGGCTGCACCGCCCGCGAAGCGGTACGCCTGAGCCCGCTGGCCGCCGATTTCCCCGATGCCGACCTGAACGCACCACTGGGCATTTTCGGCCGCCAGGTTAAAGACGATACCGTGCTGCAAAACGGCGACCGCGTCGAACTCTACCGCCCGCTCAAAGCCGACCCCAAAGAAGCCCGACGCCGCCGCGTGGCGCAAAAAGGGCAGGGCGGCGCCGGCTGAAACCGCTTGGGCGGCGCAGGCAGCCTGAAAGCGCCGCCGCCGTTTTTTCAGGCTGCCTGAAAGATTGTCGGTATTCGATTGGGAAAAACGGCCGCCCGCCGCGAAAACGGCGCCGCCAACCAGGTTTGCCGCAGGCAGCCTGAAAGCCCGATTCCCAGCGGCAGGCGGCGGTTTTGGGCTATAATCCGCGCCTGTTTTGACCCGTTTTGGGTTCGTGTTTATGCAGCCTGATTTCCACCGTCCGATACTTGCCGTCGATACCGGCAGCAGCGTGCTGTCGCTGGCCTTGCGCGCCGGCGGCGAAACCCTGTCGCGCCGCATCGACGCCGGCAACCGCCAGTCCGAGCTGATTTTGCCGCAGATTGGCGAAATGTTTGCCCAAGCCGGCATCGGCGCCGCCGATTTGGGCGCGGTGGTGTACGCCAAAGGGCCGGGAGCGTTTACCGGCCTGCGCATCGGCATTGGCGTGGCGCAGGGGCTGGCGGCGCCGTTTGCCACCCCGCTGATCGGCGTGCCGACACTCGATGCCGCCGCCTATCTGCTGCCGCCGCAGCCTTGCGTGCTGGCCGCTGCCGATGCGCGGATGAACGAAGTGTTTTACGCCTGGTTCGATACCGCGCAGCGGCGCCGGCTGAGCGATTATCAGGTGGGTGCCGCCGCCGCCATCCGGCAGCCTGAAAACGCCGTCGGCACGGCAGCGGGCATCGGCAGCGCCTTTGCTTTGGACCAGCCGCCGCCGTTTTCAGGCTGCCCCGATATGCCCGAAGCCGCCGATTTTCTGCGTTTGGCGCTGGACGGGGCGTATCCCACCGTTGCGGCCGCACAGGCGGAACTTTTGTATGTGCGCGACAAAATCGCGCTCACCGCCGCCGAGCAGGCCGCCCGCCGCGCAGGAGCTGCCGCATGAAACTCACCCACGAACAGGGCGCCGCCTCGGAGCAGGCGGCTTTGGACTATCTGCTCGCCGCCGGCTGCACGCTCTTGGAGCGCAACTGGCACTGCCCCTTCGGCGAAATCGACCTGATTATGCAAAGCGGCGATACCGTGCTGTTTGTCGAAGTGCGCTACCGGCGCAGCAGCCGTTTCGGCGGCGCCGCCTACAGCATCACCCCCGCCAAACTGGCCAAGTTGCAAAAAAGCGCCGAACACTATCTGCAGCAAAAACGGCTCACCGGCCGCCCCTGCCGCATCGACGCCGTGCTGCTCGAAGGCCGCGCCGCGCCGGTGTGGCTGCACAATATTACCGGTTAAGGAGCATCCGAATGAACAGTCTGCAACAGAGAGTTTCCGAACATTTCAACGAAAGCATCCGCGCCAAACAAACCGCCGCCGCCGTGCTGGCCGAACCCACCGCCCAAGCAGCGCTGCTGCTGTTTCAGGCGCTGGCCGAAGACGGCAAGATTCTGGTGTGCGGCAACGGCGGTTCGGCGGCCGATGCCCAGCATTTCGCCGCCGAACTCACCGGCCGCTTCGAAAAAGAGCGCATGGAACTGGCGGCGGTGGCGCTGACCACCGACACTTCCGCCCTGACCGCCATCGGCAACGACTACGGTTTCGACCACATCTTCAGCAAGCAGGTGCGCGCGCTCGGCCGTGCCGGCGACGTGCTGATGGGCATTTCCACTTCCGGCAATTCCGCCAATGTGATCGAAGCGATTAAAGCCGCCCACGAGCGCGACATGAAAGTGGTGGCCTTTACCGGCCGCGACGGCGGCAAAATCGCCGCCATGCTCAAAGAAGGCGATGTGCTGCTGAACGTGCCCTATCCGCGCACCGCCCGCATTCAGGAAGTCCACATCCTGCTGGTGCACGCGCTGTGCGACTGCATCGACACCATGCTCACCGAAGGCATGCCCGCCGACTGAATGCCGCCGTTTTCAGGCAGCCTGAAAAACTGCCAAATCCGGTAAAAAAACGTTAAAATGCGCCGCATCCGGCGCGCTGCCTGCCCAACAATCAATCAGGGCGCGTCCCCAATATCCCAGGAGTCCACCATGAATATGCCCAAGCACCGCCTTGCCGTTCTGATGCTGTCGATTGCCTTTGCCGGTTCGCTGGGCGGCTGTGCCGCCGCGCTGATTGGCGGTGCCGCAGCCGCCGGCGGCGCGTCGATTGCCGACCGTCGCAGCACCGGCGCGCAAACCGACGACGAAGTGATGGAGCAGCGCGTCAAATACCAAGCGCTCCAAGCCGTCCGCAGCGCCAACACCAATCCGCAGTACAAACCGAAAATCGCCGTCGTCAGCTACAACCGCCGCATCCTGCTGCTGGGACATGTCGCTTCCGAAAACGACCGCCAAACTGCCGAAGCCATCGCCCGCAGCGAGAAAAACGCATTGGCCGTGTACAACCACATCCAAGTGGTGCCGATCAACCGCACCTTCGGCCACATCAGCAATGACACCTGGATCACCACCAAGCTGCGCACCCACCTGATCAACGTGCCGGGCGTGTATTTCGGCCACGTCAAAGTCGTTACCTACGACGGCACCGCCTATGTAATGGGCATACTTGCGCCCGATCAGCAGGCCGCCGTAACCGAGCGCGTGCGCACCACCCCGGGCGTGCGCGAAGTCGTTACCCTTTACGAAACCTACCAGCCTGAAACCACCACCAACGCCGCCACCGGCAGCGCCCAGTAAACCCTGCGGCGCAGGCTGCCTTTCAAGGCAGCCTGAAACGGATACCGTGCAATGTCAAACGAACCCCAAGCAAAATCCAAAATCACTTTCGGCAACATCCTGCTGACCCTGCTGGTGATCGGCACCTTTGTCGTCATTGGTCTGATGTACGTTTTGTACCGCGAGATTTCCAAACCCACGGTTATCGACACCGAAACCCGCCAGCAGCCCGCCGCTTCGCGTCCGGTTGAAGCGCTCTCGCCCGACGGCAAACCCGTTTCCCCGACACCGGTGCGCGATGCTAGCCTGCCGACCGTCGGCGCACCCGACCCGCGCGAAGTGCCCGGCGTTGCGTCCGAGCCGGATGATGCTTTCGACCGCGCCGCGCTGAACACCGGCGCGGCACCGGCCAAGAAAGCGAAAAAAGTCGAGAAAGAAAAGGAAAAAGAGAAAGAAATCCCGCTGGTGCCGATCGCCGGCGGCGGCGACAGCGGCGGCGAAGTTTCGCTCAGGCCGGTAGAAACCGCGCCGGCGCCGAAAAAAACACCCCGCCCCGCCCAGCAGAACACGCCGAAAAAATCCACCGGTGGCGACGCCATCGACGAATTGTTCTAAACACCGCTGCGGCAATGACAAAAACGGCTTTCAGGCTGCCTGAAAGCCGTTTTTTAATGTTCGCAAAAATGTCGCCTTGCTGCCGTTTTCCGATGTTTTCCGAATGGCACAAAGCAGCCTGAAAGCCGATGTGGCTTTCAGGCTGCTTTTGTTAGGCGCGGATGCCGGTTTTAGTATCGTTTCGTGGTCAGGAGGCGAATACTTTGTGGGTGATGATGATTTTGCCGCCGCGTTTTTCATAGCGGGTTTCGGTGCCGTCGCCGGCCACGCAGTCGTCGCCGCCGCCGCTTTTGACACGGACGCCGCCGTTGTGGCGGGTGATGTGGTAGTAGTAGCGGAAACCACCGCATCCGTTGGGTTCGGTGCCTTCGCGTTTCAGGCTGCGTTTGGGCAGGGTGTGCGGCAGGTATCCGTCTTGGTAGATTTCTTCTTCGCGCACGCCGTCGATTACGGGGGCTTCGTAGCGGTAGCGGCGGGCTTGGAAGTCGGCATAGGCTTGGGCGATGGTGGCGCCGGGGGCTTCGCAGCGGTAGGTGCTTTCGATGCCTTCTCTTTGAACGTGGCGGCATTGCATCTGGCTGCGGGCGGCGGCGGGCAGGGACGCGGTGGCAAATACCGCAGCCAGTAGGGCGGGGACAGCGGAATAACGGAGCTTCATACGGAGTTCCTTTAGGTTGGTGGAAAGAAAAAGCAGCCTGAAAGCCAAAAATGCTTTTCAGGTTGCCTCGCATCACTTAAAGGCAGCCTGAAAAACAAGACATCAGATTTTGCACGCTCCACCGGCGCAGCCGTCGTCCTGAATATCGGTTTGGGTGTCGTCGGCGCCGTCGCGGGTGTGGTGGTAGTAAAGGGTTTTGACGCCGTATTTGTAGGCGGTGAGCAGGTCTTTGAGCATCTGCTTCATCGGCACGCGGCCGCCTTCGAAGCGTTTGGGGTCGTAGCTGGTGTTGGCGGAAATGGCCTGGTCGACGAATTTCTGCATGATGCCAACCAGCTTCAGATAGCCGTCGTTGCCGCCCATCTGCCACAGGGTTTCGTATTGGTTTTTCAGGCGGCCGAATTCGGGCACCACTTGTTTGAGAATGCCGTCTTTGGAGGCTTTGACGGTAACCAGGCCGCGCGGCGGTTCGATGCCGTTGGTGGCGTTGGCAATCTGCGAGCTGGTCTCAGACGGCATGAGCGCGGTAAGGGTGGAGTTGCGCAGGCCGTGTTTGACGATGTCGGCGCGCAGGCTTTCCCAATCCAGATGCAGCGGTTCGGCGCAGACGGCATCGAGGTCTTTTTTGTAGGTGTCGATCGGCAGTTTGCCCTGCGAATAAACGGTTTGGTCAAACAGCGGGCAGGCGCCGTATTCTTTGGCCAGCGCCACCGAGGCTTTGAGCAGGTAGTACTGCATGGCTTCAAAGGTGCGGTGGGTCAGGGCGTTGGCCGAGCCGTCGCTGTATTTCATGCCGTTTTTGGCCAGATAGTAGCCGTAGTTGATCACGCCGATGCCCAGCGAGCGGCGCCCCATGGTGGAGGTGCGGGCGGCTTTGATCGGGTAGTCCTGGTAGTCCAGCAGGGCGTCGAGCGCGCGCACGGCCAAGTCGGACAGGCCTTCGAGTTCGTTGAGGCTTTCCAGCGCGCCAAGGTTGAAGGCAGACAGGGTGCACAGGGCGATTTCGCCGTTTTCGTCGTTGATGTCGTTCAGGGGCTTGGTCGGCAGGGCGATTTCCATGCACAAGTTGGACTGGTGGACGGGGGCGACGCGCGGGTCAAAGGGGCTGTGGGTGTTGCAGTGATCGACGTTTTGGATGTAGATGCGGCCGGTGCCGGCGCGCTCCTGCATCAGGATGGAGAAGAGTTCGGTGGCCGGCAGGCTGCGTTTGCGGATGTTTTCGTCTTGCTCGTAGCGGGTGTAAAGGCGCTCGAATTCGTCTTGGTCAGCGAAAAAGGCTTCATAGAGGCCGGGCACTTCGTTGGGTGAGAACAGGGTGATGTTTTCGCCTTTGATCAGGCGGGTGTAGAGCAGGCGGTTGATTTGCACGCCATAATCGAGCTGGCGGATGCGGTTGTCTTCCACGCCGCGGTTGTTTTTCAGCACCAGCAGGCTTTCCACTTCCAAATGCCACAGCGGGTAAAACAGCGTGGCCGCCCCGCCGCGCACGCCGCCCTGCGAGCAGGATTTGACGGCAGCCTGAAACATTTTGAAGAAGGGGATGCAGCCGGTGTGCTGCGCTTCGCCGCCGCGGATTTCGCTGCCCAGCGCGCGGATGCGGCCGCCGTTGATGCCGATGCCGGCACGCTGCGAAACGTATTTGACAATCGAGCTGGTGGTGGCGTTGATAGAATCCAGGCTGTCGTCGCACTCGATCAGCACGCAGGAGCTGAACTGGCGGGTGGGCGTGCGCACGCCGCTCATAATCGGCGTCGGCAGCGAGATTTTGAAGGTGGAAACCGCGTCGTAAAAGCGTTTTACATAATCCAGGCGGGTGGCTTTGGGGTATTTGGAAAACAAGCACATCGCCACCAAGATGTAAAGAAACTGAGGCGTTTCAAAGATTTGGCGGGTAACGCGGTTTTGCACCAGATACTTGCCTTCCAGCTGTTTGACGGCGGCGTAGGAGAAGGTGAGATCGCGGTCGTGGTCAATGTGCGCGTTGAGTTCGTCGAATTCTTCGCGGCTGTAATCGGCCAGGATGTGGCGGTCGTAGCGGCCGGCTTCGGTGAGTTTGGCCACATGGTCGTAAAGATGCGGCGGCTCGTAGTCGCCATAGGCGATTTTGCGCAGATGAAAAATCGCTAGCCGCGCGGCGAGATACTGGTAATCCGGCGTTTCTTCGGAAATCAGGTCGGCCGCGGCCTTGATGATGGTTTCGTGGATGTCGTCGGTGCGGATGCCGTTGTAAAACTGGATGTGCGATTTGAGTTCGACCTGGGAAACCGATACGTTGTCCAAACCCATCGCCGCCCAAGTTACCACGCGGTGGATTTTGTCCAAGTCAATCGGCTCCAAGCGGCCGTCGCGTTTGGTAACTTTGAGATTGACTGTCGTATTCATCGGGCTTTCCTTCGCTTTGGGGTTTCAAATCGGATGGGTGTTGGCTTGGAGCTTGTTTTCAGACGTTTTTCAGGCTTATACATGTGAAAACGCGCCAAGAAAAACAGCGCGTATGGCGCATGATAATCCATTTTCAGGCAGCCTGAAAAGTGTGCAAACGGGTGCAAAAATTCTTTAATTTGCAAATGAAAAGGTTATGGCATAAACACACTTTTCCCGCCGCCGGCGCTTGCCCCGCACGGCGGATTTTGCTAGCCGGATGTTTTTGTCGGATAAAAAGACTTTTGCTCCAAGTCGTCGGAAATGCCGGCAAAACGCCGCGTTTTCAGGCTGCCGGCAGCCGCTGGGCGGCGCTTTTCCCTTTCAGGCTGCCGCGCCTGACAACACGCCGCTGCGGCAAAGTTTTGATACAATCGCCGCCGTTTTGACTTCAGCAAAGGCAGCCTGAAAATATGGCTTTGGAAACTTGGATCGGCCTGCGTTATATGCGCGCCAAAAAACGCAGCGGCTTTGTGTCGTTTATTTCGGTGATTTCGGTGCTCGGCATTGCGCTGGGCGTGATTGCGCTGATTCTGGTGCTGTCGGTGGTTAACGGCTTTCAGAAGGAAATCCGCGGCCAGCTGCTCAATATCGCCCCGCACGCCGAAATCGGCTATTTCGATGCCGAGGGCGGCAAAACCTGGCGCGATCTGCAAAAACAGTTCGGCACGGGCAAAGGGGTGGTGGCAACCGCGCCCTATGTGGCCGGACAGGCGCTGCTGGCCAATTCCGGCGAGGTGCGCGGCGTGCAGCTGCGCGGCGTGCTGCCCGATCAGGAAGCGAAAGTGGCGGAGTTCACCAAAAACATGGTGGCCGGTCGCCTGGAAGATTTGCAGGCCGATGATTTCGGCATTGTGCTCGGCTCAGAGTTGGCCGATGCGCTGGGCGCGGAATTGGGCAACAAAGTTACCGTGATCACGCCCGAGGGCAATGTTACCCCCGCCGGCGTGGTGCCGCGGCTCAAGCAGTTCAGGGTGGTCGGCATCATTAAAACCGGCGTCGATGAAGCAGACAGCAGTATGGCGATTACCCATTTGGCCGACGCACAGAAACTCTACCGCGTGGACGAGGGCAACGTCGGCCTGCGGCTGCGGCTGGCCGATCCGCAAAACGCGCCGGCGGTGATGGATGCGCTGGTGCCTGAAGCCCTGCAGCAGAGCCAGCAGCTTTGGGTGCGCAACTGGACGGACAACAACCGCAGCTACTTCAACGCGGTGGAAATGGAAAAACGCCTGCTGACGCTTTTGCTGACCTGCATCGTCGTCGTTGCCGCCTTTAACCTGGTGTCGTCGCTGGTGATGGCGGTGAAAGAAAAACAGGCCGACATCGCCATTTTGCGCACGCTGGGGATGTCGCCCGGCGGCATCATGCGTATTTTCATCGTGCAGGGCATGGTGGCCGGCACCATCGGCACTTTGGTCGGTACCGTGCTCGGCCTGCTGGCGGCGTGGAAAGTGGGCGACATCGTTGCCTATATCGAAGAGGTGTTCAACGTGCATTTCGTGTCGTCGAAAGTCTATTTCATCAACCATCTGCCCAGCGACATTCAGGCTGCCGACGTGATTACCGTGGTCTGCATCTCGCTGCTGCTTTCTTTCTTGGCGACGCTGTATCCGAGCTGGAGCGCGGCGCGCACCCAACCGGCGGAGGCTTTGCGCTATGAATAATCCCGTACCCCACCCCGCCGCGGAGCCGCAGGCGGTAATCGACTGCCGCGAAGTGAGCAAAAACTACCGCGACGGCAGCCTGAACGTGCAGGTGCTCAACGGCCTGAGCCTGCAAATCGGCGCCGGCGAGAGTGTAAGCATTATCGGCGCTTCGGGCAGCGGCAAATCAACGCTGCTGCACATTCTCGGCGGGCTGGACAGCCCGAGCGCCGGCAGCGTGATACTGATGGGCGAAAACGTTGCCAAGCTCGGCCAGAAAGCGCTGGGACGGCTGCGCAACCACAATCTGGGCTTTGTTTACCAGTTCCATCATCTGCTGGCCGAATTCTCGGCGCTGGAAAACGTGATGATGCCGCTGCTGATCGGCGGCGCGCCCAAAGCCGAAGCCCGCGACCGCGCAGCGGCGATGCTCGAGCGCGTGGGGCTGGGCGAGCGCATCCGCCACCGCCCCGCCCAGCTTTCCGGCGGCGAGCGTCAGCGTGCCGCCATCGCCCGCGCGCTGGTCGGCCGCCCGCGCTGCCTGCTGGCCGACGAGCCCACCGGCAATCTCGACCGCGGCAACGCGCGAAAGGTGCTCGATATGATGCTGGAGCTGCAAAGCGAGCTGGATACCGCGCTGGTGGTCGTGACCCACGACGACGATCTGGCCGCCCGTTTCAACCGCGTATTGCGAATGCAAGACGGCAAGCTGGTCAGCGCTTAATTCTTTATTTTTCAGGCAGCCTGAAAGCGGAAAATCCCTTTCAGGCTGCTTTTTTGTCGTCGTTTTAAAATAAACAAATTGAAATCATAGTTGCGATAGCTTTTGTTTAAACATATATTCCGCCCCGCACCGCAGCCACGCTGCATAAACCCAAGCGAAAGGAAAACAAATGTCGATCCAGCAACTGTATGAAAAATGTGAAACCGGCTACGAATACGCCTTCCGCCAAATCGAGCAATCCGCCAAGCAATAAAAGGAAACCATGATGAACAAATGCCCTGTAACCCACCTGACCATGAACAATGGCGCCCCCGTTGCCGACAACCAAAACTCCATGACCGCCGGAGCGCGCGGCCCGCTCTTGGCGCAAGATTTGTGGCTGAACGAAAAACTCGCCAACTTCGTGCGCGAAGTCATCCCCGAGCGGCGCATGCACGCCAAAGGCTCGGGCGCGTTTGGCACCTTCACCGTAACCCACGACATCACAAAATACACCCGCGCCAAAATCTTCAGCGAAATCGGTAAAAAAACCGAAATGTTCGCCCGCTTTACCACCGTCGCCGGCGAGCGCGGCGCGGCCGATGCCGAGCGCGACATCCGCGGCTTTGCGCTGAAGTTTTACACCGAAGAAGGCAATTGGGACATGGTCGGCAACAACACGCCCGTGTTCTTCCTGCGCGACCCGCGCAAATTCCCCGATTTGAACAAAGCGGTAAAACGCGACCCGCGCACCAATATGCGCTCGGCAACGAACAACTGGGATTTCTGGACGCTCTTGCCGGAAGCCTTCCACCAAGTGACCATCGTGATGAGCGACCGCGGCATCCCCGCCAGCTACCGCCACATGCACGGCTTCGGCTCGCACACTTACAGCTTTATCAACGCGCAAAACGAGCGTTTTTGGGTGAAATTCCACTTCCGCACCCAGCAAGGCATCAAAAACCTGACCAACGCCGAAGCCGCCGCCATCATTGCCGACGACCGCGAAAGCCACCAGCGCGACCTTTATGAAGCCATCGAGCGCGGCGACTTCCCGAAATGGACGATGTACGTGCAAATCATGACCGAAGCGGACGCCGAAAAAGTGCCCTACCACCCGTTTGACCTGACCAAAATCTGGCCGAAAAAAGACTATCCGCTGATTGAAGTGGGCGAGTTTGAGCTCAACAAAAATCCGGAAAACTTCTTCGCCGACGTCGAACAATCCGCCTTCGCGCCAAGCAATCTCGTGCCCGGCATCAGCGTTTCGCCCGACCGCATGCTGCAAGCGCGCCTGTTTAACTACGCCGACGCGCAGCGCTACCGCTTGGGCGTGAACCACCACCAGATTCCGGTAAACCGCCCGCGCTGCCCGGTGCACAGCAACGCCCGCGACGGACAAGGCCGCGCCGATGGCAACTACGGCTCCGCCATCCACTACGAACCGAACAGCTTCGGCCAATGGCAAGAACAGGCGCAATACGCCGAGCCGCCCTTGAAAATCAACGGCGACGCCGCGCATTGGAACTACCGCGAAGACGACGCCGACTACTTTAGCCAGCCGCGCGCCTTGTTTGAACGGATGAGCGACGAGCAAAAACAAACCCTGTTCGCCAACACCGCCGCCGCGATGGGCGACGCGCCGGACTTCATCAAATACCGCCACATCCGCAACTGCGCCCGCTGTCATCCGGCCTACGCCGAAGGCGTCGCCCAAGCGCTGGGTCTGAGCGTGGCGGATGCCGAAGCCGCCCGCGCCAGCGATCCGGCATTGGGTCAGCCCGGCCTGCTGTAACCGCACATAAGGCAGCCTGAAAACCGAAAAAAGGTTTTTCAGGCTGCCTTTTTACGCACGCGCGACCGCTTCGGTGTGAATGCGGGGAACAGCGTTTAATTTTGCTATAATCGCCCCCTTTCCCGACCACACAACGGAAACCGCAACCCATGGAAAAAATCTGGCTGGACAGCTACGAAAACGGCGTGGCACACGAGATCGACACCGAACGCTACCAATCGGTGGTGGACGTATTCAAACAAAGCGTCGAACAATTTGCCGACAAACCCGCCTTTCACAGCATGGGCGTAGAAATCAGCTACCGCCAAACCGCCAAGCTGGCGGCCGATTTCGCATCCTATCTGCAAAACGTGCTCAAGCTGCCGCGCGGCGAGCGGGTGGCGGTGATGATGCCCAATCTGCTGCAATACCCGATTGCGGTATTCGGCATCCTGCAGGCCGGGCTGGTGGTGGTCAATACCAACCCGCTCTACACCCCGCGCGAACTCGAACACCAGCTCAAAGACAGCGGCGCCACCACCATCGTGGTGCTGGAAAACTTTGCCAATACGCTGGAAATGGTGCTGCCGCGCACCCAGGTCAAACACGTTATCGTTGCCAGCGTCGGTGATATGCTCGGTTTTTTCAAAGGCGCTTTGGTTAATTTCGTGCTGCGCCGCGTGCGCAAACAAGTGCCGGACTACCGCATCCCGCACGCCGTACCCTTTAAACGCGCGCTGGCGCAGGGCGGCGCCCAAACGCTGCAGGAAGTGCCGCTGGCGCGCGAAGATCTGGCCTTTTTGCAGTACACCGGCGGTACCACCGGCGTGGCCAAAGGTGCGATGCTCACCCACGGCAATATCTGCGCCAATATGATGCAGGGCGCCGAATGGATCAAATGCAAGCTGCAGCCCGGCCACGAAGTCTTTATCGCCGCGCTGCCGCTTTATCATATTTTCGCGCTCACCGTGAACCTGATGATTACCATCCAGGCCGGCTCCAAAGCCGTGCTGATCGCCAATCCGCGCGACATCGACGGCTTTATCGCCGAGCTGGGCAAACACCGCATCACCGTGTTTATCGGCGTCAACACCCTGTTTAACGCCCTGCTCAATAAAGACAGCTTCAAACAGCTCGATTTTTCCAGCTGGAAACTCACGCTCAGCGGCGGCATGGCCACCCAGCAGGCCGTGGCCGAGCGCTGGGCGGCGCAAACCGGCCAGGCCATTGTTGAAGCCTACGGCTTAACCGAAGCCAGCCCCGGCGTGTGCGTCAATCCGCTCAACATTCCCGCCTACAGCGGCGGCATCGGCCTGCCGCTGCCCAGCACCGACGTGCAGCTGCGCGACGGCAACGGCGGTTTTGCCGCCATCGGCGAAGCCGGCGAACTGTGGATCAAAGGGCCGCAGGTGATGAAAGGCTACTGGCAGCACCCCGAAGAAACCGCCAAAGTGCTCGATGCCGACGGCTGGCTGGAAACCGGCGACATTGTTGTGATGAACGAACAAGGCTGGCTGCGGATAGTCGACCGCAAAAAAGACCTGATTGTGGTGTCCGGCTTCAACGTCTATCCCAACGAAATCGAAGACGTGGTCGCCCACAACCCCAAAGTGCTGGAAGTGGCCTGTATCGGCGTCAAAAGCGAAAAAACCGGCGAAGCGCTCAAACTCTTCGTGGTGAAAAAAGACCCCAGCCTGACCAAAGACGAGCTGATCGAATTCTGCCGCAGCCAGCTGACCGGCTACAAAGTCCCGCGCGAAATCGAATTCCGCGACGAGCTGCCCAAGTCCAACGTCGGCAAAATCCTGCGCCGCGAGCTGCGCGACAAATAAGCGGATACACACAAAGCAGCCTGAAAACGGGTTTTTCGTTTTCAGGCTGCTTTTTTAACTTTCAGGCTGCCTTTAACTTTCAGGCTGCCTTTAACTTTCAGGCTGCCTTTAACTTTCAGGCTGCCT
>ERZ772827.28-NODE-28-length-85746-cov-6.129173_pt1 | contig 85746 bp, 58 predicted proteins | sample MGYA00580850_ERZ772827 | MGnify/ENA primary metagenome ERZ772827 (study PRJEB29015, sample SAMEA2737950) | human oral metagenome | biome: human oral; feature: human-associated habitat; material: dental | place: China | collected 2145 ... | reverse complement strand
TCTACCTATGAGACTTGGGCCCGCGGCCTTTTATCTTTATTCTCGTACTTATCCCTAAGTGAGCGAAAGGGAAAGGGGAACTTGCCTTGTGCCTAGATGGCAGGCAAGTCAGCGCTGGCTCGCTAGGCACCTAGGGCTTATGGAGCAGCTCCTCCAGCGGGGTGTCGCTCTTGGCGGGGTAGAGGGCGCCGTGCTCCTGACAGAGGTAGCTCAGCAGGAGCCCCAGCGTGGACTTCTGCTCGGGCAGCAGGGGCTGGGAGAGGAGCGAGGCCGCTATGTGTAGCTGGGGGAAGACCTTCTGCAGCTCAGCCCGACCGCGTGGGGTGATGGAGACGAGCACGCTGCGGCGATCCCGCTCGTCGGGCTGCTCGGTGGCGAGGCCCTTCTGTACGAGGCGGCGGATGATCTCTGAGCCCGAGGTCTTCTCTAGGGCGTTGAGGGTGTTCAGCTCCGTCTTGGTCAGTGCTGCGCCGCTGATGAGGCTCACGAGGTAGGAGTATTCCTCCTCGCTCTGCAGCGTGTCGGAGGCGGCCAGAGCGCGCTTGGTGTAGCTCTTGGAGTAGCGCTGCAGCAGTGCCAGATGTCGTGCTATGTCGACCTCTAGGGGCATCGCTTGGCCGAGCTTCGGGTGCTGGGACTGCTCTGCCTTATGGTCCTCCAGCAGGCTCTGCACAAAGGTGATGAAGCTCGCCAGGTGTAGCTCCTCGGCCTCGGGGAAGGCGGCTTCGAAGAGCTCCACGTATTCGATGAGCTGGGTGAGGAGTCGCTTACTCTTCATCGGCTATAGGGCGTGGCTTGGTTCGTCGGGGGTGGGGAAGGGGCTGAGGGCTAGCGGCAAGGCTGTCCGCACGCCTCAGGCTATCCTGCAGGATGAGGCTGTCGATGGGGGCGGGGCCACTCCAGCGCTTACGCAGCAGGCGTAGCTCTTCGAGTGCCCCCTCTTGCTGAGCTGAGTCGAGCTTGGGGCTGTGGCGCGCCCAGAGCAGGAGCAGGGCATAGCTGTGCTCGTCGTGTAGGAGTGAGGCCGAGTCGAGGAGCTGGCGGCGGTAGCTAGCCAGCGTCAGTGGGATCAGTTCGCTCGGGATGTAGTCCAGACTACTGACGAGGGGCTGGCGTACCTTGCTGGGGGCTTGGCCTGCGATCAGCCCGCTGTAGTCGGCGATCCATTGCTCCAGCTCAGCTGCGCGATCGGGTGTCCACTGGGGGCTCTTGTCCCAGTAGTGGGCTATGGCGTAGTCGAGGCGTGCCTGCGGGCTGATGATACGCTCGGGGATGATGAGGCCAGAGCGCGTGTCGGGCTGGAGCTGGGGGCGACAGCTCACGGCACTCAGCAGGAGGCCAAGGGCGAGGGAGAGGACGAGCTGCGCGCTAGTCATAGAAGTTATCCTTGAAGGCTGTGAACTCGGGCTTGTGCTGGACGTACTTGCCCCACCAAGCGCGCAGGAAGCCCGAGCCGTAGCCCCAGAGCTGCACGAAGCAGGCGACGACCGAGAGTGCGGCGACCTCTACCCCGCCCCGCGTGCGCTGCAGGGCATCGACGAACCATAGGAGTGCCAGAGCGACCAAGCCGCAGCGTCCCCAGCCGAAGGTAATCGCGAGGAGGGAGACGACCGTGAAGGCCGCGGGTAGCAGGTGCACCAGACGTGTGCTCCCTGGGTGGCGCGTCTCGAGGTGGATGCGTGCGATGCCCGAGTTGTGCACCTGGCGGAAGAACTTGCGAAAGTCCACGCGCCGCTTGTGATAGACCCAGGCCCCAGGGATGAGGATCGTCCGTGCCCCAGCCTCGAGGAGGCGGAGGCTGAAGTCTATATCCTCGCCGAAGCGCATCCGCTCATCGAAGCCGCCCAGTGCCAGATAGCGCTCGCGACGGCAGCCGAGGTTGAAGCTGCGGGGCTTGAACTGCTCCATCGCCCCAGCGCTGCCCCCGCGTATGCCGCCCGTCGTAAGGGGCGAAGTCATTGCGTAGTTGATGGCCTGCTGTACGGGAGTGAAGTCGGGCGAAGCGGCGTCGGGCCCGCCGAAGGCCTCCACCGTGGGGTCCTGCAGCGCGGAGTCGACAGCCGCGAGGTAGCCCTCGGGCAGGACGACGTCCGAGTCGAGGATGAGGACGTACTCCCCGCTGGCCTGGGCCACGCCGAGGTTACGCGCCCGAGAGGGGCCACCATTGGGCACGACGAGGTAGACGAGGCTAGGCAGCTGCTGGCGGTAGCGTGCTACGACCTCCTCGCTGCTGCGTGTCGATCCGTCCTCCACGATGACGACCTCGTAGGTGTAGTCGCCTCTGAGACGCACGATGCTCCCGAGGAGCTCCTCGAGCTCCTCAGGGCGGTTGTAGACGGGGATGACGAAGCTGTAGCGCATGGCTAGAGTGACCACTCGGTCCCTTCCTTGGTATCCTTGATGGTGAAGCCGAGGGCCGTCAGCTCGTCGCGTATGCGGTCGGAGGTCGTCCAGTCCTTGCGGCTCTTGGCATCCTGGCGTAGGCTCAGCAGAAGGTCCACGGCGCCGCTGAAGGCTTCGTGCGCCGCCCCATCGCCCTGGCGCTCATCCACCAGCCCGAGCAGCTCGGTGAGGTAGAGGCGGTAGGTGCTGCTCAGCTCCTCGATCTCGGCTGCGGTGATGGTGGCCTGATGGTTGTGCACGGCGTTGATGACACGTGCCGCGTCGAAGAGCTCGGCGATGACCATAGGCGTATTGAGGTCGTCACAGAGCGCCTCGTGGCAGCGCTGGGCAAGGCCCGTGATGTCGACCGTGCTCGTGGCGCTGGCCTTGAGTCCGTCGATGAGGGCGGCGGCATCCAGCAGGCGGCTGAGTCCCTTCTGCGCGGCCTGCAGGGCCTCGTTGCTAAAGTCCACCGTCCCGCGGTAGTGCGCGCTGAGGATGAAGAAGCGTATCGTCATCGGGCTGTAGGCCTGCGCCAGCTTGGGATGGTCGCCCGTGAAGAACTGCTCTAGGGTGATGAAGTTGCCCAGAGACTTGCCCATCTTCTGCCCCTCGATGGTGATCATATTATTGTGCATCCAGTAGCGCACCAGTTCGTGCCCCCCCTGGGAGGCCTTGGCCTGAGCGATCTCGCACTCGTGGTGCGGGAAGACGAGGTCCATGCCTCCGCCGTGGATGTCGAAGTGCTCCCCGAGGTACTTACGCCCCATGGCCGTGCACTCGGCATGCCAGCCCGGGAAGCCTTCGCCCCAAGGGCTGGGCCAGCGCATGATGTGCTCGGGCTGGGCCTTCTTCCACAGGGCGAAGTCCAGTGGGTTGCGCTTCTCGTCCTGCCCGTCGAGGCTACGCGTATTGGAGAGCATATCCTCGATACGTCGCCCGCTGAGCTCGCCATAGCCGTAAACCTGGTCGTACTTGGTGACGTCGAAGTAGACCGAGCCCTCGCTGACGTAGGCGAAGCCCGCATCGAGGATATGCTGCGTCAGGGCGATCTGCTCGAGGATGTGCCCCGAGGCCTGCGGCTCGATGCTGGGGGGCAGGACTCCGAGCTGTGCCATTGCCTCGTGGTAGCGCGTGAGGTAGTACTGCACGACCTCCATGGGCTCGAGCTGCTCGAGGCGTGCCTTCTTGGCGATCTTGTCCTCGCCCGAGTCGGCATCATGCTCCAGATGGCCCACGTCAGTGATGTTGCGCACGTAGCGCACCTTATAGCCGAGGTGGCGGAGGAAGCGGAAGAGGATGTCGAAGGTGATGGCGGGGCGGGCGTGTCCTAGGTGGGCATCGCCGTAGACCGTAGGCCCGCAGACGTACAGCCCGACGTGGGGCTCAGCCAGGGGGACGAACTGCTCCCGACGGCGCGTCAAGCTATTATATATGTGCAGTGGGTGCTCCATAATGCGAGTGGGTGATGTTCTTGATTGTTCTTCCTGCAAAGATACGACAAGTCCCCGCCTTAGCCCGCACCCCCTTCGCCAGGCGTACCGCTCTGCCTTACCTCCTATGCAATGAGCTGTGGGGCAAGTAGCCTCCTAGGGCTGTAGGGAGCATACCCTGCTCGCCATCCATCCTAAGCACACCGCGCTACGCTTCTAGTGGGGGGACGCCTCCCGAGGGATATCAGTCAGTCCTCTGAGGGACGTCAGTCAAGCGGCTAAGGGACGCCAGTCAGCGCCGTGACTGCTATCCCTCGTGACGCTCGGGCTGGGGACTCGCCTCGCTGGGGGCTTGAGCCCCCTTCTGAAGTCCTTAGGGCGGCGGCGCTCTAGGCTGGGTAAGGCGAGGACTCTGAAGGGGCTGGGCCGAGGCTGCTGGACGGCTTGCCCTAGCGGCGCACTCGGGTAGGGAGTGAGGGGAGGAGCCGTTTGAGCAAGTGCCGCCGTTTGAGTATTTTTGCAGGATAAAGAAGCATGGGGGCTAGCCCCCAGTAGATCCTCACAATGGCGAAACAACCCCAGACAAAGCAAGCACAACGATCATCGCAGGCCAAGCGTACGTCTTCGACGGGCGCTCAGGGCTCGCTGGCAGCAGGCCTCATGCAGTGGCTGCGTGGGCTCGTCTCCAAGAATAGAGACAACAACCGCATGGCGGTCGTCCTGGCGCTTAGCTTTCTCCTCCTCCTGGCCTTCTGCCTCTGCTCCGTCCTGGGCTTCCTCTTCTCGGGGGGCGCAGACCAGAGTCTGCTCGATCCGAGCCTGACGCCGCAGCAGCTGCAGGAGCTGGGGCTCGAGGTGCGCAATCCCTTTGGCCTCCTCGGGGCACGCATGGGGAACTACCTCTTCAACGAGCTCTTCGGCTTCGGTACCTTTGCCCTCTTCGCCTTTGGCTTCCAGACGGCGCTCTATGTCGTCTTTGACCGCCATTCGCGCCTGATCCGTGCGCTGGCTCGCTTCCTCTTCTGGGGCTTCCTCGCCCTGTGGAGCGCGATCGCTCTGACAGGCCTGCAGCAGCTCTGGCCCTCGGATACCTTCCTTATCTTCGGTGGAGCTTGGGGCGCGCACTACTACCAGCAGCTCGCACTGCACCTGGGGACCTCGGGGCTCCTCTTACTGCTCCTGGGGACGGTCATCATCGTGAGCATCCTCTGCTCTGACCGTGTCCTCAAGGCTGTGCAGCATCCGCCGATCAAGGCGCCCGAGCTTCGTCTCCGCCGCCCCAGCCTCTGGGAGCGCTGGACGCGTCGGCCTGGGGAAGTCGATCCTGAGGCTGACGAGACCGCTAGCCCAGCAGCCGAGGAGCACACCGAGCGCTTGGCTGACGAACTCTACGAGGAGGAGCTGCCCTACACGCCGATGATGGAGCAGGCACACGAGGCGCCCTTGCGTGCCGAGGCCGAGCACGACAGCTATAGCTCCTACAGTACGTCTGAGCCCGTCTTCGGCGCCGAGCCTACGGCGGACCTCGACCCCAGTGGGGGGATGATCGTCGAGCAGGCGCCTGCCGATGACCTCGTGGAGGAGGAGCTGCCTGAGCGCGCTTCGCTCGCCCCGGGCATACAGCTGGCGCACTATCAGAAGCCCTCGATCGACCTGCTGCGCGACTACGAGCAGAGCGCCACGGGCATAGATATGGACGAGATCGAGCACAACAAGCAGCGGATCATCGACACGCTGGCGAGCTTCAAGATGCCCGTCACGCCCTGCAAGGCAACCGTCGGGCCGACGGTGACGCTCTACGAGGTCATCCCCGACTCGGGGATCAAGGTCTCGCGCATCAAGGCTATGGACGACGATATCGCCATGGGCCTCAAAAGCGAGGGCGTGCGTATCATCGCCCCTATGCCTGGCCAGGGGACGATTGGTATCGAGGTGCCTAACTCCAATCCGCAGACCGTCTCGATGCGCAGCATCCTCGCCTCGCGCAAGTACCGCGAGCAGCAGGAGCGCATGGAGCTCCCCGTAGGCATAGGGAAGACGATCACCAATGAGCCCTTCATCTTCGACCTAGTGAAGATGCCCCACCTGCTGATTGCGGGGGCGACGGGGCAGGGGAAGAGCGTCGGCCTGAATGCCCTGATCACCTCGCTGCTCTACAGCAAGCGCCCCGAGGAGCTCAAGTTCGTCATGGTCGATCCCAAGATGCTGGAGTTCTCCATCTACGAGGAGATCGAGCACCAGTTCCTAGCCAAGCTGCCTGACTCGGACAAGGCGATCATCACCGACATGAGTAGGGTGGTGGCTACGCTCAATTCGCTCTGCGTCGAGATGGACAACCGCTACCGCAAGCTCCAGACGGCAGGCCGCGCCGTGCGCAATATCAAGGAGTACAACGAGCAGGTACGCTCGGGCGAGCTTCGCCGCCTGGATGGGCACGAGCTGATGCCCTACATCGTGCTCATCGTGGACGAATTCGCCGATCTGATGATGACCGTCGGCAAGGAGGTGGAGCAGCCCATCGCCCGCCTAGCACAGAAGGCGCGCGCCGCGGGGATACACATGGTCATCGCCACGCAGCGCCCTTCGACCGATGTCATCACCGGGCTCATCAAGGCGAACTTCCCCGCGCGTATTGCCTTCAAGGTCTTCTCCATGGTCGACTCCCGCACCGTACTTGACTCGCCGGGAGCCAATCAGCTGATCGGCCGCGGGGATATGCTCTTCTATCAGGGCAAGGATATGATACGCGTGCAGTGTGCCTTCATGGATACGCCCGAGACGGAGCTCATCGTCGAGCATATCGCCTCGCAGGAGAGCCTCGGATATGCCTATGAGCTGCCCGAGTACGTTCCTGAGGGAGGGGATGGAGCTAAGGATAAGGGATTCAGTCCGCAGGAGAAGGATAGCCTCTTCGACGAGGTGGCACTCCTGGTGGTGCAGATGCAGGTAGGCTCGACCTCCTACATACAGCGTAAGTTCAACATCGGCTACAACCGCGCGGGGCGCCTGATGGACCAGCTCGAGGGAGCAGGCATCGTCGGCCCGCAGGAGGGGAGTAAGCCGCGTGAGGTATATATTAAGGATCAGGCCAGCCTACAGCAGCTCCTCGACAGGATGTAGCCTAGGGCGCGCCTGCTGACTCTAGAGATCAAGATATGAAGCAAGTGATATACGGAGCACTGCTCCTCATCCTCGGGCTCCTGCCCGCCTCGGCGCAGCAGTCCCGAGAGCTGACGCAGCTACTCGAGCGCGCCGAGACGAGCCTCTACGGCTCGGGCATGGCGCAGGTGGAGTTCGTGACACGACTTCAGGACCGTGCGGGCAAGCCGCAGGGCACTACCAAGGGGCGCATGTACCTACAGGGGGATGCCTTCCGCCTCGAGTATGGCAGCATCACTGCTGTCTACAGCTCGGGGACGCTGAGCTACTATGACAAGGCTGAGGAGACGCTGACCCATTCGCGCCCCACGGAGGAGGAGCTGCTGCAGATCAACCCGCTGCGCTTCCTTCGCTCGCGTGCTCAGGGCTTCACCAGTAGCCAGCTCCCAGCCCCCGCAGCGACGACCCTCGTGCGCTTCGTGCCCCAGGGTAAGAGTAATATACGGAGTGTGGAGGCGAGCTTCCAGACTAAGAGCGGTAGCCCTACGCGCCTCGTCTTCGTGGCGCGCGATGGGAGTCGCCTGACGGCCGAGCTCGGGGCGCCCAGCCACCGCAATGCAGCTGCGGCCTCCTTCTATGTGCTCAGTGAGCGTAGCTATCCCGGCTGCGAGGTCATCGACCTACGCTAGCTGGGCAGTCCCTTCCCCTTCCCTTACAGTGCATCTATGCAATCCAAAGTCCTAGCCAACATCGGTGAGTACACGCAGCTCATGGGGCGCACCTTCGCCCTGCCACTGCGCTGGCACATGTTCCACCGCTCCGTCGTGCGGGAGATCTACAGCCTCGGTGTGGGCTCGATATGGATCGTCTTCATCATTTCCTTCTTTATAGGGGCGGTGATCACCATCCAGCTGTCGATCAATATGACCAGCCCGCTCATCCCGCGCTTCACCATAGGCTACTCGGCTCGTGAGATCATGATCCTAGAGTTCTCCTCGACGGTGATGTGCCTCATCCTCTCGGGGAAGGTAGGCTCCAGCATCGCCTCCGAGCTGGGGACGATGCGCGTCACTGAGCAGATCGACGCCATGGAGATCATGGGGGTCAACTCGGCCAATTTCCTCATCCTGCCTAAGATCGTCGGCTTCATGAGCTTCATCCCGGTGCTCTCCGTCTTCTCTATGATCACGGGTATCTATGGGGGCTACATCGCCTGCGACCTGGCCAACGGGCTGACGCACCAGGACTATGTCTACGGTCTGCAGCTCTTCTTCACCCCTGCCTACGTAGGCCACTCCATCATCAAGAGCCTGGTCTACGCCTTCATCATCTCCTCGGTAGCCTCCTACTACGGCTACTGCGTCAAGGGCGGCGCCCTGCAGGTGGGCTCCTCCAGCACCCGCGCCGTCGTCAATAGCAGCGTGCTCATCCTCTTCTTCGACGTGCTGCTCACCAACCTCATGCTTACCTAGCGCTATGATCCAAGTAAAGTCTCTCTACAAGCGCTTCGGCGATAAGGAGGTGCTCAAGGGTATTGATGCCACCTTCGAGGCCGGTAAGACCAACCTCGTCATCGGGCGTAGCGGAGCGGGGAAGTCCGTCTTCGTCAAGTGCATGATCGGCCTCATCACACCCGATGTAGGGGAGGTGCTCTACGACGGCCGCGACCTGGTGGGCATGGATAAGCCTAGCCTGCTGGGGCTGCGCCGCGAGATGGGGATGCTCTTCCAGGGCTCGGCACTCTTCGACAGCATGACGGTGGTGGAGAATGTGCTCTTCCCTATGGAGATGTTCTCCCGCGAGAGCTACGACCGCCGCTACCACCGCGCTATGGAGCTGCTGGAGCGTGTCGGGCTGGCAGAGGCAGCCAACAAGTACCCTGCCGAGATCAGCGGCGGGATGATGAAGCGCACGGCCATCGCCCGCGCCATCGCCCTGAATCCCCGCTACCTCTTCTGCGACGAGCCGAACTCTGGCCTGGACCCCAAGACCTCCATGGTCATCGACCAGCTCATCTACGAGATCACCCGTGAGTACGGCATCACCACCATCGTCAACACCCATGACATGAACTCGGTGCACTCCATCGGGGACAAGATCATCTACATCCATAACGGCCTCAAGGAGTGGGAGGGTAGTAGCGCCACCATCGACTCCCCCGACACGCCCGAGTCCGTCACCCTCTTCGTCAACGCGGGCCGCCTCTAGCCTGCGCTCTCCCTAGCAAATCTATGAAGAAGCTCTTCACCAAGGACTCCCTCCTGACACATCTAGCCCTTATGATAGGGCTAAGCCTGCTCTTTGTCCTCATCCTCACCTTCGGGCTCGACCTCTATACCAAGCATGGCGATAGCGTCGTCATCCCCGACCTGAGGGGCAAGACGCTGGCCGAGGCCGAGCAGATCCTGAAGTCTGTCGGGCTGGAGTACGAGATCAACGACTCGACCTTCTCCAAGACCGCCCGCCCCGGGACGATCCGCGATGTCGTCCCCGCCCCAGGCAGCCGCGTCAAGGCTGGGCGTCTGCTCTTCATCGCCATCAACGGGCTGCACCCGCGCAATCAGACCATCCCTGCCTATAAGGACCAGTCGGCACGCCAGATCCTGGCGCTGCTGCGCGGGCTAGGCTTCGAGGAGGTCGAGCAGCGCACCGTCCCAGGGGGCTACGTGGGCTCGGTCGTCGACCTCAAGACGGCCGATGGCAAGAGCATCCCGCAGGGGACGCAGCTGCCCGTCAATACCAAGCTCTACCTCTACGTAGCTACGGCCGTCGTCGACACGCTCGGCCTAGATCGCCTCATCGAGGGCTGGGGACGCGATAGCCTCGCCGATAGCGTCGCCGTCACCCCCGAGCCCAAGAAGGAAAATACGACGGACTGGTGGTAGCCACGCCTAAGCCCAGCGTGGAGGAGCTCGAGGCTGAGCTCGCCCTAGAGCTCGCTGAGGAGCTGCGTAGCCAGCGCTCTGCTCTCAGCCCTGAGGGGGGCGAAGCTCGGCTGGGGGCTGCAGGGGACGAAGCGCCCCTAGCGGACGAGCTGGAGGCGGAGCTCCTCGAGGACGAGGAGGACGAGGAGCGGGATCCCGCCGCCGTCTCCTATCTGACGCACGCCGACAGCACGCCGCTCTACGAGCACTTCCGTGTCGTCGCTGACAAGGGGCAGGAGCTGCTGCGCATCGACAAGTTCCTCGCCACGCGCATGCCCCACACCTCCCGCAGCCGTATCCAGCAGGCTCTGGAGGGCGGCTATGTCTTCGTCGGGGATCGACCCGTCAAGGCCAACTACCGCATCAAGCCCCTCGAGGTCGTTACGCTCCAGCTGCGCCGTCCGCGCCGCCAGCTGGAGATCATCCCCGAGGATATCCCCCTGGATATCGTCTACGAGGACGAATACCTCCTGGTGGTCAATAAGCCTGCTGGCCTCGTCGTCCATCCCGGGCACGGCAACTATACGGGGACGCTCGTCAACGCCCTGGCCTATTACCTCAAGGACGACCCGCACTACGACCCCGAGGATCCACGTCTGGGCCTCGTGCACCGCATCGACAAGGATACGAGCGGCCTGCTCGTCGTGGCCAAGCGCCCCGAGACGAAGGCGCATCTGTCGCGTCAGTTCTTCGAGAAGACCACCAAGCGCACCTACCGCGCCCTCGTCTGGGGGCGCTTCGACAGTGCCGAGGGCACCATCGTCGGCAATATAGGCCGCGATGAGCGCGACCGCCTCCAGATGGCCGTTTATCCCGAAGGCAGCGACAAGGGCAAGCACGCCGTCACCCACTACACCGTCCTCGAGGAGCTGGCCTATGTCTCCTGGGTGGAGTGTCGCCTCGAGACGGGGCGCACGCATCAGATACGTGCCCACATGCGGCATCTCGGGCACCCGCTCTTCGCCGACGAGCGCTACGGCGGCGACCGCATCCTATGGGGCAATCAGTTCGCCCGCTACCGACAGTTCGTCCAGAACTGCCTCACTCTCTGCCCCCGACAGGCCCTGCATGCCAAGACTCTTGGCTTCGTCCATCCGCACACGGGGCAGGAGCTGACTTTCGACAGTGATTTGCCGTCCGATCTGGCGCTCCTCTTGGAGCGCTGGCGCGGCTACGCAGCACAGGTGGACAAGGACTAGGCCGATCGTGGCCCTGCCTCGTCCACCTGTGTGGCTTTACTATCTATCACCTTACTCCTTATCACGTATGACTCTTTGCACGGTACTATGTACGCTGCTCCTGGCCTCAGGGGCGACGCTGGCAGCTCAGGAGCGTCCGCTGTGGCTGCGCTACCCGAGCATCTCGCCCGATGGTCGGCAGATCGCCTTTGCCTATCAGGGGGATATCTATACGGTCCCGACGACGGGGGGCGAAGCGCGCCGCCTGAGCACCGCCGCCAGCTATGAGAGCCAGCCCGTATGGTCGCCCGATGGCCGCTATATCGCCTTCATCAGCGACCGCAATGCTGAGGGGACGAATATCTACCTGATCCCTGCGACGGGCGGCGAGCTGCGCCAGCTGACCACCCACTCGGGGACAGAGACGCCCCAGTGCTTCACGCCCGACGGGCGCTACCTTGTCTTCAAGGCGCACCTACAGGATCCTGCGGCCTCGGCGCTCTACCCTGCGAGCTTCCTCACCGAGCTCTACCGCGTGCCCATCACGGGCGGCCGTCCCGAGCTCGTCACCGCTACGCCCGTCGAGGCGATCCACTTCAGCGCCGACGGCAAGCGCTTCCTCTACCAGGACATCAAGAGCTATGAGGACCCCTGGCGCAAGCATCATACCTCCTCCGCCAGCCGCGACCTCTGGGAGTACGACCTCACCCGAGGCAGCTACCGCCCGATCGTGCAGCACGACGGCGAGGACCGCGATCCCATCTATAGCCCCGACGGCAAGAGCCTCTACTTCCTGAGTGAGCGCGCTGGGGGCTCGATGAACGTCTACAGCCGCCCGCTCTACGATACGACGGCGACGCCCCGCGCCCTCACGCAGCTCAAGGGCGATCCCGTGCGCTTCCTCTCCAGCTCTCAGGCCGGGCTCCTCTGCTTCGGCTACGCGGGTGAGATCTATACGCTGGCCCCTGGCGGTCGCGAGCAGCGCGTGCCCATCAGCATCGTGCGCGACTCCAGCGAGGGTGAGCAGCTGACGCTCTCGATGAGTCGCAGCCTGGGCTCCTCCTCCGTCTCGCCCGACGGCAAGCAGATCGCCTTCATCTCCCGCGGGGATGTCTTCGTCACCAGCGCCGACTACGCCACGACCAAGCAGGTGACCTTTGGCTCGCAGGTAGACCGTGGGGTGACCTTCGGCCGCGATAGCCGTAGCCTCATCTATGCCAGCTGCAAGGACGGTAGCTGGGCGCTCTACGAGGCGCGCATCGCCCGCAGCGAGGACCCGAACTTCCCCAACGCCACCCAGATCACCGAGCGGCGCCTCGAGCTCGGCGTCTCGGGTGAGCAGATGTACCCACAGATCTCGCCCGACGGTACGGAGCTGGCCTTCGTCCTCGACCGCGAGCGCATTATGATCCACAACCTCCGTACGGGTAAGACGCGTCAGATCACCGACGGGCGCTATGCCCACGAGCGCTCGGGCGAGATAGACTTCAACTGGTCGCCCGACGGCAAGTGGCTGGCGCTCACCTATGTGGCACGTGACCATGCCCCCTATAGCGATATAGGCCTCGTCAGCACCTCGGGTGATGGCAAGGTCTACAACCTCACCAACAGCGGCTACCGCTGCTGGGCGCCTCGCTGGAGCCGCGACGGGCAGTCGCTGGTCTACCTGACCGAGCGCTACGGCATGCGCAACCACGCCTCATGGGGCTCGCAGACCGACGTGATGATGATCTTCCTCAACCGCGCCGCCCACGAGCAGTACCTGCGCAGCGAGGAGGAGCAGGAGCTCTACAAGGAGCAGGAGAAGCAGCGTGCCAAGGCTAAGAGCGACAGCACGAGCACGAAGGCCGAGCCCAAGACCAGTGTCACGGCCAAGAAGGAGACCCTTCTGGAGTGGGACGACCTCGACCTACGCACCGTGCGCCTCACCCCACGCTCGGGCACGCTCGGCGACCTCATCATGAGCCCCGACGGGCAGAAGCTCTACTACCTCTCCTCGACGGAGGGCAGCTACGACCTCTGGGTGCACGACCTCCGCAAGCATACGACGGGGCTGCTGCGCAAGCTGGGGCTGAGCTCCGCCTTCTTCGATAGCGACCGCGAGGGCAAGAATTACTTCATCCTCGGCGCCTCCCCGCAGAAGTTTGATCCCCGCAGCGAGACGCTCAAGCCCATCAGCCTCTCGGGGCGCCGCTCCATCGACCGCGCTACCGAGCGCCGCGCCATGTATGAGGAGGTGGTGCGTGAGGAGGCAGCACGCTTCTACCGCAAGGATATGCACGGCGTGAACTGGCCCAAGCTTACCGACCACTACCGCCGCTACCTGCCCTACATCAGCTACTCACAGGACTTCGCTGAGCTGCTGGCCGAGCTGCTGGGCGAACTCAACGTCTCCCACACGGGCGGGCGCTACCGCACGCCGCCCTCGTCCTTCCCCACCGCCGAGCTGGGGCTCTTCGTTTCCTCGCCACGTGTGGGAGATGGGCTCGTGGTGGATGAGGTGGTCGCAGGGGGACCCTTCGACCGCTCCGACTCGCGTCTGCGTCAGGGCGCGCTGATCCTCGCCCTCGACGGGCAGCAGATCAAGGCAGGGATGGACTACTACCCGCTGCTGAGCGACAAGGCGGGTAAGCGCCTCCTCGTACGCTTCCGCAGCGCCGACGGCAGCGAGCATGAGGAGGTCATCCGCCCCATCACGGCAGGGCAGCTCTCGGCGCTGCTGTATCGCCGCTGGGTCAAGCAGCGTGCCGCCGAGGTAGATAAGGCCTCGGGCGGCAAGTATGGCTACGTGCATATCCCCTCGATGGGGGACGAGCACTTCCGCACCGTTTACTCCGAGGCCCTCGGCCGCTACTACGACCGCAAGGGGATCGTCATCGATATCCGCTACAACGGCGGTGGGCGTCTGCATGAGGATATCGAAGTCTTCTTCTCGGGCAAGCAGTACCTGACGCAGGAGGTGCGTGGCAAGGACTACTGCGAGATGCCGAGCCGTCGCTGGAATAAGCCCAGCGTCATGCTCACCTGCGAGGCTGACTACAGCAATGCCCACGGCACGCCCTGGGTCTACCAGCATCAGCGTATCGGCAAGGTCGTCGGGATGCCCGTAGCAGGTACGATGACCAGCGTGAACTGGGATACGCTCCTCGACCCCAGCCTCTACTACGGCATCCCCGCCGTAGGCTACCGTACGGCTGAGGGGACCTATCTGGAGAATACTCAGATGATGCCTGACGTCATCATTCCCCTCGATCCCGAGAGGGTGCTCAAGGGCGTCGACACGCAGCTACTGAAGGCCGTCGAGGTGCTGGGCAAGTAGCCCCGCCGCTCTTCGCAATTACTATAGGATGACTCCGCCCCCGCTATGCTCGTATGGAGCACGGCGGGGGCGGAATCGCTTCGTACTAGGAGGAGGGGAACTGAGGGATATCAGTCAGCGCGCTGAGGGACGTCGGTCACAGTCGTGAGGGATAGCAGTCAGCGCTGTGAGGGATATCCCTCACGGGCGCTGACTGTAGGCACTGCTCGCGCTCCGCCTTGGTTCGTCGGCTCGTGGAAGGCCTTAGGCAGGCGGGCGAAGGTTTGCCCTTAGCTTGTCCTTGTGAGCGGTTGAGGACTGCCCTTGCCTACCCCTCAGCTAGGGGAGACTTTGCCTGTCGCAACCTCGGAGGCCGCTCGGGGGTTACTAGAGTGCATAGATTATTAAGTTTCATCCCATCACCAAGCATCATGATCAAGATATATGGTATGCCCAGCTGCCCCGACTGCGCAGCTGTCGAGGAGCAGGTCAAGGGCGACGCCCGCTACGAAGTAATCGATATCGGGGCGCACATCAGCCACCTCAAGGCCTTCCTGCGCCTCCGCGATAGCGAGCCCGCCTTTGAGGCCGCCAAGCGTAAGGGCTGGGCAGGTGTCCCCTGCTTCGTCCTCGAGGACGGTACGGTGACGCTCCGCCCCGAGGAGGCTGGGCTGTCGCGCCGCTCGGCGGGTGTCGCCGCAGGTACTGCCTGCAGCATCGACGGCTCGGGCTGCTAGGCTGCCCGCTAGCGGCTTCTGGACAAGGCCCCGCCCTTGTCTAGGCCGCTTCGAGAGCCTCCCTCATGCCCGTCCTTAGTCTCAGGAGGCTGGGGGCTCAGCCTGCTCTGACCTTCGTCCCTAGCACCTAGGCATACGGCTCTAATAGCGAAGCCCCCGAGGCTGCTCACATCGGTGAGCGCCTCGGGGGCTTCCTTGTCTATGCGGCACGCCTTATATGGAGCGTGCTCGTGGGGAGTGGCTTTACTTCTTCAGCTCGATATCTACGCGACGTGCGACGCCGTAGAGATCGGTGTTGCGGTCTACACCTCCAGCGACAGCCACGAGGCGGTCACGGGAGACGCCGCAGCTGACGAGGTAGTCGAAGACGGCGCGGCTGCGCTGCTCGGCTAGGCTCGCATTGCGCTTAGCGTTTCCCTCAGGGGAGGCAAAGCCCGTGAGGAAGAGGCGCAGCTGGCTGTCCTGGCTGAGGAAGCGGTAGACCTCGTTGAGCGTCAGGCGTGCCTCGGGCAGCAGTTCGCTGCGGCCTACGGCGAAGAAGACCTGGCGCTTGAAGTAGGTCACCAGCAGCGCATCCGATAGTTCGCTCGTAGGCTGAGCGGGCTGCAGCGGCTGCAGGGGCATCACGGGCTGCTGGACAGGCTGTGCGGGCTGCAGGGGCACGGCAGGCATCACGATCTGCGTCGTGGTGGGCTGCTGCTGAGGCTGCTGCTGCACCTGGCTGGGCTGCTGACGCAGCGCCTCGCGCTCCTGGCGTAGAGCTCCGAGCTCCTGGTGCAGGAGGTAGAGCAGCGAGTCATTGGTCTGACGTGCTGCATGAGCCTGCGCTGCGGGCAGCGTCGTGACCTTCTGCTCCGCCTGGCGCTGCAGGAGGCTCAGCTCCAGGAGACGCTCCAGACGCTCTAGGCGAGCGCCACTAGCGAGATCCTGGTACTGCTGCTGGGGCTGCTGGTAGCTACGCGCATAGCCATAGCGATCGGGGTAGTACACGCGCTGCGCGGGTGCCGTCCCAGCCACGACGGGCTGCACGGGGCGCTGGGCAGCACTTAGCCCGAGGCTATTGAGCAGCAGCTGGAGCTTCAGCACGCGAGCGAGATCCGTCTGCTGGGGGACTACCTGCTGCTGACGAGCCTGCCAGGCCTCAGCGATGGCGCGTAGGCCAGCCACCAGCTCATCCTCGGTCAGCGTGATCACGCTGTCCACGCGGCTCACCTGGAGCTGGGCGACCGAGTCCGTGCTCTGGGCACGGAGCTCGGTGCCCGCTGCTCCGAGGAGCGTAAGGGCTAGTAGCAGGCTCTTGGTCTTAAGCGACTTCATAGCGCACTAGAGATACAGGCTGTAGCCAACAGCGATCTGGTGATTGCGTAGGGCACCACGCATCGTATAGTCGAAGGAGAGTGCGCCACGCAGGACATTCTCTAGACGAGCACCAACGATATAGTTGGGCGCAAAGCGCTTGGTAATACCGACCTCGTTATAGCCTAGGCCGACCCCGATGAAGGGCGCGAAGTTAGCCGAGAAGGACTTAGGCAGATTGTAGTGGACATTGGCATTGATGCCGAAGCCATTGGTGCTGCCGAAGCCGTAGTAGAACTCGGGCACGAAGTCGAAGCGGCTCTCGCGGATCTGGGCATAGGCACGCAGGCCAGCGTTCACCTGGAACTGATCGCCGAAGTTAAGGCCTACGAAGGGGGTCAAGCGGTTCATCGTGAAGACGGGCTCGCCAGCCTCCTTGACACGGATCTGCTGTGCCACGGTATTGCCCTCAGCGTCACGATCTGCGACGATGATGTGCTGCTTGGTCTGCTGCGCCAGAGGAGCGACGACCGTGGTCGTCTCACTGGCCTTGCGCGCTACGGTCGTGGTGGCCTTGGCGGTAGCCTCCTGGTTGCTGTTGATGGCATCCAGGCGATCGATGACCTGATCGAGGCGCTTGACCAGCGCGATATTGGCATCTACCTGCTGCGCGTCGGGCTGAGCAGTACCCTGCTGTACGGGCTGCGCGGGAGCCAGAGCGGGCAGTGCGAACTGCGTAGCCTGGGGGGTGTGGTAGAGCGCATTCAGCAGGAGGATCTTGTCGAGGTCGGAGAGCTGGCTCGAGGTGATAGCGGCGAGCGAGTTCGTAGCGGGCGTCTTGCTCTTCTCCAGGTCGCTGATGACGCGACGTACGAGCTGCTCGAACTGCGTCGTGGTCAGCGTCACCGTGCGGGGTGCATTCTGTGTCTGCTGCACCTTCTTCTCGGTGGTGCTGGCGCTAGCTGTCACGCGCTGCTTCTCCTCGAGGATACGTACAGCGGAGGCCGTGTCCTGACGGGCTACAGCTTCCTCCAGCTGCTTGTTGAGCTTCTGGATGCGTGCGTCGTACTTTGCGCGCAGCTTGTTCAGCTCCTGTAGGTTGGCTTCGTTGGCCTCAGCAAGGGCGCTGTTGACGTTCTCCTGGCTGTAGTTCTCGTAGAGAGCGCGGCCATCGCGCGCAGAGCGACCGAGGTTGAAGCGCAGGCCAGCCTGGTAGAAGGTAGCGACCTTGACCTGCTCGGGGTTCGTCACCTCCGTGATGTCGGGATTGCCGCGCTGCGTCAGCATGGCGTTGACATTCCCGTAGAGGGCGACGTAGCGGTGCAGGGGGATCTCGAGCCCAGCACCCCCGAAGAGGAAGAGACCGCTCTCGGCCTTGACCCCGCTGCCGTCACCGACGTACTTCTTACCTGCGTCGAGGTAACCAGCACCGATATTGAGGCTAGGCGTCAGACCTAGGGGCATGTTGAGGCGAGCGATAAAGTTCCCCCCGTACATAGCTAGCTGATCGTTGAAGTTCAGCTTGAGCGTCTGGGGCTTCTCGGTAGCCTGGTAGTAGAAGCCACGCAGGCCGAAGATGCTGCTGAAGTCTACCCCTGCAGATCCCCCGACGAACCACTGGTCAGCGTAGCCCGTGTTGTTGGCGAAGTCTACATAGGCTACGCCGGGCTCAAGGACGAACTTGAGGCCGCGGAAGCCGTCGGTGTAGAGGTTCTTGTAGGCGCGAGATACGGCGTCGCTAGGCTGCGAGGTGCTACCGCCGAAGTAGATGTCTAGCGAGGCCTGACCCGTCCAGTTGTGTAGCAGCTTGCTGCCGTTGGTCGCGTCGGTGAGGAAGCGGTTGTTGCTGTTGACGTTGAACATGAGGTCCTTCCCCTCCAGCGAGAGGGCGACGCGCTGACCCATGTTGAACTTCAGACCGAGGCCACCTGCCCCGTAGATCTGCTCTTCCTTGTAGTCCTGCGTCAGGCCACCAACGGGCTTGCCCGTGTAGGTGAACTTCATTACACCACCACCTGCGGTGAGGTAGGGGGTAACGACGGCGTTGGACCAGAGGTTGAGCTTGAGTTCACCGCCGAGGCGCTCGATGTCGGCGTTGGAGTCGTCGAGCTTGTCGAGCCACTTAGCTGCCCAGTCGGGACGCGTGTCCTTGGTCTTGCCCTTAAGGTCATAGCTGCGCTCATAGAGCCCACGGATCTCGAAGAGGGGGCCGAAGCCGAAGCCGGCACGGATCCCCCAGTAGGGAGCATCCCCAAGGTTAAGCTTCTTGCTCCACTGGGTATACCCCACGACGGGGGCCACGGTGAAGCTGACATCCTGTACCTGTGCTAGGGCTTGGCTGCTGATACCTGCGAGCAGTGAAGCGCACAGTACGATAGAGAGTTTTTTCATATGCATACGTGTATGGTGTTACACAATCAATTAGAGTATACGGCCCCCTAAAGAGCGCGCTATTCCAATGCAAAGATAAGTAAAAACATGAGTTGCTGCAATAGAAAGCAAAATTCCGCTTAAAGGCTCATTATCCCTGGCTTCTGAGCCTTCCCCCGCTACTTTTAGACCGCCGCTTGCAGCCCTTCCTTGGGCCTCCTCCCCGAGCCCTCAGCACGCAGGCAGAGGCTGGGCTGGAGCTCGTGAAGGCTAGGGTAGCCCAAGGTGAGCCCTATGGGTGGATGCGGGGAAATAGCCAGTGTAGTTTGTCTCCCCTTAGCCCACCGAGTAGGCTGGGCTAAGGTAGGGCTGCGCCGAGGGATATCCCTCAGCCTCTTGACTGCCGTCCCTCACGGTGCCGACTGGTATCCCTTACGGCGCTGGCTGGTATCCCTTACGGGGGCTGAGGGATATCCCTCGAGGGGGCTCCGCCCTAGGACGAGGCGCTGTCCGCTCGGGGCGGAGGCTAGGCGGCGGGGCTACAGGTGGCAGGTGCTGAGGCGGATAGCGGCGCACTTCTTTACGTATTTTTGCTATATTTGTACACCACTATGCGACTCGTATAGGGTGACAGACATCGATAATCAAACAAAGTTTATGAGCAAGTTCGTACAGGAATTCAAGGAATTCGCCCTCAAGGGCAACGTCATGGATATGGCAGTGGGTATCATCATCGGTGGTGCCTTCGGCAAGATCGTATCCTCGCTGGTCAATGACATCATCATGCCTCCCATCGGCCTCATCACGGGCAGCAGCTTCAGCGACGCTAAGGCTGTCCTGCGTCCCGCAGAGCTCGCTGCTGACGGCAGCGTAGTCAAGGAGGCTATCGAGCTGAACTGGGGGAACTTCGTCCAGACGACGGTAGACTTCTTCATCATCGCCCTCTCCATCTTCTTCATCATCAAGCTGATGAATAGCTTCCGCAAGAAGGAAGAGGAGGCTCCTGCAGCCCCCGCTCCTACGCCTGAGGATATCGAGCTGCTTCGCGAGATCCGTGACGAGCTCAAGCGCCGCGGCTAGTCCCACAGCACGCCTCTGGGTCTTCAACGCTGGGGGAGAGGAGGCCCTGCGCCTCCCGGCCCAGCAGCACTATAGTCCCAGCCGAGAGGTGCGTCGCCTACGCTATGAGGCGACGCACCTCTTGCGTTTGCTAGCAGCGCCAGGCGACTACCTTTACCTGCCCGCGCTGGAGGATAGCGCGGCACGTCTCCTGGATCATGAGGGGGCGGAGCTGCCGAGTCCTCCCGAGGTGGGGACGGTACTGGAGGTCAAGCTCTGGGTACTGGAGCCGCATATCCTCAAGGAGCTGGCGGCAGCGCCCTGCCTAGCTCCTTATCGCTTGCTGCTGCCCGAGCTGGATGTGCCCTACTGCCGCCTGGCGCATCGTCGAGGCTGCGCGGGGCTCGTGGAGCGCTGCTGCCGCGAGCTTGGCTATCCCGAGGCACTACGGGCGCACTGGGTGGAGGCGGGGGCGGATCGTGCCGAGACCGAGCGGCGCCTCCTCGAGCTCTGGCGGAGACTCGGCTCGGAGCAGGCGGCGGGTGCGCGGCTCGTGCTCAAGCGTCCCTACAGCTCCTCGGGGCGCGGCGTGCAGCTCGTCTCGGTGCTGCCCGCGGCGCGCGAGCTCGCCTCCGCTGTCGGCAGCTGCCAGCGGCTGGGCTCGGTGAGCCTTGAGCCCTACTGGCAGGTGGAGGCCAACTGGGCCCTAGAGTACGAGCGCCTCGAGACGGGCGCGGTGCACTTCGTCGGCTACTCGCACTTCGTGACCTCCGAGCGCGGCGCCTATGCGGGCAATGTGCTGTGGACACAGCAGCAGCTCGGGGAGCGGCTCACAGCGCTCGTCCCCGAGCGGGAGCTCACGGCACTCATCGCCCTGCACGAGGCCTACCTGGGTGAGCAGCTCGCGGGCTCGAGCTACGTCGGATATATAGGTGTAGACCTCTTCGTCTACCGCCGAGGCGAGGTCCTCGCACTGCATCCCGCCGTGGAGATCAACCTGCGCTGTACGATGGGGGTACTGGCGCACCGAGCTCAGCTGAGGGACTGGCCCGAGGGCAGTGAGGCGCTCTTCACCCTCGACTACGGGCATGGCGTGAGGCGATAGCAGAGGGGGAGCACGGCGCAGGCGCTTCACTTGGACGCTCCTCGGATAAATACTTATCTTTGCCTTCGTATAGTGTAAATCAATCTGTTTTCACCCGCTCACTAACTACTAAAGACACGCATGTTTACCTCACTACGTAGCAAGAGCTATTACCCGTGGCTCGTCGTCGCTCTCCTCTGGGTCGTGGCGCTCCTGAACTATATGGACCGTCAGATGCTCAGCACGATGAAGGATGCGATGATGCTGGACATCACCGAGCTGCAGAGCGCGGAGAACTTCGGCATCCTCATGGCCATCTTCCTCTGGATCTATGGCTGTGTGAGCCCCTTTGCGGGAGCTATCTCTGACCGCGTCAACCGCAAGTGGCTCATCGTCGGGAGTATCTTCATCTGGTCGCTCGTGACCTTCCTCATGGGGGTGGCCAATGACTTCACCACGCTCAAGGTGCTACGTGCCCTGATGGGGGTCAGTGAGGCCCTCTACATCCCCGCAGGCCTCTCGCTCATCGCCGACTACCACGAGGGTAAGAGTCGCTCTCTGGCCGTAGGGATCCACATGACGGGGCTCTACATGGGGCAGGCGATTGGGGGCTTCGGCGCTACGCTCGCCTCGGCCTACAGCTGGCATACGACCTTCTTCACCTTCGGGATCATCGGGATGGTCTACGCTGGGGTACTACTGCTCTTCCTGCACGAGATGCCGAAGAAGGCGCCTGCTGCGGCTGCCCCCGCCAAGCCCGCCGAGGGCTTCACCCTCCGCAGCCTAGGGCAGAGCTTCGCCTGGCTCTTCCAGAACGTCGCCTTCTGGGCTATCCTCATCTACTTCGCCGTCCCCAGTCTCCCCGGCTGGGCTACGAAGAACTGGCTGCCGACCCTCTTCTCCGAGAACCTCGGGATCGAGATGAGCGCCGCCGGCCCCCTCTCCACCATCACCATCGCAGCGGCCTCCTTCGTCGGGGTACTCGTCGGGGGGACGCTCTCCGACCGCTGGGTCAAGCACAACCTCCGCGGACGTATCTATACGGGCGCTATAGGGCTGGCGCTGACCGTGCCCTCGCTGATGCTGCTGGGCTACGGGCACTCCACGATCGCTGTCGTCGGGGCTGGGATTCTCTTCGGGGTGGGCTACGGGATGTTCGACGCGAACAATATGCCCATCCTCTGCCAGTTCGTCCCCTCGCGCCTACGTGCCACGGCCTACGGCTTCATGAATATGATAGGCGTCTTCGCAGGGGCTGCAGTGACGCAGGTGCTGGGCAAGTGGAAGGATGAGGGCAACCTCGGCTTCGGCTTCGTCCTCCTTGGGGGCATCGTCCTCGTGGCCCTGGCGATACAGCTCAGCTTACTACGCCCCACCACGGACAACATGGAGTAGCCGCCTTGCTCCTCCTATACATTATATATACACCCTACGATCATGGTACTAGGTACACTCAAGGATAGCGCCCGCTACGAGGTGCTCCACCCTCTCTTCGCACGCGTCTTCGCCTACGTCAAGGAGCACGACCTGCTGCACGCCGAGCTCGGGCGCATCGAGCTGGAGGGCGACACGCTCTTCATCAACAACGTCGAGCCCGCGACCGTCCTCCAGGCTGACCAGCCGCTGGAGGCCCATCAGGCCTACCTCGATATCCATGTCCTCCTGGAGGGACGCGAGCGCATCGGCTGGCGCAGCACTGACAGCTGCGAGCGCCCACGTGCGGCCTTCGACGTGGAGAATGACTTCGTCCTCTACGACGACGCCCCCACGAGCTACGTCGACCTCCAGCCTGGGGACTTCGCCATCGTCTACCCCGAGGACGCCCATGCGCCGCTGATCGGGCAGGGCGAGAAGATCCGCAAGCTCATCATCAAGGCGCGTGTCTAGCCGCTCCCGCCTGCCCCTCGTGCTCCCGCTCCTCCTCGGGGCGCTCCTCCTCGGCTCCTGTAGTCCAAGGCTACGCGCGCCGAGGCTGAGCTATAGGGAGCTGCCGAGCCGCTTCGGTGACCCTGCCTACGACAGCCTCGGCGTGTCGGCGGCAGCAGCGGGGCGACTGGGGGGACTGCTTTTCTTCGCAGGTGGGGCGAACTTCCCCGAGCGTCCTGCGGCCGAGGGCGGAGCCAAGCGCCTCTACCGTCAGGCCTTCCTCGGCGAGCTCCACGGCACGGAGCTGCGCTGGTGCCCGACGACGGCGCTGCCTCGTCCCCTGGCCTACGGGCTGAGCCTCCAGACGGCTGACACGCTCTTCCTCCTGGGCGGACAGAGCCCCGAGGGGCCGCGTCGCGAGGTCTATGCCCTGAGCCTCGAGGGAGGGCAAGTGTGCTATCGAGAGCTTCCTCCGCTCCCCTTCACGCTCGACAATGCGGCGGGTGCTGCCTCGGGGAGCTACCTTTATGTAGTCGGGGGCAATCAGGATGGCCGTCCCTCCAGAGCGGTATGGCGCTACGACCGCTCGGCACCCGAGCGTGGCTGGCAGCGCTTCGCGGATCTGCCCGACCCCGAGGGCTACGTGCAGCCTGTGGCAACTATGCAGGGCGATACGCTCTGGGTCGGCGGAGGCTTCACCCCAGGTAGCCCCACGTGCCCAGCACGGGTACAGCAGGGGCTATACCGCCTCATCACCTCACGCCCCGAGCTCGGCTGGCGCGGCTACTACCGTAGTGTGCCGGCCAACGAGCATTCGGGCGGCTTGCTCTTCCCCTGGGGTGGGGCACTCGTCGGTGCAGGCGGCGTCGACCGTGAGGTCTTCTCCGCAGCCCTCGAGCGCATTCGTCTCCTAGCGCTCCCCAGCTCGGGGCTATCCCCCGAGGAGCGGGCGCGCATAGAGACCGAGCAGGCGGGCTATCTGCGCCACCCTAAGGAGTGGTATCGCTTCGAGCGCTCGCTCAGCTTCTTTGACCCCAAGGCGGGGCGCTGGCTCCCCAGCCGCATCTCGGACGAGCGCTTTGCTCGCGCCGGCGCCACGCTCCTCGTCTACAGCCCCCAGTGCGTCCTCCTGATGCAGGGCGAGCAGATGCCCGGCGTGCGCACGCCCCAGATCATCTGCCTCGAGGCTAAGCCCTAGCCCTGTCCGCTGCGGGCTGCAAGCATTCGCTACTATTCACCTTAAATAATCGAACAGACGTAATGAACAAGAATCAATGGCTCCGCGTCGGGCTCCTAGCGCTGGCTGTAGCCACCGCGCTGCCCGCCGTGGCTCAGCGCCGCAAGAAGGCCGCCGTACGTCCTGAGGCTCGCGCCGTGGTCGCCAGCCCAGTGACCCACCAGCCCGGGCGCTACCTCATCCTCGGCTCCGTGCCCGAGAAGCACAACGGCCAGTGGATCTATCTCTATACTAAGGGATCGATGAAGGAACAGGCTGCCGACAGCGCCAAGATCGAGGGGGGTAAGTTTACCTTCGATCGCTCCGTAGCTGAGGATGGCTTCGCGGGACAGCTCTACCTGCCTATGACCTATGCCCTTCCCTTCATCGTAGAGGAGGGTGTGATCCAGGTGCCCATGAACGGCCCGCACGCTAAGGGCGCGCCGCTCAACGACGAGCGCGCCAAGCTCAACAAGGAGATCGAGGACTATGCTGATGGCTTCCTCGGGCGCTACAAGGCTGCCCGCAAGGACACCACGCTCACCCCTGACGAGCGCGACGCCAAGTGCGGGGCTATCCTCAACGAGCTCTACAGCGGCCTCGAGCCTCGTCTCCTGGCTGTCCTCGATATGCACAAGGACGATGGGCTCGGCTTCTACGCCCTGACCGAACTCATGCGCGGCCCCAGTGTCGACCTCGCCAAGGCCGAGAGCTACGTCTCCCGCGCTGGTAAGGCCGTGCAGCAGGACCGCCGTGTGCAGGAGTACCTCGACAGCCGTCGCAAGCTCGAGGCCACGCAGCCCGGGGCGATGTTCCAGGACTTCAAGGGCCTCAGCGACGACCAGAAGGAGGTGCGCCTCAGCGACTATGTCGGCAAGGGCCACTACACGCTGGTAGACTTCTGGGCCTCCTGGTGCGGCCCCTGCCGTGCCGAGATGCCCCACCTCAAGAAGGCGCTGGAGGCCTATGGCCCCAAGGGCCTTCAGGTCCTCGGCATCGCTGTCTGGGATAAGATGGAGGACCATCTCAAGGCCGTCCAGGAGCTCAAGCTGCCCTGGCCTCAGATCTTCAACAAGGAGGAGGCTACTGACCTCTACGGCATCAGCGGTATCCCTCAGCTCATCCTCTTCGCTCCTGACGGCAAGATCGTAGCCCGCGACCTACGTGGTGCGAAGATCGCCAAGACGCTCGACGAGATCCTCAAGACGACAGGCGGCAAGCTCTAGCCGTCCCCCCGCTCCCCTAAGCTAAGAAGCCCGCCCCCACCTACCCTCAGCGCTACGTGGGGGCGGGCTCGTTTTGTCTAGCCCTATCTTTTAGCCTCCTATCTGCTCCTCTTCAGTTCCCTGACTGACGTCCCTCACGGAGCTGACTGATATCCCTCAGCCACTTGACTGACGTCCTTCAGAGGGCTGACTGATATCCATCGGGAGGCCTCACTGGCGTCCCTTAGCTTTGTGATGGTATTTCTGCGCGGGGCTCGCACCTTGATTCGGTTTCGTCGCCGTACAGTTTACTGGGCCTGGACTTGCTAAGCTCGCCGAAGTGGGGATGTGTCTGGAAGAGCAGTAGAAAGGCAACATAAACGACCCCTTACTTAGGCTGGGTAGCATTGATGCAGCTAAGGGAGGACACTCCGAGTAAACGAAAAAGGCGCTCATTACGAGCGCCTTTCTTGTTTGGACTATGGGTGTTAGCAAGCTCCTACTTGCCGATGCAGAAGTGGGCGAAGATGTGGTGGAGGACGGCGTCACTGGTGATCTCGCCGCCAGTGACTTCGCCGAGGGCACTGATAGCGAGGCGAAGGTCGGGGGCTAAGAGGTCGGTCGGGAGGCCTTCGGCGAGACCTTGGCGAACGAGCGCCAGCTGTGCGGCGGCTTGCTTCAGGAGGGCGTGGTGGCGCGCGTTGCTTACCACGAGCGAAGAGGGGCTGAGCTCGGGGAGGGCGAGGCGCGTCACGAGGGCCTTGCGCAGCTCGGGGAGCCCGCTGCCCGTGCGTGCCGCTAGCGGGAGGACGGGGATGTCGGCGCTGAGCTCGAGGAGCTGGGGCAGCTGGCTGAGTAGCTGATCTAGTTCGGCTGGCGCGAGGAGGTCTACCTTATTCAGTAGGATGATAAGGCGTGTGGGGTCGAGGCGCTGGCGGAGCTGCTGCACTTGGGTAAGGTAGTCCGCTGGCTCTTGTGGCTCGGGGGAGCAGGGCTGCTGCAGCTGGCTGGGGCAGCCCTTGTCCTTTGCTTCGGCGGATGTTTTGAGATTGTCCGCGGGCTCCTGTGGCTCGGGGGAGCAGGGCTGCTGTAGCTGGCTGGGGCAGCCCTTGTTGTTGGTTTCAGCGGGTGCCTTGGGCTGGTTGGCGCAGTCGCCTGGGGAGGCGGGGCGGGCGGAGGCTAAGTGCTGGGAGGCGACAGGGGAGAGCGCCGGGAGCAGGCGGGAGGCGTCGAGGACGAGGAGGATAAGGCTGGCCTCATCAATCCGGGCGTAGCTACGCTCGATGCCGAGGGCTTCGATCTGGTCGGCCGTGTGGCGTAGCCCTGCGGTGTCGATGAAGCGGAAGAGCAGGCCATCGACGTTCATCACCTCCTCCACCGTGTCGCGCGTCGTGCCGTGGATGTCGCTGACGATGGCACGCTCCTCACCGAGTAGGGCGTTGAGGAGGGTGCTCTTGCCGACGTTGGTCGCGCCTGCCAGCGCCACGGGGATACCCTTCTTGATGGCATTGCCGAGGCGGAAGCTCTCCACGAGGCTCTGGATCTTCGTCTCTAGCTCTTGGCTCAGGCTCAGGAGCTCGCTGCGGTCAGCGAAGGTGACGTCCTCCTCGCTGAAGTCCAGCTCGAGCTCCATCAGCGCCGTCAGCTGAATGAGACGCTCGCGGAGCTGGGCGAACTCGCGGCTGTAGCCGCCGCGTATCTGCGTGAGGGCCATACGGTGCTGCGCGGCACTCTCGGAGGCGATGAGGTCGGCCACGGCTTCGGCGCGGCTAAGGTCCATCTTGCCGTTGAGGTAGGCACGGCGGGTGTATTCGCCTGGCTCAGCCATGCGGCAGCCTTGGTCGGTCAGCGCCTCGAGGAGCACCTGCTGTATGTAGAGCGAGCCGTGGCAGGCGATCTCCACCACGTCCTCGCCCGTGTAGCTGTGCGGGGCGTAGAAGCAGGTGACCAGCACCTCGTCGAGGAACTTCCCCTCGTGGACGATGCGGCCGAAGTAGGCGTAGCGATCCTTTGCCCGCTCGAGTGTGGCGAGCTGGCGGCAGTGGAAGATCTGATCGACGATGCCGCGGGCTTCGCTGCCCGAGACGCGGATGAGGGCGACGCCGCCGACGCCAGGGGCGGTGGCTACGGCGCAGATCGTATCGCTCATTAGCGGGGTATAGCTCATAGGAGGAGGGAGAGTAGAGGTGGGGAGACGTAAGGGGGCTAGTCGAGGAGCGGGACGCCGAGCTCGGCTAGCCCTTGCTGTAGGTAGGGGCGGGTGCAGTCCTTCGGCTTGAGGATCGTCTCGTCCCAGGTGATGAGGTCGATGTCGATGGGGATGCGCTCGGGGTGCTCTCGACGCTGCCCGGGCGTGCGCCCAGCCTGCTGCTCTAGGGCCTTCAGAAGGCGCTGCAGTTCGTCGAGCTCCAGCGTGGTATAGCCTAGGAGGACGACATCGGTAAAGGGGGCGGAGGAGAGGGGGAAGTCCACGGGGCTGGAGCTGCGTGGGGTAGAGCCCCGAAGCTCTAGCGGCAAGGCCGCCAGCTGCTTCAGCGTCCAGGCGATACGCTCGCTGGGGCGGTCGTTACTCCCGAGGGTGAGGACGAAGCGGTGGCGTCGCATGGCCTTAGTGCTGTGCTACCTGCTGTACGTGTACGGCCGCCTCGTGGATGGAGCTGAAGAGCTCGCGCACGAAGCCCTCATCAAGGCCGCGGGTACGCCCCTCCTGCAGGCGTGCCTCCAGGAGCTGACGGTAGCGCTCGGGCTGGACGATGGGTAGGTGTGCGGCACGCTTGAGGGCGCCGATGCGCTCGGCTATCTGCATGCGCTCGGAGAGGAGGGAGAGGAGCTGGCCATCGAGGCGGTCGATCTCGGCGCGTAGCGGATCGAGGTCGAGGGAAGGGACGGCGCTGGGTCTCGTCGGGCCGAGGTCGAGCTGCTGGAGGAGCTGCTGCAGCTGGAGGGGACTCAGCTGCTGGGCGGCGTCGCTCCAGGCGGCCTCGGGCGTGCAGTGCGTCTCGATGATGAGGCCAGAGAAGTTCATCTCCAGCCCCATACGCGCTACCAGCGGTACCAGCTGGCGGTCGCCAGCGATGTGGCTGGGGTCTACGAGGATGGTCAGCTCGGGGTGGCGGCGCTGTAGCTCGATGGGCAGCTGCCAGAGCGGAGCGTTGCGGTAGCTGCCGCGGGCGTAGGTGCTGAAGCCTCGGTGGATCGCCCCGAGGCGCGTGATGCCCGCGGCCTGCAGGCGCATCAGGGCGCCTTCCCAGAGCTCGAGGTCGGGCTGGGGAGGATTCTTGACCAGCAGCAGGACGTCTCGACCGCTCAGTGCCTCCGCCAGCTCGGCGATGGCGAAGGGGCTCGCCGTCGTCCTGGCACCGATCCAGAAGGCGCGTAGCCCTGCGGTGTAGGCCTCCTCGACATGCTCGGCCGTGGCGACCTCCGTCAGTGCCTGCATCCCCAGCTCCGTCTCGACACGCCTTAGCCAGGGGAGTCCTAGCCGACCGACGCCCTCGAAGGAGCCTGGGCGTGTGCGGGGCTTCCAGAGGCTGGCGCGGTAGTAGTGTACCCCTTGGGCGGCGAGCGCGCGGGCTGTCTCGAGGGTCTGTGTCTCGGTCTCGGCGCTGCAGGGCCCAGCGATGAGTGGGCAGGGATGATGGGGGGCCTGGGCTAGGTCAAGTCTAGTGAAGGGACTGGCGGGCATGGATGGGTCAGTAGTCAATGGGGGCAAGCTCGGGAGCCTGCTGGGCACGATGGAGCTCGGCCACCAGGCGCAGGATGGCGCGGTAGAGTACCGAGTGCCAGGGGTGGGTGCGCTGGGAGAGGAGGTCGTTGTGCCAGAGTAGGGTGAGGGAGCCGTTGTAGCGCGCCGTGGTGCGAACCAGTTGCTCCGCTAGCTCCGTGGCGGCAGCCTGGTCGAGCGCCATATAGCGCCCGTCGCTGAGCGTGAGGTCGCGCAGGATCAGCGGGTGCATCACTAGATCCGTCAGCACGCGCGTATTGGGATTGATGAAGCGTACGGGGCGGCAGGTGCCGAGGCGGAAGCCAGCGACGTCGGGGTAGCCCATGGTGAAGTCGTTGCGGAAGCCTGAGAAGTAGGCCTGCAGGAGGTCCTCGGGCTCGCAGGACATCAGCTTATTGTGCCGCACGCCCTGGGGGCGCTGCCCGAAGTAGCGCTCGAAGAGCCTGCGCTCCTCGCGGATGCGCTCGGCGTGCATGCCTGCGGCGAAGCTGGACTGCAGCCCCAGGCGTACGCCGTAGCGCTTCCCCTCGAGGAGGATACGGCGTATGTAGGGCGACCTAGGACTGTAGCAGGGCTTGTCCAGCGCGTGCCGTGAGGGCATGCGGATGAAGAAGTAGAGGTCCACCTGCCCCTTATCCAGTTGGTCGCGCAGCGCCTTGTCCCACTCGAGGAACTTAGGGTAGGTGTAGTAGTCGTCCTCTGCGTCGGGCGAGAGCACAAGGCGTAGGGCCTGCCTCAGAGACTTACCCTCACGGAACCAGGCGCGTAGGAAGCTGCGCCAGCCGCGATAGTTGTAGGGGCGGGCGAGGTCGTGCGTCAGGTTGACGTGGCTGAAGGTCTGGGGCCGCTCCTCGAGCTGCAGCCCGTAGCGCTCCACGAGGCCGTAGTCCAGGACCAGCTGCCGTAGCGCAGCGCCGTACTCGTCCACGATGGGACGCTGGAGGAAGCCCGCACGGTAGGGCAGTGAGTCCTTGCCGAGGAAGCGGCCGTAGGCGTCGCGCTGCTTGCGGCAGTACATCTCCTCGTAGCGGGAGATGAGGAAGAAGGCCGAGGCCAGTAGGTCAGCGTAGAGGATCAGCTGTCCCGTCTCGGGATGCCACTCCTCGCGGGGCTCGCCGAAGAGCAGTGGGATGCCGCGCCACTCCGTGAGGGGGAGCTGCGGATAGGCAGCCTCGGTACCGTAGATCCTACGATCGAAGAAGCCCGAGGGGATGATCACGATCGGGTACTGCTTCATCTCCTCGGGGTCGCTGGTGTAGCCGATGAGCTCGAAGCGCCTACGGTAGCGCTCCTGCCCATGGCCCTGCAGGACGACGGGGCCGATGAGGAAGTCGATGAGGTACTGGCGTATCTTGGAGCACAGTATAGGATGCAGGCTGCTGGCGTACACGGTAGGGCGGTAGGGGGTGGCAGACTAGTCCTGGTAGAAGGCCTCGTCGAGGGCGAGGACAGCGCTGATGGGGTAGTGGTCGCTCTCGTCGGCCGTCTTGTCGATCTCGCAGCTCAGGGCGCGGAAGGCCTTGCCATAGAGGATATGGTCGATGCGCACGATGAAGGGACGGTTGCGGAAGGTGAAGCCGAAGCCGTTGCCGCGGGCGACGAAGGCGTCCTTGAGCCCGTCTCCGATCTTGCGGCGCGTGTAGGAGAGCGGCGTGTCGTTGAAGTCGCCGCAGACCAGCACACGGGGGCTGTTGTAGGCCTTGATCAGCTCGTGGAGGATCACGGCCTGGGCGTTGTGGTAGCGGAAGGTCGGGCCGAGCTTGGCGCGCAGGGCATCCTTGAGCTGCAGCGCCTCGCCTTGCTTGGCCAGTGCGATGTAGTTGGCGCCATCGTCGGCCTTGAGGTGGAAGGACTCGAGGTGCACGTTCACCAGCAGCAGCTCGCGGCCCTTGAGCTTGACCTTAGCCTTGATGGCACCGTTGGCATGGGTAGGCACGGGGATCTGCTCGACCTCGCTGAGCGGGTACTTGGAGAGTATGGCCAGGGTGCTGCCCCCCGTGCCGACCTGGATGCAGGCGATGTAGGGGTAGTCGGAGGCTAGGTATTCGCGCAGCGTCTTGGTGACGACGCCCGCCTCGGGGTTCTGGTTGAGCATAGCCTCCTGCAGGCAGACGATGTCGGCATCGCTGCTGCGGATGTACTGGAGGATGGGGTTGGGCTGCGTCGCGCTGTGGGGCTTGAAGCCGAAGGCGCTGACGTTGTAGCTGAGCACGCGCAGCACTTCGCCCTCCGTCCCGAGGACCTTCGTCGAGCGGGAGATGGGGAAGAAGGTGAGCAGCTGCGGTAGGGCGATGAGCCAGACGGCGCCCACGAGGAGGAGCCGACGGACGTCTAGGGTCAGCAGCCAGAAGAGGCTGATCAGGATCCAGCCCGCCAGTAGGAGGGGGAAGAAGAGCCCGAGGAAGGCGGGGGCCGTCCAGCGCATCGGGGCGATGTAGCCCGAGTAGGCGCCGAAGAGGAAGAGGAGGGCGTAGAGGAGCGTCCCTGCGAGGAGGACGCCCTTGGCGATACGTGAGCTGATGCGGATGATAGGACTAGGCTTGTGCATCTCCTTGAGTCAGGGGCTGGTCTGTCGATCGAGAGAGGAGGTGGAGCAGGCGCTGCTGCTCCTGGGGGGTAAGGCTGGAGTAGCCCGAGTAGCGGAGGCGCTGCTGTAGGGCGAGGAGTTCGCTCTGCTCCGCCTCGCTGAGGGGAGAGGCGGTGCTGGCTAGCGGCTCGGTCTGGGCGGCGCTCGGGGCGCAGCCGAGGAGCTGGTGCCGCTGGAGATATCCCTCTAGGGCACGGCTGGGCTGGTAGCCGCGGCGCTGGGCGCTCCAGTAGAGGAGGCCCGCGAGGATGGCGCCTAGATGCGCCAGCGCCCCGCCGCGGTTGAAGTCGCTGATGAGCCCTGCGGCGATGTAGCCCACCACGAGGAGGCTGACGAGCCCAAGGGTCGTACGCCGCGCGGCGCTGTAGCTGGGCCAGGCGGTGAGGAGGCTCACTGTGGCGACCATGAGGATAGCTGCCGAGGCGCCTACGAGGCTCAGGGGCAGGATGAGGCCTAATCCCGTGAGGAGGCTCAGCTGATAGCCCAGGAGGTAGCTCAGCGAGCCCGCGAGCGCTCCGTATATATATAGGGCGAGCGTGCGGGCTGCCCCGAGCTGGCGCTCTGCCTCGAGTCCCACCCAGTAGAGCAGGAGGAGGTTCGCCAGCAGATGCAGCGGGTGCTCGTGGGGGAAGATATAGCTAAGGAGCGTCCAGGGAGCACGTAGGAGGGTGCTCCACTCGGGGCTGAAGCCGAGGTGCAGCTGCGGCAGGAGGCTGAGCCCAAGGAACCCATCGAGCTCCCCCCAGCAGCCGACCAGTAGCCAGCCGACGAGCTGCAGTAGGATGAGGCGCCCTGTCAGCGTCCCCTCGAGCTCCAGCAGGCGTAGGAGCTTAGTGGTAATAGTCATTGGGGAGCTCTCCCTTCTTACGCCACAGTAGGATAAGGATGAGGCCGCCGATCATCCCGCCGAGGTGGGCGAAGTGCGCCACGCTGCCCCCTGTGTTGCTTACTCCGAGGAAGAGCTCGAGCAGGCCGTAGAGGAGGACGAAGTACTTAGCCTTCATCGGGAAGAGGAAGTAGATATAGATGCGCACATTGGGGAAGATTACCCCGAAGGCCAGCAGGATACCGAAGACCGAGCCCGAGGCGCCGATGGTGATGAGCTGGTTCATGTAGCTCGCCACGGGGATGACGCCCTGCTCGGTCGCTACCCCTGAGTAGGCCGAGAGGTCGCCCAGCTCGTAGAGCCAGCTGAGCTCCTGCATCAGTCCCGCCGAGATCCCGCAGACGAAATAGTAGATGAGGAAGCGCTTGCTCCCCCAGAGGCGCTCGATGCTGGAGCCGAATATCCAGAGGGCAAACATATTGGACAGCACGTGGTCGAGCCCCGCGCGGCTGTGCAGCAGTCCATAGGTCAGCAGCTGGTACAGGCGGAAGTCCGAGGCGGCGAAGTAGTGCAGCCCGAAGAGGCTATCTAGGTCGATGCCGTGGCGAAGCAAGGCCAGCGAAGCCAGCCAGAGGAGGATATTGATGACGATAAGGTTGCGCGTCGCAGGCGGCGCCCAGCGGGTCCATACCGAGGTCTGTTGCATAGGGGTTAGCTAATATATGGGTCAGCTAATTGATCAGCTTAGTACATGAATAAGTATCCGCAAAGATACGCATTCTCCCCTGCCTAGCCTGCCTCTCGGCTGCGATGGCTGGGACGAGTCTGTCGCGAGCCTCCTCGGCGCTGCACTCCGAGCGTGCGAGCGCGAAGCTGCTCCCGAGCCTCAGCGCGTGGCGGGCTAAGGCGGGACGCCCCTGAGGGATACCAGTCAGGCCTCTGAGGGACGTCAGTCAGCATCCCTGAGGGATATCCGTGACGGCGCTGAGGGATATCCCTTACGGAGGTGCCCCTTACGCGTCAGCGCGCTGGGGGGCTGCGGGTGCTAAGCTGGGCGCCTGCGGGCGGGGGAGGCGGGGCTTAGCGCCGCGCGAAGGCTCGGAGGCTCCGGACCTTGCGCCCTATGGCTACGGCGTTGACGAGCGTCGTCCCCACCAGTAGGCCCAGGCCTAGCAGCAGCGTCGGCAGCAGCGAGGCACCGAGCTCCTCGGGCACGAGGCGGCTGGCCGCCTCGAGGTAGTAGCCACGCACCCAGAGGACGAGCCCGAGGGCGGCGAGCAGCGCCAGGAGGTTCAGCACGAGCGTCAGGAGGACGTAGGGCAGGACGAGCTGCCGCTGGCTGTAGCCGAGCAGGAGGAGGTTCTCCAGCTGGCGGCTATTCTTCTGCAAGAGGAGGTAGATGGAGAGCAGCAGCAGGTAGGCCGAGAGGGCAGAGATGAGGAGGCCGACGCCGAGGACAACCCCCGAGAGGAGGCGTAGGAAGTACATCGACTGGCTGGAGGCAAGGCGCTCGCCCTCGCTCTCGTAGCCTTGCTCACGTAGATAGAGGGCTATGGCGGGGTCGCTGGGATTGCGGAGCTCGAGGATGAGGCGGGTGGGACTGGCCGTCGCCTCGGGGGCGAGGCGGCGATTCATCTGCTGGATGAAGTGCTCGGGGACAAGGAGCGTATTGAGTCGATTAGAGAAGCCGACGATGCGCCCGCGGTAGTGCTGCGTCTCCAGTCCCCCTCGGAGCTCTAGCCCCAGCGGGATAGCGCCTATCGTCGCCTCACTCAGCAGGGGGAGGCCTTGGCTCTGGGCGAAGGCTGAGTTGTACAGCCCGAGGTAGCTTCGGGGGATGATGATCGGCACCTCCTGCTGCCCTTCCTCCCAGTGCCAGTCACTGGGCTTGAGGTCGAGGAAGCGGTCGGGGACGGCCTCGAGGAACATGTAGGTCGAGAGCCCACCGCCGAGCGCGCTGCCCAGGCCTAGGCCTGCCGAGACCTGGAACTTAGAGGGGGTGAAGCGCCCTAGAGCCGCGACGAAGGGCTGCTGCTCGAGGTCGGAGATCTCCTCGGGACTAAAGCTATTATCACTGGAGCCAAAGAGGCCCGAGGTGACCTGCTTGGAGATGATGAGGTAGTCGGCGCGCATCAGGCTGTCCTTGGCCGAGAGCGCCGTCAGCGCGTCGCGGTAGAACTGTAGCCCCAGCAGGAGGATGCCGAGGCCGATGAGGTTCGCCAGGACGAAGCCCAGCAGCTGGGCAGGGCTGATGTGGCGCTTCAGGAGGCGTAGGAGGAGGGTGTTCATGGGTGGGCTGTGCCTATTAGAGCCGAAGCGTCTGGTCGTAGTCGAGGGGAAGCTGCTTGCCCACGCTGGTGACGATGATCCCTGCGCCCTGCTGATCGGCTTCCTCGGTGATGAGGCTCGCCAGCGTGAGGGCATTGGCCTCGTCCAGATGGCTGATGGGCTCGTCCAGCAGGAGGAAGTCATAGGGCTGACAGAGGCAGCGGATGAGCGCCACACGCTGCTGCTGCCCCAGTGAGAGCAGGCGCGCCGGGCTGTGGAGCTTGTCCTCTATCCCGAGCAGAGCGAAGAGCTCGCGGATGCGCTCGGGGCTGTGGTAGCCGGTGAGCTGGTTCTTCAGCTGGACGTTCTCCCAAGCGGTGAGCTCCTCGAAGAGGCGCATGTCCTGCACCAGGAAGGAGAGGCTATGCTGGCGAAGCTCCGTCCAGCGGGAGGCCTTGAGCCCGCGTAGGTCTTCTCCGTCGAAGGCGATCGTGCCCTCGTAGTCCCCACGCCAGCCGTAGAGGTAGCTGCAGAGGCTGCTCTTACCCGCCCCTGAGCTAGCCTCGATGAGGTAGCGCTCGCCGCGGCGCAGCGTCAGCTCCGTGCGCCACACCTCGCTCTGGAGGGCTTGGTCGCGGAAGACCTCGGGGCATGCTCCGCTGAGGGTGATGTGCTGCATCGGCTTAGTGGCTTTGTGCCCTACGCAGCATACGGGCGTAGGTATAGGTGGCGAGGAGGAAGTAGACGATGGCCTGCACCCAGAGCGTCGTGTACTGGGGGAGGATATCGTAGGGCTGGGCCCCCATGCTGCTAGCGGCTACATAGGCCTGCACCCCAGGCGTGGAGGGGATGAGGTAGCCGAGGGCACGCAGCGGAGCGGGGATGGCGCTCAGTGGCCAGGAGAGCCCCGTGAGGAAGAGGAAGGGGATGGAGGTGAAGACCCAGAGGATCATGGTCTTCTCGCGGTGCTGCACCACCAGCGCCCAGAAGAGAGCAAAGAAGATCATCGCCAGCAGCATCGGCGGCAGCAGCCAGCAGTAGGTCCCGAGGTCCAGCAGCTGCGGTAGGCCGAAGAGGCGCGGGGCTAGGACGAGCACGAAGAGCGAGTTCATCGTATAGAGCCCTAGGTAGCAGAGGGCACGCCCCAGCATCAGACGTAGGACCCCGAGGTAGTGCCCCCCGGCATGGAGCCGCGGACGGGCGAGTGTCCCTCGCTCGCGCTGCGTCCCCATCAGCATAGAGCAGCCCAGCAGCAGCGTCTGCTGGAGGATGAGCACCAGCACCCCAGGCAGGAGGAAGCCCTGGAAGCCCCCCTGCGGGTTGAAGCTACTCGTCCACTCGCTCTCGATCGGGCGTACCTGGATGCGCGTGGCCTCGGTAGAGGCAGCAGGGTTGCGCTCAGCCTCGAGTTCGCGTCCCAGCTGCAGGGCAACCTCGGTGGCCGTCAGCGAGTAGCCCTTGTAGTAGAGGGCAGCGGCGAAGGTGCTATGGAGGTTGACCGTGGCTTGACGCCCCTGCATGAGGCGCCGACTGAAGTCCTCGGGGATGACGAGCACCCCGTAGGCCTCGCCTCGGTCGAGGTAGGGCGTGGCCTCCGTCTCCGTCGTGGCGCGCGCTACAACAGCGACGTCGGGGGAGGCGTCGATGCGGCGGACGAACTCCCGACTGAGCTCCGAGCGGCTACGATCCACGACCACCAGCGGCGCCTCGCGGGCGACCTCAGCACCGTAGAGAGCCGCGTAGAGGAAGGGGTAGGCGAAGGGTACGACTAGGAAGAAGAGGATGGCCCCGCTGTCGCCAAAGATGCTGCGCAGCTCGCGCCAGGCGATGGCGAGGACGTCCTCGAGGCGTATCATGAGCGATCTAGTGAGCGACATGAGCTAGGCGATATAATCCATGTGGAGGAGGTAGTGGCGTAGGCGGGGCAGCGTCACCAGCGGCAGTAGGAGGAAGGCCAGCAGCCCTAGATAGAGCGGCATAGCCTCCACCCAGGGTGCCCCGACCAGCGCCTGATTGATGCCGATCTGGTAGTAGTAGCGCAGGGGAAAGATATGACTCAGCGCCTGTACCGCTGGGCTCATCGTGCTCACTGGAATACTCATCCCCGAGATAGAGAAGGAGAGCATACCGAGGAGGCTACCTAGGCTGAGCGACATCCTGAGGATAGGGACAAGGGCGACGAAGAAGGCCCCGAGGCTTTGTGCCGAGAGCACGAGCGCCAGCATCGCCCCCGCCATCGACCACCAGCTACTCTGCAGCGGATAGCCCATCCAGCCATAGAGGAGTCCCTGCAGACTCCAGCCTACGAGGAGGAAGATCAGCGTATGGGGCAGCAGCTTGCCCACGAGGGCGCGTGCCATAGAGCCGCCTGCTGCTGCGAGCCAGCTACGAGCGGTGCGGCGCTTGATTTCGACGCCGATACTGTAGGAGGTAATGAGGAAGATCATCAGCTGCAGCACCCCAGGTAGGATAGTGGTCGTCAGGTAGGCCGAGTAGTTGAGCCAGGGATTGCTCATTACCTCCAGCTGTACGCGTATCGGCTGTATGGCGCCCATGATCTGCTCCTCGGTGCGGCCGCGCGCCTGGCCCGTCTGCAGACCCACCTTGGCCGAGGCCAGCTCGCTGAGCATCTTCATGTCGCGGAAGGTGAAGCTGCCTGCCATGAGGTAGCTCCCATTGGTGTAGTAGTGGATCTTCGGCTGGCGTGCCGAGCCCGCGTGGGCCTGCAGCCCGCGCGGGATGTGGTAGATGGCGTAGACCTCCCCGCGGCGCATGGCGCTGAGCGCCTCGGGCATCGAGAGCGCTCTGAGGCTCACGCGGCTGGACTGGAAGGCGTCGAGGCTGCGCACGAGGGCCCGTGAGGTGGCGCTGCCATCCTCGTCTACGACCGCGACGGGCATATCCTGTGGCAGCCCGCCCGCCATCATGTAGAGCAGGAGGAAGGCCGTGAGGAAGGGGGCGAGGATCATCCCGAAGAAGTATATGGGACGTGTGCTGAGGATCCCCCACTCACGCCGCATGACCTCGAGGATGCTGCTGAGGCGCTCCGCCATACTAGATCTGGCCCTTGTCGAGGACGACGGTCATGCCTGCCAGGAGGCCCTCCAGAGCCTTCACGGGGCGTGCCGTCACCTCGAAGCTACGTAGGTCGTGCTGACCGCGGGGCTTGGTCGCCTTCCAGGCGGCATAGCTCCCGAGGTCCTTGAGCTTGGTCACCTCGAGCTCGATCGCCTTATCCCCGAGGGCGGGGACGAAGCCCTTGAGGCGCGTGCCCTGCTTGACCTTGCTGAGCTGATCCTCACGCAGGGCGAAGAGTACACGCACGGCCTTGGTGTCGGCGATGCTCATGATGGGCGCGCCCGTACCGACCAGCTCCCCGCGGTGGGGGTAGATCTCGGATACGCGGCCGTCTAGTGGGGCGAGCAGTGCCCCCTCTCTGCGGTAGGCCTCGACCTCGGAGATCGCACCCGCAGCGCGCTCCACGAGGGCAGCTGCGGCGAGCTTGTCCTCACGCTGCGCTCCGCTCAGGGCCAGGTCGTACTGGCTGCGGGCAGCACGCTCGGTAGCCTGCATAGCGCGCAGCTGGGCCGTAGCCTCATCGTACTTCTGCGCGGGGAGGACGCCCTCCTTGTAGAGGCGCTCGACGCGTGCGAAGCTCTTCTCGGCGACTTCGAGGCCTGCCTTAGCCTTCTGCCAGAGCTCGTAGGCACCTTCCTTCTGCTCCTTGCGGGCACCGGCTAGTGCCTTCTGATGCTGCGCTTCGGCAGCGCTCTTGGCGGCCTCGGCCTGCTCGAGCTTCGCCAGCACCTCGGGCGAGTAGATGCGTACGAGGGTATCGCCCTGACGCACCTGCTGCCCCTCCTGGACGAGGAACTCACTGATGCGGCCGGGCACCTTGCCCGCGATACGTACCTCCTCGACCTCGACCTGACCGGTGATGATGTCCTCGGGTTGGCCGAAGAAGATATAGCCCGAGGCAGCCAGCAGAAGCATGGCTAGGGCTACGAAGCTAATGCCGAGGATGATGCTCTTGCGCGTGCTGCTGGCGCTCTGCACCTGGCTCGAGGTGCTGCTGTCGGTATGCTTGGTGTTGTCGTTGCTCATTGTCGTGTGGTGCTAGGGCTAGAGTGCGAGTATATTCTTGAGTTTGCTCTGGCTGAGCAGGAGCTGGATCTGGCTGTCGATGAGGCCGTCCTGTGCGCTCATCCAGGCCGTCTGTGCCTGGGTGTAGTTGATCAGCGGGATGACGCCCTCACGGTAGCCTACCTCGGCGTAGCGCATGTTCTCGCGCGCCAGTTCGACGGCCTTGAGGGAGGCGGTCCAGGCGCGGCGGGCGTCCTCGACTGCGCGTAGGGCCTGCTTGATCTGCAGGCTGATCTTGCTGCGCGCCTCGGCCAGCTGGAGCTGCTTGGCCGTCTGCTCGCTGCGTGCCTGGCGGCGGCGGAAGGTGGCGGAGAAGAGGTCGGAGATCGGTACCTGCAGCATCACGCCGAGGTAGTACTGGCTGCCGAACTCTTTCTTGGGCCCGTTGAAGCTATTCGGATTGGTCGCCGAGTAGCTGGCGAAGCCATAGAGCTGAGGCAGCAGATCGGCCGTCTCCATGCGTACCTTGAGGCCGTAGATGCTGTCCACTAGGCGCAGGCTGCGTACCTCGCTGCGGCGCTCCACGGCGGCAGCGATGTCTTCCTTCGGGTAGACACGGGCGGCCTCCAGCTGGAGCTGGGCCTGGATCTCCTGCTCGTCCGCTAGAGCGAAGGGCTCGTCCTCCTCCAGCCCGCAGAGGTCTGCCAGAAGCATGCGCGAGAGGGCCAGGCCGTTGGTGACCTTGCTGCGCTTGACCTCGGCCTCGCTCAGCTTGGTGCGTACAGCTAGCCCATCGGCCTTGGTGGCGACGCCCGTCTCTATGGCGGTGTCGACGTCCTTGACAGTGCGCTCGAGGAGGCTGATGACCTGACCGAGCAGGCGCTCCTTGCTGCAGAGGCTGACGACCTGCCAGTAGACTTCGTCCAGCTTGGTCTCGACCTCGGTCTCGGTGGTGCGTCGTAGCTCGGTCTGGAGGCGCTCGTTGAGCCCCGCCATGCGGTAGCCCGAGAGGAGCTTACCGCCGAGGAAGAGCGGCTGGATGGCCGTCACGTTGCCCACCCATACGTTGCGCAGGTCTATGGTGCCGAGCTGGCGCAGGCGGTCGGGGATGACGAAGTTGTAGCCGCCCAGTGGAGTCGACCAGTCGACGAGGCGGAATTCCTTCTCCATATGCAGGTAGAGGCCGCGCGCCGTAACCTGGGGGAAGAACTTCGTCAGTACCTCCTGACGCTTGGCCTTGGCCCCTGCGGCCTCGGCGTCACGCTGCTCTAGCAGGCGGCTGTGGCTCAGCGCTAGCCGACGGCAGGAGTCGAGGCTGAGCGTGCGCTGTGCCTCTAGCTCCGTACTTGACGCAAGGGCGCCGACCAGCCCGAGGGTGAGGAGGAGTGGGCGCAGATGGTGTCTGTACATACCTTATTTATATAAGTCCTTGGCTCTGCTCCCGCTGCAAGCGTGGGGAAGAGCCCGTAGTTCAAGTCTTGTCTCTAGGGGAGTGCGAAGGGCGCTCGTGGGGCGCTACCTGTGCCGCGCCTTGCCACTCCGCATAGCTCCCTGCAAAGGTAGACAATCATAGCGATATACGTCATCGGAGCCCCTTTGGTATAGTCGACGAAGACCCCTCGGAGCTGGAGCCTGATTCTAGACGCAGGTGGGGCGCTGCTTCGGCTTGGCTGTGCGTGCCCTACTTCTTAGCTACTAGTGTCTTACTTCTTAGCTCCTCGTCTGCTGCTCCTTTGTCCTAGCGCTCGTGTCCTTATCCCCTAGCATGCACCCCCTTAGCCCTAGGCTCCCTGACTGATATCCCTCAGCGGGCTGATGGCCGTCCCTCAGCGCTCTGACTGATATCCCTCACGAAGCTGAGGGATATCCTTGACGAAGCTCGAGGCTAAGGGGCAGTGCGCTTGGGGAGGGGAGCGAGGGGCGGGCGGAGCCGCTAGCTAGCCGATTTTTGGTAACTTTGGGGATACTATATATCAAGGTATAAAACGCGACGAAGTGAATCTATCGATCAAACAAGCTCTAGCACACGCCCGCCGCTCCTGGCCCTGGTGGCTAGGCGTACTCTTGCTCTTCATGGGGCTGGCGCTCGTGTACTTCATGCCTGCGATCTTCGAGGGGCGCGAGCTCTTCCAGCAGGATGTGGCCGGGGCCAGCGGCACGGCCTCGGACGTGCGTGCCCTTGCCGAAGCCACAGGAGAGGTCTCCTACTGGACCAATAGCCTCTTCGGAGGGATGCCCATGTACCAGATCTCGCCCTCCTATCCCTCGCTGTGGGTGATCCACAAGCTACAGACGCTGCTCACGCTGCAGTGGCCCTTCACCCTGCTGCCCAACTACAGCTGGCTGCTCTTCGCCCTTCTGGCGGGCGGCTACATCTTCATGCGTGCCCTGCGTCTAGGGCGCCCCGCCTCCATCCTCGGGGCGGTGATGTGGACCTTCTCCAGCTACTTCCTCATCCTCATCGCCGCGGGTCATATCTGGAAGCTGATGACCCTCTGCTTCATCCCGCCCACGCTGGCAGGGATCCTCTACATCTACCGAGGGCAGTACCTCAAGGGGGCTGCGCTGACGGCGCTCTTCGCCTCGCTGCAGATCCTCTCCAATCACGTGCAGATGAGCTACTACTTCGGCTTCCTCATCCTCTTCCTGCTCATTGCCTTCCTCGTGGAGGCCGTACGTGAGGGGCAGCTGCGGCGCTTCGTCCTCTCCACGCTCGTGCTGCTGGGCTCGGGACTGATCGCCATCGGCATCAATAGCTCCAACCTCTACCATACCTACGAGTACGGCGCGGAGACCACGCGTGGGGGGAGCGAGCTCACGCAGCTGGCTGGGCAGGGTGCGCAGGCCAAGGAGGCCACCGCCTCGGGCCTCGACAAGGACTACATCACGGCCTGGAGCTACGGCAAGGGCGAGACGCTGACGCTGCTCGTGCCCAATGCCTACGGCGGCGCCACGGGTGCGCTGGCTGAGGACGCCGATGCTATGGGGCATATCCCTAGCGAGTACCAGCAGATCCTCGGGCAGCTCAATCACTATTGGGGTGATCAGCCCTTCACCGCGGGGCCCGTCTATGTCGGGGCCTTCGTCCTCTTCCTCTTCCTGCTGGGCTGCTTCGTCGTCGAGGGGCCGATCAAGTGGGCTCTCCTCGGCGCTACAATCTTCTCCATAGCGCTGGCCTGGGGGCACAACATGATGTGGCTGACCGACCTCTTCATCGACTACGTGCCGCTGTACAACAAGTTCCGCACCGTCTCCTCCATCCTCGTCATCGCGGAGTTCACCATCCCCGTGCTGGCTGTGCTAGCGCTGGTGCGCTTCGTCGAGCGTCCCCGCGAGCTCGTGGAGGAGCACCGTAGTGGCTTCCTCATCGCGGGCGGACTGACCCTCGGGCTCAGCCTCGTGCTGGCGCTGATCCCAGGTACCTTCCTCTCGCTGATCAGCGAGCAGGAGCAGGAGCTCTTCCGTCAGGCTATGGCCCAGGGGCAGATGCCCGTCTCCGAGCTCATGGCCGCGCTCAAGGAGGCACGCGCCTCCATCGTCTCGGCCGACGCCTGGCGTAGCTTCTTCATCATCCTCCTCTCCCTCGGCGTCTGCGGTCTCTACTATCAGGGACGCCTCAAGGCAGGTATGCTCTACCTCCTCCTAGGTACACTCACGCTCCTCGACCTCTGGCAGGTCGACAAGCGCTACCTACACGATGAGCTCTTCATCGACAAGGCGCTGGTGGAGCAGCAGGCCGCTCCCGTGACCGAGGCCGACCGCCTCATCGCTCAGGACAAGGATAAGCACTACCGCGTCATGAATCTCAGCGTGAATACCTTCAACGACGCTACCACCAGCGCCCAGCACCGCAGTGTCGGCGGCTACCACGCTGCCAAGCTGCGCCGCTATCAGGATCTCATCGAGCGCCAGCTGAGCCAGCAGAACATGCAGGCCTACAATATGCTCGACACGCGCTACTTCATCCTGCCTGCACAGGCAGGTCAGGGTGGGGCGCCCGTAGTACAGCGCAATGAGGAGGCCTTCGGCGCAGCGTGGTTCGTCGACAGCATCGCCTGGGTCAAGGGCGCCGATGCAGAGATGGCCGCCCTCTCCACGCTGCCCCTGCGCCGCGTGGCGGCCGTCGATGAGCGCTTCGCCTCGCAGCTGCAGGGCTACCGCCCCACGCAGCTCATCCCCGACAGTACGGTCGGCGCCGATCCTGCCGTAGAGCTGCTGGACTACCAGCCTGCCGTGGCGCGCTATAGGGTCACGACGCCCCAGCCGCGCCTGCTCGTCTTCTCCGAGGTCTACTATCCCCACGGCTGGCACCTCGTGCTGGACGGGGCGAAGGAGCTGGAGCTGGTGCGCGCCGACTATACGCTGCGTGCCGCCTGGATCCCTGCTGGGACGCACGAGCTGGTCCTGCGCTTCGACCCCCAGTCCATACACCGCACCGAGCTAGTGGCTGAGGTCTCCTCGGCGCTGCTGGTGCCGCTGCTCCTCGCAGCCCTCGCCACTGCCTTCCTCCCCCGCCGCACGCGCCCCGAGGACAGCCCCCAAGAGTAATCACTATCCCAATCTATAAGCACACCTTCATGATTAAGAAGACCCCAACGGTAGCCCTGCTGAGCACGGCACTGCTACTCATCACTACGAGCTGTGGGACGAAGCTCCGCCCGCTCACAGCAGACCTCGTCAAGGCCGAGCCGCAGCCTCTGGAGGCTGTCGGCGGTCAAGTCCCCATCACGGTGCACCTGACCTTCCCCGCCAAGTGGTTCCCTAAGGACGCCCAGCTGACCATCGTCCCCGTGCTGCGCTACAAGGGCGGCGAGAAGTGGGGCGCTGGTGCTGGATTCCAGGGTGAGAAGGTGCTCGGCAACGAGCGCGTAGTGCGCTACGCCGTTGGCTCCAATAGCTCGGTGAACTTCACCATCCCCTATCAACCCGCGATGCAGCGCAGTGAGCTCTTCCTGAGCTTCAAGGGCAAGCAGGGCAGCCGTGTCGTCAGCCTCCCCGAGCTCAAGGTCGCCGACGGCGTACTGGCTACCGAGGCGCTGGCTACGCTGGCGGGTGTGACGCCCATCATCGCACCTGACGCCTTCCAGAAGGTCATCAATGAGGCCTACGACGCCAATATCATGTTCCAGATCCAGCAGTCCAATGTCCGCTCCAGCGAGCTGACCAAGGAGGAGGTCACCGAGTGGCAGTACACGGTGCAGAACGCCAACGAGACGCCCAACCAGCGCGTCTCGGTCGAGGTCCAGGCCTATGCCTCGCCTGATGGCGGTAAGGAGCTGAACGAGAAGCTCAGCGCCAGCCGCGAGAAGAACACGACCTCGGTGCTGAAGGGCAAGTTCCGCCGCGAGAAGCTCGGCGACGTCTCCATCGACGCCCACTACACGGCTCAGGACTGGGAGGGCTTCAAGAAGCTGGTCGAGCAGAGCAACTTCCAGGACAAGGATCTGGTACTGCGCGTACTGAGCATGTACCCTGATCCCGAGCAGCGCGAGCGCGAGATCCGCAACATCTCGGCCGTCTTCAGCAAGCTGGCCGATGAGGTGCTGCCCAAGCTGCGCCGCTCGCGTCTGATCGCCAACATCAAGATCCTCGGCAAGAGCGATCAGGAGATCCAGGAGCTGCTGACCAAGTTCCCCGCCGCCCTCTCCCTCGAGGAGCTGCTCTACGCCGCGACCCTCACCAGCGACCTCGTGCAGCAGGAGAACATCTACAAGATGACCATCCAGAAGTACCCCAAGGACTACCGCTCCTACAATAACATCGGTGCGATCTGCCTCGAGCGCCAGGACTTCGCCTCCGCCAAGTACTGGTTCGAGCAGGCCCTCAAGCATAAGGCCAACCCCGAGAGCCAGATGAATCTCGGCCTCTTGAGCCTGCGTGACGGGGATCTGAAGAAGGCTACCGAGCTGATGGCAGAGGGCAGCGCGCTGCCTGGTGCTGGCCAGGCCCTCGGCTACCTCTACCTGCGTCAGGGCGACTATGTCAAGGCCAGCACGTCCTTCGGGGACTTCGCGAGCAACAATGCCGTCGTGGCACACATCCTAGCCCGCGACTACAGCAAGGCCCTGCAGACGATCGCTGCGATCAAGCAGCCCAACGCTACGACCTACTACCTGCGTGCTATCGTCGCTGCCCGCAGCAACGATACGAAGGAGGCACTGACGGCGCTGCAGCGTACGCTCCAGCTGGATCCCAGCCTCGCGCAGCGCATAGATCAGGACCTCGAGTTCGCCCAGCTGCGTCGTCAGCCTGGCTTCAGCTCGATCTTCCGCAACTAGCGCTTCGGCCCTTATATTATTATTGTATAGCGACCGCCTCCCAGCTTCGTGGGGGGCGGTCGCTGGCGTTTACGCGCCTCGGCTAGACCTATCCTTGTGCTGTGTCTAGGGGCTGCGCTTGGTTTGGATAAATGCAGACCTTTGCTGTGGCTGTAGGAGAAGTACGCTCCCTCCCTGCTGTGAGCTCCGTGAGGGATATCCCTCAGCGATCTCACTGCTATCCCTCGTGGCGCTGACTGGCGTCCTTCAGTCTGCTGATTGATACCCCTCAGCGGCCTTCCCCCTGGGCACGTAGCTCGCTGGGAGGACTTCGAGGGTTTAAGTACCCTCCGTGTGAGCAATAGGAGTGAAGCCCTTGAGCTGAACTGAAGTACAAGATAGGCCAAGTTGCTGACCTTACTTCGGTCGTGCTGGAGAGGGGAGGCTAAGCCCCAGCGGGGCGACCCGTCCAAAGCCCAGGGTGCGTAGCCCTGCAAGGGCGACCAAACCCTGGGTTAGGCGTGACAAAAAGGAGAGAGCCCTACAGGGGCGACCCTCGAAGCCTTCGTAGTGCGCGAGGAGTGCCGTGCCGATCACACGCTGACCAGCTTTGAGGGTCGCCCCTGTAGGGCTCTTTGAATATGGATGTACCAAAACCCAGGGTTCCGTCACGCCTCCAGCGTTCCCTCACCCTGGGCTTTGGACGGGTCGCCCCGTTGGGGCTTACGAGGCCTTTTGTTCTTATCCAAGGGTAGCGCATAGGCTTCGGGTGTTTTAGATGTCAGTGTAAGTGGGGTAGCTTCGTCCCCTCACTTGGCCTAGTGGGGAGGGCGGCATTAGGCCTTGGTCTTGCTGCGTCCTTAGTGCGTGGGGAGGCTGCTGAGGGGACTTGGAGCGCTGATCTTCGCTCGCTGGGGACTCGCTAGGTGAGCCTTTTGCAAAGTCGTCTAGACAGTAGCTGAGGCTAGGTGAGGGGAGGCGGGCTTGAGGCTTGGGTGCAAGTCTTAGGAGGACTTCGGATATGGTGCTCATGGGGCTTAGTGTCTTGGTCTAGTGCTCCTTAGACTACTGCCTGAGTAGGCCTTCTAAGAGAAGGCTTGGGCCGTCTCGATGCGGGGCTCTTTTAACTGTGAGGCCAAAGGGATGGGTTTTTTATCAAAGTGCTGTTGCGTTTTCTTAATTATTTAAGGAAAAGAGGGCTTTTATTCTGCTTCTTTATCTCTATATTTGCGTGCTCTAAGGGACAAGAGGGGCTGCGTCCTGCGCCCGCTCGCCGCTCCTTGCCGAGCCACTTTGGATAGGGTACAGACAGTCTCCCGCACATTCATTTTATAGATATAAGACAAGGTATGATGCACGCCAAGCATTGGATCGTTGCTTGTGCCCTGGCTCTCTCGGGGAGCTGGAGCGCGCTGGCACAGACGATCAGCTCGCCCAACAAGGGGCTGCAGCTGCACTTCTCCATGAATAAGGAGGGTGCCCCAATGTATCGACTCTCCTTCGCCGATGGGCAGGAGATCATCCGCCCGAGCCACCTAGGGCTCGAGATGACGGATGCCAAGAAGTCCTTCGACAAGGGACTAGAGGTCACCGATACCAAGGAGTCGACCTTCGACGAGACCTGGAAGCCCGTCTGGGGCGAGGTCAAGGAGATCCGCAACCACTATAATGAGCTCCTCGTCACGCTCAAGAAGAAGAGCAACGGCGATCCCATCGCCATCCGCTTCCGTCTCTTCGACGACGGGCTGGGCTTCCGCTATGAGTTCCCTGGCGGCAAGGATCGCAACTTCTACGTAGTCAAGCGCGAGCTCACCGAGTTCGCCATGACGGGCGACCACAAGGCGCACTGGATCCCGGGCGACTACGATACGGAGGAGTATGACTACGTACACAGCCGCCTGTCGGAGGTGCGTGGGCTCTTCGATAAGGCATTCACGGAGAACACCTCCCAGAAGGCCTTCTCCAAGACTGGCGTACAGACCCCGCTGATGCTCAAGACGGACAAGAACGTCTACATCAACCTGCACGAGGCTGCGCTCATTGACTTCCCTGCGATTAACCTCGATCTGGATGACAAGAATATGGTCTTCCACGTAGAGCTGACCCCCGATGCTCAGGGCAACCGCGGGCATATCGAGGCCCCCTTCAACACCCCCTGGCGTACGGTTATCGTCAGCCGCGATGCACGCGATATCCTTGCCTCCAAGCTGACCTACAACCTCAACGAGCCTTGCGCCTACGAGACGACCGACTGGATCAAGCCTATTAAGTATGTAGGGGTCTGGTGGGAGATGATCACGGGCAAGAGCACCTGGGCCTACACCGATGACCTGCCTTATGTAAAGATCGGTAAGACCGACTACTCCAAGGCAAAGCCTAACGGCAAGCACGCAGCCAATACCCAGCACGTCAAGGAGTACATCGACTTTGCCGCCAAGCACGGCTTCGATGCCGTCCTGGTCGAGGGCTGGAATATCGGTTGGGAAGATTGGTTTGGTCACAGCAAGGATCGTGTCTTTGATTTTGTCACGCCTTATCCCGACTTCAACGTCGCTGAGCTGCGTGACTACGCTAGGAGCAAGGGCGTGCAGATCATCATGCACCACGAGACCTCGAGCTCGGTGACCAACTACGAACGTCACATGGAGCGCGCCTACAAGTTCATGGTCGACAACGGCTACACCGCTGTCAAGAGTGGCTATGTGGGTAATATCATCCCCCGCGGCGAGTACCACTACGGCCAGAGCATGGTCAACCACTACCTGCACGCCGTCAAGGAGGCTGCCAAGCACAAGATCTCGGTCAACGCCCATGAGTCCGTCCACATGACGGGGCTGAGCCGTACCTACCCCAACCTCATCGCGCAGGAGTCGGCACGTGGGCAGGAGTATCAGGCCTTCGGCGGGAACAAGCCCAACCACCTCACCGTACTGCCCTTCACCCGTCTCATCGGAGGCCCCATGGACTACACGCCTGGGATTTTCCAGATGGACATCAATAAGTACAACCCAGACAACAACTCGCACGTCAATACGACCATCTGCAACCAGCTGGCCTGCTACGTGACGATGTACAGCCCGCTGCAGATGGCTGCTGACCTGCCTGAGGTCTACGAGCGCCACATGGATGCCTTCCAGTTCATCAAGGACGTGGCTGTAGACTGGGATGACAGCAAGATCCTCGAGGCTGAGCCTGGGGAATACATCACCATCGCCCGTAAGGCTAAGGGCAAGGATCGCTGGTTCGTCGGGAACGTCGCTGGCTACGACGGTCACAAGAGCCAGCTGACGCTGGACTTCCTCGATGCAGGCAAGACCTACACGGCTACCATCTACGCCGATGGCAAGGGGGCAAACTACAAGACCAACCCTGAGGTCTACACTATCCGTAAGGTCAAGGTACGTAAGGGGAGCAAGCTGAGCCTTGCCTCAGCCCCTGGTGGTGGCTTCGCCATCTCCATCATCCCTGACGCGACGAAGTAATACGCTTTGGATCCCGAGCACTAGGCTGCAGCGTCGACAACAAGCCTCACGCTGCGGCCTAGTGTGTGTCCAAGGACTCTTTATCCCATACACTCACTTTATCCAGTACGTAGAATGAAAAGGATTTTACGCCTTACCCTCCTTGCGCTCTCGCTGCTCCTGGTGGCTCTGCCTGCACTAGCACAGGAGATCCAGGTCAAGGGCCGCGTGATCGACGAGAAGGGCGAAGCAATCATCGGCGCTTCGGTCAAGGTGCGCGAGACCCCCAAGGGTGCCGTCACTGACATCGAGGGTAACTTCACCGTATCCGCGCCTCGCAAGGGACACCTTGTGGTCACCAGCATCGGCTACAAGAGCCTGACGGTGGACCTCTCCACGAGCAAGCTCCCCCTCACCATCACCCTCGCAGAGGAGGCCAAGGCCCTCAAGGAGGTCGTCGTCATCGGCTACGGCTCGATGCAGAAGAAGGACCTCACTGGCTCCATCACCTCCATCGGGGAGAAGAGCTTCCAGAAGGGAGCTATCTCCACGGCTAGCGATCTGCTCGTTGGTAAGGTAGCTGGGGTGCAGATCACCCCCGAGGGTTCGCCTGGTGCTGGCGGTCGTATCCGCATCCGCGGTGGCGCCTCGCTCAACGCTAGCAACGACCCGCTGATCGTCATCGACGGGGTACCCATCGAGAACTCTGTCGTCGCTGGCGCTCCCAGCATCCTCAGCACGCTCAATCCCCAGGATATCGCCACGATGAACGTCCTCAAGGACGCCTCCGCTACGGCCATCTACGGCTCGCGTGCCTCCAACGGGGTCATCATGATCACGACTAAGAAGGGGAAGATGGGCCAGAAGACCCAGATCGCCGTCTCCGTACAGAACTCGCTCAGCGAGGCAGCCCGTCGCGTCAAGGTCCTCTCCGCAGACGACTACCGCGCCCTCATCCAGCGCATCGCTCCTGGCTCCGTATCCAAGCTGGGCACGGCGAGCACCGACTGGCAGGACGAGATCTATCAGCTAGCCTACGGCGGTGACTATAACCTCAGCGTCAGCGGTGCTGCGGGTAAGCTGCCCTACCGCGCCAGCGCAGGCTTCTACCACCAGGAAGGGGTACTGAAGACGGATAAGATGAACCGCGCCAGCGGCTCGCTCAGCCTTAGCCCCCGCTTCTTCGATAACCACCTCTCGGTGGACGCTAACGCTAAGTTCAGCGCTACGCACAATCGCTTTGCCAATAAGGACGCCATCCGCGCGGCGGTAGAGTTCGACCCTACGCGCCCTGTCCGTAGCAGCGATGCCCTCTATCAGCCCTTCGGCGGCTACTTCACCTGGCTGGATGGCTCCAACCTCCGCACGCTCGCTCCACGTAACCCCGTGGCGCTGCTCGAGCAGAAGGAGGACATCAGTGACGTCTTCCGTACGATCGCCAACCTCCAGCTGGACTACAAGCTCCACTTCCTCCCCGAGCTCCGCTTCAACCTTAACCTCGGCTACGACTACGCCTCGGGTAAGGGCACGGTCGTCATCCCCGAGAACTCCTCTCTGGGCTGGCAGCGCTACACGCTGAAGCGTGCTGGGCAGCCCGACGTGCTCAAGAGCGGGACCAACAACAGCTACGAGCAGCAGAAGCGCAGCCTCCTGCTGGACTTCTACGCCAACTATGCCAAGGACATCCCTGCCCTCAAGGGCCGCCTCGATGTCATGGCTGGGTACTCCTATCAGGACTGGAAGACCTCGGTGCACAACGCCCCTGACTACACCTACGACAAGACGCTGGTCACCAACCCCGTCTTCCCCGTAGACTACCCGCAGAATACTCTCGTGTCCTTCTACGGTCGTCTCAACTACAACCTGATGGACCGCTATCTGCTGACGGCTACGGTACGTACTGACGGCTCCTCGCGCTTCAGCAAGGACCAGCGCTGGGGTGTCTTCCCCGCTCTGGCACTAGCGTGGCGCATGAACCAGGAGTCCTTCCTCAAGCCCATCTCCTGGATCGATGACCTCAAGCTCCGCCTTGGCTACGGCGTCACGGGGCAGCAGGACGGTATCGGTAACTACACCTACCTGCCCTTCTACTCGCTCTCGACGAACACCAATCGCTACCAGCTCGGCGACAGCTACTACAATATGCTGCGCCCCGCAGCCTACGATGCGGATATCCACTGGGAGACGACCGCTACCTACAACGTGGGTCTGGACTTCGGCTTCCTCGGCAACCGTCTCTCCGGTACGCTGGACTTCTATCAGCGCAATACCAAGGACCTGCTGAACGAGATCCCCGTACCTGCGGGGGCCAACTTCTCCAACCGTATCCTGACCAACGTAGGGAATATCGAAAGCAAGGGCTTCGAGCTAAGCCTCAACGCTACGCCCATCCAGACCAAGCGCTTCACCTGGGATGTCAACTATAACATTAGTGCCAACGATACCCGCATCACCAAGCTCAACGCCGTCGAGATCCCTGGCTACCAGGGCGTACCTACGGGTGGGGTACAGGGGGCTACGGGTAGCTACATCCAGATCCACAGCGTAGACTATGCGCCCTCGACCTTCTTCGTCTACAAGCAGGTCTACGGTGCTGATGGCAAGCCCGTGGAGAACAAGTTCGAGGACCTGCACAAGGACAATACCATCAACGACCTCGACAAGTACCGCGCCTTCGACCCCGAGCCTAAGGTCGTCATGGGCCTCTCCACGACGCTGACCTTCGACCGCTGGACGCTCTCGACCTCGCTGCGCTCCAACCTCGGCAACTATATCTACGACAACGTCAATGCCTATATGGCGAACCACGCTGCCGTGCTGAACTCGGGCCAGTTCTTCAAGAACACGACCTACGAGATCAACCACTCCAACTTCGCCAACGCTGGGGACAAGCAGATGCTCTCTGACTACTTCCTCCATCGTGCCTCCTTCCTCAAGATGGACAACCTGACCCTTGGCTACGACTTCGGTCGCATCCTCGGGCGTACGAGCCTGCGTGCCTCGGCTACGGTGCAGAATGTCTTCACGCTCTCCAGCTACAAGGGTGTAGATCCCGAGCGCTCGATCGACTTCAGCCTCTATCCTGTCCCTCGCACCTACACGCTCAACCTCTCATTCTCCCTCTAAGCTATCATCGCGAATATGCATACAGATAAGAAGAACCTCCGCCGAGGGCTACTCGTGCTGAGTGCTGCCTCCCTGCTGGGACTCAGCTCCTGCACCAAGGATCTGGATCGCTTCCCTACCAACGGAGAGACCCCAGAGAAGATCTTCTCCGATCCTGCCAAGACGCTGCAGGCCTTTGCCAAGGTCTATGGCGCCTACGGGCTCACGGGTAACGGGGGGGATGCCCGAGAAGGCAACGGCGGCGACATCGCCGGGATCGACGAGGGCTCGAGCGACTTCCTACGTCAGCTCTTCGTCCTGCAGGAGCTCCCCACTGAGACGGCCATCAACGCCTGGGGCGACCAGGGGCTGCCCGACATCCACGTACATAGCTGGTCGGCCTCCAATCCCTTCGTCCGCGGGCTCTACTACCGCTCGCTCTATCAGATCAAGCTCGCCAGCGACTTCCTCCGCAATACGGAGTCCCGCGCCGACGACGCGACCATCCGTGCCTACCGTGCTGAGGTGCGCTTCCTGCGCGCCTACCAGTACTGGGTGCTCATCGACCTCTATGGCAATCCTCCCTTCATCACCGAGGCGACGGCTACGGGTAAGGTCTATCCCCAGCAGATCAGCCGTGCCGAGCTCTTCAAGTACATCGAGAGCGAGCTCAAGGCCATTGACGCCGATCTGCTAGCGCCTAAGGCTGCGGGCTACGGCCGTGCCGACAAGGCTGCTGCCTGGGCGCTCCTCTCCCGCCTCTACCTCAATGCCGAGGTCTATACCGGGACGCAGCGCTACGCTGAGGCCGCTGAGTACGCCGAGCGCGTCATCTCCTCTGGCAGCTACAGCCTCAAGGCGGACTACAGCCAGCTCTTCCTCGCCGACAACAATGTCAACAACCCCGAGGTGCTGCTCTCCATCAACTACGATGGCCAGCGCTCGCAGAACTGGGGTGGGATGACCTACCTCATCAATGCCTCCACGGGCGGTACGGCTAAGGCTGTCACTGGGGTGAACATGGGCGTCAATGGCGGCTGGCAGGGCAACCGTGCTACTACGGGCCTCGTCGCACTCTTCGGTACGAACACCGCGAAGGACAAGCGCTTCCTGATGAAGGCTGCGGCTACGGCGGACATCACCGACGTCTCGAACTTCGATCAAGGCGTCTACGTCTACAAGTTCCGCAACGTCACCAGCGCAGGCGCCAACGGCAGCAACGGGGACCACGCCGATACGGACTTCCCCCTGCTGCGTCTGGCGGAGCTCTACCTCAACTATGCTGAGGCAGCCGTCCGCGGCCACGCCGACGCTACCAAGGCCCTGCAGTACCTCAATCTCCTGCGCACCCGTGCCTATGGCAATGCCTCGGGCAACTACAGTGCGCTGCCTGATCTGAAGGAGCTGCTCGCCGAGCGTGGACGTGAGCTCTACTGGGAGGCGCAGCGTCGTACCGACCTCATCCGCTTCGGCCTCTTCACGGGCTCCAGCTACCTCTGGCCCTGGAAGGGCGGTGTGGCTAGTGGTAAGAGCATCGACGACTACCGTAAGCTCTATCCCATCCCTGCCGATGATCTTCAGGCCAACCCCGAGAATCTGAAGCAGAACCCTAACTACTAGGAGAGCTTCTTCCTCTTTATAAGCTGTGCGCCGCGGCTGCCGTGCTCCCTCCTCACCGAGGGACTGCGGTAGCCCCGGCCTTTTTTGTGCCCTGCCGTGTCCGCTTCATGGAGTGCCGTACAAGTTGGCTGTACCTTATCCTTGTTTTCCTTGGCTGCCTGCGCCCTGACGAGCCCCAGCGGGGCGATCCATTCAAAGCCCAGGGTGCGCAGCCCTGCAAGGGCGACCAAACCCTGGGTAAGATGAAGTAAATAGGATAGAGCCCTACAGGGGCGACCCTCAAAGCCTTCGTCGTGCAGCAGGAGCACGGCACAGCCTTCGCTAGCCCTTGTGTGGAGGTTCGCCCCTTAGGGGCTCGCTTAGCCTTCTCTCCTTAGCTGATGGCTGGTGAATATGCTGAGGGTATCTTGCCCTTGTCCGCCTGGGGCTAAGTGTGGGATCTATGCCGCGTCGCCGCTAGGGCTAGTGGGTAAGGCCTCCTGAGAGATATCCGTCAGCTCGCTGAGGGCTATCCGTCGCGGCGCTGAGGGACGTCGGTGGGGAGGCTGAGGGATATCCCTCAGCGAGGCGGGGAGTGGCTGTCGTCGTGCTGCGGCCTCCTGGCGCGCTGCATGGGGGCGGACTTGGACGAGCCTTCGTAGGCTGGAGAGAGGGGAGGCCTTCGCCCGCTTGTAGCACCTAGGATACTTAGGGCTTGAGGGATTTAGGCTATCTTTGCAGTCGACAGACCAAAACAAGTATTTAAGCCATCCATAATGAACAAGAATAAGATCATCGTCGCCGGCATCGGGCCAGGCAGCGAGGAGGACATCACCCCCGCGGTGCTGCGCGCCGTCCAGGAATCGGATGTCATCGTAGGATACAAGTATTATTTCCGCTTCGTCAAGGGCTATCTACGCCCCGACGCCGTGTGTGTCGATAGCGGCATGAAGGCCGAGCGCCAGCGTGCCGAGGAGGCCATCAACTACGCCCTCGAGGGCAAGACCGTCTGCGTCATCAGTTCGGGTGACGCTGGTATCTACGGTATGTCACCCCTCATCTACGAGATGATGCGGGATAAGGGCATCGAGGACCTGGAGGTCGAGGTGCTACCTGGCATCAGCGCCTTCCAGAAGGCGGCAGCGCTGCTGGGCTGCCCCATCGGTCACGACCTCTGCATCCTATCGCTGAGTGACCTCATGACGCCCTGGCTGCGCATCGAGCGCCGCATCGAGGCCGCAGCCTATGGCGACTTCATCACCGCCATCTACAACCCCAAGAGCCAGGGCCGCTACTGGCAGCTCTACCGCCTCATCGAGATCTTCTCCCAGCACCGCTCCCCCGATACGCCTGTCGGCTACGTACGGCAAGCAGGGCGTCCCGAGCAGGAGGTGACGCTGACGACGCTGGCGGAGTTCGACCCCGAGCAGGTGGACATGTTCACCGTGGTGCTGATCGGCAATACCCAGAGCTACACCTGGGAGGGGCACTTCATCACGCCCCGAGGCTACTACCGTGAGGGACAGCTGGAGCAGGATGTCAAGGTCGGTCAGGGCATCATGATCGAGAGCTTCCGCACCATCAACAGCGAGCTGGCGAACCCCAATGTCCCCCTCGACCATAAGTGGGCGCTGATCCACAGCATCCATACGACGGCGGACTTCGAGATGGAGAAGATCCTCTACACCGACCCCAAGGCTGTCGAGCGTATGCATCAGGCTGTCGTCGAGGGCCGACTCAAGACCGTCATCACCGACGTTACCATGGTAGCCTCGGGTATCCGTAAGGGCGCTCTCGAGCGCCTCGGCGTAGAGGTCAAGTGCTACCTCAATGATCCTCGTGTAGCGGAGCTCGCAGCCAGCAAGGGCATCACGCGCTCGCAGGCAGGCATCCGTCTGGCAGTAGAGGAGCACCCCGATGCGCTCTTCGCTGTGGGCAATGCACCGACGGCCATCATCGAGCTCTGCGAACTGATCCGCCGCGGTAAGGCCCATCCTCAGGGGATCATCGCCGCGCCCGTGGGCTTCGTCAACGTCCGTGAGTCGAAGTACATGGCTAAGGTCTTCAAGGATATCCCCAAGATTATCGTCGAGGGGCGTAAGGGCGGCAGCAACCTCGCCGCGACGCTCGTCAATAGCATCCTGACGCTCGACGACGCCGAGCAGCTCCGCCCCGGCCGCGACGTCTAGCCGCCCCGCCCGCCGAGAGACAATAATAGCCAGGCCTATGTCCCCACTCAGGGACATAGGCCTGGCTGCTTTTCTAGAGGGGCGCCTCCACCGAGTGCTCTACGCTTCTGTGCACAGCATTTACGCCGTCTCCCTAGTGCCTGCCTAGAGTAGGCCCTCCTATTCGGGCTAAGGGTCGCCCCTGTAGGGCTCTATCCTAATTTGTACGACCTAACCCAGGGTTTGGTCGCCCTTTCAGGGCTACGCACCCTGGGCTTTGGAGGGGTCGCCCCGCTGGGGCTCTATCCTTTCTACTTCGGCTTACCCAGGGTTTGGTCGCCCTTTCAGGGCTACGCCCCATGGGCTTTGGAGGGGTCGCCCCTGTAGGGCTCTATCCTAATTTGTACTACCAACCCAGGGTTTGGTCGCCCTTTCAGGGCTACGCACCCTGGGCCTTGAAGGGGTCGCCCCTTGGCTTGTAAGTGGAGCCTTGTTATAGCTCGCTAGCAGCGTCCCCAAGAGGCTTTGCCAAGCCTCGCCCCTTGGGGCTTGCAAGGGTGCATTGTTGTGGCTCACCAGGGCTCTCCTTTAGCGGTAGTGGGGAGCTGTGGGTGAGCATCCGTATGTACTAGCTTTGGGTACTGCATGTGGCTGAGTGGGCTTTCGTATCATCTGTTGCTGGCCTAACGTACTGTCTATGTCGAGCTCAGGGGAGCTCAGCTTGGAGACCTTAGCTACCTCTGCAGATGGCCTGCTTGGGCTGTATTTGTGCTCGTGGTGTAAAGCCCCTATAGGGGCGATCCGCTCAAAGCCCAGGGTGCGTAGCCCTGCAAGGGCGACCAAGCCCTGGGTCAGGCATGACGATTAAGAACAGAGCCCTACAGGGGCGACCCTTATAAGGAATTGTGTTGTAGCAGGGGCGTGACCCTTGTCTGCTCGCAGCATAAGGTAGAGGGTGGAGGCTAGGGGTATTAGTACGTATCTTGGTGAGGCTTGCGGGCTGTCATTCATTTTGCTTACCTTTGCAGCGCTGAGGCCGAGTGGGGCGATGAGCTCCCGAGGTCGGCAGGCACGGGATGTAGCACAGTTGGTAGCGCGCCACGTTCGGGACGTGGAGGTCGGAAGTTCGAGTCTTCTCATCCCGACTACCTAAAGGAATAAAGCCGAAGGGCAAGACCAGTAGTATGGTCTTGCCCTTCGGCTTTGTTGCTGTCTGCTGGCGGGGGACGCCGCGCGAGGCGACTTGGGGAACGGCCCTAGCGTGCGGGAGGTGGGCTGTCTTGGCTTAGCTTACCTCGCCTGCGGCTGCCTTAGCCTAGCTGAAGAGGCTAGAGACGAAGCTCTCGGGTAGGCGAGCTATGATCTGCTGCCCCGAGGGCGTCGTCATGGACTCGGTACAGCCCAGCAGCTCCTCGATCAGTTCGCGTGCCTCCTGCGGGTTGCGGGGGAGGGTAGCCTTGAGCACCTGCACCTCGGCGGCAGCCTCCGCGAGGAAGCTCCGCACGTAGCTGGCGTCCTCACGCTGCGTCTCGAGGCTGTCGGCGACGATGAGCCGCACGAAGCCTATGGCGCTCTCCGTCATGAAGCTCGGCGCCTCGACCACGGAGTAATGTCCCTTGCCCAGGTCGCCAAAGTCGAAGCCCAGCGGTGTGAGCAGCTCCATGATGTGCTGCGCTGTCGGCAGCTCCGTGGGGCTGAACTCCAGCACCTCGGGGAAGAGCGGCAGCTCGGAGGGGTAGCTCCTCTCGCTGAGGCCCAGTAGGAGCTCCTCGTAGCGCACCCTGAGCAGAGCGCGCCTGAGGTCGATCAGCGCTAGACTATCCTCCAGCTGCGTCACGGCGTAGCGCCCATGATAGAGGAGGATGTCGCTGGGGGCTGCGGCAGGAGCGGGCTGCGCGCCCAGCTGCGAGAGGCGTATGCCGCCCCCGACGGCCTCCCCGCTCGGGGAGGTGCTAGGCGTGGGGCTGAAAAGCTCGCCCTCGGGCAGCTCGTCGTACTTGCGGCTCTCGAAGCTCTCGCCCAGCTCGCTCCAGTCCAGCTCGGGCAGCTGGGGGCGGTAGCTGCGCCCTGAGAGCGTCTGCCGCATCGGGCGTCCGAGGCCAAGCGTGAGGCCCTCCATCCCCTCTGTGCGAGGCTTCTGCCCTTCGTCTAGATCTAGTCTCTTGACCTCCTCACGACGCCCCGGGTAGGCGGGGATGTCGATGGAGACCTTGTTGTCGAAGTCTATGAGCGGCGCCAGCGCATGGGCGTTGAAGGCCTCGCGCACGATGCTCTCGAGGATCTTGAAGATGAGCTCGCCGTCGGTGAAGCGTACATCCGTCTTCTGCGGATGGATGTTCACGTCGATATTGGCCGCGGGGATGGTGAAGTAGAGGAAGTAGTGCGGCTGCGTGCCAACGGGGACGAACTTCTCATAGGCCAGTAGTATGGCCTTGTGGAAGTAGGCGTGGCGGATGAAGCGCTGATTGACGAAGAGGTACTGCTGCGGGGCACTCTTGACCGCCGTGGCGGGCGTGCCGATGAAGCCGCGGATGGTGCAGAACTCGCTCTCGTAGCTCACTGGGATGAGCGCCTTGGCGAGCTTGCTCCCCCCCACGCCTATGATGCGCTCCTTGAGCGAGGTCGCGGGGAGCTGGCGGTCATACTTGCCCGCGCCCTGCAGTGCGAAGGACACCTGATGGTTCGCTAGCGCCACCTTGGCGAACTCCTTCCAGATGTCGCTGAGGTCGGTCGACTCCTTGCGTGCCTCGATGTGCTTGCGGCGCCCGGGGGTGTTGTAGAAGATGTTCATCGCCTTGAGCGTCGTCCCGACGGGGCAGGCACAGGGCTCGGCGCTCTTGACGCGTGCACCCTCGATCTGCAGCTCTGTCCCCAGCTCGGCCTCGGCCGTACGGGTACGCAGCTGCACCTGGCAGACCGAGGCGATAGCCGCAAGGGCCTCGCCGCGGAAGCCCATCGTGGTCAGGCGGTCGAGGTCCTCGATCTCGCGCAGCTTGGACGTGGCGTGGCGCTCGAAGGCCATACGCGCATCCGTGGGGCTCATGCCCTTGCCGTCGTCGGTGACCTGCACGGCACTGCGCCCCGCGTCGAGGATTTCGACCTGGATGCGTGTGGCGCCTGCGTCGATCGAGTTCTCTAGGAGCTCCTTGACGATATAGGCAGGGGCGGGGACGACTTCGCCCGCCGCGATCTGATTGGCTATGGTCTCGGGGAGGAGACGGATGATATCACTCATCAGCGCAGGAAGAAGTACCAGAAGGCAAAGCCCAGGAGCAGCAACCCCAGCATCAGGCGTATGGTGCGGCGGTCGCGGTCAGCGGCCGTCAGTCCGCGCTCATGCTGGCGCTGCAGGTGCTGCGTGCTGCGCATGAAGCTGCCGCGTACCTGGCTCGTGGGGTCGTAGTGCTCGGCCGAGTCGGGGAGCATGCGGTCGTCGCCGCTGGTGGTCGCCTCCTCGGCAGCCGCACGGCGCTGGGCCTCCTCGGCGCTTAGTTCTCCTGCCTCGACAAGCTCCTGTCGGACCCGCGCGACCCGCTTCTGGAGTTCCTCGCGGTGGGGATCCCAATAAATGAGCTTGTGCTCGAACTGTCGTGGTCTTCTTTGCTTGAAGAAACTTTGTACACCCATGATGTGTCTATGATCGGTCTTTGTTGGGATTGAGCGTCGTCCTTGCTTGGGCTGAGGACGTACTGATAGAGCTGGCGCCACTCCTCGGGGCTGAGGCCCGCCAGGTAGCGTGCGATGGAGTCGCTACGTAGGGAGTCCTCCTTGGCGATGCGCTCGAAGGGGGCGTAGGCTGTGAGTGCTGCGCGTGCGCCGCTGAAGCGCTGCAGCTCCGCCAGCGTGCTACCCAGCTTCTGGAGGCTGTCGCCCCCGCTGGACTGTACGATGGACTCGCGGCTGAGGGGACGGCGGTCAGCGGCCCAGACGAAGCTCTTGAGGCGGTTGACCTCCGCCGAGCCCGCCATGGAGAGCGGGTAGGCCTTGCCCTCGACGGGGCCCGTCCAGAGGGACTTCTTGATGCGTCCCGAGTCGAGCGTCAGCTGCATGGCAGTGCTGGTCATGCGGTTGAGCCCCGTGTAGTCGGGCCCCTTGTCCTCCTTCATATAGAAGATGGACTCCACGCTGCCGAAGACGTCCAGCTGGCGTATGGTGCTATCCTGCAGGTAGGCACGTAGGCGCTCGCCCTGCATCTGATTGTAGTAGTCGACGCTGTCGATATGCTCGACCGCTAGGACGCTCCCTAGGACGTCCACGTAGTCGAGCTTGCGCCCGCGGAAGTAGAAGACGGTGGTGTCCCCGAGCAGCTGGCGCTGCTCGCTCCACATGATGGGGCGGCCGTAGAGCGAGAGGACGGAGTCCTTGGCCACGTAGCTCATCGAGTCGGCCACGGCCTGAGCATCGCGGCGGTAGATGCGTACATCTCGGTAGGCGCGGAGGTAGCGGTGCATAGTGTCGGCCTTCTCCCCCGCGGCACGGAGGCGCTTCACGCTATCCAGCTGCCAACGATTGTGGATGGGGACGCTGATCAGCTCCAGCGTGTCGGCTGCCACGTAGAGCGTGTCCTTCTGCGAGTACTCCTCGGCATGGGCGCGCAGGGTAGCGAAGGCATAGCTGCGCTTGTCATCGAAGTAGCCGTACTCGCCGAAGAGCTGGGCACGCTGCACGGTGTCGGTCAGGTGCATGCGGCCGAAGGCCTCGCCGAACTTGCCCGCGCCGTCGTAGTAGATCGAGTCCCCCGTCAGGCTCTTCGCCCCCGAGAAGACGGTCGAGCGGTCGAGCAGGATCCCGACGTCGCGCCGTACATCATAGACGCCGCGCCGCGACTCGATACGGCCCGAGTCGGACTGGATGAGCGTGGGGCCCTCGTAGCTCCCGATCTGCGTGCCGGTATTGTAGTAGAGATGCTGCGTGGTGAGCGTCGTGCGCTGGCCGACGAGCTTGACGTTGTAGCGGAACTCTGCATCATTCGTCGCGGGGAGGAACTGCCCGTAGTCCGAGGTCAGCGTATTCTCGGCATCGGTGATGGATCCACCCTCGAAGTAGTAGGCGACGTCGGCCACGCGGTCGTAGTCGAGGCTGTCGGTGTAGAGGTCGGTGGTCTTATTCGCCAGGTGCACGTTGTAGCGCAGCTTCGCCAGCCTCGTGATGCCGTCGTAGTAGAGGTAGCGCGCGTACATATTGACCGTGTCGCCCTGCACCATGTGCACCTCGCCGAAGGCCTCGAAGGTCTGCGCCTGCTCATTGATGTAGGCGCTGTCGCAGGTCATACGGGCGTTGCCGTGCCTGAAGATGACGCCGCCCTTGAGCCGCTGCACCCCCGGCTGCAGCGAGGCGTCGTAGCTCAGTAGGTCGGCGTGCTCGATGTAGATACGGCTGCTCTGTCCTTTGGCTCCTCGCTGGCTGCTGTCGGCTAGGGTCGATATGCCGCGCATCCCTCCGCCCAGGGAACTGGAGCGGAAGGACGCACTAGAGTGGAGATAGCTCAGCCCCGCGAGGATAAGGGCGAGGACGAGGGCTATCGGGAGTCGCTGTTCCTTGGCAGGCTTCATCTACTTCTTGTCGTGAACCCAGCCTGGGTACTGGAAGGCGCAGTTGCGGTAGCGCGGAGCCATGACGATGGAGGTCTCGCGCTGCTTCTGCCGTATCCATTCGTCGATGACGCGGGCACGTTTCTTGGCCAGCGCCATCTCCTTGATGGTGCGGAAGTCGGCGTTCATGTTCGCCATGTGCTCGGCGTGCTCGGCCTTGATGCGGATGATAGCTACCTGCTCGAGGCCCTTGTCGTTGCGCATGGTGAAGGGCTTGGAGACCTCACCTGTCTTGAGCGTGTAGGCTACCTTGGCGATGTCCTGCGGGAGCTCCTCGTAGCGGAAGAGCGCTGAGCCGGAGAAGTTGCTCTCGTTGGAGCTATTGGTCATCAACCCACCGTTGTTGAAGGTGTTCTTGTCCTCGGAGTAGAGCTCGGCAGCCTGCTCGAAGGTAAGGCGCTGGTCCTTGATCAGCCCAGCGACCGAGTCGAGGCGTGCGCTGGCCTGCTCTAGGGCCTTCTCCTCGATGACGGGACGGACGAGGATGTGACGGAAGTTCACCAGGTCGCCTCTGCGCTCGATGAGCTGGGCGATGTGGTAGCCCTCGTCGGTCTTGATGATGGGGGACACGCGGTTCTTCTCCGAGAGGTTGAAGATCGCGGTAGCGAAGGCAGGGTCGAGCGACACCTTGCCCACGAAGCCGTACTCCCCGCCCTGGGCTGCCGTACGCTTGTCCTCGGAGTAGAGGCGAGCGATGGTGGAGAACTCGCGCTTGCCCGCATTGATGTCATCGGCATAGCCACGCAGCACGCCCTTGACGCGGTCGATCTCCGAGAGCGGGATCTGAGGCTGCATGGCGATGATCTGCACCTCGACGGTCTTGGGGACGAAGGGGAGGCTGTCCTGGGGCAGCTGCTTGTAGAAGGCACTGATCTCGGAGGGCGAGACGCGCACATCCTGAGCGATGCGCTGCTGCATGGCGCGTACGATCTCCTCGTTGCGCACCTGGGTGGCCTGCTCCTCACGGATCTGGCCGATCTTCTTATTGAAGTACTCCTCGAGCTTCTCCTGCGATCCCAGCTGGGAGATGGCATTCTGTATCCACATCTCGACCATACGGTTGACCTGGGTGTCGCCTACCTCGATGCTGTCGATCTTGGCCTGGTTGAGGAAGAGCTTCTGTATGGCGATGCGCTCGGGGATCACACAGTCGAGGTCGCCCTCGGTGTGTCCCTCGCTGCGGAGGACGAGCTTCTGATACTCGATATCGGAGAGGAGGATAGGCTCGTCGCCTACCATCCAGACGACCTCGTCTATGATGTTCTGCTTCTGTGGTTCGTCGCTCTTGACCTGGGCCAGAGCTAGCCCCCCGAGGGGCAGGAGAGAGAGGAGCGCTAGGGCTGTCTTCGATTTCATCTCGTGTGGATCTAGGGATAGGGAGAGGCTGATGGGGCTAGTTGGCTAGCTCGGAGAGGAACTTAATACGTATGAGACGTACCTCTTCCTCTGAGTAGTCGCTGCCCAGCTCGCTCAGGGCCTCGTTGATGTCGTCCGTGACGGACTCCTTGAAGTACTCGTAGATGTCCGCTACGCGGTCTTCATCTACAACGTCCTCGATGAAGTAATTGATATTGATACGGGTGCCGGAGTAGACGATGGCCTCGACCTCGCGGATCAGATCCTCGAAGTCCAGCCCTAGGGCGATGGCGATGTCGTCCAGTGCCACCTTGCGGTCGATCTGCTGGATGATGCTCACCTTGAGCTTGGACTTATTGGGCGTGGTGCGTACTCGGATGTCGGCGGGACGCTGGATGTCGTTGTCCTGGACGTGTCGGCGGATCAGCTCGAGGAACTTCTGTCCGTAGCGTGCGGCCTTACCTGCGCCGACGCCAGGGATATTCTGCAGCTCCTCTAGGGTGATGGGGTAGAGCGTGGCCATGGCCTCGAGGGAGGCGTCCTGGAAGATGACGTAGGGCGGCACATCGTTCTGCTGGCCCATCTTCTTCCTGAGGTCCTTCATCAGGCCAAAGAGTACGGGGTCGGTGGCCTCGCCTCCGCCCTGTGCCGAGCTGCTAGGCTGTGCCTCCTCGCTCTCGTCCTCTACCTCGATGACGAAGCTCGTGGGCTTCTTCATGAACTTCTTACCCGCAGGGGTGAGCTTCAGCAGGCCGTAGTGCTCTACGTCCTTGGTGAGGTAGCCTGCGATGAGTGCCTGTCGTATGCAGGTCGTCCAAGTGCTCTCCTCGACGCCCTCGCCGATGCCGAAGCACTCGAGCTCCTCGTGATGAAAGGACTCCACATCGCTGTTGGTCTCTCCACGAAGGATCGTGACGACGTAGTCTTCGTTGAACTTCTCCTTGAGCGTGCTGACGACCTCAAGGACTTTCAAAAGCAGTTCTTTTGCTTCCACTTTACTCTTAGGTACTAAACAATTATCACAACTGCCACAGTTCGTCTGCTCGTAGCGCTCCCCGAAGTAATGGAGGAGGAATGCGCGGCGGCATAGCTTGGTCTCGGCATAGTCGGCCGTCTCCCTCAGGAGGACCTTGGCGATCTCCTGGTCGGCGACGGACTTGCCCTTGGTGAAGCGCTCCAGCTTCCCGAGGGCCGTCGGGTCGTAGTAGGCGATACATACACCTTCGCCTCCGTCGCGTCCGGCACGCCCTGTCTCCTGGTAGTAGCCCTCGAGACTCTTGGGCATGTCGTAGTGGATGACGTAGCGTACGTCGGGCTTGTCGATGCCCATGCCGAAGGCGATGGTGGCGACGATGACCTCAGCTCGCTCCTCGAGGAAGTCGTCCTGATTGCTCATACGATCCTTCGCCTCCATACCTGCGTGGTAGGGTAGGGCCTTGATGCCGTTGGCCTGTAGGATCTCTGCTAGCCGCTCGACCTCGGTGCGTCGCATGCAGTAGATGATGCCGCTCTTGCCTCGGTTGGTGAGGATGTAGCGGACGATATCGCTGTCGGTGTCCTCCGTCTTGGGGAGGATGCGGTAGAAGAGATTGGGGCGGTTAAAGGAGCTCTGGAAGGTGGCAGCATTCCGGAGCTTCAGGTTGCGCATGATGTCCTGCTGCACCTTGGGGGTAGCAGTGGCCGTCAGCGCCATGATGGGTCGTGAGGCTATATCCTCGATGAGACTGCGGATGCGGCGGTACTCGGGGCGGAAGTCATGCCCCCACTCCGAGATGCAGTGTGCCTCATCCACGGCGTAGAAGGAGATCTGGACCTGTCGCAGCAGCTCCACGTACTCCTGGCGGTGCAGGGCCTCGGGGGCTACGTAGAGGAGCTTGGTGCGGCCTGTGATCAGATCCTCCTTGACCTGCTCGAGCTGGGGGCGCGAGAGGGTCGAGTTGAGGAAGTGGGCTATCCCGTCCTCCGTGCAGTAGCCACGTATGGCGTCCACCTGATTCTTCATCAGAGCGATCAGGGGGGAGAAGATGACTGCCGTCCCCTCCATCAGGAGGGCAGGCAGCTGATAGCAGAGACTCTTCCCACCACCCGTAGGCATGAGGACGAAGCTGTCCCCTCCAGCCAGCGTGTGCTCAATGACTGGGAGCTGCTGCCCCTTGAAGGCGTCGAAGCCGAAGGACTGCTTGAGGGCGCTGAGGAGCTGAGTCTCTGTCATAGTACGATCGTGTGTGCTGGGTGGCTAGGTGGAGCGCTAAGGCCTCGGGGCTCGGAGCGAGCTAAGCCTGGACGACTCCCTGGCTCTCCGCCAGACGTGCCTCTACGTAGGCGCGGTCGATGGTGAACTCCGTGACCTGCTCGGAGGGCAGTCGGTACATAGCCTCCATCATCACCTGCTCCATGATGGCACGTAGGCCGCGTGCGCCTAGCTTCTGCTCCATGGTCTTCTCCACGATGGCGTCTAGAGCGTCCTCGGTGTAGTGCAGGGCGATGCCGTCCATGGCCAGCATACGGGTGTACTGGCGCGTCAGGGCATTGCGGGGCTCGGTGAGGATCATGCGTAGGGTATCGCGCGTCAGGGGATTGAGGTGCGTGATGATAGGCAGGCGGCCGATGATCTCGGGGATAAGGCCGTAGCTCTTCAGGTCACGGGCGTCGACGTAGCGCAGCAGTTCCTCCTCCTTGAGGTGGGCATGCTGGGCGCCGGGGCTGTTGTAGCCGACGATGCGCGTGTTGAGGCGGTGGGCGATCTTGCGCTCGATGCCGTCGAAGGCACCCGCGCAGATGAAGAGGATGTGCTGCGTGTTCACCTGGATCATGGGCTGATCGGGGTGCTTGCGGCCGCCCTGGGGTGGGACGTTGACGATGGAGCCCTCTAGGAGCTTGAGCAGCCCCTGCTGGACGCCCTCGCCGCTGACGTCGCGCGTGATGGAGGGATTGTCCCCCTTGCGGGCGATCTTGTCGATCTCGTCGATGAAGACGATCCCGCGCTCGGCCGCCGCCACGTCGTAGTCGGCGACCTGCAAGAGGCGCGTCAGCAGGCTCTCGATGTCCTCACCGACGTAGCCAGCCTGCGTCAGTACGGTGGCGTCTACGATGGTGAAGGGTACCTGCAGGAGGCGGGCGATAGTCTTCGCTAGCAGCGTCTTACCCGTACCCGTGGGGCCGAGCAGCAGGATGTTGCTCTTCTCGATCTCGACCTCATCGTCGGGCTCCTGGTGCTGCAAGAGGCGCTTGTAGTGATTGTAGACGGCTACCGAGAGGTAGCGCTTGGCCTCGTCCTGCCCGACGACGTAGTGGTCGAGGTGCTCCTTGATATCCTGGGGCTTGGGCAGGGCCTTGAGGTCGAGCTCGAGGGAGTCGAAAGGCTGAGCCTTGGTCTCCTTGAGGAGCTGGTTCTCCCCGAGCATGTTCATCGCCAGGGCTACGCAGTCGGGGCAGACCTTGCCGTCGACGCCCTCCAGGAGGAAGGGGACTTCGTCCTCGGGACGTCCGCAGAGGACGCAGTGTCCTTTGTTTGCCTTCTTAGCCATGCTTACTTCTCCTCACGCTTGAGTACGCGGTCGATCATCCCGTAGTCCAGGGCCTCGGGAGCGGTGAGCCAGTAGTCGCGGTCGCTGTCGCGCTCGATGGTCTCGTAGCTCTGTCCCGAGTGCTCGGAGAGGATGGTATAGAGCTCCTTCTTGACCTTGAGGATCTCGCGTGCGGCGATCTCCATGTCGCTGGCCTGTCCCTGCATGCCTCCCAGCGGCTGGTGGATCATGATGCGGGAGTGGGGCAGAGCGAAGCGCTTGCCCTTGGCACCCGCCACCAGGAGGATGGAGGCCATGGAGGCGGCTACCCCCGTGCAGATGGTCGAGACGTCGCTGCCGATATACTGCATCGTGTCATAGATGCCGTAGCCAGCATATACACTACCACCAGGAGAGTTGATATAGATAGAGATATCCTTACCGGGCTCACTGCTGTCGAGGAAGAGGAGCTGCGCCTGGATGACGTTGGCGGCGTAGTCGTCGATCTGGCTGCCTAGGAAGATGATGCGGTCCATCATCAGGCGGGAGAAGACGTCCATCTGTGCCACGTTCATCGGGCGCTCCTCTACGATCGTAGGGGAGATATAGCTGCTTTGTACCTGCATATAGTGCTCCAGGGCGAGGGAGTTCATCCCTAGGTGCCCCGTCGCATACTTTCTAAACTCGTTCATTATCTGTCTTAGGGTGATAGCTTCAGGAGGGTAGCTATCTGTCTGCCCTCCTATTAACAAAGGTAGAAATAATTCTCAGAATACACCACGGCTCGCTCGGGCGGCGCTCGCCCCTGCTTTTCGCCCCCATCCGAGGCGGTGCTCGGCCTGCTCCCAGCGGGCTCTCCGCCTGCCTAGCCTTGTCCCTCAGATCGGCGGCTCAAGCGGCTCGCGAAGCCCTGTCCTAAGCCTCGCTGAGCTGAGGGATATCCCTGAGCGGCGCTGACTGCTATCCCTCAGCCTCCTGACGGACGTCTCTCAGCGGGCTGATGGATATCCCTCAGCGCGGCTCGGCCTTGGGCTGGAGCTTGCCGAGGGTACCCCCTTCGTCCCGCGAGGGTTAAGGAAAGGGACGAAGCCCCCTAGCTAGGAGAACAAAAAAGGCATCGCCCGCACGGCGCTCATCGTCGCTCTAGGAGCGCGGGCTGAATGCCGTGCGGGCGATGCCGCATTCGGGTGGGGAGGGGGCTAAGGCTTCACCGTGTCGGCGCCGCCCCCGAGGGCATTGTAGAGGTTCACCACGGCCTGCATGCGGGAGAAGCGGTCGCGTACCTCCGTCAGCTGGGCCTGTAGGAGCGCCTGCTGGGCGCTGATGACCTCGAGGTAGGAGCTGCTGCGCCCCGAGCGGAAGAGTTCTTCCGTGATGGCGACATTGGTCTTGAGGCTCTCGATCTGCTTGGTCTCCTCGGCGACGCGCTCCGTGGAGGCCTCGTAGAGAGCCAGGGCATTGCTCACCTCCGCCCCAGCCGAGAGGAGGCTCTGCTGGAAGGCTAGGAGCGCCTTCTTCTGCTCGGCCTCCGCTACGCGAAGCCCCGCCACGAGGCGGCCGCGGGCGAAGATAGGCTGCGCCAGTGCCCCCACGGCAGAGCTGACCAGACGCATGGGGTTCGCTACCGCCTGCCCAAGGCTACCGACCCAGCCGAGGCTACCGTTGATGCTGAGCGTGGGGTAGAAGGCCGAGCGGGCGGCATTCGTCTGATAGTAACAGTTCGCTAGAGCCAGCTCCGACACACGTACATCGGGACGCTGGCTGAGGAGCTGGACGGGCAGCCCGACGGAGAGCTGCTCGGGTAGGCTCTGTGCCTCCAGCGTGCTGCGCTCGTAGCTGCGGGGGGACTGGCCTAGGAGCAGCGCCAGGCTGTTCTCGGCCGCGATACGCTGGCGCTTGATCTCAGGGAGGCTCGCCTGCACCTGATGGAGTGCCGCACGTGCCGACTGCACGGCCGACTCGAGGGCACGGCCGTGCTCCTTCTGCGCCTGCATCACCTCGAGCGTGCGCTGGGCGAGCTGAGCAGCCTCCTGGCTGAGGGCGAGCTGACGGTCGAGCATCAGCAGCGTGTAGTAGCCGTTGGCGACGCTGGCGATGAGGCGGCTCTGGACGAGGCGCTGGTACTCCTGGGCCCGCAGCAGCTGCACCTGGGTGCTGCGCGAGGCATTGAGCAGCGAGCCGAAGAGGTCCACCTGCCAGCTGGCCTGTACGGGTAGCTCGTAGCTGTGTGTCGCGTCGACGCCCTCGACCTTGCGGGTGCTGACGCTGGGGGCGAGACTGAGGCTGGGGAAGAAGGAGAGGCGTGCAGCCTTCAGCTGTGCTTCGGCCTGACGCACCGAGAGGGCGGCCGTCTGTAGGTCGACATTCTGTCGCAGCACCTCCTCTATAAGCAGCTGCAGCTGCGGGTCGGTGAAGAGCTGACGCCAGGGTAGGCGCCCCAGGCTGGTGCTGCTGTCCGCCGAGGCCAGCGCCGCTTGGTCCGTGCGGTAGACCTCGGTAGTGAGGCCCGTGGGGCGCTGGTAGCGGGAGTAGATGCCGCAGCTGGAGAGGGCGAGCGTGAGCCCTAGGAGGGGGAGGAGGCTATGGCTAGGCTTCTTCATGAGCGAGGGTATTGGGTTCCTTGGGCTCCAGAGGCTTGATGCGCTCCTGGAGGTACTGGAAGATGACAAAGAGCGTGGGGACGACGAAGATCTGCAGCACCATCCCGATGAGCATCCCGCCCACGGTGGTAGCGCCGAGCGTAGAGTTGCCGTTGGCGCCGACCCCCGAGGCGAACATCAGCGGGAGCAGCCCGACGATCATCGCCAGCGAGGTCATGAGGATGGGGCGGAGACGCGCCACAGCGCCCTGGACCCCCGCCTCGTAGATGCTGAGGCCACGCTGGCGGCGCTCGACGGCGAACTCTACGATGAGGATAGCGTTCTTCGCCAGCAGCCCGATGAGCATGATCAGGGCGATCTGCGTGTAGATATTATTGGTGTGGCCGAAGAGCTGCACGAAGAGGTAGGAGCCGAAGAGGCCGAAGGGGATGGACAGGATGACCGACAGCGGCAGCACGTAGCTCTCGTACTGAGCACTCAGGATGAGGTAGACGAAGAGCAAGCAGAGGCCGAAGATCAGCGTCGTCGTGTCCGAGGACTCCTGCTCGGAGCGCGTCAGCCCCGTATAGTCGTAGCCGTAGCCTGCGGGCAGCGTCTGGGCAGCGACCTCAGAGATCGCCTTCAGGACGTCCCCCGTAGCGTAGCCAGGAGCGGGAGCAGCCATCACGTCGATCGAGGTATAGAGGTTGAAGCGGTTGATGCTCGCAGGGCCGTAGACCTTCTCCGTCGTGATGAAGCTGGTGATAGGCGCCATCTCCCCGCTGCCCGTGCGTACGTAGATGCTGGATAGGGCATTGATATCGAGGCGCTCCTCAGGGGCAGTCTGCAGTAGGACACGGTAGAGCTTGCCGTAGCGATTAAAATTGGAGACGTACATCCCACCGAAGTAGCCCTGCAGCGTCGTGAGGATGGCCTGGGGCGTCGTGCCGCTACGCATCGCGGCCGCTACATCCACATCGATGAGGTACTGCGGGTAGCTGGCATTGTACTGCGTCATGGCGTAGGCCACCTCGGGACGGGCATTGAGCGCGCCGAGGAACTTCTGCGTCTCGCCGAAGAACTTGTCCAGCGAGCCGCCCGTACGGTCGAGCATCGTCAGCGATACGCCCGAGGACATCCCGTAGCCTGGGATCATCGGCGGCGTCATAGCCATCACGGTGGCGTCGGGGATCGTGGCGCCGTAGGCCATCAGCGTGCCTGCTACGGCGGCCGTCGTATTGCTGCGCTCGCCGAAGGGCTTCATGTTGATGAACATGGAGGCATAGTTCGACCCGCTCCCACCCATAAAGCTGAAGCCCGAGATCTGCATTACCTTGGAGACGCCATCCTGAGCCTCAGCGACCTTAGCGACCTTAGCCAGCACGGCCTCCGTCTTCTCACGGCTCGTCCCTGGAGGGGTGGAGACAGCGACCATCACGGAGCCCGTGTCCTCGCTGGGGACGAGCTCGCTGCTGGTCGTCATCATGAAGTAGCCCGTGGCGAGGATACTCACCACGACGAGGACAGCCGCGCTGACCTTGTGCCTCGTGAAGAAGCGGACGAAGCGCTCATAGGGGCGCTGCACGTGTCGATCGTAGGCTGTGTTGAAGGCCAGATGGAAGCGCTTGACGAAGTTGAGCTTCTTCCCCTCGTGGTCCGTATGGGCCCGTAGCAGCAGCGCGCACAGGGCAGGGCTCAGCGTCAGGGCGTTCACCGCCGAGATCACAATAGCGATGGCCATCGTGATCCCGAACTCGCGGAAGAAGGCCCCACTGATGCCCGAGATGAAGGACACGGGTACGAAGACCGCCGCCATCACCAGCGTGATGGAGATGATCGCCCCTGAGATCTCGTGCATGGCATCGATGCTGGCCTGCCGCGCCGACTGGTAGCCCTCGTCGAGCTTGGCATGCACGGCCTCCACGACCACGATGGCATCATCCACCACAATAGCGATAGCCAGCACCAGCGCCGAGAGGGTGAGGAGGTTGAGCGAGAAGCCGAAGAGGTTCAGCACAAAGAAAGTACCCACCAGCGACACCGGTACGGCGATGGCGGGGATCAGCGTGGAGCGCAGGTCCTGCAGGAAGAGGTAGACGACGATGAAGACCAGGAGGAAGGCCTCCAGCAGCGTCTGGATGACGTGATTGATCGAGGCCTGGAGGAAGTCTGTGACGTCTATGACGTACTGGATCTCCATACCGGGAGGGAAGTCCTTCTCTAGCTCCTTGAGCCGTGCCTTGATATCGCGGACGATGTCGTTGGCATTGGAGCCCGCGATCTGACTGACCATCCCCGAGACGGCAGGATGTCCGTTGAGCTTGGAGTTGGACCCGTAGCTGAGGGATCCGAGCTTTACCTTCGCCACGTCCTTGAGGCGGATGATACCGCCGGCCTCGTCGGAGCGTAGGATGACGTTCTCGTACTCGCTCAGCTCTTTGAGACGCCCCTTGTAGCGCAGCGTGTACTCGTAGGTGCGGTCGCCCGACTCGCCGAGGCTCCCCGGCGCAGCCTCGAAGTTCTGCGCTGCGAGTATGGCCGAGACGTCCGAGGGGATAAGGCCGTAGGCGCGCATCTTATCGGGGTCGAGCCACAGACGCATGGCGTAGGTGGACTGGCTGAAGGTATTGGCCGAGCCCACACCCTGCACGCGCTTCATCGAGGGGATGATGTTGATGTCGGCGTAGTTGGCCAGGAACTCCGCGTCGTAGCGTCCGTCCGTGCTGCTGAGGGAGTAGACGAGCAGCATGCTGGACTGGCGCTTCTGCGTCGTCACTCCTACGCGCACGACGTCGGCAGGTAGGAGGGACTGTGCTTGCTGCACGCGGTTCTGCACGTTGACGGCCGCCATGTCGGGGTCTGTGCCCTCGCGGAAGTAGACGGTGATCTGTGCGCCCCCTGAGTTGGTCGCCGTAGAGGTCATGTAGGTCATGCCCTCTACGCCATTGATCTGCTCCTCGAGGGGGGCGATCACTGAGTTCAGTACGGTCTGGGCATCGGCCCCTGCGTAGGCGGTCGATACCTGGACGGTGGGCGGAGCGATATTGGGGTACTGCTCGATCGGCAGCTGCAGCAGGCCGATGACCCCGAGGATCACGATGAATATCGAGATCACCGTGGAGAGGACGGGCCGCTGGATGAATCTAGTGAGGTTCATAGTCTAGTCGCTATCGTGCCCTTACTTACGCTGGGCGCCGCCGCCCATCATCTGCTTCTGTATGGCCTCCTGACGTGCCGCGTATTCGGCTTCGCTCAGGGCCTTGATCTCCATACCTTCACGTAGCGTCGTCGTACCAGCCGTGACGATGCGGTCACCGACCTTGAGCCCCGAGGTGACGGTATAGCTCTGCCCGTCATCGTAGGGGCTGACCGTGATCTCGGTGAACTTCACCTTGCCGTCCGAGCCGAGTGTGTAGACGAACTTCTTATGCAGCATCTCCACCGTCGCCGACTGGGGAACGAGGATCGCCGCCGTCGTGCGGGCGGGTAGGTGTATCGTGCCGACGCCTCCGCTACGCAGCTGGCCTGCGGCGTTGGGGAAGTCTACGCGCAGCGTCACCGAGCCCGTCGTGCGGTCGATGACGCCGCTGACCCCCTTCACCGTCCCCTCCTCGGGGTAGCTGCTGCCGTCGGCCAGCGTGAGGCGTACCTTGGGGAAGAGCGTCGTGAGGTCGCCCGAGACCTGGCCTCCTGTGTAGGAGCGCAGCTCGCGCTCCGAGAGGGAGAAGTAGACGAAGGCCTGCTTGGTATTGGACACCTGGGTCAGTGCCTGGGCGCTCTGCGGGCTGACGAGGTTGCCGACGCGGTAGTTGATCGAACCGACGACACCCGCCACAGGGCTGGAGACGGTGCAGAAGGAGAGGTTCTCGCGTGCGGCCGTGAGGTTGGCCTTAGCCACGGCCACGCCTGCCTGGGCACTGCTGAGGGCATTGGCTACCTCCTCGTAGTTGCTCGTGCTGATGATATTCTTGGCGAGCAGCTCCTTGCTGTTGCGCTCGTTGAGCTGCGCGGTGGAGAGCGCGGCCTGGGCGCTGGTGAGGCTGGCGGCAGCCTGATTGACGGCCGCGCGGTAGGTGACGTCGTCGAGCTGGAAGAGGGCCTGCCCCGGACGGACAGCCTGCCCTTCGCTGACGAGGACCTTGGTGATGAAGCCGGAGACCTTGGGGCGGATCTCGGCGTCATCCTCGCCACGGATGACGGCAGGATAGCTGTTGTCTACGGAGAAATCACTGCTGGCGAGGGTGCGGACGGGCAGCTCGGGCGTTCCCTGGGCGCCCTGCTGAGCTTGCTCTCCCGAGCCGCCGCAGGCGCTGAGCCCCAGCAGCCCGACCAGGGCGAGGCTGAGTGAGGTGATGACGATACGTCTGTGGATCATATACTATATACTATTAGGATGTGTCTTCGTCTAGCTACCAGAGTCGATAGCCTAGGAGGGGATAAGGCTTAGATGCCTCAGCGGAGCAAAGGTTTAATCTGCTGCGAAGAAAAGTGCCGAGGCGGCCTAGGCTGCGCTCGGCACTGCTTTTTGTCCCCCTTAGAGGCTTCGCTCGGCCTGCTCCTAGCGGGGTCTCCGCCTGCTGGCCTTCACCCCGCAGCTCAGCGGCTTAGGGAGCTCGCGAAGCTTTGCCCTAAGCCTTACCTGAGCTGAGGGATATCCCTGAGCGCTCGTGACTGATATCCCTCACGCGGCTGACGGACGTCCCTCAGCGCTCTGCTGGATACCCCTCAGCGCGGCTCGCCCTCGGTGGGGTAGGCGCGCTCGAGGGCTAAGGGATGCGGGCTGAGCCCTAGGGCAGCGGGCGGAGTAGCTGTTGAAAGCATGCCGCGGGAGGGGGCTTGTTTTCTTTGTATATAAAGCTTAACTTTGTCGTAGGAAAAGACTCAAAGAGCCACGTTGTCGATAGGGAAACTCAACGTACAACATTGAAAGCCGAGTCAACCTACCTACCAATGGCGAGCTACAATGGGCCGCGGCTCATTCTCCCCTCGGGGAGAGCGGTAGATTACAAAGGTAGGCAGGAGCTCAAATCCTGTTTCTAGGAGTTTTCGCTCAATCCACTCGTGGCTCCTCCATAGCTCAGGCCCCTCACCCCGATCGCGGAGTGAGGGGCCTGATTGCTTTTGTTGCGCTCTGTTTAGCGCTTGCCTTTGCCCTTACGGGAGGCTTTGCTGGAGGCGGCCTTCGTGGACTTGGCCTTCGCTGCCTTGCCCTTAGTAGCCTTGGGCGAGCTGCTGTGGGCCTTCTTCGTCCCTGCCTTAGCGCTGGTGGCCTGCTCGCCCGCCTTGTGTTGCAAGCCCTCTGGGGCAGGCGGATAGAAGAGCTCGTTGGCCGTCTGGATGAAGCCCTGGCGTGCGGCCTCGGCGCCTATGCCGTTGGCGATGTAGACGATGCTGTACCAGCGTCCCTCATGCTCGAGGTAGCCCGCATAGCCGCGTACGCCGCGCAGGGAGCCACTCTTGACCTGGGCCGTGATCTCGGGGCGAAGGGTGAGGCTACGTACCGAGCCCTCGTAGCCCGCACGTGGGAGGCTGTAGAGGAAGGGCTCGCGCAGCGTGCTGTCCTGCCATACGCAGCGTAGGATCTGCTCTAGGGCCTGCGGCTGCAGGCGTCCCGAGCGACTGAGCCCCGAGCCGTCGCGTAGGTCTAGGGAGCGTCTGTCGAGCTTGAGGCGATCCTTCCAGTAGCGCAGCACGCCCTTGGGCAGGCCCTCGGGGCGCTCCTCGGGGCTGTTGAGGTGGTAGGCCAGGGCCTCGGCGTAGACATTGGCGCTGCGGAAGTTGGTGATGCGTACCAGCGTGTCGGCGGGTAGGGACTCGTAGACGCCTAGGGTATCACCTACCGTCTGTCTGTCGTAGTCGAGGCGGGGGGGCTCACCGAAGCTGATGCCGCGCTGCTGCAGGCCCTCGCTGAGCCATAGGGCGGCATAGTGTGCGGGGCTCGAGAGCGGCATACGCTGGTAGCGACGCATGAGGCCCGGGCGTATCTGCCCCGAGAGATAGACGCTGTCCCCCGCGGGGCTGACGTGCGAGCTGACGCTGGTGCGGCTGCTCAGCTCGAGGCCCGAGCTGCTGGGCAGGGAGACGGAGGCAAGGTCATAGTCCGCTGCCGCGCCCTCGCGATCGCTGGAGAGGTAGAGGTCGGCATAGTTGTCGCCGATGTTGCAGCCCGAGACGGGGGCTCCGTAGTAGCTGTCTAGATCCTCCTCCAGCCAGTGTACGCCGTAGGCGGGCTCGGGGAGGTCCCGCAGCTGGAGCTGTATGCCGCCCGTGAAGTGGCGTATGCCGCGCTGGCGGAGCAGCCCGTCGAGCTGCTGCAGCAGACGCGTGCGCTCGGGGACGTAGTGCGAGCCGAGGGAGGGGTCACCCGAGGCCTGCACGATGAGTCGCCCCTTGAAGGTCTCGCCCTGCTGCACGCCATCCAGCAGCAGTGGCATACGGAAGCGGTAATCCGCACCGCGTAGGGCGAGGAAGGCTGCTGTCGTGGGGATCTTGGTCAGAGAGGCGGGGCAGAAGTCCTGCCTCGAGCGCCAGTCCACGAGTAGGGAGTCCGTCTCGAGGTCGCGCACCAGGACGCAGACGGCGCCGCCTCGCTGCTCGAGCTGCTTGGCGGTGCGCAGTCCCTCCTGGCGTACGTGGGCAGCCAGGGGTAGAGCACAGAGGAGTAGGAGGGTGAGGAGGGGGCGCATGATGATCGGTGAGGATAGACCACGCGGCTGAGCTGCACGCGGGGCTCAAGGTAGAGAGGCTGCCCCATCGGATGGAGCAGCCTCTCGTAGTATAGCACTGGCGTCCGTGGGACGCGCGTGGAGAGCTTACTTGCCGCTCTTGGCCATAGCACCACGTGCAGCACGGGTGAGCTTGACGGCGCAGACGACAGCGTTCTTAGCGTTGATGATCTCGAGCCCATCGAAGCTGAGGGCACCGACCTGGATGGTCTTACCCAGACCAAGCTCGGTGACGTCGATGAAGAGCTGCTCGGGGATCTCCGTGTAGGGTGCGCGTACCTTGAGCTTACGCATCTCGAGGCTGAGCTTACCCCCTGCCTTCACACCTTCGGCGTGGCCAGTGAGGACGACGGGGACTTCCATGACGATAGCCTTACCCTCCTCTACCTGGAGGAAGTCGAGGTGCAGGATCGCGTCGGAGACGGGGTGGAACTGAAGGTCCTTGAGGATGGCCTTGACCGTCTTGCCGCCTACGGTGAGGTCGATAACGAAGATGTCGGGCGAGTAGACGAGGTTGCGGACAGCCTCCTGGCTAACCGTGAAGTGAACCACGTCGTTGCCTCCGTAGAGGACTGCAGGGATCTGGTCACCTGCGCGCAGGCCCTTGGAGGCCTTCTTGCCGAGCTCGGTGCGGAGCTCACCGCTGAGTGCGAATGTCTTCATTCTGTTCTTAATAATGTGTTACTCAAAATTAGTGTCTTCTAATTTCCCATCACACGAGTCTGAGGCCAGCGCTCTGGGCTCAGGCTGCTCGTCTCCGAGACAATCGTAAAACGCCGCAAAGGTACGATAAATTACGGACTTATCCCAGCGCGAGCTCGGGCGCGACCTGCGCACCGAGTCTCGGGAGCTCGCTCCCGCCTAGCCTCTAGGGTCCTGTGAGGGATATCCCTCAGCCTCCTCATGGGCGTCCTTCACGGCGCCGAGGGATAGGTCGCATGCGGCTGACGGATATCCCTCGGGCGCGCTGCCTGCTAGGAGCAGGAGCTGCTGCCTGTGTGAGAGGCTGGGCCTGTGGCCTATGCCTCGCCTCGGGCCCCGAGCTCCTCACGGCACTCTTGAGGAGGGTGAGAGCTCTGTGGAGGCTGGGATACTAGAGCTCGCGCGTGTACGTTATGTAGAGGGATAGAATAGGGCGGTGCAAAAGGCCCGCCCCCTAACAGTAGAAGGCTCCGCCCATCGTCCAGCTCCCACGAGGCTCTAGCCTAGGCTAGGTGCCCTGTGGTCGAGGGCGCTCCCTCGCGCTGGGTGCAGCAGCTGTCTGTGCCTGTGTGTGGAACAAAAATATATTCGTATATTTGCCCTCAGAAAAGTAACTAAGTCGTCTCCCACCCTTTGCGGGAGCGTACGTATGTATCACAACTATAAAGTGTAGCAGTAATGGAAATCAAGAAGTCCCCCAAGGCAGACCTCGAGCGTGGCAAAGGCCTGTCGCTCCTGCTCGGACTACTGGTAGCTCTCTCTGTAGTGTTCGTCAGCTTGGAGTGGCGCAGTTCCGTCGCACAGGCTACGAATACCTCTTCGGGGCTTGACCTCAAGGATATCGATGAGGTAATGAACATCCAGGACGAGCAGAAGCCCGAAGAACCCGAACCAGAGCCCCAGCAGGCACAGCAGACCGAGGTCCAGCTGCCTGAGGAGTTCAAGGTCGTGGATAACAACAAGGAGGTCATCAAGCCAACCTTCGTCTCCGCAGACCAGGATAAGCCCCTACCTCCTCCCAACATCCCCCTCGGGACTAAGAACGTCAGCGCCGATGAGGAGGTAGACCAGACGGTCTTCGAGATCGTAGAGGAGCAGCCTGAGTTCCCCGGTGGGATGGAAGCCTTCATGAAGTACCTGGCCAAGAATATCCAGTACCCCGAGCGCGCCGTGGATAACGGTATTCAGGGTAAGGTCATGGTCCGCTTCGTCGTAGAGCGTGATGGCTCCGCCTCTCAGGTAGAGACCATTAAGGGCGTAGACCCCGAGCTCGACAGGGAGGCCGTCCGTGTGGTCAAGGCGATGCCTAAGTGGAAGCCCGGTCGCCAGCAGGGTAAGGCCGTACGTACGCGCTTCATCGTGCCCGTAGTCTTCCGCCTGCAGTAATACCACAGTAGCGCCTCGAGCGCCAGCGATACAGCGAGGTCAGCCTCCCGATACAGGGGGCTGACCTCGCTCTTTTGTGGCTATTTAGTATCTTTGTTATTAGAGGGAGTACGCGCTAGTGCTAGCGCGCTCCTCGAGGGAGGAGCATTTGCTCCCCTTTATATATAGGATGGCGCCTGGCCCTAGTGGGGCTGGGGGTGCGTCTTCTATGCCGATCAACCTAAAGACTGACGACTAGATAACAGCTGATGATAGCTAAGAACTTTATTTCGCTCTTTGAGGACAGCTTCCGCAAGCACTGGGACCTGCCCGCGATGGAGAACTACGAGGGACGCGCCTATACCTTCGGGGGCATGGCCGAGGAGATTGACTGCTGGCATAGCTTCTTTGCTGCTCAGGGCCTACAGCGTGGCGAGAAGGTCGCCCTCATGGGTAAGGACTCCGCCGAATGGGGGATCTTCTTCCTGGCAGCCATCACCTACGGTGCCGTCATCGTCCCCATCCTACAGGACTTCCCCTCTGCTGATGCCCAGCAGATCATCAGCCACTCCGAGGCGCGTATCCTAGGGATCAATGCCAAGCTGTGGGAGCAGATGCGCCCCGAGCTCAATCCCGCGCTCACGGCCGTGGTGGACTTCCAGGAGGGGACGGCGCTCTACAGCCCCGAGGGACTGGAGGCGCTCCAGCGTCAGCTCCAGGAGGCGCGCGCCCAGCATCAGGCACGCTACCCTGAGGGGATGCGTCCCGAGGATGTCAGCTACTACCATACGCCTAATGACGAGCTCCTCGTACTCAACTACACCTCGGGGACGACGGGCTTCAGCAAGGGCGTGATGCTCTCGGGGAACAACTTCGCGGGCAACCTCGTCTTCTGCATGGAGCGCAAGATCATCAGCCCCGGAGAGGTGCTCCTCTGCTTCCTCCCCATGGCGCACGTCTATAGCTGCATGATCAATCTCTGCCTCGCTATGGCTAGCGGTACGCGCGTCGTCGTGCTCGGTAAGGTGCCTTCGCCCAAGATCCTCGGGGCAGCCTTCCGCAAGGTGCGCCCCACGATCGTCATCTCCGTGCCCCTTGTGCTGGAGAAGATCTACCAGAATACCCTGCAGCCCGTGCTGAAGTCGCGCAAGGTACGCTTCATGCTCGCCCTGCCCTTCCTGCGCAATATCGTCTACCGCAAGGTACGCCAGCAGCTCACCGAGGGCCTCGGCGGAGCCTTCCGCCAGGTCATCGTAGGCGGTGCTGCGCTCAATCCCGAGGTCGGTGCCTTCCTCAAGCGCATCGGCTTCCCCATCACCGTCGGCTACGGGATGACCGAGTGCGCCCCCCTCATCTCCTATATCGGAGCCGATGAGTGGCGCCTGCGCTCCTGCGGCCGTGTGCTGCACCCCTATATGGAGGCGCGTATCGCTCCGCTCGAGGGCGAGCATGCCGAGGGGCATGATGCCACTATAGGCGAGATCCAGGTGCGCGGGGAGAACGTCTGCATGGGCTACTACAAGAATCCCGAGCAGACGGCTCAGCTCTTCACCGAGGACGGCTGGATGCGTACGGGTGACCTCGGGACGATGGACAGCGACCACTTCCTTTACATCCGTGGACGCTCCAAGGCGATGCTCCTCGGCCCTAGCGGGCAGAACATCTACCCCGAGGAGATCGAGGCTAAGATCGGCCTGCTGCCCTATGTGCAGGAGAGCCTCGTGCTGATGCGTGAGGGCAAGCTGGAGGCGCTCATCGTGCCCAATAAGCAGCTCCTCCAGGAGCACGGCCTTACACTCGAGGAGGGCTGGCAGCAGATCCAGGCGCAGCGTGCAGCCCTCAACGCACAGGTGGGCAGCTACGAGCAGATCCAGCGCTTCGAGCTGCATGAGGAGCCCTTCGAGAAGACGCCCAAGCAGAGCATACGCCGCTACCTATATAAATAAGGAGTAGTACGACGCATGGCTCAACGTAGACGTTCAGCTAAGGTTAAGGGATGGGGGAGGCTCGGCAGGCTCCTACCGCTCCTACTGATCCTTCTAGGCTATCTAGGCTACCGTGCGCTCTCGCGCTCGGAGGCCGCTGCGCCCTCCGTGGGCACTCAGACCCTAGGGCAGGCGGGGGATAGCACCGTGTGCACCTCGCCCTACACGCCGCTCGGGGCGATCGAGGATGAGATCATCAATGGGGATACGACGCTGCTGGAGATGCCGCGTCTGGCGGGAGGCAATGCCAACTACTACGTCACGCATCGCGCCTCGGGGCGTGTGACCTATTCGCTGGAGTACGACGTCACCCGCCTGCATGCCCGCTGGGTCTGCTTCTCCTTCACGCCCGAGACGGCCGCCAAGGAGGTCAGCCGCAGCGAGGCCTGGGCTTGGGACCCCAAGGTACCCGCCCGCTACAACACGGCGAGCTTCTTCCGCCGCAGCGGCTACAGCCGTGGGCACCTCGTGGCCTCAGAGGATAGGGTCTATTCGCCCGAGGCCAATGAGCAGACCTTCTACTACACCAATATGAGCCCCCAGCTACAGGCGCACAATGCCGGCATCTGGCATCGACTGGAGCGCCGCGTGCAGGACTGGGCCGACGATAGAGGGCTCTGCGACACGCTCTACGTCGCCAAGGGTGGCACCATAGCCGACGGACAGATCGAGCCGAAGCGTATGAAGGGGCGTGTCGTCGTCCCGCGCTACTACTGGATGGCCGTACTAGCACGCAAGGGTGGGCAGTATCATGCCATAGCCTTCTGGACGGAGCACCGCAGCTATGGCCCCAGTGTGCAGATCCCTTCGCTGACTCTCTCGGTGCGCGAGCTGGAGCAGCGCACAGGGCTGGACTTCTTCTATCACTTACCCGATGCCGTGGAGGAGGCCGCCGAGACCGAGTCCCCCACGAGCCGCGAGGCGCTGCGCCGCTGGTGGCACCAGTAGGCGCTACCTAGCCTGCTCGTGCCCTTGGGCGTCCTCATTCATCTACCCTATCAGATTCTCCTCCTTATGAAAGGTCTTGCCCTTCTCCTCTCCCTCGCGCTGCTCGTCCTCTCCTCGGGTTGCCGACCCGCTGCACGGGTGGTGGGCCCGATGCAGCTCACGGCGACCATCGCGCCTGCCTCTGATATCCTCTCGCGTCTGGCGGGTGAGGAGGCCGAGGTGACGACCCTCCTGCCGCAGGGAGCGAGCCCAGAGAACTATGAGCCCACGACGCAGGACGTGCGTGCCCTCTCCGAGAGCAAGGGCTTCTTCTATGTCGGGGACCTGGGCTTCGAGCGCAGCTGGGTCGAGCGGATCAAGACGCAGAACCCGGAGCTCAAGCTCTATCGCCTCGATGCAGGCCTGGAGGCAAAGTCCCCTGGGCACAGCCACGGGGCTGATGGACTCGTCCACGACCCGCACTACTGGACCAGTGTACGCGGGCTGCGTGCTCTGGCGAGCGCAGCGCTCGTGGGGCTCGTCGAGCTCAACCCGCTAGACTCAGCCCGCTACAGCGAGCGTCATCAGGAGCTGACTGCACAGCTGGACGCGCTGCAGACCGAGCTCGAGGCGACGCTCCGCGGACGTAGCTCCTCGGCCTTCGTCATCTATCACCCCTCGCTCTCAGAGTTCGCAGAGGAATGGGGCTTCACCCAGCTGGTGATAGAGGAGGACGGCAAGGAGCCCTCGCCCCGTCATGTTGCGGAGATCGTAGCCAAGGCGCGTGCCGCTGGGGTGCGTGTGGTCTTCGTGCAGCAGGAGTTCGATAGCAAGATCGTCCAGAGCATCGCCCAGGAGCTCGGCGCGCGTACGGTGACCATCAGGCCTCTCAGCGCCGACTGGCAGGGCGAGCTGCGCCGGATCGCTCAGGCACTGGCCGCGAACTAAGTCCCTAGCCAAGGAAGAATAGCTATGCCAACGATCATCAAGCTGGAGGATGCCAGCCTCGGCTACTCCGATACGCTCGTGCGGGAGCACTTCGACTGGAGCGTGGAGCGTGGAGCCCACTGGGCGATCACGGGCCCCAATGGCTGCGGCAAGACGACGCTGATGCGTACCATCCTGGGGCTCATCCCCCTGAGAGGCGGCCGCCTGGTGCGCTACGACCGCGCGGGGCAGGAGACCTCGCGGCTCGAGATGAGCTACCTGCCGCAGATCAACCAGCTGGATCGCCACTTCCCCATCTCCGTCGAGGAGGTCATCGACTCGGGGCTGCCTGCCGAGCTCCGAGGACGCGGGGCACGCCGTGAGGCGGTCGAGCAGCTCGCCGCCGAGGCGGGGCTCTCCTCACTGCTGGCGCAACCGATCGGGCAGCTCAGCGGTGGGCAGCTGCAGCGCACGCTGCTGGCTCGGGCGCTGGCCTCGCAGCCCGAGCTGTTGATCCTGGATGAGCCGCTCAGCTTCCTCGACCGTAAGTACCGCGAGCAGTTCGACGAACTCCTCTACCGCCTCGTGCCGAGCGAGACGACGCTGCTGCTGGTGACGCACGACCTGCAGGGTGAGGCCTCGGCTCAGTGGCAGGTGCTTGCCCTCGGACAGTTCTAGTAGATCACGCTATGCTTGTATCCCTTCGCTCGCTCCTTGCCCTTGTGCTCTGTGTCGCTAGCCTCAGCGCTCCGCTCAGGGCACAGCAGGCCGATAGTACCGCCTGGTATGTGCGGCAGGACCTCCGCTCCACGCTGCGGATGACGGTGCCGCTGGTCAGCCTCGGCCTCATCCAGAGCCTGCACAATAAAGATATACGCGCGCTGCGCAACGGCTATATCCCCACCTTCCGCCACCACTACGACGACTACCTACAGTTTGCCCCGATGGCGGTGCAGCTGGGGATGAGCTTCGGCGGGCTGCAGGGCGTCTCGCGTAGCCCTTGGCAAGCGCTGACGGCCGATGCCTTCACTACGGCGACGATGCTGGCCGTGACCTCTGCGATCAAGTACACGGCACGCGTGCAGCGCCCCGATGGCAGCTCGCGTAACTCCTTCCCCTCGGGGCATACGGCCATGGCCTTTGCCTCGGCCGAAGTCCTCAATATCGAGTACGGAGCGCGCTACCCATGGCTTCCCTACCTCAGCTATAGCCTCGCCGGTGCTACAGGGCTGGGGCGTATGATGAACAATAGACATTGGCTGGGTGACGTCGTCGCTGGCGCTGGCCTCGGGATCCTCTCGGCGCACGTCGGCTACTGGATCACGGGGCAGCTCTTCGGGGATAAGCGCTACGCCCTGAGACAGCACCACTATGCCGAGGCGCAGCTCCCGCGGCTGACGCTCGAGCTGCCCGTGCAGCTGGAGTATGGCGTGGAGCAGCGCAGCGACCATGCACGTCTCTATAGCCGCAGCCTCGGGCTGGCGGCACTCTACCGCCCCTGGGCGGACTCCTCCTACTTCCTTCGTGGGCACTTCCTCCTCAGCCTTGATGAGCTGCGTGCTGTGGGCGGGGCGCAGCAGGCCCTAGGCCATGCGCAGGCCCTCGAGCTACGGCTCGGGGCGGGGCGCAACTGGCAGCTCTACGCCAACCGTGGCCTAAGGCTACACCCCTGGCTGGGGCTGCGGCGCCATCTGGGGGCTGAGTCACTCCTCTCGGGTGTGCCTGTCCCCGAGTTCCCTACCTGGTCCCTGACGATGGGGCTAGAGGCGACGCCCTATTGGCGTGTCTGCCCGCAGCTGGCACTGAGCTTCCCTCTGGGGCTCAGCTATCGCCCTGCGGGCTATAGTCTCCCTACGGCCTCAGGCGAGATGTCTCGGGCACGTAGGCTACACTGGGGGCTGGGTAGCTCCCTCTGTCTCTACCTCTAGAGCCTTGCTTCGGGCTCGGGCTGCGTGAGGCAGCCCCTTTTATCCAAGCTCTATCATCCAATGTCTACCTATTACCTCATGCCCTTGATCTTCGTCCTCGGCATCCTTGGGATTGCCTTCGAGGAGCAGATCAAGGTGAACAAGACCGCCACGGCGCTGCTGACCTGCGTGCTGCTCTGGTTCATCCTGCTGGTCGATACCGACATCGCCGCCGCCACGCAGGGCTTCGCCGACTTCCTGCGTCACGCACCTGCCGAGGAGGCGGCACACGATGTCTCGGACTATCTCTCCCTCAAGCTCACCGAGCACCTCGGCGATGTCTCGGGGACGCTCTTCTTCGTCCTCTGCTCCATGGTGCTGGTCAATACGATCGATAACTACGGGGGCTTCAAGTCGGTGGCGAAGATCGTCGAGACGACCAATAAGCGCCGCCTCCTGTGGCGTGTGGCCTTCGCCTCCTTCCTCTTCTCCGCCTTCCTGGATAACCTCGCTGCGGCTATCGTCATCATCGCGGTGCTGCGCCGTCTCGTGCCCGACCGTACCGATCGTATGAAGTACGCCTGCCTCAGCATCATTGCCTGTAATGCCGGGGGCTCGTGGTCGCCCATCGGGGACGTGACGACGCTGCTGCTGTGGAATAGCGGGCGCATCACGCCTTACTACCAGATCTTCCACCTCATCATCCCCTCGCTGGTGAATATGCTCGTGGCCACGACGCTCACACACTTCCTCCTCTTCAAGAAGGGCGCTCGCCTGCGCGCGCTGCCTGATGTGCCCGAGGACGATGTGGCCGACATCCTGCCGCAGTCGGCACGTATCACGGTCTTCCTCCTTGGGATCGCTTCGCTGATGCTGGTGCCTATCTGGCAGACCTTCTTCGACGTACCGGCCTTCATGGGCGTCATCTTCGGGCTGGTGCTGGTGTGGATCTATACCGAGCTGATGTTCTCCCGTCACAAGAGGCGCCTGCGCTCCGCGACGAGTCTCAGAATGACCGAGCTGCTGCACAGTGCGGATCTGACGACGATCTTCTACTTCCTCGGGATCCTGATGTCGGTCGCTGCGCTCATCGAGGGTGGGCAGCTGGCGGCGGCCTCCACGCACGTCACCGAGCTCATCCCCAGCACGGGCCTGCTGGCAGGGATCATTGGGGTGCTCTCGGCGATGCTGGATAATGTGGCTCTGGTGGCCGCTGTCCTCGGGATGTATCCTGTGGATGCCTCGGGGGCGCTGACGCCCTTCGTCGTCAATGGGAGCTTCTGGGTCTTCCTCGCCTACTGCGCCGTGACGGGCGGCAGCCTCCTGATCATCGGCTCGGCTACGGGCGTCACGGTGATGGGACTGGAGGAGATCAGCTTCGGCTACTACTTCAAGCGCTTCAGCGTCTTCGCGCTGGCGGGCTATCTGGCGGGCGCGCTGGTCTACCAGCTGCAGTCGCTCATCTTCTAGCGGAGAGGGCGGCCTAAGGCTCGGCCTTCCAGTTCCTCAAAGCAAGTGCGTCCCCATCCGGCTGTCTAGGCAGTCGGGTGGGGACGCGCTTGTTATTATAGGAGGAAGGCTAGCCCAAGACTAGGAGGGGCTGCTTCCCCCCTTAGCCCCCAGTGCTCTGAGACATATCCCTCAGCGCTTCCACTGATACCCCTCGGTAGGCTGACTGCTACCCATCAGATGGCTGATGGATATCTCTCGGTGCGGCCTCCCCTAGAGCGGGCGGATACTCCGTATTATGACAGAGGGAGGGACTGGGCTATAGGAGGGGATGGCTTCTGGCTCATGAGGCCTTCCGCTCCAAGTCGGTCGAAGCGCCCTGTTTGCAGCTGCTTGACCCTGCTCTGCCCTTGTCTGGCTACGGCTTACCTTTGCTCTTGGGCTCCTATGGAGCTTTGCCCCCAGGCTTGGGTGACGAGGTGAAGTAGTGTGCGGGGTAGGGGAGGAACGGAGCCCGAGCTAGGAGCTCGGTGGGGGACGGGCTAAGGATGTGCTTGGCCTAGAGGGGAGCTCGTGATCGGCTGCGTGGGCGGAGGATTTTGTTTTAGTGAGGAAAAGCTGTATTTTTGGACTTGAAAGAGCTGTATTCTCCCTGCTCCTGCTAGGCCCTGCCCAGTAGTCGCTCGCCGAGGAATGGCCTTTGGATCAGCGCGATAGCGATCGCTACTGGTCCCCTCAGGAACGAACAGAATAATAAACTTACTAACTCACAAACAACTATTCGACAATGAAAAAGTTATTCGCAACCGTTGCTTGCGTAGCTCTTCTCTCTGCCGGCTTCTCCACGATGGCTATGGCTCAGAACGCAGACAGCGCTGCTGCTGCCCCAGCTACCGAACAGGTGGACTCTACTGCTGCCGCTGCTCCTCAGGCTGCTGCTGCAGACGCTAGCGCTACCGCTGGTGAAGAAGTCGCCGCTGAGACGACCTTCCACCAGGAGCTCAAGACGAAGTTCATCGAAGGGGGTGCAGACTTCATGGCGCTCGTCGCCATCACGCTGATCCTCGGTCTGGCTATCTGCCTCGAGCGTATCATCTACCTCAACCTGGCGAACACCAACCCCGACCAGCTCCTCAAGAACATCGAGGCTGCACTGGCTGCCGGTGACCTCGAGAAGGCTAAGAGCATCGCTCGTGACACGCGTGGCCCTATCGCCTCCATCGCCTACCAGGCGCTGCTGCGTGCCAACCAGGGTATCGACATCGTCGAGAAGTCTGTCGTATCCTACGGTGGTGTACAGGGTGGTCTCCTCGAGAAGAACCTCTCCTGGATCACGCTCTTCATCGCTATGGCTCCATCGCTCGGCTTCCTTGGTACGGTCGTCGGTATGGTCCAGGCCTTCGATAACATCGAGCGCGTCGGTGACATCAGCCCAACGGTCGTAGCAGGTGGTATGAAGGTGGCTCTGATCACGACCATCGGTGGTCTTGTCGTAGCTCTGA
>ERZ772827.27-NODE-27-length-87237-cov-17.404407_pt1 | contig 87237 bp, 78 predicted proteins | sample MGYA00580850_ERZ772827 | MGnify/ENA primary metagenome ERZ772827 (study PRJEB29015, sample SAMEA2737950) | human oral metagenome | biome: human oral; feature: human-associated habitat; material: dental | place: China | collected 2145 ... | reverse complement strand
AGGCCGGCGGCCAGATCGGACGCTGCAACACCTTCGCCGCGGCCCCCAGCGACGTCGCGTGAGCAAGCAGCAAACCGGACCTGCCCCGACGGCCGCCTACCCTAGACATGTGAGTCTGCCCTCGTCGTCCGACCAGCCCGGCGACCAGCACCAGCCGGGCTCCGGCCCGAGCCCGGTGCCCCCGGACCCCCACGGTGGCGCTGTGCACCGGCCCGGCCTGTGGCGCTCGTTCGGGACAGGACTGGGTGGCGGCACCCTGGCCGGTCTGGTGGTCCTGCTGGCTCTGGTGGCTGGCAGCGTCCTCAGCAGCCGGCCGGTCCAGCAGCCCGACCTGCCTGCCGAGCCCACGCCGACGAGCGTCCGCAAGCACCCGCACGACTACACCTACCGCAACGAGCGGTACGAGGTTCCCTCGGTCCCGAACCAGTCCGTCCCGCTCCCGGAGGTGCCGCAGCCTCAGGCCGAGGACCTGCGCACGGGCAACCCGATCTACTCCCAGACCATGACGGGGCCCAACGCCTGCCCGTACGACGCGACCGACATGCACAGCCGTGAGCAGGTCCAGCAGGTCATGAACCAGACCATCGGCTGCCTGATGGCCGCCTGGGAGGGACCGGTGAAGGCCGCCGGGTACGAGCTCCCGCGACCGGCGTTCATCCTGGCCGGGGCGAACCTGCACACCCCCTGCGCGACGATGAGGGTGGACGACTTCGCGGGACTCTACTGCCCGGTCAACCAGACCATCTACCTGAGCCTGGGCGAGCGCACCGAGGAGCGGGCCGACGGGATTCCGACGTACACGGTGGAGGCGATTCTGGCGCACGAGTTCGGCCACCATGTCCAGGCCCGCACTGGCCTGCTGGACGCGTCCCGGTACGTCCAGGCGAACGCCTCGGGCCGTAGCGAGGAGCTCCAGGAGAACCGCCGGGTCGAGCTGCAGGCCGACTGCTTCTCCGGGCTCGGGGTGTCCACTCTCTCTCAGAGCTGGAACCTGACCCCAGAGGACATGGAGCTGCTGGAGCGCAACCGGGCCGCTCGGCACAGCGAGACCCACGGCAACCGCTCCAACCGCCCGGCCTGGTTCCGCAAGGGGTACGACGCCCGCGGCGGTATCGGTGCCTGCAACACGTTCGCCGCCTCGGCCGACGAGGTCGCCTGACCGACGGCGCGAGACAGCCGCGCAGGACCCAGGGCCCGACAGCCGCGACCCCAGAGCAGCCCGGCGCCGCACCCGAAGCGGCCTACCCAGCTGGCGGGTACGGCCCGTGCAGCAGGGCGCTCGCCACGGCCGCGACTCCCTCGCCGCGACCCGTGAACCCCAGACCGTCCGTGGTGGTGGCGGCGACACTGACCGGCGCACCGACAGCCAGCGACAGCACCTGCTCCGCCTCGGCCCGGCGGGCGGCCAGCCGGGGCCGGTTCCCGATCACCTGGACCGCGACGTTGCCGATCTCCAGGCCGGCTCCGCGGACCTGCTCGGCGACCACGCGCAGAAAGTCGACCCCGGCGCGCCCGGCCCAGGCCGGGTCGGCAGTCCCGAACAGAGTCCCGAGATCGCCCAGGCCCGCGGCCGACAGCAGCGCGTCGCAGGCCGCGTGCGCGGCCACGTCACCGTCGGAGTGTCCTTCCAGCCCCTGCGGCTCGTCAGGGAAGTGCAGCCCAGCAAGCCACATCGGGCGTCCGGGCACCAGCCGGTGGGCATCGGTGCCGATGCCGGTCCGAAGCTGGGTCATCGGGAGCCTCCTCGATCCGGCAGCAGAGACTGCGCCACGGCGAGGTCGAACGGCTCGGTGACCTTGAAGGCCTCCCGGGCCCCTTCGACCAGGGTGGCCGAGACGCCGACCGCCTCGCAGGCGGCGATGTCGTCAGTGACATCGTGCCCGAGGGCGGCATGAGCCCGGACCAGGGTGGCCCGGTCGAAGCCCTGCGGGGTCTGCACTGCCCGCAGCAGGCTCCGGTCCACCACGTCGCTGGTCTGCCCAGGGCCGACTCGGCGGATGGTGTCCACGACCGGCACCACCGGGGTCACCGCCTGGGCTCCAGCCAGGACCGCGTCGATGACCCGGCGTACGACGTCGGGCGGCACCAGCGGCCGGGCCGCGTCATGCACCAGCACCACCTGGCAGTCGTCGGGCAGCGCTGCCAGGCCGTGGGCCACGGATGCCTGCCGGGTCGCGCCCCCGGCCACGACCACGGCTGGAACCGGGGCCTGGTCCAGGACTGTCTGAAAGGAGCCCTCAAGGCCGGAGGCAACCACGACAACGACTGACTGCACTCCGCCAGCCGCTAGGGCATCCACCGCCCAGGAGACCAGCGGGCGACTCCCGAGCAGACGCAGAGCCTTCGGGCCGGCTCCCCCAAGCCGGGTGCCAGAGCCGGCCGCCACCACGATGGCGACGACCGGTCCTGCCGTGCGTACGGTTCTCGCCCGGGTCAGGAGGCGAGCACCTCGTCGAGCATGACCTCAGCCTTGTCCTCGGCGACCTTCTCGGCCAGGGCCAGCTCGGAGACCAGGATCTGGCGGGCCTTCGCCAGCATCCGCTTCTCACCAGCGGACAGTCCGCGCTCGCGCTCCCGGCGCCACAGGTCACGGACCACCTCGGCGACCTTCACCACGTTGCCGGAGTGCAGCTTCTCGACGTTGGCCTTGAACCGGCGCGACCAGTTCGTCGGCTCCTCGGTGTGCGGCGCGCGCAGCACGCTGAAGACCCGCTCCAGACCGTCGGCATCAACAACGTCGCGAACGCCGACCAGGTCGACGTTGCACGCAGGCACCCGGACCACGAGGTCGTTGGGCCCGACGATGCGCAGGACCAGGTAGAGCTTGTCCTCGCCCTTCATCTTTCGGGTTTCGATGTCTTCGATGACTGCTGGGCCGTGGTTCGGGTAGACGACGGTTTCTCCGACAGTGAAAGTCATGACAGATGGACCCCTTCCTCGCCCCCAGTCTAGCACGACGAGACGTATTCCCCCTAGTCGCGCCAGCATGGGAGGGGTTGACAGAAGGCTCGGTCTGTGCTTTCGCCAGCGACTGCTCTCCCACTAGGCTTTTCCGGTCCGCCACTGCCCGAGAACCGATTGTTGATACCAAAACCACCCATGGCCTCGGCTCTCCCGCAGGCTTGGTCCAGCCGCGGCGCCGAGGCTGGCCGCCGCACTACGAGCACCCCACCCAGCTCTCAGGCGGACGTAGCTCTGGCACCGGCCGGCCTGCCGGCTCGCCGGTCTGGTCGACCAGCCGCTGGCTGGTAGCGTGCGGCGACCCTGCTCGACTCGAAAGCCAGGCTCAGGCTCGCCTCGTACTGAACGGCGACTGGGTCTCGCTGCTGGGCTACGCCCTGTCCGATGAGGCGAGCCGGGTTCGTTAGGCTGACGGCCCGTGAGCGACATCACGATCTTCTCTGGCTCCGGGCACCGCGCGTTCGCCGAAGAGATGTGTGCCCTGCTGGGCGTCGAGCTCTCTGCCTCACGGACCACCCGGTTCTCCAACGACTGCCTCCAGGTGCAGCTGCGGGCCAGCTGCCGCAAGCGCGATGTCTTCATCGTGCAGCCACTGGTGCCGCCGGTGCAGGAGAACCTGGTCGAGCTGCTGCTGATGCTCGACGCCGCCCGGGGCGCCTCAGCGGCCAACGTGACCGCCGTGATCCCGCACTACGCGTACGCGCGCAGCGACAAGAAGGACGCCCCCCGGATCTCGATCGGGGCCCGCCTGGTCGCCCAGCTGCTCACCACTGCCGGCGCCGACCGGGTCGTCACGATGGCGCTGCACTCGCCGCAGGTGCACGGGATGTTCGACATCCCCGTCGACCACCTCGACGCCACCCGGGTGCTCGCCGAGCACTTCAAGGGCCGCGACCTGAGCAGCACCGTCGTCGTCTCGCCCGACTTCGGCAGCGCCAAGGTCGCCAACCACTTCTCTCGCCAGCTCGACATCCCCGTCGCTGCCGGGTCCAAGCGGCGGATGGCCGACGACCGGGTGGAGATCGACTCGATCGTCGGGTACGTGAAGAACAAGGACATCATCATCCTCGACGACGAGGTGGCCACCGCTGGGTCCACGATCCAGCTGGCCGAGAAGCTGCGCGACATCGGAGTCGGGTCGATCTCCGTGGCCTGCACCCACGGCCTGTTCACCGGCCCGGCTGTCGAGCGGCTGTCGTCGCAGCCCGACCTGGTCGAGATCGTGTGCACCAACACCGTCCCGCCGCGGACCGACCTGCCGCGCCTCACGGTGCTGTCGGTGGCTCCACTGTTCGCCGAGGCGGTCCGGCGGATCAACAACGGCGAGTCGATCTCGTCGCTGTTCTCTGACGAGCCCACGTACGGCTGAGGAGCAGCTCAGACCTCGGCCGGCGCCGGCTCGGGCTCGACGATGCACAGCCCGACGGCGCTCGCCCCGACCAGGCTGCCGCTCGGGAGCCGAGCCACCAGGGCCGCGGTGACAACGTCGATCACGCTGAGGGAGACATTGGCAGCGGCCGGCACCACCCACCAGCCGCCGGTCTCGCCGCGGACCGCCAGGACGCCGGCCAGACCGAGGACCAGCAGCGGCGCCACGGCCACCAGCAGGTAGCGGGGGCGGCTCACCAGGTCCGCCTCGACCATCGTCAGGAAGCGGTCCCGCTGCAGCCGGAGCCGGGCCCGTCCGCCGACCGCCCAGTAGCCGACCAGGTGGATCAGCTCATGGGCGACCGCAGCCAGCAGCACCAGCAGGGTCTGGATCAGCAGCCCCAGGAGCAGGCCAGCGCTGCCCTGCAGCCGCAGCGGCTGGTCCTGGTCATGGCCGGCGAGGTAGAGCGAGCCGTAGCCGAGCAGGGCGGCGACGAAGACCCCCCAGCCGCTCCAGGTCAGCGCCGTGGCGGCTCGAGGCCCGGGCCGCCACTCGCTGGTCCGCACCGGCGGCTCCTACTTCTTCTTGCCCTGGTTCTTGACGGCCTCGATGGCGGCTCGGGCGGCCTCCGGGTCGAGGTAGTGCCCGCCCGGGGTCACCGGGCGCAGGTCGTCGTCCAGCTCGTACAGCAGCGGGATCCCGGTCGGGATGTTGAGCCCGGCGATCTCGGCGTCGGAGATCTGGTCGAGGTGCTTCACCAGGGCCCGCAGCGAGTTGCCGTGGGCGGCGACCAGGGTGGTCCGCCCGGCGCGCAGGTCCGGCACGATCGCGTCGTACCAGTACGGCAGCATCCGGACCACCACGTCGGCCAGGCACTCGGTCAGCGGCCGGGCCTCCGGCGGGAGCTCGGCGTAGCGGGCGTCGTTGAACTGGGAGAACTCGCCGTCAGCGGCGATCGCCGGCGGCGGGGTGTCGTACGAGCGGCGCCAGAGCATGAACTGCTCCTCGCCGTACTGCTCCAGGGTCTGGGCCTTGTTCTTGCCCTGCAGGTCGCCGTAGTGGCGCTCGTTGAGCCGCCAGCTGCGCCGGACCGGGACCCAGTGCCGGTCGCAGCCGTCCAGGGCCAGGTAGGCGGTGTGGATCGCCCGCCGCAGCAGCGAGGTGTGCACCACGTCCGGCAGCAGGTTCTGCTCCTTGAGCAGCTCGGCGCCGCGCTTGGCCTCCGCAACGCCCTTGTCGTTGATGTCCACGTCCACCCAGCCGGTGAAGAGGTTCTTGGCGTTCCACTCGCTCTCGCCGTGGCGCAGCAGGATCAGCGTCGAAGTCATGGCCGAAGCCTATCGGTGGCCGCCCCCGCAGGGCATGGACCGCAGCGAGGTCCGCCGGGCCTCACCCGCTTCGCCCCGTCCGGCACCCCGTGGCCCGCCTGGTGGCAGGATCGGGGTATGGATCGACCGGTTGCCGTTGTCACAGGTGCATCGTCGGGGATCGGGGCAGCGACCGCCCGGGTGCTGGCGCAGACGTACGAGGTGGTGCTGGCTGCCCGCCGTACCGACCGGGTCGAGGCGCTGGCTGCTGAGCTCGGCGGCCGAGCAGTGCCCTGCGACGTCACCGACCCCGAGCAGGTGGCCGCCCTCGCGGCTGCCGCAGGCGAGCGGGTGGCGCTGCTGGTGAACAACGCCGGCGGGGCGCTCGGGCTGGAGCCGGTGGCCGAGGCCGACCTGGAGGCCTGGGAGCAGATGTACCGCACCAACGTCCTCGGCGCGGCCCGGGTCACCCGGGATCTGCTGCCGGCGCTGCGAGCCGCCTGCGGGACCGTGGTCTTCATCACCAGTGTCGCCGCCGACGGCCCGTACGAGGGCGGGGCTGGCTACTGCGGGGCGAAGGCCGCGGAGCGGATGATCCCGGGCACGATGCGGCTGGAGATGGTCGGCGAGCCGGTCCGGGTCTGCGAGGTCGTGCCGGGCATGGTGCACACCGAGGAGTTCTCCCTGGTCCGCTTCGGCGGCGACGCTGAGAAGGCCGACCAGGTGTACCGCGGGGTGCCGGACCCGCTGCGGGCCGAGAACATCGCCGAGGTGGTCCGCTGGGTGGCGTCGCTGCCCCACCACGTCAACATCGACCGGGTCGTGGTCCGCCCACTGGCCCAGGCGGCCCAGCACAAGGTGTACCGGGTCGAGCCCTGAGGAATCCTCTCCACGGGCACCTCCTCTTGACCACCGGTTGCCGGGAAGAGGAGATACGAGCCCCGCACGCCCTCGCAGCGCCGCACCAGCACCTGTGGGCATGGCACAATCTTGGTGTGCTGCGCGACTTCGAGCTGTGGTGCAGGAAGGAACAGGTGGAGGTGGTGGGCGAGTCCTTCCACTTCCAGCAGATCCGCCCCCTCTTCCCGCCCCACCTCGCCGCTGCCACCAGCGAGTACACCGGCACCGCCATTCTGGCTCCGGAACCGGGCAACCCGCACGACCCTAGTGCCGTTGCGGTGGTCGTTGAGGGGCGCCGGATCGGCTACCTGCCGAAGGACACCGCCCCTGCCTACTCCCGGCTGTTCCAGGCGATGGCCCGTCAGGGACTCCGGCCCACAACCCCGGTCCGGATCCACGCGTACGAGCGTCCGGATACGGTGTACGACTCCCACGGCCACTCGCGCACGGTGATGTCCTTCCAGGCGTACGCGCGGGTGACGCTCTCCGATGCCCAGCTGTGCTTCCCCGTCAACCAGCCTCCGGCTGCCGAGCATGTCCTGATCCCCATGGGCAGAGCGGTCCGGGTCACGGGTGAAGAAGAGCACACCGCCGAACTCAGCCGCTGGGTGCAGTACGCACCTCAGGTGTGGGTGTGGGCGACCCTGCACGTCGTCGAGGGCACCGGCCGGAGCAAGCCCAGGATCGAGATCCAGGTGGACGGCGCCCCGACCGGTCTTCTGAGCCCGGCCAGCAGCGCTCACTTCCTTCCCACCGTGAAGCATCTGTCCACCCTGCACAAGATCGCCTGCGGGCGCCTCCTCCTGCGCGGCAACGCCTTGCGGGTGGAAGCCAGCCTGTACGCGGCCAAAGTCCACGAGATCGACAACGACTGGGTCTCCCGGCTCGGCCAGGCTCCGGCCCCGGTATCGGCGACGGAGATCACGGCGCAGAGCGGCCCTCGCTCCCGGGTCTTCAACCCGCCACCGGGCTGGCCACGGCCTCCGGAGGGCTGGGAGCCGCCGCCAGGCTGGGAGCCCTCTCCGCACTGGCCCCGACCTCCGCAGGGGTGGGTGTTCTGGGTACCTGCCGGGCCTTCGGCGCAGCCACGCTGAGCGTCAGAGCGGGCAGGAGTCTTCCTGCTCGGTGGTGGAGGCGAAGATCTTGAGGGCGCCGTCGACCCGCTTCAGGTAGCGCACCGAGACCAGCACCCGCCCGTCGGAGACCTTGCTCCCGTCGGACTGGTGAACCGCGGTGGCGCGCAGGTCGTCGCAGGTCCGCAGCGTGACCTCGGAGTCCTCCTGGCGGCTGCCCCGGTCGACCGCCACCGCCGGCTCTGGGACTGTGCCCTGCACAGTCTGCCCGGCCCGCTTCTGAGCCGCGAGCTCCAGCGCCAGGTCCCGCCGTACAGGGTCGGCCACGGTGGCCTCGAGCTCGGGGGTCAGGGCCTCGGCACCTCCGGTCTGCAGCAGCCGCAGGTACTCGGCGCGGAAGCGCTGGTACACCCCGACCGCCTCCGCCTCCAGGCTCGCCTGCCCCTGCTGGCGCTCGTACGCGTCGCGGTGGCACGGATACACCGCCGACGGGTCACCCGGCGGGGTGCACTGGTAGCTGGGGGCCGCGACCTCCGGGGTCTCCCCGGGCACGAACGACGGCTCCGGGGTGGGAGCTACCGGGGTGGCGCAGGCCGTCAGCAGCGCCACAGCGACGCCCACCGCCAACCGGATCGGGCCGCTCGGCCTGCGCTCACCTCGGTCACTCACCTGCGCGAGCCTATCGGGGTCACCCCGCTGATGGTGAATCGTTGCTCAGGCCCGCCGCCTCACGGCCCCGGCACAAGGTGCGGTGCTGCACACTGGGTAGGTGCGTCGCGTCCTGGCTGTCCCGCTGGCTCTCACAGGTCTGGTGATGGCCCTCGGAATCGGCTGGCCGGCCTTCGGACCACGCGACCAGCAGGCGCTGGCCCGGGCCCAGGTCCGCTACCTGGCCTCGGTGATGCACCAGCGGGCCGCCGACATGCAGGAGCTCTTCCCCGAGGGAGAGCTCTTCACGTACGCCCTGACCGGGCTGGCCGCGGCCAACCTGGCAGCTGCTCGGCCGGGCCCCGAGCGCCCCGAGCTGCTCGACATCACCGAGCAGGCGCTGGCCGCGGTCAACCAGCAGCACGTCGCCGAGGTCTTCGGGACTCACCGCGAGCTGGAGCACGGCGCGTTCTACCACGGCTGGCGGCTGCTGCTGCTCGCCGGGCTGCTGACCGACGACGGCACCGACCGGGCGGCACGGTACCGCGACCGGGCCCACGTGGAGGCCGTCGCGGTCAGCAGCGCCCTGGGCGCATCGCCGACCGGGATGGTGACCTCGTACCCGGGGCGGACCTGGCCCTGTGACAACGTGGTCGCGATGGCGGCCGCGGCCCAGGTGCTGGGGACGGTCCCGCCCGGCTGGGGGGACCGGGTCCTGGCCCACGTCGACCCCGGCAGCGGCCTGCTGCCGCACGAGGTCGACCCGTCCGGAGCCACCCTGGACCCCCCGCGCGGCTCCTCCCAGAGCTTGATCCAGGCCTTCTGGCCTCGGCTCGGCCTGCCCAGCCGGTACGGCGCGTACAGCGAGGCCTTCGTGGTCCGGGAGGTCGGGCTGGTGGGCGTACGGGAGCACCCGGTCGGCGTCGACAAGGCCGGCGACATCGACTCCGGGCCGCTGGTCCGCGGGGTCTCGCTGAGCGCCTCCGCGGTTGGTCTGGCCGCCGCCCGGGCCAACGGCGACACCCGGCTGGCCGACAGCCTGGACCGCGAGGCCGACCTGCTGGGTCTGCCCTGGCAGTGGAACGGCAGCCGCCGGTACGCCATGGGCGAGCTGCCGGTCGGTGACGCCTTCCTGGCCTGGGCCCGTACGGTCCCGGTGGGTCCGCAGACGCCAGGCACCGCGCCACTGCCCTGGTGGGGATCGGGTGCACTGGTCGGCCTCGTTCTTCTGAGCGCCGGGTTCTGGCTCTGGCTGAGCGGCACCTACCGTCCCCGCCGGACGCCTGACGGCCACCAGGCCGCAGACCCTGCGGCTGGCGCTTGACCACCCGACCTCGCCCGGGCTGTGGGGGCGGGCAGGCTCGAGCCTGGCACGCGGTGCGGGAGAAGACAACGAAAGAGCCGGACCCGATGGCTCGGGCCCGGCTTCTCACGGGTTGGACTGGTCAGCACCTGACCGGGTGGTGGTCCTACCCCACTCGGCGGGACGGGTCGGGGACCCGGTTCACCTGGACCTGGACCCGGTTCACCTGGACCGGGGTCGGCACCTCGCTGCCCGGCAGGGCCACGGCGGCGGCGCCCCAGGCAACGCCGAGCTCCAGCGCCTCGTCCAGCTCCCGCTTGGACGACAGCGCGTCCAGGAAGCCGGCCAGCAGGCAGTCGCCGGCGCCGACACTGGACTGCGGGGTCCCGACGGCGGCGACCGCGTGCAGCCAGTGGTCAGCGGTGACGAGCACTGCGCCGTCGGCGCCCATGCTCACCAGCAGAGTCGGCACTGCCTGCGCCACCACCTGCTGAGCAGCTTCAACCACGTGACGCAGCGTCGGCAGAGGCTGCCCGACCAGCTCGGACAGCTCTTCCAGGTTGGGCTTGATGAGATCGGGCTTGGCCGCCAGAGCGGCCGCCAGAGCCGGGCCTGACGAGTCGATGGCGACCTGGGCACCACGGGCGTGGGCCCGCTCGGTGAGCTGGGCGTACAGATCCGGCGGGACGCTGGGTGGCAGTGAGCCGCAGCCCACCACCCAGTCCCCGGACCGGACCCGCCCGACGGTGACCGCCAGCAGGCGCTCGACCTCGTCAGCGCGTACCTGCGGGCCAGGCTCGTTGACCTTGGTGGTGGTGCCGTCCGGCTCCACCACCGCCAGGTTCACCCGTAGCCCGCCCGTGACCCCGACCGCCTGGTGCGGCACCGCGGCCTCACCCAGCAGCTGGGTCAGCAGGGCCCCCTCCGGGCCACCGACCGGTAGCACCGCTACCGTCGGTGACCCGTTCGAGGCCAGCGCGCGGGACACGTTGACTCCTTTGCCACCCGGTTCGACCCGGGTGGACGAGGCGCGGTTCACCACCCCGTACTGGAGCCGCGTGACCATGACCGTACGGTCGATCCCCGGGTTCGGGGTCAGCGTGACGATCATCAGCCGAACGCCCCTGGGCTCACTGCAGCTCGATCAGTCCCTGGCCGCCCTGGACGGCGTCGCCCTGCGCCACCAGGATCTTGGCGACCTTGCCGGCCTTGGGGGCCGTGATCTCGGTCTCCATCTTCATGGCCTCGAGCACCAGCAGCACCTGGCCACTGGTGACCTCGTCGCCCTCACCGACCAGGATCCGGGCCACCGAGCCCGCCAGCGGCGCCGGCACGGCGTCGCCCGAGGCCCCCGCAGCCGCGGCGGCCACCGGCTTAGCGGCCTCTCCGGCCGCACCACCGATGACGATCGACCCCAGCGTCTTGCGCTCGGGCTCCTCGACCTCCACCTCGATCTGGTACGGGATCCCGTTAACCGTAACTTTCAGCTTCATGAGTTCCTCTATCGCAGGTGGGTTGGCTCGTGGTTCTGCTGGCTGCGGCGGGTCGCCGCCTGCCAGGCTGGGCTGGTCCCGTAGTCGGGGACCCGCGGGCGCTCCCGGTTGCCCAGGTAGGCGGACACGGCCGCAGCGATCGCGACCATCGTGTCCTCGGGAACAGCCGCCTCCTGAACCAGCCGCAGGCTCTTGATCTCGGTCTCCAGGGAGTCGATGCGCTTGGTCAGGCCCCGGACCAGCTCCAGCAGCTCGTCGTTCTGGTTGCTCATCGTTCCTCCTACGTCGGCGACAGGCCGTGCTTCTTGGCCGGCCGCAGCTCGCGCTTGTTCTTCAGCATCGCGAGCGCCATCGCGACCTTCTCGCGGGTCTCACCCGGCTCGATGATGTCGTCCACGAGGCCCCGGGCCGCCGCGACGAACGGCGTCGCGAAGGTCTCGCGGTACTCCTCCACCATCTCGATCCGGCGAGCCTCGGGATCGTCGGCCGAGGCGATCTCCTTGCGGAAGACCACCGCCGCCGCGCCCTCGGCACCCATCACCGCGATCTCAGCGGTCGGCCAGGCGAAGACCTGGTCGGCGCCCAGGTCCTTCGAGCACATCGCCAGGTAGGCACCGCCGTACGCCTTGCGCAGCACCACGGTCACCTTCGGCACCGTGGCCGCCGAGTAGGCGAACAGCATCTTGGCGCCGTGACGGATGATGCCACCGTGCTCCTGGGCGACACCGGGCAGGAAGCCTGGCACGTCGACCAGGGTCACCAGCGGGATGTTGAACGAGTCGCAGAAGCGGACGAACTTCGCGCCCTTGTCGGAGGCGTTGATGTCCAGCACGCCGGCCATCACGTTCGGCTGGTTGGCGATGACGCCGACCGTCCGGCCGTTGATCCGGGCGAACCCGACCACGATGTTCATCGCGTAGCCGGCCTGGACCTCCAGGAAGTCCGCGTGGTCGACCATGCGGGCGATGACCTCGCGGACGTCGTAGCCCTTGGTCCCCTCCGGGGGAACGATGTCCGCCATCGACGGGTCGTCCTCAATGAAGGGGTCCGGGTCGACGACCGGCGGCTCCTCGGAGTTGTTCTGCGGCAAGAAGCTGAGCAGCTTCTGGGCGATCAGGATCGCCTGCTCGTCGTTGTCAGCCACGAAGTGGTTGACACCCGAGATCGACATGTGGGCATCCGCGCCGCCCAGGGCCTCCGCGGTCACCTTCTCCTTGGTCACCTGCTCGATGACGTTCGGGCCGGTGATGAACATCTGCGACTGGCGGGTCTGGATGACGAAGTCGGTCAGCGCCGGAGAGTACGAGGCACCACCGGCGCAGGGGCCGGCGATGATCGAGATCTGCGGCACCGCACCGGACAGCTTCACATTGGAGTAGAACACCTGCCCGTACCCGGACAGGGAGTCGATCCCCTCCTGGACGCGGGCGCCACCGGAGTCGTTGATGAAGACGAACGGGGTGCCGCAGGTCAGCGCGGACTCCATCATCTGCACGACCTTCTTGGAGTGGGTCTCACCGGCCGAGCCACCGACCACGGTGAAGTCCTGGCTGGCGATGTGGACCGGACGGCCCAGCACCGCACCCGAGCCGGTGACCACACCGTCGGCGGGCATGTCGGCCTTGTCCATCCCAAAGGTCACGGTCCGGTTCTTGCGGAACAGCCCGACCTCCTGGAAGGTCCCCGGGTCGAGGAAGGCGTCGATCCGCTCCCGGGCGGTCATCTTCCCCTGCTCGTGCTGCTTCGCGATCCGCTTCTCGCCGCCGCCAAGCCGGGTCCGCTCGCGGGCCTTCTGCAGAGCCTCCATGCGCGACGCCATGGTCTTGGCGGCAGGCTTCTTCTTCGGAGCCATGACGGTCAGGCCCTCTCGACGACCACGCTGTGGTCACGGCCACCGAGGGAGACCCGGTAGCTGATCGGACCGGTCACGGCCTGCGAGGCTCCGGCGGCCGACTCCTTCTCCTGGGCGAGCTGCTCGGCGGTCTTGCCGACGTTCTTCGGGCCCTCGTGACGGGTCTTGAAGAAGCTCGGGGCGACCCCGGGGAACATGGCGTACGTGAGGACGTCCTCGTCGGAGCCGTTGCTGCCCTCGCAGGCGTTGGCGTCGGCGACCAGCTTGTCCCACTCCGGCTCCTGCAGGTCGGCCGGGCGGACCGTGATCTGCTTCTTCTTGGTCTGCTCGGCGGCCTTCGCGATGACGGCCTCGTCGCGCTTGCCCATGCACTCGCCGTAGTAGCCCAGCATCAGGTCGGCGAACTCACCGGTGAGCACCTTGTACTCGCCCATCAGCACGTTGAACACCGCCTGGGTGCCGACGATCTGGCTGGACGGGGTCACCAGCGGCGGGTGGCCGGCGGCGGCCTTCACCTTCGGCACCTCGGCCATGACCTCGTCGATCCGGTCGCCGGCGCCCTGCTGCTTGAGCTGGGACTCCATGTTGCTCAGCATCCCGCCGGGGATCTGGCTGGAGAAGATGTTCGTGTCGACCAGGGTCGCCGACTCGAAGGCGGCGTACTTCGGGCGGATCTTGGCGAAGTGGTCGCGGATCCGCTGCAGGGCGCCGAGGTCCAGGTCAGCGGTGTAGTCGGTGCCCTCGAGCATCGCCACCAGGGACTCGGTCGGGTTGTGGCCCGGTCCCAGCGACATGGACGAGATCGACGTGTCGACCACGTCTGCACCGGCCTCGATGGCCTTCATCAGCGAGACCAGGGTGACGCCGGTGGTGGAGTGGCAGTGGACGTTGACCTGGACGTCGCCGTAGGTGTCCTTGATGCCCTTGACGATGTCGTACGCCGGCTGCGGCTGCAGCAGGGCGGCCATGTCCTTGAGGGCGATCGACTCGGCACCCATGTCGAGCAGCTGGCCGGCCAGCCTGATGTAGCCCTCGGTGGTGTGCACCGGGGAGATCGTGTAGCAGATCGTGCCCTGGGCGTGCTTGCCGACCTTCTTCACCGCGCGCATCGCCCGCTCCAGGTTGCGCGGGTCGTTGAGGGCGTCGAAGACCCGGAAGACGTCCATGCCGTTCTCGGCAGACTTCTCCACGAACCGGTCGACGACGGTGTCCTCGTAGTGGCGGTAGCCCAGAAGGTTCTGGCCACGCAGCAGCATCTGCAGCCGCGAGTTCGGCATCAGCTCGCGGAACGTCCGCAGACGCTCCCACGGGTCCTCGTTCAGGAAGCGGATGCAGGCATCGTACGTGGCGCCGCCCCAGCACTCGACGCTCCAGTAACCCGCCTTGTCGATGTCGGCACAGGCATCGACCATGTCCTCCAGGGCCATCCGGGTGGCCATGAGGGACTGGTGGGCATCCCTGAGCGCAAGCTCGGTCACACCAATCTTTCGTGGAGTCATGACGGCATCCTTTCAGATCCGGGCACCGCATGTGCACCGGGGGTCGAACTGGTCGGGCCATTCTGGTGCGTGCTCGAATCCCGCCGCCGGCGTGGCGGCTGGTCGGCTCGCTGCAGTGCCCAGCTCCCTCCTCACGGTGACACCTCAGCCGGGTACGGCCAGCCGCGGCCCCGCCAAAGCGGTCGCGACGCAGCCCGGTCGTCCAGTTCAGTCGTCCGGGTCGACGATCCGCAGCTGGGGGTAGTCGGGCTTCCACATCCGCTGGTAGATGTCCTGGATCGGGTTGGTCATCGGCCGGCGGGCCAGGCCCTGGCGCTCAGCCTCCTCACCCACGGCCCGGGCCACGGTGGCCGCCACCAGGCGCAGGTCACTCATCCCCGGCAGCAGCGCGGCACCAGGCTGGTGCTCGTTCACCAGGCTGGCCAGGGCCCGGGCCGCAGCGAAGATCATCTGCGGCGAGACCAGCCGGGCCTGCGAGACCGCCACCCCGAGCCCCAGGCCCGGGAAGATCAGGGCGTTGTTGGCCTGGGCGATGGCGTGGTGGATGTCGCCGCGGCGAACCGGGGAGAAGGGGCTACCGGTGGCGATCAGGGCCCGCCCGTCGGTCCACTCCAGCAGGTCGGCCGGCTTCGCCTCGCAGCGCGGGGTCGGGTTCGACAGCGGCATGATCACCGGCCGCTCGCAGTAGCTCGCCATCGCCCGGACCACGTCCTCGGTGAACGCCCCACTCTGAGCCGACGAGCCGATCAGGATCGTCGGGTGAGCGTGACGGACCGCCTCCAGCAAGGTGATCCGGTTCGGGTCGGCGACCTCCCAGCGGTCGATCTCGGCCCGGCTCCGCGCGTACCGGCGCTGGAAGTCACGGACCCCCTCGCCGTCCTCGACGATCAGGCCGCGGCTGTTGAAGGCGTAGAACTCGCCCGGCCCGCGGCCCTCAGCGGCCAGCACGTCCTGGATCATGTCGGCGATCCCGACCCCGGCCGAGCCGGCGCCGTAGATCAGGAACCGGTGCTGGTGCAGCGGCACCCCGGTCCGGCGGACCGCGGCCAGGACGGCGGCCAGCACGACCGCGGCGGTGCCCTGGATGTCGTCGTTGAAGCTGCAGACCTGGTCGGCGTAGCGCTGCAGGATCCGGTAGGCGTTCTCGACCCCGAAGTCCTCCCAGTGGATCAGTGCGGTCGGGAAGAGCCGGGTCACCACCTCGACGAACTGGTCGATGAAGGCGTCGTACTCCTCGCCGCGGACCCGGGCGTGCCGCTCGCCCAGGTAGCGGTCGCTGTGGAGCAGGCCGAGGTGGTTCGTGCCCACGTCGAGCACCACCGGGATCGCCCGCTCCGGGTGGATCCCGGCCGCCGCCGTGTACAGGCCGAGCTTGCCGATCGCGATCTGGATCCCGCCGATCCCCTGGTCCCCGATCCCCAGGATCCCCTCGGAGTCGGTCACCACCACCAGGTCGACCTCACCGGGGGCGATCTCGTAGTTGCGCAGCGCCGCCTCGATGTTCTCGGGGTGGTCGATCGACAGGAAGACCCCGCGGGTGCCGACGTACTCGTGGCTGAAGCGCTGGATCGCCTCCCCGATGGTCGGGGTGTAGACGATCGGCAGCATCTCCTCCAGGTGCTCGCTCAGCAGCCGGTAGTAGAGGACCTGGTTGCGCTCACGCAGCTGGGACAGGTAGATGAACTTCGCCAGGGGCGAGGGTGAGCGGATGAACTGGTCGTACGTCTTCGACACCTGGTCCTGGATCGAGGTGACCCGGTGCGGCAGCAGCCCCACCAGCTCCAGCCTCTCCCGCTCGTCCGGGGTGAAGGCCGTACCCCGGTTCGAGACCGGGTTCGCCAGCACCAGCCGGCCGCGGGCACGGACCTCGAGCGTGGCCTTGCGGGAGCTGGTGTCGAGCCGGAATCCTGGTTGACGCATGACCTGACCTTTCGTGCCCGGCCAGGGCCGTCCCCCCGAGCCGGCACCCGTCAGCTTACCGCCCCCGAGGCGGCTCCTGGCCCCGGTATCGTCTGCCGGGACCTCCCCGCTCGGCGGCGGACAGCGGGCTGGGTGCGACGGGCCCTGCCCGCTGGCCGAGGACTGCGCCGACCAGCGGCTGGGGGCCGAACGAGCCGACCAGGACCGCCCGGTACGGGTCGAGCCGGGCCCCTGGGCCGGCTAGCCCACAAGCCCGGCTCGTCCGGTGCGGCTCAGTAGCCGATCGAGCGCAGGTACTCCCGCGAGTCGGACAGGCAGTCGTACGGGTCGCGCCCGTACGTCTCGTCCTGCTCGACGAAGAAGAACTCCGCCCCGGCCTTCTCGGCCGCCGGCAGCAGCGCCGGCCAGTTCATGTTCCCGGCCCCGACCTCAGCGAACTGGGCGAGGTTGAGGAAGGCCTGGAAACCAGCCGCCTGGTCACCGGAGGCGAAGGCGTCGATCGCCGACTGCGGCAGCGGCACCACGCGGAAGTCCTTGACGTGGATGATCTTGCAGACCCCCGCGTACTCGGCCAGCATGTCCAGCGGCGCCATCCCGCCCCGCTGCACCCAGTGCAGGTCGACCTCGAAGTGCAGCCCCGGCGCCACCCGGCGCACGATGTCGAAGATCTTCTCCGACCCGAACCGGGCCAGGTCGACGTGGTGGTTGTGGTAGCACAGCGTGATCCCGTCGTCGGCCAGGCGCTGGGCGTACGGCTGGCACTGGCCGGCCCAGGCCTCGGTGGCCTCCTTCGAGACCATCGCCTCGAACGGCATCATCCCGATCCGGACGAACCGGGTGCCCAGGCGCCGGCAGTCGGCGACGATCTTGTCGTAGTCGTCCGACAGCGTGTCGACCGGCATCCGGCCTGGCCGCAGCGCAACCGACAGGGCACCGACCTCGACCCCGAGCTCGGCGACACCACGCTCCAGGTCGGCCGTGTTCTCCGGCGACATCGGGATCTGTGAGACCTCCACCGACTCGTAGCCGAGCTCTGCGACCCGCTGCAGGACCGGCCACATCCCCTCGGAGGCGACCTTCTCCTTCAGCATCATCATCTGCACACCGAGCGATGCCATGACTCACTCCTCCCGCTGCGGGAACTGGCCCTCGGCCGCGATCCGCTTGTTCAGCTCGGCGAGGTACGTCTCCTCGTCGAAGTCCTCGATCGACACCTCCCGGTCCAGCCAGCTGGACAGGTGCATCGCGTTGGCCAGCCGGACCCCGTGGATCCCGTCAGCGGCCGGCGCCAGCAGCTCACCCTTCGACTCGACCGCGGCGGCGAAGTTCCGCAGGACCTCGGCGTGCTGCTCACCCCAGACCGAGTCGTACTCCTTGGTCTCGACACTCATCAGCTGGTCGCGGTCGAGCTTGCCGGTGAAGAGCTCGCGGACGAACTCGATCCCGGCGGTGTCGGAGAGCTCGCGCTCAGACTGGTTGAGCCGGGTGATGGTGACCTTCTTCGAGTCCTCGACGACGATCTTGCCCTGGTCGCACAGGATCTCGAGCCGGTCGGTGCCGACCAGGTCGCTGGTGCTGGTGAGGAAGTGCCCGGTGGCGCCGTCACCGAAGTCGACCAGGGCGTTGACCTCGTCCTCGACCACGATGCTGCGCTGGTAGCCGAAGACGCACTTGGCGAAGACCTTCTTCGGTACGCCGCACAGCCACTGCCACAGGTCGAGCTGGTGCGGGGCCTGGTTCACCAGGACGCCGCCGCCCTCGCCGCCCCAGGTGGCCCGCCAGGCGGACTGCTCGTAGTAGCCCTGCGGCCGGTACCAGGTGGTGATGATCCAGGAGGTGTGGCGCAGCGCGCCCAGCTCGCCGGAGTCGAGCAGCTTCTTGAGGTCGACGTACAGCGGGTTGGTGCGCTGGTTGAAGAAGACCCCGGTCACCAGCTCCGGCCTGGTGGCGGCGTGGTCGATCACCCGCTGCGCCTGCCGGGTGTACACGCCGACCGGCTTCTCCAGCAGGACGTGGATCCCCTGGTCCAGGGCCGCGATGCCCATCTCCGGGTGCAGGTAGTGCGGGACCGTGGTCACCACCGCGTCCACCTGGCCGCTGCGCAGCATGTCGTGGTAGTCGGTGAAGAACGGCACCCCGGCCTCCTCGGCCGCCGCCCGCTTGGTCTCGTCGATGTCGCAGATCGCCCCCAGGCTCATCTGCGGCACCCGCCCGTCGGTGAGCAGCCTGGTGTAGAAGCCGCCCTCAGCGCCGAGTCCGATGATGCCCAACCGCACAGTCATGAAGCTCCTCCTGTTGATGCTGCCGCTAGCCAACACCGTTGCTGCCCCTTACGGAAGCCGTGCCGGAAGTTGCCTCACCGTCACTGCGGGGGCTGTCGGAGCCGAGCCTGGTTGAGGCTGCCGGACCAGGCTCGTAGCCTGCTGGCTATGGCCCTACCTCAGCTGCTGACCCCTCTGACGCTGCGTCACCGGACCGCCCGGAACCGGCTCTGGCTTCCGCCGATGTGCATGTACTCGGTGGACCGCCGCGACGGGGTCCCCACCGACTGGCACGTGGTGCACTACGGCAGCCGGGCCCAGGGCGGCTTCGGGACGGTGATCGTCGAGGCCACCGCTGTGGCTGAGAACGGGCGGCTGTCGCCGGTGGACCTGGGGCTGTGGAGTGACGAGCAGGTCGCGGGGCACCGCCAGATCGTCGAGGCGGTGCACGCCGGTGGCGCCCTGGCCGGGGTCCAGATCTGCCACGGCGGGCGCAAGGCCGGAATCCCGCCCTGGCGCCCGGCCGACCCGAGCCAGCCTGCTGACCCAAGCCAGACCGCGACCCTGCCCGGGTGGGACCTGGTCGGGCCCAGCCCGCTGCCGTACCCGGGCCACGCGGTCCCGCGGGAGCTGAGCACCGAGGAGGTCCAGGCGACCGTACGGGCCTTCGCCGAGGCCGCGGCCCGGGCCACGGAGGCCGGGTACGACATCGTCGAGCTGCACGGCGCCCACGGCTACCTGATCCACCAGTTCTGGTCGCCGCTGTCGAACCAGCGGACTGACGGGTACGGCGGCTCGCAGGCCGGGCGGGAGCGGTTCCTGATGGAGGTGGTCCGAGCGGCCCGGGAGACAGTCGGCGACCAGGTGGTGCTCGGGGTCCGGCTCTCGGCCACCGACTGGGCCGAGGGTGGCCTGACCGGTGAGCAGACCGCCGAGCTGGCGCCGCGGCTGGTCCAGGCCGGGGTCGACGCGCTCCACATCTCGACCTCCGGCAACGTCCCGGCCCGGTTCCCGATCGGCCCTGGCTACCAGGTTCGGTTCGCGGCTCAGGTGAAGCAGGCGGTGGCCGGGATGGTCACCCCGGGCGGCGCCGAGCCGGTGGTGGTGGCGGTCGGCATGATCGAGTCCGGCGCCCAGGCCGAGCACACGGTCCTGTCGGGCCAGGCTGACGCGGTCGCGGTCGGCCGGTACGCGCTGCGGGACCCGTACGCGCCGCTGCGCTGGGCCCACGAGCTCGGGGTCAACGACTGGCAGCAGGCCGGCTTCCCGCTCCCCTACTGGCGCGGCACCTGGCGCTGACCCTACGCCGGCCGCCAGGCGGCCCTCAGCGCTCACGGAGTGAGGCGAGCGGTGCACTCAGGGACCGTACGGTCGTGTGCTGACCGCGGGTGCCGGGACTCGAACCCGGCTCTGCCACTCCGATGACCGCAGGTCGTCGGCCCGTACGGCTCCGCAGCGCACCACTGCCGGTGGCCGCCCTGGTCGTGGGAGTGCCGGTCGGGCGGACTGAGCTTCACGGACAGGTGATAACCCGACTGGCTCCGGCCCAGGGGACCGAAGTCGATTCTGCCCGCCGCCAGCCAGCCGCGCCACCGGCTTTCTGGCTCACCCCTGCTCGCGGCCCCGGATGCCGGGGACCCGCTTGCGGAACTCGGCCATGAACAGCTCCCGGACCACCCGCGAGTCGAGGACCCCGTTGAGGCTCGGGATCTGACCCCCGGCGGCCTTCTGGCAGACCACCAGCCAGGCCTGGCCCATCGCGAAGGTGAAGGCGCCGGCGACCCCGGCCGAGATCACCCCGCCGGCGACGCTCCCGGCGCCCGGGACGAGCTTCAGCAGCGAGGTGAACGAGGCCCGCCCGGCCGTGGTGGCGATCGCGCTCGTAGCCACCGCCGCCAGGCCGGCCTTGTCGGCCGGCATCCCGTACAGCTGGGCGATCCGGGCCATCATCGCCAGCTGCAGGGGCACCAGCAGCGCCGCGTCGGAGAACGGGATCGGGGTCGCGGCGGCGGCCCCGGCGGCGGTCACCGTCGCCCCGATGAAGCCCTGCGCCGCACGCGCCTTAGCGGCGAAGTCAATGCGCTGCGCAGCCGTGAGAGCCTGGTGGACGGCGTCGGGCACTGAGCGAAACGTGGCCTGGAGGACGTCGCTCAAGCCGTACGGCGGCTGACCAGTGAACTGGTCCCTCATGGCGAAGGTCATGAACGGACGGCCGCCGATGACCGGCAGCTGCTGGGCCTCGACGTGGCGGGCCAGGGCCACCGCGTCCGGGTGGAAGCGGCCCTCACGCATCGGGACCTGGGTGAAGACCACCAGCACCGGGATCTCCAGGTCGGCCAGGGCCCGGATGAACGCGGCCTCGGTGTCCTCAAAGCGGCGGTCCATCCCGCGTACGCAGTACCAGGCGCAGTGGATCCGCTCCGACAAGGGCTTCTTGCTGAGGGCGCGGACGACCTTGCGGAGGTCCTTGATCAGGGCCTGGTCGTCGCGGCCGATCTCCAGGCCCTGGGTGTCGATCACGCCCAGCGTGCCGCGCCGGTCGATGTAGACGTGGCTGCCCTGGGTGACCGGCTCCCCGATCCCCGTCCGGGCCACCTCGGCCCCGAAGACCGCGTTGATCAGGGTCGACTTGCCGGCCCCGGTCTTGCCGAAGACAGCCAGGTTGAACCGCCCGATGGCCGCGGCCTGGCGGTCGAACTCGGCGCGGAACGACTCGGTGAACCAGTCCGGCATGAGGACCAGGGTACGGGCCGGCGCCCTCAGCAGGTGCCGGCCCGTCCCTCAGGCGCGTGCGAAGTCCGACACGACCTGCGGCACCGCCGCGTCGAACCCGGCCACGTCGAGCATCCCGGCGTCGGACGGGTCGGCGATCGTGACCTGGGTCGCGGTCATCGCGACCACAACCAGCTTCGCCGGGATGCCGGTGGCCTCCCGGTACGCCCGCAGCGCCTGGTGGGGGTGCACCGACCCGGCCCAGGTCTCGTTGTCGGTGTAGACGACGAACGTGTCGACCTCCAGGCCCGCCTGACGGGCGTGGAGCATCGGCAGGGCGCAGTCGGTCCCGCTGAAGGGCAGCTGCGAGACCGCCCGTACGGCATCGTCGAGACGCTGCCGCGGTGAGATCGTCAGCGCACTGAGGCCGGTGCCCCGCCAGGTCTTGGACGTGAACCCGACCACCTGAGCCTGACGCTCCACCGCCAGCGTCACCAGCGCCAGCGCAGCCGACGCCTCCCGGCACGACAGCGGCAGGCCCGAGACCGGCTGGACCATCGACCCGGACACGTCGAGCGCCAGCAGAGTGCGCTTCCCAGTCGGCTCGACCGCCCCGAACGCCTCGTAGAAGGCCCGGTCGAGCGCGTCGACCACCTTCCGGCTCGGCGTCCACCTCCCCTCGCCGCGCAGCGACCGCCCCGAGGCGTACGTACGCTGCGCCAGCAGCACCGCCACCGGGTGCACCCGGGCCGCCCGGAGCCGTCCGGGGTCCGTGATCTGGGCGCACACCTCGTCGGTCCGCCCGCCGGTGTCAGGCAGCAGCCCGAGCCGGGTGAGCCGCGGCAGCTGGCGCAGCAGCGCTGTCTGCGGCACGCCGGTGTCGAGCAGCGCGTCCCAGACCGCCGGGTCGGTGAGCGCCTGGCTGGGCAGCATCTCCCAGGTCAGCCGCTCCTCGCGGACCAGCCGGGCCACGTCGGCACCCGGCTCCTGGGCCCGGACGAACGCGGTCACCAGCCGGGGGGTGTCGTCCCCGGTCGCCCCGCGCACGACCCAGTCGAACAGGGCCCGCCGGGCCGGCTCCTGGGTGACCGGGTGCGCCAGGCGCAGCAGGTCACGGTGCGACCAGCCGTCACGCTGGCGGTACTTCACCGTCTGGTACGTGAGAGCGTCGGTCGGCGTCTCGGTGTACCAGCGAGCCACAGCCCGCCGCAGCCCCCGGCCCCAGCCGCGGAACTGCTCCACGTACGTGGCGAACCAGAACAGGTGCGTCCCGGTCCGCGCTACCTGCCCAAGCACCGCCAGCGCCGCCGCCTTCTCGGCGTCGGTCCCGTGAGAAGCGGCGATGGCCAGCGCGAACAGTGCCGGCTGGGGCCGCGGCGCGGCGCCCCGGGTGGAGACCTCGACGATGGTGCGGACCAGGGTGGCGTGGTCGCTCGCGGCCATCCGCAGCACGACCTGGGCGTTGTCCTCGGTCAGCGGCAGCGGGCGGGTGTAGAAGGTCCCGCCGTCGGTGCCGAGGGTGAGGAACCGGCGCAGCCGCGCCTCGTCGTCCAGGGTGAACCCGTACCCGCCGGCCGCGTTCGGCGACTGCCGGTGGTCGGCGGGGCGGTTCTGCGGGGTCTGACGGGTCGAGAAGAGTCGCAGGACAGACAAGGTGCCTCCTTTCGGCACAGGTCGGGCCGCCCCTGGGCGGGCACGGTCGTGGATGGCGTACGGCACGGGGCCGACCGTACGGGTCTGAGGTCTCACGGACCGGTGGTGCCGAGCCGGCCGCCGAGACGAGCCCGGCCCGGAGCCGCGTCGAGTGAGGACCGGCCCGTGAGGCGGCAAGGTGAGCGATGAGCTCGGGGACCGTACGGTCGTGTACTGGCTGCGGCTGTTCTGCTCTGCCAGCTGAGCTACCACCCGTGGGTGGCCGGGAGTCGAACCCGGGACCTGTCGATGAAGTGTCGATCACCGCCGGCCCTCGGCCCGTACGGTTCCTCAGCGCACCTGCTCTCGTCGTGTGAAGCTGTTGTGTCGCCATCCAGAGTGCTGGTGAGCGGCCCCCAGCGCCACCGGTTTTCCAAGCGGCCGGGTGACCAGGTACCTGCCCCGACCGCGCAGCCCAGCCACGACTCGCAGGGCTGTCCGCTCAACCGGACCACGTCCGGCCGCGGAGCACGCCGTCTGGACGATCGAACGACGAGGAACGACCGGCTGTGCGCCTGTCCGCTCAGCCCGGGCCGCGTAGTCCCCGGTCTGGACGACGAAGAGCGAGAAACAACAGGCTGAACCACAAGCAAGAGGACCTTCTCGCTCTGAGGAGGAAGACCGGGGTTACAGCGAAGCGGCCGAGCCGCCGCGAAGGCGGCGGCAGTTAAGCACAGCACGGCGCGCCGAGGGGCTCTTCCCCCTAGCAGCAGCGGTGTGACGGTACTGTCAACCGCACGTCGGCGATGATCACATCGCATGGACTTCTCCCCGGGCCAACCCGGGCTATGTGGGCTTCGGCCCCGACGAGCGAAGGAGGCCGGCATGTCGGTGCGAGAGAACCGGATCACCCCGGAGGTTCTGGGGACCTCTGCGGAGCGCCGGGTCCGACGGGTGCTCCGCGCGGCCCGGGACACCAGCGAGGACGCCCTGTTCCGCGAGGAGATCGACGAGGTGCTCCGCGGGATCCTCACCCTGGAGTCGCTGGCCGGGCGTCAGCCGCGCCGGGTCGCGGTCTAGCAGCCGAGCAAGCTCGCATAGCCAAACCCGGCCGCCGAGTCCCCCGGCTGGACGAACCAGCGGTGAAGAACGACTGGCTGTACCCGGGCTGAAGTACCTCTTCACCGCGAGGAGGAAAACCGGGGTTCTAGCGAAGCGGCCGAGCCGCCGCGAAGGCGGCGGCGATCAAGCACAGGCGGCGGCAGCTAAGCACAGTAGAATGCCTGGCGGCTGCGCAGCCGCAGTCTGGTCTCCCCACACTGAAGGACTGTGCATGCCCGTACGCGCCGACCTGCGCAATGTCGCGATCATCGCCCACGTCGACCACGGCAAGACCACCCTGGTCGACGCCATGCTGTGGCAGTCGGGCGCCTTCCGCGCGAACCAGGACGTCGAGGCCCGGGTGATGGACTCGATGGACCTGGAGCGGGAGAAGGGGATCACCATCCTCGCGAAGAACACCGCCGTCGAGCACACTCTCCGCTCCGGCCGGACGGTCACCATCAACATCATCGACACCCCTGGTCACGCCGACTTCGGCGGTGAGGTGGAGCGGGGCCTGGAGATGGTCGACGGGGTGCTGCTGCTGGTGGACGCCTCCGAGGGGCCGCTGCCGCAGACCCGGTTCGTGCTGCGCAAGGCACTGGCCAAGCAGCTGCCGATCATCGTCGTGATCAACAAGGTCGACCGCTCCGACGCCCGGATCGCGGAGGTCCTCGACGAGACCTACTCCCTGTTCATGGACCTCGTCGACGACGACCAGGCCCACGTCCTCGACTTCCCGGTGGTCTACTGCGCCGCCAAGGCCGGACGGGCGTCGCTGGCCGCACCCGCCGACGGCAGCCTGCCCGACAGCGAGAGCCTGGAGCCGCTGTTCGACACCATCATGGAGACCATCCCGGCGCCCGAGTACGAGGAGGGCGCGGTGCTGCAGGCTCATGTCACCAACCTCGACGCCTCACCGTACCTGGGTCGGCTGGCGCTGTGCCGGGTCGTCGCCGGCACCCTCACCCGGGGCCAGACGGTGGCCTGGTGCCGTCGCGACCAGACGGTGCAGAACGTACGGCTGTCGGAGCTGCTGGTCACCAAGGCACTGGACCGGGTCCCGGCCGAGTCCGCCGGGCCGGGTGACATCGTCGCCATCGCGGGGATCCCCGAGATCACGATCGGCGAGACCCTCTCCGACCCGGCCGACCCGCGCCCGCTGCCGCTGATCAGCGTCGACGAGCCGTCGATCTCGATGACGATCGGGATCAACACCTCCCCGCTGGCCGGAAGGTCCGGCAAGAACCTGACCGCCCGCCTGGTCAAGAGCCGTCTCGACTCCGAGCTGGTCGGCAACGTCTCAGTCCGGGTCCTGCCGACCCAGCGGCCCGACACCTGGGAGGTCCAGGGCCGCGGCGAGCTGCAGCTGGCGGTGCTGGTGGAGATGATGCGGCGGGAGTCGTACGAGCTGACGGTCGGCAAGCCGCAGGTGGTGACCCGGACGATCGACGGGACGCTGCACGAGCCGGTTGAGGCGCTCACCATCGACGTCCCCGAGGAGCACCTGGGGGTAGTGACCCAGATGCTGGGGCTGCGCCGCGGCCGGCTGGAGCAGATGGTGAACCACGGCACCGGCTGGGTCCGCATCGAGTACATGCTCCCGGCCCGGGGCCTGATCGGGTTCCGGACCGAGTTTCTCACCGAGACCCGCGGCACCGGGATCATGCACCACGTCTTCAGCGGCTACGAGCCCTGGGCCGGTGAGCTGCGGACCCGCCCCACCGGCTCCCTGGTCGCGGACCGGCTCGGGGTGGTCACCTCGTACGCGCTGTTCAACCTGCAGGAGCGCGGGATCTTGTTCGTGGCCCCCGGGATGCAGGTGTACGAGGGGATGGTGGTCGGCGAGAACCCCCGCCCCGACGACATGGACGTCAACCCGACCAAGGAGAAGAAGCTGACCAACGTCCGCTCCAGCACCGGTGAGGAGCTGGAGCGGCTGGTGCCGCCGCGGCTGCTGAGCCTGGAGCAGGCGCTGGAGTTCTGCCGCGAGGACGAGTGCCTGGAGGTCACCCCCGACGCGGTCCGGATCCGCAAGGTCACCCTGTCTGCCAGTGAGCGGGCCAAGATCCGCAGCCGCTCCAAGGACCGCTGAGTCTCAGCCGACGACCCGGACCACGCCGACCGGCTCCCCGTGGCCCAGCACCGGCGAGGTCGCCAGCGGCTCCAGAGCCGGGCTGTCGACCCCGGCCCGGCGCAGCAGGTGCACCATCAGCTCGCGCCGACCCCGGGAGCCGCCGTCCATGATCTTGAGAGCGGCCCCGGTCCCGTCCGGCAGCCCGGCCGCCATCACGCCCTCGGCGCCACCCTTGCAGATCAGCCCCGGCACGGCGCGGTGCACCAGCAGGTCGTCGTGGCCCGTGCCCGAGACGTACTCGGGGTGCTCCCGGTAGGCCTCGGCGACCTGAGCGGCGGGCCCCTCCGTGGCGGCGGCGATCCGTCCGAACGAGCGGGCCAGGCCAACCAGGGAGGTCGCGAACACCGGCGCCCCGCAGCCGTCGACCGACGGGTCGCCGACCGGCTCCGAGGCGTACTCGCTGATCACGGCCCGGACCTGCTGCTGCAGCGGGTGCCCCGGGTCGCGGTAGCTGTCGGTCGGCCAGCCGGAGCGGACGCAGGCCCGCAGCATCCCGGAGTGCTTGCCAGAGCAGTTCTGAGTGATCGGCTCCGGTCCGCGCCCGGCGCGCAGCCAGTCCGTACGGGCCGAGCTGCTGATCGGCAGGTCGGGGGTGTTCTGCAGGTCGGCCTCGCCCAGCCCGGCCCCGGCCAGGACCCGCCGGACCGCCTCCAGGTGGAACGGCTCCCCCAGGTGGGAGGCGCCGCAGACCGCCAGCTCGGCGCCGCTGACGTCAAGCCCGCAGCGCAGCATCGCGACCGCCTGCATCGGCTTCGACGACGACCGGGCGAACACCAAGGCCTCGACGTCACCGGCCGACCAGACCACCTCCCCGCCTGGTGCCACCACCACGGCCCTGGCATGGTGGACGCTCTCCACCAGATCGCCACGGACCACCTCGACCAGCACCGGATCAGTCACGAGCAGCACGGTAGCGGCCTGGCCGCGACGGGCTAGGGTGGGGACCCGTCTCCACCCAGGCACGAATCAGCGGTCCGACGCACGAGCTGATCTTCGACGCGGTCCCCGTGCCCACCCGGGGCACGGATCAGCACGAAGGCGGCCTCGCGCCACAAGGCCCGGTAGGTCCTGCCAGGCGGTCGGCCCGTACCCCAGGCAGGGCTGCCACCCCAGCCGTGCCATGATGACGGATGTGCCTGTGAGTCGCCGTACCGCACTTCTGCTCGGGTCGAGCGCGCTGCTGGGGGCGTGCGCCAAGACGCCGGAGGCCGCTCCCGCGCCCGCCTCCACCCCCGAGGCCCCCAGCCCCAGTCCCAGCAGCGCTAGCCCGACCCCGAGCAGCGCCAGCCCTGCACCCAGCACCCCGTCCGGCTCGGCCACGGCCTCCGGCTCGGGCAGCCCCAGCGCCACCGCCAGCCAGCCCCCGCTGGGCACCGGCTCGCTGGTGGCCGGCAAGAACCACAACGCCGGCGCCGAGGCGTACGCATTCAGCGCCAAAGACGTTCACACCTGGCTGAAGGCCGGCGGCGGCCCCGACAAGAAGGTCGCCTTCCTCACCTTCGACGACGGCCCCAACACCACCTTGACCCCGCTGATGCTCGACAAGCTGCGCGAGCTGGGGGTCCCCGCGACCTTCTTCGTGATCGGTCGGCTCGTCCCCCAGGCGCCCCAGATGCTGAAGCGCGCCATCGACGAGGGGCACGCGGTCTGCCTGCACAGCTACTCCCACGACTACAAGTACCTGTACCCGGGCCGCGTCGGCAGCGCCAAGAACGTCGGGGCGGACACGGACAAGGGCCTGGCCGCCTTGAAGCAGGCGCTGGGTGAGAGCTTCAAGACCACCGGCTACCGGTACCCCGGCGGGCACCTGTCATGGAAGAAGATGGCCGGCCCTGACCAGGAGCTCGCTCAGCGAGGGCTGTGGTGGATCGACTGGAACTGCATGAGCGGGGACGCCGACAAGGCCAAGCCGTCCACCGCATCCGGAATGGTCGGGCTGATGGCCAGCACCCTGACGCAGAAGCCGCAGGCGGCGGTGGTGCTCAACCACGATGCCGACCCCACCGGCCGGCTGACCCTGGAGGCGCTGCCGGGCATGGTGACGTGGCTGAAGAACAAGGGCTACACCTTCGGAGTCATCGCCTGACTCGGGCGGAAGTGCACCCCGACCTCCGGGTCGACCAGCACCTCCTGGGCGGCGGCGACCTGGCCGGTCACCAGCTCGGCAGTCACGGGTAGCTGCCGCTTGACCAGGGCCAGTGCGACCGGCCCGAGCTCGTAGTGGTACGCGGCGAGCCCGACCCGCCCGACCGGGCGGCCCTGCTCGTCACCAACCTGGTGGAGCGGAGCACCGGGCTCGGGCAGCTCGGACATCGACCCGTCCAGGTGCAGCCGGACCAGCCGCCTGGGCGGTCGGCCGAGGTTGTGCACCCGCGCGACGGTCTCCTGGCCCCGGTAGCAGCCCTTGCCCAGCGCTACCGCGGCCGACGGCACCCCCAGCTCGTTGGGGATCGTCCGCTCGTCGATGTCGACGTCGAGCCGCGGCACCCCGAACGCGATCCGGCGGGCCTCGTACGCCCAGGTCCCGGCCGGGGCCGGCGCCACCAGGGCTGCCACCTGGTCTGCCGGGACGAACGACTCGTACCCGCCGAGCGAGTCCTGCCCGGCACGGTGCCGCCCGTCCGGCGGCGGGGTGCCAGGCCGCCAGACCAGCGCCAGGTCGTCGAGGGCTCGCACCTCGACCCGCGTCCGGAACCTCATCTGGTCCAGCCAGGCCACGAGCGCCGGTCCGCGGCCGGGCTCGGTCCAGGCCCACAGGGTCTCGCCGTCGTCGACCCCGTACAGGGCGTGCTCAATGTGGCCCTGCGGCGAGAGCACGTACGCGCTGACCGGGCTGCCCGGCGCCAGGCCCTCGAAGACCTGGCTGGTGAGCGAGTGGAGCCAGCCCAGCCGGTCGGGGCCACTGATGCTGAGCAGGTCCCGGTTCGACAGGTCGACCGCGCCGGAGCCGGACTCCAGCAGCCGCTGCTCGGCGATCGGGTCGCCATAGTGCCAGGGCAGGCCCTGGTCGGGGCCGGTGGTGGCGTCGACTCTCATCCGACCCTCCGCAGCCGGGCCCACAGGTAGCTCTGCAGCTGGTGCTCCTCGGTGGCCCGGTCCACTGTGAACAGCAGGTCGCCGTCGACCTGCCCGTACAGGCGGTGACCACCCGTGTACGACTCGGTGGCGTTGTGGGTGCGGGCGACCGCGTCGGTGGTGAGCTCGATCTTGGCGCCGCTGACCGAGCCGAACCAGACCTCGGCGTACCCGTCGGGGTGGGCCATCACCACCTCCAGGCTGGCGTCGGGCTGGGGACGCCAGAAGCCGGTCTCCATCAGCATCGGCCGGACCGGGGAGCCGTCCTCGTCGAGCTCGAACAGCTGGCACAGGTAGTGCAGGTACGGCCCGCCGTTCTCAGCGAAGTCGACCTGGCAGCCGTAGGTGAAGTCGCCCCGGCCGGGCCAGGTGCCGTTGCCGGTCCCCTCCCAGCGTCCGATCATCCACGCCAGGGCGACCAGGCTCGGGTCGAGGTGGGCCGGGATCTCGAAAGCCATCGCTCTCCTTGGATCTTCAGTCGGGGTCGCGGTCGCTGAGCAGCAGGCGGACCAGGGCGGCCAGCGCAGCCAGCCCGATCAGGGCCACTGCGACGATCAGTACCCAGGGGCTGGCCGACGACACCCGGCGAGTCTATTCGCCCTGGCCCCGCCGGGCGCCTCGCGGCTAGGAGCCCGCGTGTCGACCGTCCGTACGGCCGCGGGCGTCCTCGCTCGAGCCAGCCGCCTCAACCTCAGGCACCACCACCGGGCCCGCCGCCGAGACCTCGCCCAGGTGCCGCTCAATCCGGTCGATGGGGTCTCGCAGTGATGTCACTCCTGCCCAAAATTGGGTAGCACGGTCGTTTCGTCTCGACGCTTCTTAGGCCAGACCTGCGCATCGTCAGGGAAGACGGGCCAAGTGACAGTGTCCGTCTGCCCCACCTCGAGGTTCTCGGTAGCCCACTTCTGGTGATTGGTGATCAGCTGGTGCTCGCGCGAGTTCTTGATGAGAATCAGGTTGCTCTTGTCGTTTGTCCCGGAGTCGTCCAGAGGCGCCTTGTGGTGAACCTGGTACCCCTCGGGAGGGCGTCCGCTTCGGATGGTCGCGATATCTTGCTCGCTGAAGCCGTGGGCCACAAGCTTTTCCTCGTCCATACCCTTGAGGAAGTCCTCTCGCGCACCGTTGTCGAAGGCAGCCCGCAGCTTGTTGTACTTACCCCGAGGGCGCCGGGTGTACTTAAAGTCCTTGGTCACCTTGACGCCGGGTAGTGAGTGGACCTCCTTGTGGAGGACTCCTCTGAAGTCACCCGACTCCTTAGCGGCCTTCTTCAGGTACGGTGCAACGTAGTCTTGAAAAATGCTACGACCGGTGACTCTAGCTCATGAGGGTGGTCCTTACGGGTGGGTAGTATAGGTAGTCAGGCGCTGGGGGAGGATGGTGCCGATCATCTCGGTGAAGGTCTGGTACCGGTCGTCGTCACAGGATGGGTCGTAGGAACCGATGTCCACGCGCTGCCACTGGGAGTCCCACCCGGAGTACACGAGGGCCTCATCGTCCATGATTGCGACCTCGACATACTTCTCCTTGACGACGTCGAGCTGGGCCTTCACCATCTCACGAGCCCCGTACACGAGCAGCCCGTTCACCTCAAACCCGTCACACAGGTCGAACAGAGCCCGGTAGTCATCCGGAGCCGGGACCTTCACCGCCCGCGTGAACGCCCGGTGGACCCAGTCCCGCACACTCACCGCCCGCGGCTGAGGAACTCTGCACTGCGAGGGAATGGAGGCCACGAGCTCAGGCAGCGGCGCCACAGTCCGGGGCCGGGCCGGGACAACCACGTGCGGCACAAACCCCTTGGTTCCCTTCGCGATAGCACGAACCAAGGCCTCCTCGTCGGGAAACCGGCGACTGATCGGGTTCGAGGCGCTCTCGCACCAGCACTTCTCCTCCCGGTGCCACCCGTAGTACGCCCCACCGGCAAAGGCGATCGGCAGGTAGGGCTCATAGAGCTTCGCGTACTTGCCGATGAAGGAGCTTCCGGTCTTCTTGACCTGCAGGAAGGAGACCGGCCCGATCTCCAGCCCGTCAGTACGCAGCAGCAGCTCCCGGTACAGCGGCGCCGGCGGCAGCCCCACCTCACCCAGGACCCTGTCGATCAGCGCCGCGCTCGCCGGGCGCCGGGTACGGCCGATCTCCACCAGCCGCTCCACAATCTCCAGACCAGTCATGTCCTCCAGAGCCATCCCCCGACGCTAGTAGAGGACCAAGCCTGGGTCCAAGGTTCCTAGTCAGGCCGAGGTCGCGCTGCTGGGCAGCTCGCGCCGGCTCTCGGTCGGGCCCGAGTCGACAGTGGCGCTGATAACCGCTGCCGGGGTGGGCGATGCCCCGGGGGCGTCGGCCAGGACCGGCACGGCGAGGTGGCGGCCGTCGGGCACAGCGTCAGACGGACCCCTCGGCCTGCTCCTCCTCACGGCGCTCCTGCAGCCAGCTTCGCCCGTAGTCGGTGACCACGATCGTGTCGGCCAGGTCCGGCTCCGGCTCGCTCTCGGCACGGCGGGGCCGGGCCGCCTGGTCGTGCTCCGCCAGGCCCCGCATGACCTCCTCGATGCGGACCGTGGTCACCGTCGAGGTTGGCCAGGTGTCGCTCAGCCGCCCGCCCCGAAAGACCAGCAGCCGCTGGGTCCAGGTGACCAGCTCGCCCGGGTCGGTCGAGACCAGCAGCACGGCCACGCCTCGCTCGGTGGCAGCCGTCAGGCGCTCGTACACGGTGGCCCGGGACGGCGTGTCCAGCCCGGCGGTCGGGTTCTCCAGAACCAGCAGCCTGGCATTGCCGTCGAGGACCTCGGTCACGTTACGCAGCTCACGCTGCCCCACCGAGCGGTGCCCCTCCCCGAGCAGCCGCTCTCCACGCTCGTCGATCAGGTCGATCGCGACCAGCATCGCGTTGAGGGCTGCCTGGGCCTCCGCGAAGTCCTGCTCCGCGGGCAGGCCGACCAGCAGGTTCGCGGCCACTTCGCCGGTGCTGGAGCCGGGACGGTGGTGACCGATCCCGGCCCGGACCGCGTGCTCGGTGCTGCCCAGCTCGACCGTACGGCCGGCCAGCTGCACAGTGCCGGTGCGCACTGGCAGGGAGCCGGTCAGCACCCGGACCAGGTCGTCGACGCCCGAGCGCCGGTCGCCGAGAAGGCCGACCACCTCACCGGCCCGCACCTCCAGGCTGGTCGGCGCGAGGTCGCCTCCCGACACCTCCCGCAGCCGCAGCGCCTGCTCGGACCGGGTCTGGGCCCGCACTGGCGGGCGCACGGGGGCAACCGGGGCCTCGTGGATCGCCTGGTCCAGGTCGTCTGCGGCGTCGGCCTCGGACAGCACCCCGTCGCGCAGCACCAGCACCCGGTCAGCGATGCTGCGCAGCTCGTCCAGCCGGTGAGACACGTACACCACGCTGCGGCCCTGGCCGGTGATAGTGGCGATGATCCAGTGCAGCTCGTCGAGCTCGCGCGGGTTGAAGGTGGCGGAGACCTCGTCCACCAGCACCACGTCGACGGTGTCGTCGGCCCACAGCCGCATCGACTCCACCAGTCCCAGGTCGGGCTGGGTCAGCCCACCCACCCGGGCCGAAGGGTCAAGGGCGATCCCCGCCTGGGCCAGCAGAGTCCGGGCCCGCTCTCGCTCCTGAGAAGGGGCGATGTTGGTGCCCCGAAAGATGGCCTGGGCCACGGTCAGTCCCGGGTCCAGCCTGAACCGCTGGGCGATCAGCCCTGCCCGGGCCGTACGGCTGGGGCGCTGAACCGAGATCCCGAACGTCACCCCGCCCGCGTCGGACTCGATAGTCCCGGCCAAGATCCCCAGCAGGGTTGACTTTCCGGCGCCGTTAGCCCCGACCAGGCCGACGCACTCACCCGGGCGGACCTCCAGGTCGACACCCCGCAGCACGTCGCGTGGTCCGTACGACTTGGTCAGCGCCGCCCCGGTCAGCAGAGGTCCGCTGTCAACCATGGTTGGCCGGCTCCTCGAGCTCGGTGCGACGGGCATCGAGCTGGCGCTGGCTGCGCTCGTGCACCAGCTCAAGCTGGGCCTCGGTCGCGAGCAGCTGCCGCAGCAGGGTGGCGTTCTCGGTGGTCAGCTCCTCGATTCGAGCCTCTAGGGCCGGGACGGTCCGGTCCCAGGCCTGGACCGCGGCCGCCTCCAGCCGTGCCATCTCGGCCTCGGCCCGGTTCAGGGCCTGCCGCATCTGGACCAGCTCGCTGCCCGGCGACGCGGGCCGGACCTGGTCGGAGTCCGCCACCCAGCCCCGGCCAGGACGGGGGCGGGGCCCAGGCAGAGGCAGCACTCCCGGCGCTGTGGCCGCGGTCAGGCCCGGATCCGATACGAGGTGCTCCTGCTCGTCGCTGGCAACTCCCTGGTGCGCCTGCCCGGGCCACGGGGCGGTCGCCGGCACCTTGACGACCCGGCTCTGGCCGGGCTCAGCTCCCCCGGCACGGGGCGTGGCGGTCGCCGGGCCGGCAGCGTCGGAGGGTGCCCGGCTCTCCATGCTTTCTGCGGAGGCCGGCTCGACGCCCTCGATCGCCTGGCTCACCGGCGTCTCGCTGCCGGCCGCCTCGTCCGAGGGCTCGGGGAGCGCGTCCGAGGTCCACGGGCGGGTCGGAGCCGTGTCTGCCCAGTCCTGCTCGGTCGGCCACCCCGGCGTACCCGCGACGACCGGCTGGCCGGAAGCGACGAAGGCCCGGACCTGGTCGGCGGTCCACTCGTGGAGGGCGGGCTGGTCGACACTGGTGGCCGGCTCCGGGTCCAAGGCGAACGGGGGCTGGTCCTGCGGGGTGGACTCGGCCGCGGGCTCCCCGGCCCGCTCTGCCGGGTCCTGCTCCGACCACCCGGTCGCGGGCCCACCGGCAGCCTCAGGCTCGGGGACGGCCTCACCGTCACCGAAGACCTGCTGCTCGCTGCCGTACGGGGCGCCAGGCCCCTGCGTGGTCTCATCCAGGCCCGGGCTCGGGAACGGCTCCGCGACGGGCCCCGAGTCCGGCCCCCGCGGCTCGTCCTGCGCCGGTGTGGCCTCACGGCCGCCCGCCACCTGGTCGGGGAGCTCACCGTCGGGCGCAGCGAAGACCGGCACCTGCATGCTCTCGCCGGCGATCTGCTGGCGGGGCTGCTCGCTGCTGGGCACGGCAGAAGCCAACACCCCCGCGGTCTCACCGCCCGGCAGCGACCCGGCCACAGCTGCGGCCGTCCCGTCGGCCACCGTGGCGCCCGGCTCGCTCATGCCCTGCGGGCCGAGGCCCTCGGCCAGGCTGGCCGGCTGCTCGGGCCGCCAGCCGTCGGCCGCGGCGGGCGCGGCGCCGCTACCCGGCCCCGCCGGGACAGGCACCGGCTGGGCGGCCGCTCGGCTCTGGGCCGCCTCCAGCTCGCGCACCCGGGTCTCAGCCCGGGCCGCTGCCCGCCGCCCCCGAGACCGGCCGATCAGGAAGCCCAGCAGGATGGCCACCAGCGCCACGACGGCGAGGACGATGAGCAGCGGCAGATAGGCGTACCAAAACCCTTGCACAGTCATCCCTCTCGAAGCTGGATCTCGACCCGCCGGTTCTGGGCCCGGCCCTCCGGGGTGTCGTTTGACGCGGCCGGGTCGGCGCTACCGCGGGCCAGGGTGCTGGTGCGCTCCCTGGGAACCCCGGCGCTGACCAGGACCAGGCGCACCGCCTCGGCCCGGGCCAGCGAGAGCCGGCGGCGCCCCTCGGCGTCCTGCCCGTTGTCGGTGTAGCCGACGATCTCGACCCTGACCGCCGGGTGGGCCAGCAGGTACTGGGCCAGCTGCGTCAGCCGCTCGCGCGACTCAGCCGAAAGCGCTGCGCTGGCTCCCTCGAAGACAATCGGTGCCAGGTCCGGCCGCTGCGGCGACGGGGTGGGCGTGGCTGAGCTGGCGGCCGGGGCAGGCGTGCCGGAGCCCGTCGAGACCACCGGGCTTGGGGTCGTCACCGGGCTGGGCGCGCTGGCGGACGGGCTGGCCGAGGCGGTCTGGCCGGCGCCGGGCGCTGTGACGACCACCGCCCGGGTGCCGGAAACCTGCGCCACCACCTGCCGGGCCTGCTCAGCGGCGGCCGGGTCAACAGTGATCTGGGCGTCAAAGCCGGAGTACCTCACCCGGCCCTTGATCCCGGCCGCACCGAGGGCTGCGGTGGCCGTCACCTCCAGGTCCTGCTCGGTGCTGCGGACCACCCAGGCTGGTCCGGCTAGCAGGGCAGCGGCCAGCACCACCCCCGTACCTGCAACGGCGAGCCCTGCTCCGCCCATGGCCGAACCACCTCAACTGACATGTAATCTGCGCGAATCCCCGTCGTCCGAGCGCTGATAGTCTACTGTCTGGCTAGGCGCCGGGCCGTCACCGCCGGGGAACGTCCTTCCCCAGCTCGAAAACGCAGGTTTGGGGAAAGGTCTTGTGGGAATGACCAGCAGCTACTCAGTGAGCAAGTCCGACGAGCTAGCCCGAGTGATCGGCAACATGCGCCGGTCGATCCCGGAGCTCTACGGCGTGATGATCGCGTCCACCGACGGGCTCCCGATCGCCCACGACTTCCCCGAGTCCTCGGCAGAGCGGGTGGCGGCGATGGCGGCCACGGCCTTCGGCCTGGGCGGGCGGATCGCCGAGCGCACCGACCTGGGCGGCTTCGCCGAGGCGGTGATCCGTGGCCAGAGCGGCTACCTCGTCACGTACGCGGCAGGCAACGACGCGGTGCTCGTGATGACCGGCCCGATCGACTCCAACCTGGGCCTGATGAGGATTGAGGCGCGCGTCGCGGCGGTCGAGATCAAGCAGCTGCTGGGCCGGGCCTGACATGGACTCCATGCACGACATCGCGCAGCGCGCGATCCAGCAGACCCCGCCCGAGTGCCGGGTTCAGCCCTCCGACGCCGCCATCATCGCCCGTCACAGCGACGCCCTGATCCCGATGGCGCCGCAGGTCGTCAAGTCCTTCTATGACACCCTGTACGCCCACGACGAGACCGAGCAGCTGTTCCAGGCCGGCGAGCGGCCGATGCGGGAGCAGACCCTGACCGGCTGGTGGGAGCGGACCGTACGCGGCCCGATCGACGACGACTACTGGGCCTGGATGGCACTGGTCGGGCTGACCCACGTGATGCGCCGGGTCACCAACCCCATGATGCTGGCGATGAACAACTTCGTCGCCCAGTACGTCGAGGACCACTCCGACTCGCTGCCGGTCCCGGAGTCAGAGCGCCGCCACCTGGTCACCGCCTTCCGCCGGGTCGCCGCCACGGCCGGGTCGATCATCACCTTCGCCTACGACCACGCCGTCAGCTCGGCGCTGTTCGAGGTGGCCGGGATGCCGGAGGCCCTGCTCGCCCGGCTCCGTGACCAGGAGGTCGGCGCCGCCCTGGCCAAGGCCCATACCGAGGTCCGCTCCGGGTCACGGCACTGACACCAGCCACCGCCGAGCAAGCGGCTCAGGACGAAGCACCCGAACCGGGTGGGGCCTACCCTCGGTCACCATGAGCGTCGTCCCTGCTCCCCAGCCAGCGGCCCGCTGGCCGATCCTGCGCAAGAAGCAGGTCGTCGTCATCCCCGTGATCACCTTGGTCCTGGGCGGGCTGATTCAGCTCTTCTTCGTGCTGACCACCTTGGCCCACCCGGTGGGAGCGGTCGTCGCGGTGACCCTGTCGGGGCTGAGCACTCTCGTCGGCGGGGCCCTGCTGCTCTTCCTGGACCGCTGGGAGCCGGAGCCGCCGCGGCTGCTGGCCGCCTCCTTTCTCTGGGGCGGCGGGATCGCGCTGGTCCTGGCCCTGGTGGGCAACCTGATTCTCGCCATCATCGTCGGTCAGCCCAGCGACTTCGTGGAGACGGTGGTGCTGGCCCCGCTCACCGAGGAGAGCAGCAAGGGCATGTTCCTGCTGCTGGTCCTCCTCGCCAGCCGCCGGGGACGCTCTGAGGTCAACACCATGACCGACGCCATCGTGTACGGCGGCTTCATCGGGCTGGGCTTCTCCTTCGTCGAGGACCAGATGTACATCGCCCAGGCCGAGGACCTGCTCCTCGTGGCGGGGCTGCGGCTCACGCTCGGCGCCTGGGGGCACTCGATCTACACCATCGCCACCGCGGTCGGGGTCTGGTTCTTCCTCTCCCGCCAGGGGCCGGGGCGCTGGCTCAGCCTGGTCGGTGGCTGGGCGGTGGCCGTCGCTCTGCACGCCCTGCACAACGCCGCCACCACGCTCGGGCTGCTGTACCTGCCGGTCGCGCTCGTGCTGACCGGAGGCGGAATCGTCGGGATCACGCTGCTGGCCGTCCACAGCAAGCGCCAGGAGCAGGCGGTGGTGAGCCGGCACCTGCCGCTGATGGTGCAGCAGGGTCTGATCACGGCCGGCCAGGCCGGGTGGCTGAGCACCCTGCAGGGGCGCAAGCAGGCCTTCAGCAGGGCCGGCTCAGACGACCGCAAGCGGATGCGGAACTACCGCGACAACCTCACCGAGCTGGCCTTCGTCCGGGACCGGCTAGACCGGATGGGCCCGCCGTACAACCAGGACCTGGTGGCCCAGCACGAGGACCTCGTGCGCCTCATCGCCGCCGAGCGCCCCTGGGTCAGCGGCGTCCTGCCCGCCCCGTGGGCCCCGCCCCTGCCGGCCCCGGTCGGCGCGCCGGCCCCCGGCCTGCCGAACGGCGCTGGGGTGCCGAACAGCGCTGGGGCCTTTCAGCCGGGTGCGCCAGGTCAGCCGGCGGCTCCCGCCTACCCGCCACCGGTGGCCGTCCCTGGGCAGCAGCCTCAGCCGGCGCACCCCCAGCCGTCGCCCCAGCAGGCCGGGTACCCGCTCCAGCAGCCCCCCCTACCCGGCCCACCCCCAGCCCCAGGCCCCGTACCAGCCCCCAGCAGGCTCTGGCCCCGGCCGTTCCGCCTGACTCGCCGGGCGGTGGTGAGCCGGCCCCCCGACGACCGGTAGCCTCCGGCGCATGCGCGCCGTCATCCAGCGAGCCAGCTCCGGGTCTGTCAGTGTGGCCGGGGAGGTGGTCGGCGCGCTCCCCAGCCCAGGGCTGGTGGTGCTGCTCGGCGTCCACCGCAGCGACACTGAGGCCGACGCCCAGCGCCTAGCCGACAAGGTCTGGCGGCTGCGGGTCCTCGAGGGCGAGCGCTCGGCCGCCGACCTGCAGGCGCCGCTGCTGGTGATCAGCCAGTTCACCCTGTACGCCGACACCCGCAAAGGCCGTCGGCCGAGCTGGTACGAGGCGGCTCCCGGCCCGGTCGCCGAGCCGCTCGTGGAGACCTTCTGCCAGGCCTGCCGCGACGCCGGAGCCCACGTCGAGACGGGAGTCTTCGGCGCCATGATGGACGTCAGCCTGGTCAACCAGGGGCCGGTCACACTGATCCTCGACAGCTGAGCACCGGTAGTCTGACCAGCCGTCGCCAGCACGGAGAGGGGGACGGGTGGACCTGCTGCTGATCACGCCTCGCCCAGGCCCTGACCCGCTGCCCGAGATCTCCCTGCTGCCTCACCAGGTCACCATCCGGTCGGCCGGCGACCAGGTGCTGACCGAGTCCGCCGCCAGCGACGCAGTGGTGGTCGACGCCCGTGACGACCTCGTCGCCGCCCACGCCACCTGCCAGCTGTTCACCTCGGCCCAGATCTCGGTCCCCCGGCTCGTGGTCCTGCCTCCGGGCGGGCTGTCGGTGATCACCGCCGACTGGGGCTGCGCCGACTTCGTCCTCGACGGCGCCGGGCCAGCCGAGTACGACGCCCGGCTGCGGCTGGCCACCAGCAGCCTCACCGGCGTGGAGACCATCTCCAGCGGCGGGATCGTGATCGACGAGGGGGCGTACACGGTCACCCTGCACGGGCGGCTGCTCGACCTCACGTACACCGAGTTCGAGCTGCTCAAGTACCTGGTGCAGCACCCCGGCCGGGTCTTCTCCCGCGAGCACCTGCTGGCTGAGGTCTGGGGCAGCAGCTACTACGGCGGGACCCGGACCGTGGATGTGCACGTCCGACGGCTGCGGGCCAAGCTGACCCCCGAGTACGAGTCCCTGATCTGCACCGTCCGCAACGTCGGATACCGCTTCAGCGAGCGCCGCTGACAGCGGGCCGGAGACTGTCGGTGGCTACCGTTAGGCTCGCCGCATGAGCCTGGAGCTGCGGCAGCCGAGCCGGCTGGACCCTGCCCAGCAGGAGTCCCTGCTGTGCCTGGTGCAGACCGCCACCGAGACCGACCAGAGCGGCCCTCTCAACGAGGAGGCGCTGCTGCGGCTGGATGACCCCAGCCGTACGCACCTGGTGGCTGAGGTCGACCACCAGCTGGCGGGGTACGCCCAGCACGACCCGGGCAGCGCCAGCAGCCAGCTCGTGGTCCACCCCCACCACCGCCGCCGGGGCCTGGGTCGGGCGCTGCTTGAGCGGCTGCTCGCTGCGGCCCCCGCCACCGCCGTCTGGGCCTTCGGCGACGGCGAGCCGGCGCAGCGGCTGCTGAGTGCGTACGGCTTCGCGCCCCAGCGCCGCCTGCTGGTCCTGCACCGCGCCCTCGACCCCGGCCTGACCAGGCCCGGTACCCCCCCGGGGGTCGTCATCCGGGGCTTTCAGCCCGGCGACGAGACGGCCGTGCTGGCGGTGAACGCGGCCGCCTTCGCCGACCACCCGGAGCAGGGCCGCCTCGACCTGCCAGGGCTGCGCCAGCGCATGGCGCAGGACTGGTTCGACCCGGCCGGGCTGCTCCTCGCTCTCGGCCCCGACCAGGCCCCGCTGGGGCTCCACTGGACCAAGCGGCACTCGGCCGAGCTGGGTGAGGTGTACGTGATCGGGGTCACTCCCCGCGCCACCGGGCAGGGCCTGGGCCGTACCCTGCTGGACACCGGGCTGGCCTACCTGGCCAGCACCGGCTGCCGAGAGGTCCAGCTCTGGGTCGAGGCGGACAATGAGGCCGCGGTCGGGCTGTACCGTAGCTCTGGGTTCACCGTCGCCCACAGCGATGTGTGCTACGCCCGGAAGGAGACGCTGTGAGCACGCCTGTCGAGGGGGTCCGGGAGCCGGCCCCGGGCCACGCCGAGCCGGCCGAGGAGCTGGCACCTCTGCCCGACGGGCGCTACCACGACCGGGAGCTGAGCTGGCTGGCGTTCAACAAGCGGGTGCTGGACCTGGCCAGCGACGAGACCCGGATCCCGCTGCTGGAGCGCGCCAAGTTCACGGCGATCTTCTCCTCCAACCTGGACGAGTTCTTCATGGTCCGGGTGGCCGGGCTGAAGCGCCGGATCGCGGCCGGGGTGGCCCAGCCGTCGGTCTCAGGGATGCTGCCGCGCGACCTGTACCAGGCGATCCTGAGCCGTACCCGCGAGCTGGTCGAGGAGCAGTCCCGGCTCTTCGCCGAGGTGATCCGGCCCGAGATGGCCGCCCAGCGGATCGAGATCCTCCGCTGGAAGGACCTCACCCTGACCGAGCAGGAGCCGCTGACCCGGCTCTTCCACGAGCGGATCCTGCCGGTGCTGACCCCGCTGGCGGTCGACCCGAGCCACCCCTTCCCGTACATCTCGGGCCTGTCGATCAACCTCGCGGTCCAGCTGCGCAACCCGGCCACCGGCTCCCGGCAGTTCGCCCGGATCAAGGTGCCCAACATCCTGTCCCGCTTCCTCACCATTGACGAGGGACGCTTCATCACCCTCGAGGACGTGATCTGCGCTCACCTCGAAGAGCTCTTTACCGGGATGCAGGTGCTGCGGACCACGACCTTCCGGGTCACCCGCAACGAGGACGTCGAGGTCGAGGAGGACGACGCCGAGAACATCCTCTTCGCCCTGGAGAAGGAGCTGCTGCGCTCCAAGGTGGGCCGCCCACCGGTGCGCCTGGAGGTCGCCGAGAACATCGACGACGCGATGCTCGACCTTCTGGTCCACGAGCTCGACATCGCCCCTGAGGAGGTCTTCCGGCTGCCCGAGCCGCTCGACCTGCGGGGCCTGTTCGCGATCGCTGACGTGCAGCGCGACGACCTCAAGTACCCCGGCTTCCTGCCCAAGACCAACCCCCACCTAGCCGAGGTCGAGACCGCCCAGCAGGCCGACCTGTTCACCTCGCTGAAGAAGCGTGACGTGCTGCTGCACCACCCGTACGACTCGTTCGCGACCTCGGTGCAGCGCTTCATCGAGCAGGCCGCGGCCGACCCGAGCGTGCTGGCCATCAAGCAGACCCTGTACCGGACCTCGGGCGACTCGCCGATCGTGGACGCCCTGATTGAGGCCGCCCAGGCCGGCAAGCAGGTGCTGGCGCTGGTCGAGATCAAGGCCCGCTTCGACGAGCAGGCCAACATCGCCTGGGCCCGCAAGCTGGAGAAGGCCGGCGTGCACGTCGTGTACGGGATGGTCGGGCTGAAGACTCACTGCAAGCTGTCGCTGGTGGTCCGCGACGAGGGTGAGGTGCTGCGCCGCTACGCCCACATCGGTACCGGCAACTACAACCCCAAGACTGCCCGGATGTACGAGGACATGGGGCTGCTGACCGCGAACCCGGTGATCACCGAGGACGTGGCCCGGGTCTTCAACCACCTGTCCGGGATGACCCAGGAGCGCCACTACCGCCGGCTGCTCGTTGCCCCGCACGGCATCCGCCGAGGGCTGCTGACGATGATCGAGGACGAGATCGCCAACCACCGGGCCGGTCTTCCGTCCGGGGTCAGGATCAAGGTCAACTCGATCGTCGACGAGGCCACCATCGACGCCCTCTACCGGGCTTCGCAGGCCGGAGTGCCGGTTGACCTGTGGGTACGGGGGATCTGCGCCATGAAGGCCGGGGTGCCCGGGCTCAGCGAGAACGTCCGGATCCGCAGCATCCTGGGCCGGTTCCTTGAGCACAGCCGCCTGTTCTGGTTCGCCGGCGGCGGCCAGCCGCACGTCGGGATCGGCTCCTCCGACCTGATGCACCGCAACCTGGACCGCCGGGTGGAGGTGCTGGTGCAGCTCGGTAACCCGGCCCACATCACCCAGGTGGAGGAGCTCTTCGACCTGGCCTTCGACGAGGGCACCGCCTCCTGGCACCTCGGCCCCGACGGCTGGACCCAGCACACCACCGACGCCGACGGCCAGCCGCTGCTCGACATCCAGGAGCACCTGATCGCGGTCCTGGGGTCGAGGCGCGCCCCCGCATGAGCCACGACAAGGCCCTCGACGCGGTCCGGGCCGCCGGGGCGGTCGTCCTCACCGGCACCGGACCGCGCCGCTCGGTGGCGGTGGTGCACCGCCCCGCGTACAACGACTGGTCGCTGCCCAAGGGCAAGTGCGAGAAGGACGAGCCCGCGGTGCTGGCCGCGGTCCGGGAGGTCGAGGAGGAGACCGGGGTCCAGGTCCAGCTCGGGGCCCCGCTGGCCGACATCCACTACCAGGTGCCGAAGGGCCCCAAGGTGGTGCACTTCTGGGTCGGCCGGGTGCTGCGGGTCGCCAACCGGCCCCCCGACGACGAGGTTGACCAGGTCGACTGGCTGCCGGTGCTGGAGGCCCGGGAGCGGCTCACCTACCTCGATGAGCAGGCGGTCCTGGACGAGGCGCTCGCCCTGCCGGAGACGGTCCCGTTCCTGATCACCCGGCACGCCAAGGCCACCGCCCGCAAGGACTGGAGCGGCGATGACCGCAAGCGCCCCCTGGACCCGGCCGGCCGCAAGCAGGCCAAGCACCTGTCCCGGCTGCTCCAGGCGTACGGGGTGCGCCAGCTCAAGAGCTCGTCCTCGACCCGCTGCCTGCAGACCCTGGCCCCGTACGCCGAGACCTTCGGGATCAAGGTGAAGCCGGTCTCGCTGCTGTCCGAGGAGGTCGGCGAGGACCACCTGGCCGGCGTCGAGCGGTACATCCGCAAGATGGCCGTCAGCGCCGGCCGTACCGCCACCCCGACCGCGGTCTGCGGTCACCGCCCGGTGCTGCCCGCGATGCTGGCCGGGGTCGAGGTGCCGAACCAGCCGATGAGCCCGGGGACCTCGCTGGTCGTGCACGTCGACAACGAGGGCCTGCCCATTGCCCACGAGTGGCACCGGGTCTGAGGGCTGACCGTCCACCAGACCGCGGGCCCAGGAGCACAGCACCCGAGACGACTCAGTCCTGGGAGGTGAAGGCTGAGGCCGGAGCGCGGCGGCCCCACTCGTTCATGGCGTCAAGCACAGGAGCCAAGGAGCGACCCAGGTCGGTCAGCTCGTACACCACGCGCGGGGGATCTCCGAGTACGCGTGCCGGGTGAGCAGTCCCCGGGACTCGAAGAGCCGCAGCCGGCTCGTCAGCGTGTGAGCGCTGATGCCGGGCAGCCTCTCCCGGAGCTCACCGAAGCGGCGAGGCCCGTTCAGGAGCTCGCGGATGATGAGCGTGGCCCACGGCCCGCCCAGAATCAGCAGGAAGCGGGCTACGCCACACTCAGGCAGATCGGGCACCGAGACAGGGTACCTCTTTAGTGCAGTTGACGTAACTGATGCAGCATATGCACTAATTGGCCCATGGCCTACATCGTTCATGGCGCCACCGGCGCCCAAGGTGCCCCTGTCCTGTCTGCCCTGGTGGCTGCGGGCGCCGATGCCGTGGGGGCTGTCCGGAACCCGGACGCCGTCCCTGACGGGCGTGGCGTCCGAGTCGACCTGGGCGATGCCGACGCCCTGACCCGTCTGTACGCCGGGTCTGACGGAGTCTTCGTCCACCTGCCGCTGGCCGCTCCCGACGTCCTCGCTGCGCAGGCTGTCGCCATCGCGACGGCCATCGCGCGGGCTACCCCGACCCGAGTGGTCATCTCCACCAGCGGCCAGGTCGTGGACGAGCCAGGAAGCCCCCTTCAGTCCGCGCCCGACAGCCCGGTGATGACCCTCATCACAGCCGCAAGAAGCAGCAGCGTGCCCACAGCCGTCCTGGCCCCCAGGCTCTTCCTGGAGAACCTTCTGCTCCCCATCGTTCGCGAGCCTCTTCTGCGCGAGGACGTCCTGCGCTACCCCTTGCCCGCCGGCTGTCGCGTGTCGTGGGCCTCACAGCCGGATGCAGCCCAGGTCGCAGCGCTCCTGCTCACCGGCGAGGAGCACAGCGGGGTCGTCGGGGTCGGTGCTCTGCCAGGGCTGACTGGGCAGGACCTGGCTGACGCCTTCTGCGAGGCGCTCGGTCGCCCGATCCGCTTCGAGCCGATCACACCTCACCAGTTCGGCGCTCTCCTGAGGCCCGTGATCGGCTCGGCGGCCGAAGGCGTCGCAGCCCTGTACACACGCCTTGCGGCCGCCGCGGGAAGTGTGATCCTGCGGGAGACCAGCGCGCAGACCCTGCTGGGCATCGAGCCGCGCCCCGTAGCGCAGTGGACTGCCGGCCAGTCGCTCTCATGACACGGGCCCCGGGACCGGGGCGAGCGCATCCCCGCTAGCGGTCGACGCGGGCTGAGCCGCCCCCGGCAAGCTTGAAGACCTCGGCCGCGGTGGCCATCGAGGTGTCGCCGGGGGTGGTCATGGCCAGGGCGCCGTGGGCGGCTCCGTACTCGACGCAGGTCTGCAGCGGCTGCCCGGTCAGCAGGCCGTAGACCAGGCCGGAGGCGAAGGAGTCACCGCCGCCGACCCGGTCGAGGACCTCCAGGCCGTCGCGCTGGGTGGCCTGGACCAGCCCCTCACTGCGCGACCAGGCCAGAGCACCCCAGTCATTGACTGTGGCGGAGCGGACCGCGCGCATCGTGGTCGCGATCACCTGGAGGCTCGGGTAGGTCTGCGAGACCCGCTCGATCATCGCTGCGAAGTGCTCTAACGGCAGGGTGGTCAGCCCCTCGTCGACACCCTCGACCTCGAAGCCCAGGGCGGCGGTGAAGTCCTCCTCGTTGCCGATCATGACGTCCACGTACGGGGCGATCGCCTGGTTCACCTGCTGCGCCTTGGCCTGGCCGCCGATCGAGCGCCACAGCGAGGGCCGGTAGTTGAGGTCGTACGAGACCAGGGTGCCGTGGCGGTGGGCTGCCTGCACCGCCTCGACCGCGACCTCGGCGGTGGACTCTGACAAGGCGGCGAAGATCCCGCCGGTGTGCAGCCAGCGCACGCCGAGCTCACCGAAGAGGTGGTCCCAGTCGATGTCGCCGGGGCGCAGCTGGCTGGTGGCGGTGTGGCCCCGGTCGGAGACCCCGACCGCGCCGCGGACCCCGAAGCCGCGCTCGGTGAAGTTGAGCCCGTTGCGCACCGTACGGCCGACCCCGTCGCCGTCGACCCAGCGGATCTGAGAAGTGTCCACCCCGCCGGTGAGGATGAAGTCCTCGACCAGCCGGCCGACCTCGTTGCTGACCAGGGCGGTGACGACCGCGGTGCGCAGCCCGAAGACCCGGCGCAGCCCGCGGACCACGTTGTACTCTCCGCCGCCCTCCCAGGCGGTGAACCGGCGGGCGGTCCGGATCCGGCCCTCCCCCGGGTCGAGGCGCAGCATCACCTCACCCAGGGCAGCCGCGTCGAAGCGGCAGTCGGCGGCGGGACGCAGGGTCAGCTCGGTCATCGTGGCTCCTCAGGTACCGGTCAGCAGGCGGCAGCGGCGGCGACGGCCTCGGCGCAGAGGCGGCTGACCTGGTCGTAGTCGCCGGCTGTGACCAGCGCCGGCGGGACCATCCAGGAGCCGCCGACGGCCGGCACGCAGGGCAGCGACAGGTAGTCGGCGAGGTTGTCGAGGCTGACCCCGCCGGTGGGCACGAACCGCATCCCGGCGAACGGGGCCGACAGCGCCCGGATCGCCTTCGCACCGCCGTACGTGCTAGCCGGGAAGAACTTCACGGTGTCCAGCCCCAGCGCCTTGGCCTCCATGATCTCCGACGGGGTGACCGCCCCCGGCACCACCGGCACCCGGGCGACCTGGGCGCGCCGGACCACGTCGGCCCGCAGCCCGGGCGAGACGATGAACTGGGCCCCGGCGGCGATCGCCTGGTCAACCTGGTCGGCGCTGACCACGGTCCCGGCCCCCACCAGCAGGCCCTCGACCTGGCTCATTGCGGCGATCGCGTCGGCGGCGGCCGCGGTGCGGAAGGTCACCTCGGCCACGGGCAGGCCACCAGCCACCATGGCCTGCCCGAGCGGCTCCGCGGTGGCGGCGTCCTCCACCACGACCACCGGAACGACCCGGTAGGCGAGAGCATCAGTCATGGGCTTCCTCCTCGAAGCGGCTACAGGGGGCAGCCTACCGCAGGGGGAAGCGCTTTCCCCCTCGGCGGCCGGCCCCAGCGAAGCCCCCTCCGGCGGGCCCGGCCCGTGCGCGGTGACCACCCCCGCCGGTCTGACCGACCACTCCTGCTGCAGAGCCCTACCAGGGAAAGCAGTTCCTTGTTACGGTGCGGTCATGGTCACCCTCAGCGACGTGGCACAGGCCGCGGGCGTGTCCCTGTCGACGGCATCGCGCGCTATCAACGGCAGCAAGGACCGCACGGTCAACCCGCAGCTGCGCGAGAAGGTCCTCGCCGTCGCGGCCGAGCTGCGCTACTCCCCCAACGCCGCCGCCCAGGCCATCGCCCGGGGCCAGACCACCGGCCTGTCACTGCTGGTGCACGACATCGCCGACCCGTACTTCTCGTCGATCGCGGCCGGTGTCACCAGCCAGGCCCGCTCGGCCGGGTGCAGCGTGCTGCTCGGAGTCACCAACCACGACCTGGACGAGATGCGCTGGCAGATCGACCAGGCCCGCCGCCACCGCTCCCGGGCCCTGGTCATGGTCGGGTCACTGACCGACCGCGCCGAGCAGCGCTCGGCCCTGCTCACCTCACTGGAGGAGTTCCGGGCTGCCACCGGCTCCGGGGTCGCCCTGGTCTCGCAGCCGCTGCCCGGCATCCGCACTGTACGGCCAGCGAACCGGGAAGGGGCGAGGCTGCTCGGGGCCGCGCTCACCCAGCAGGGCCATCGCCGCTTCGCGGTCCTCACCGGGCCCGAGGAGCACCTCACCGCACAGGACCGCCGTGACGGCTTCATCGCCGGGCTGCCCGACCCGGCTGGCGTGCTCTCCTACCGGGCTGCCGACTTCGACCGGGACGGCGGGTACGAGGCGATGTCGGCCCTGATCGGCTCCGGCGAGCTGCCCGACGCGGTCTTCGCTGTGACCGACGTGATGGCGGTCGGGGCCCTGGCCGCGGCCCGCGAGCGTGGCCTGCGGGTCCCCGGCGACATCGCCGTCGCCGGCTTCGGTGACATCCCTACCCTGCGTGACTACACCCCGGCCCTGACCACGGTCCACATCGACCTCGAGGCACTGGGTGAGACGGCCGCCAGGGCCGCCCTGACCGACTCTGGGCCGATGGACCTGGAGGTGCCGGTCGAGGTCGTCCTGCGAGAGTCGACTGTTCCTGACCGCCGCCGCCTCCGCGGCGGCTCGGCCGCTTCGCTATAACCCCGGCTGTGCTTGACCGCCGCCGCCTCCGCGGCGGCTCGGCCGCTCCGCTTGACACGCCGTCTTCCTCCTCACGACGAGGAGGTTCTTCTGCTCGTGGTTCAGCCAGTCGTTCCTCGTCGTTCGATCGTCCAGACGGCGTGCTCCGCGGCCGGCTAGGGCTGAGTCCCGGCCGTGGGCTTCAGAGCTGTGGCCAGGTTGGGCGGACCGGTCCCGAGTCCAGCCAGTCGTTCCTCGTCGTTCGACCGTCCAGGGGGTTCAGGCTGCGGGGGCAGCCCGGGCGATCAAGCACAGTTGACGTCGTCGAGGACTCGGTCGTACGCTGGGAAAGCGCATTCCCATGGGCTGCGGCCCACCCGAGCAGACGTGACTCAGTGACGAGGAGAGCCTTGTGACCACCACCTTGCGGATCGCGATGAACGGCGTCACCGGACGGATGGGCTACCGGCAGCACCTGGTGCGCTCGATCCTGCCGATCCGGGACCAGGGCGGGGTGCTGCTGGAGGACGGCTCGCGGGTCCAGGTGGAGCCGGTGCTGGTCGGACGCAACGAGGAGAAGCTGCGCCAGATCGCCGACCAGCACCAGATCAGCGAGATCTCCACCGACACCGAGGGCTGCATGACCGCTGACGGGGTCGACATCTACTTCGACGCCCAGCTCACCAGCCGCCGCTACCCGGCTCTGACCAGGGCCATCGAGGCCGGCAAGAGCATCTTTACCGAGAAGCCGACCGCCGAGACACTGGCCGAGGCGGTCACCCTGGCCCGGCTGGCCCGCGACCACGGCACCACCAACGGCGTCGTCCACGACAAGCTCTACCTGCCCGGGCTGGTCGCCCTGCGCCGGCTCGTCGACGAGGGCTTCTTCGGCCGGGTGATCGCGATGCGCGGCGAGTTCGGCTACTGGGTCTGGGAGGGCACCGACACCCCGGCCCAGCGGCCCAGCTGGAACTACCGTGCCGAGGACGGCGGCGGCATGACGACCGACATGTTCCCCCACTGGAACTACGTCATCGAGGGCCTGGTGGGCCAGGTCCGCAGCGTGTACGCGCAGACCGTGACCCACATCCCGCAGCGGGTCGACGAGCAGGGCCAGACGTACCAGGCCACCGCCGACGACGCCAGCTTCGCGGTCTTCGAGGTCGTCACCCCGGCCGGCGACCCGGTCATCGTCCAGATCAACTCCTCCTGGAGCGTCCGGGTGCACCGGGGCGAGCTGGTCGAGCTCCAGGTCGACGGCACCGCAGGCTCGGCGGTGGCCGGGCTGCGCCACTGCGTCACCCAGGCCCGCAGCGAGACCCCCACCCCGACCTGGAACCCAGACCTGCCCGACCCCAACGACTACCTCTCCCAGTGGACCCCGACCGGCGACGAGGACCTGGAGAACGGGTTCAAGCTGCAGTGGGAGGAGTACCTGCGCGACGTGGTGGCCGGGCGCCAGCACCGCTACGACCTGCTGTCGGGCGCCCGCGGCGTCCAGCTGGCCGAGCTCGGGCTGCGCTCCAGCGCCGAGGGCCGCCGCCTCGAGGTGCCGGAGATCACGCTGTGACCGGCCGCCAGCGGCTCTCGCTCAACACCGCCACCGCCAAGAGCAGCAGCCTCGCCGAGTGCATCGCCGCCGCCCAGGCCCACGGGCTCGGCGCGGTCGGCCCCTGGCGGGACCGGGTCCAGGAGGTCGGCGCCGAGACCGCCGCCCGGATGGTCCGTGACGCCGGGCTGCGGGTCTCGACCCTGTGCCGCGGCGGCTTCATCACCGGCCGCGACGACGAGCAGGTGGCCCAGGCCCTGGCCGACAACCGGCTCGCGATCGACGAGGCCGCCACGCTCGGCACCTCCGAGCTGGTGATGGTGGTCGGCGGCCTGCCCGCCGCGTACGGGCTGACGGGGCGGCCCGAGGCCCCCGGCGACGCCGCCGACAAGGACCTCGTCGCGGCCCGGCAGCGGGTCGCGGACCGGGTCGGGGACCTCGTCCCGTACGCCCGGGAGCGCGGGGTCCGGCTGGCGCTGGAGCCGATGCACCCGCTGTTCACCGCTGACCGGGGCGTGCTGACCACGCTCGGCCAGTCGCTCTACCTGGCCGCCGAGCACCCAGCAGATGCGGTCGGGGTGGTCGTCGACACGTACCACGTCTGGTGGGACCCCGACCTGGAGGCGTCGGTCGCCCGGGCCGGGCGAGAGGGCCGGATCTCCTCGTACCAGGTCTGCGACTGGAGCCTGCCGCTGCAGGCCAGCACCCTGAACTCCCGCGGCTACCCGGGCGACGGGTACATCGACTTCCCCACCATCACCGGCTGGGTCGCCCAGGCCGGCTACACCGGGGACATCGAGGTCGAGATCTTCAACGAGACGGTCTGGGCCCAGGGCGCCGACACGATCGTCACCACCATGGCCGAGCGGTACGACAGCCTGGTCGCGCCGTTCCTCGGGGCCTAGGGCACGGCCTGCCCCCTCCCCGAGGGGGGCAGGCAGACCCGTCAGCCCCGCTGGCTACGGTCAGACGCATGACCCACCAGACCTGTGCCGTACTGCGGCAGATCATCGAGCGGCGCCGTGACGTACGGGCCGAGTTCACCGGCGAGCTCCTCGACGACGCCCTGGTCACCGAGCTGCTGACCGCCGCGCACGCCGCGCCCAGCGTCGGCAACAGCCAGCCCTGGGACTTCGTCGTGGTCCGCAGCCCCGGGCTGCTCGCCCGCTTCGCCGACCACGTCGCCCAGTGCCGCCAGGCGTACGCCGACTCGCTCACCGCCGAGCGGCGCGCCACCTTCAGCCCGATCAAGATCGAGGGCATCCGCGAGTCCGGCCTCGGAATCGTCGCCACGTACGACCCGACCCGCTCCGGCCCGAACGTCCTGGGCCGCCACACCATCGACGACGCCGGCGTCTTCTCCGTCGTCTGCGCGGTCCAGAACCTCTGGCTGACCGCCACCGCCCACGACCTCGGCGTCGGCTGGGTCTCCTTCTACCGCGAGGAGGTCCTCTCCGAGCTGCTCGGGCTGCCGGACCACGTCCGGCCGGTCGCCTGGCTCTGCGTCGGCGTGGTCAGCCAGCTCCAGCAGACCCCCGACCTGGTCCGCTTCGGCTGGAACCAGCGGATCCCGCTGGAGCAGGTCGTCCACCACGACCGCTGGTAGCCGCTACGGGTCTGGTGGCGCCTCGTGACCGAAGACCGGCACCACCAGCTCCCCCGTACAGCGGCCCTCGGCGTCCAGCAGCCAGCCCATCGACTTGTGGCTGCGCAGGTGCACGATGGTCTCGTCCGGGGCCAGGCCGGGGATAGCGCTCGCCACCCGGGACTCCAGGAGGTCCAGGGCGTGCTGGTCGCTCACCCGGAAGCTCGCCATCAGATTGTTGCTGCCGGTGATGCTCAGGCAGGAGCGCAGCGCCGACTGCTGCTTGAGCAGCTCGACCACCCGGGCCTTGTGACTCAGCGGCACCGTGATCAGCCAGGTGCACGCCAGCCGCCAGCCCGCCAGCAGCGGCGCCAGGTCGCAGCGCATGATCAGGTTCTGGTTCGCGACCAGCCGCATCACCCGCCGGTGCACGGTGCTGGAGGGGACGCCGAGGGCCTGCGACAGCGAGGCGACGCTGGCTCGCCCGTTCACGGCCAGGGCCTCCGCCAGGGCCAGGTCGGCGCTGTCCATCTCCCCACCGCCGGTACGGTCCGGCAGCAGCTGCGCGCTCGCCTGGTAGATCTCCCGCTTGGTCAGCGCCCCCACCGTCCAGGACTCCGGCCCGACGATGACGTTCGTCACGAGCGCGCTGCGGGTGTTGTACACCCCCTCCAGCCCACCGATCCAGTCAATGATCAGGTTGGTCAGCGACGTCATGTCCGGCGCCATCAGCGTCAGCAGCAGGTCCCGGCGCCCGGTGGCCTCGTCGACACTCACCACCAGCGGGTGCCGGCAGAGATGGGCGATCACCGGGGGCAGGTACTCGGTGCGGCAGTCGACCTCGACAATGGCGGTGAACCTGTTGCCTGGGTTGGGGTATGTTGTCACCCAGGCGAGCCCGCCGCTGACCAGGTGACGCCAGTGGTTGGCGGCGGTCGTGGGCGAGACCTGGAGGATCTCTCCGACCCTGGCCCACGACATCCGAGGGTCGATTTGCAGCAAGTGCCCTAGTCGTAGGTCGATCTCTTCGATCATGCGGGCCAACCCTCAGAACGGGGCTGGGACATCCGAGCGCCCCAGCGGCCCTGATGGGCAGATCTCAACGTACAGCTCCCTTCGGCGGGGATTTCCTGCATCTGGCTTGCGCCCGCCCCCCGGACGCGGATGATTCCTGCCGAAGCAGCCAGTGATGACCGCTTCCAGGACAACTCGACAAGCAACCAGCCGGAAGCCCGTCGAGGTCGTGTCTCACGACCAAGCAGGGTAGCCGCAGAACCGCCGCGCGCGGTGGAACGGTTGGGCCAAGGAAGGCCTGCCGAGGCGCACGGACCGGAACCGGTTGCAACGATGCAAGGAGCGAAGTGAACGGGAATCAGCGACGGATCCGGGTAGCTCAGTGGGGCCTGGGGGCCATGGGCCAGGGAGTGGCCCGGCTCATCCTGGCCAAGGACGGCCTCGAGCTGGTCGGAGCCCTCGACATCAACCCGGACCTGGCCGGCAAGGACGTCTCCACCGTGCTCGGCGGCGACCCGGTCGGTGTTGCCATCACCAACGACCCGGCCGACATCCTCGACGCCTCCAAGGTCGACGTGATCACCATCGCCACGACCTCGTGGGTGAAGAACCAGCTGCCCGACCTCAAGGCCATCCTCAGCGCCGGGATCAACGTGGTCAGCATCGCCGAGGAGATGGCGGCCCCCGAGGCCCAGACCCCGGCCGCGGCCGAGGAGCTCGACGCCCTGGCCAAGGAGCACGGTGTCTCCGCGGTCGGCGTCGGCGTCAACCCTGGCTTCGTGCTCGACCACCTGGTAACCGTGCTCACCGCCGGCAGCCACGAGGTCACCCGGATCGAGGCCAGCCGGGTCAACGACCTCTCCCCGTACGGGCAGACGGTGCTGTCCACCCAGGGCGTCGGCACCACCCCGGAGCAGTTCCAGGCCGGCGTCGCCGACGGCTCGATCGTCGGGCACGTGGGCTTCCCCGAGTCGGTCCGGCTGATCAGCGACGCCCTCGGACTGGGCGTTGACAAGGTCGAGCAGACCGTCGAGCCGATCATCGCCCAGAAGCCGCGGCAGGCCCGGGACCGGGTCATCGAGCCGGGCCTGGTGGCCGGCTGCAACCACACCGCGGTCGGCTACCGCGGCGACGAGGAGGTCATCCGGCTGATCCACCCGCAGCAGGTGGACCCGGGCGCCGAGGGCGTCGACACCGGCGACTACATCACGATCTTCGGCACCCCTGAGATCCACATGTCGACCGGCCCCGAGATCGCCGGCGGCAAGGCCACTGCAGGGATCGCGGTCAACACCATCCCCCGGGTCCTGGCCGCCACCCCGGGCCTGAAGCGGATCATCGACCTGCCGACCCCGACCGCGCTGATGGGCCCGAGCGCGTACGTGCGCCGCTGACCAGGAGACCTGGCATGAACCACGAGATGATCCCCGCGGGGACCTGGGTCGAGCTCCAGCACACCGTGCTGGGCCCCGAGGAGCGGGCCGCTGGCCTGCCGGAGGACACCGCCGCCACCCCGCTGCTGCAGTGGGTCAACGGCTTCCTCACCGAGCCGGCAGTACTCGGTGAGGAGGCGACGGTCCGGACCATGATCGGGCGCCACCACACCGGCACCCTGAGCCGGGTCAACCCCGGCTACTCGCACAGCTTCGGCGAGACAGTGGCCGAGATTCTGACGATCGGGACGGAGGCTGAGCGGTGAGTGACACCTCGTACGCCGCGGTGATGGCCCGCAAGAACGACATCATGCGCTCGGCGCTGGGCCTCGACTACGACGACTTCACGACCAGCCCGATCGCCTTCGACTACGAGGCGATGATGGGGGCGATCGGCTACTCTCTGGCCGACGTCGCCGAGATCCAGCGGGCCACCAAGGTCGGCCGCACTCCCCTGCACGAGCTGAACCGCCTCACCGAGGCGGTCCGGGCCATCGCCGGCCCCGGCAAGGGGGCCCGGATCCTGGTCAAGGACGAGGCCGCCAACGCCTCCGGCAGCTTCAAGGCCCGCCGGGCGTCGCTGAGCGCCCACGAGGCCAAGAAGAAGGGCTTCACGGGCATGGTGACCGCGACCAGCGGGAACTACGGCGCGGCGGTGGCCTCCCAGGCCGCCCAGCAGGGCCTCGACTGCATCGTGATCCAGGAGGTCTTCGACTCCCAGCACGTCGGGCAGCCGGAGATCGTGGAGAAGTCCCGCGCCTGCGAGGCGTACGGGGCCGAGGTCGTCAAGCTGACCGTCGGGCCAGAGCTGTTCTACGTGCTGCTGCGCACCCTGGAGGAGACCGGCTACTTCAACGCCAGCCTGTACACCCCGTACGGGATCGCGGGCATCGAGACCCTCGGCGCCGAGATCGGCGAGGAGGTCCAGCAGCGGTACGGCCGGCAGCCCGACGTGGTGGCGGTCACCCATGCCGGTGGCGGCAACCTGACCGGCACCGCCCGCGGGCTGCGCAAGGTGGGCTGTGACCAGACCCAGCTGGTGGCGGTCTCGGTGGACCTGTCGGGCCTGCACATGGCCTCTGACCAGGACTTCAACCGCAAGTCCTTCACCACCGGCCACACCGGCTTCGGCGTGCCGTTCGCGACCTGGCCGGACCGGGTCGACGTGCCGCGCAACGCCGCCCGGGCGCTGCGCTACATGGACGGGTACCACCTGGTCACCCAGGGCGAGGTCTTCTACATGACCGAGCTGCTGACCAAGCTGGAGGGCCTGGAGCGTGGCCCGGCCGGCAACACCAGCCTCACCGCCGCGGTGGCGCTGGCGGTGCAGATGGACCGCGACCAGATCATCGTCGTCCAGGAGACCGAGTACACCGGGGCCGGCAAGCACCACAACAGCCAGCTCTCGTTCGCCAGGAGCCGCGGGGTCGAGGTCCGCCGGGGCGACCCGGCCGACAACGTCCCGGGCAAGGCGATCGTGATCCCGGAGCGTCTCGACCAGGTCGCCGGCAAGCCGCTGGACCTGGCCCGGCTGCGGAGCAGCTACGTCAAGCACGCCGCCGAAGTCCTGCCGGTCGACCAGTGGACCGAGGCCGATGTGGCCTTCCTGGCCGCCGACACCAACAGCACCCCGGAGCAGGTGCGGGCTATGGCCCCGAGCACTTAGCGGTATCGGGAAGGAGAACTCATGACGAACGAAGAGCAGGCCCGCGAGGAGCGCTTCGAGAAGTTGCGCGCCGAGCTGGCCACCATGGACGACGAGGCCCTCAAGGCCCGCTTCTGGCAGCTCGCCCACCAGGTGATGGAGCCAGTCGTCGAGCTGTCCCGCACCCACACCTCCCCCTCGGTGGAGCGGTCGGTGCTGCTGCGGATGGGGATCGACTCGGTCACCACCCACGCCGTCGTCGAGAACGTGCTCAACGCCGGCCTGCTGGGCAAGGGCGCCGGGCACGCGGTGCTGCGGGTCGCGCAGCGCGACGGGATCGACATCCGCGCCGCGGCGGCCGCCGTCGCCGCTGACCAGTCCGTGCTGGAAGGCCTTTTCGAGGAGGCACGATGACCGACAAGCTGGACCCGAGCACCAAGATCGACGTCGAGGAGATCCTCACCGGTCTGGAGGACTACCACCCGCCGCGGAAGGGCTGGACCTGGCGTGAGGTCCCGCCCGAGGGCGTCGACATGGGCGGCTTCCACTACCGCAACATGTCGAAGCCGCTGACCAACAGTGTTCCGATGCTGACGGCGAAGTACTTCGAGAACATCGACCCCCAGCCGCAGCCGGTGGTCACCTCGGAGATCGCCTCCGGCCACTTCGAGGACGACATCCGCCGGATGCGGATGGCCGCCTGGAACGGCGCCGACCACATCATGGTCATCCGGACCACCGGCCAGAGCCACATCGACGGGCTGATGGAGGGTACCCCCGAGGGCATCGGCGGCGTCCCGATCACCCGCAAGCAGCTGCGCGCCAGCCGCAAGGCCTGCGACCTGATCGAGGAGGAGGTCGGCCGTCCGATCAACTTCCACTCGTACGTGTCGGGCGTGGCCGGCCCCGAGGTGGCGGTGCTGTTCGCGGAGGAGGGCGTCAACGGCGCCCACCAGGACCCGCAGTACAACGTGCTCTACCGCAACATCAACGCCTACCGCAGCTACGTCGACGCGGGCGAGGCCAAGAAGGTCATGACCGGGGCCCGGATCTTCCAGATCGACGGCGCCCACAACGCCAACGCCACCGCCCGCCACGGCTGGAAGGTGATGCCGGAGCTGATGGTGCAGCACGCCCTCAACTCCGCCTTCTCGGTGATGGTCGGGATGCCGAAGGACCTGATCGGCCTGTCGACGGTGCCGCCGAGCGCGCCGCCGGCCCCGAAGCTGTGGTACGACCTGCCGTACGCGGTGGCGCTGCGCGACTTCTTCTCCGAGTACAAGATGCGCGCCCAGCAGAACACCCGTTACATCGAGTCCGACCTCAACGAGGCGATCCGGACCCACCTGATCGACACCATGATCTCGATGCTGACCAGGGCCGACATCCAGTCCACGATCACCCCCGACGAGGGCCGCAACCTGCCGTGGCACTACAACTCGGTCCGCGGCGTGCAGACCGTCAAGCAGACCTGGGCCGCCCTCGACGGCATCAACGAGCTGCTGACGATCAACCGGGACGGCCCGCTGGGGACCATGGTCCGTGACCTCAAGGAGCGGGCGATCGGCTTCCTGACCGAGATGCTGCACGTCGGTGGCTACTTCGCCGCCGTCGAGCAGGGCTTCTTCGTCGACTCGGCCGAGTTCCCGGAGCGCAACCACGACGGCATCGCCCGTGACGGCGAGGGCGGCATCGCTGTCGGCACCGTCGTCGAGCGGGACCCGGACTACCTGGCCCCGGTCTGTGACCACTTCGGCAGCAACGCGCTGCCAGAAGGGATCAGCAAGGCCTGCGACCTGATCGACGGCTGCACCCTGTGCAAGCCCGAGAAGATCGTCTACATCGACGAGCTGGACCCCGAGGACTCGGTCGACTCCCGCCTGGAGCGGACCCGCGAGTACCGCAAGGGCAACCTGCTGCGCCCCGAGGCGGAGTGGGCCGGCGACGGCGTGGCGCTGGTGGAGATGATGATCCCCGACCGGGCCGAGATCGCGGTCGAGGCGGCTCTGGCGATGGCCCGCAAGATGGGCCTCAGCGACCCCGAGGTCGTCAACCTGCAGGTGCTCCAGCCGGCCGAGGGCTGCTTCGTCGAGGTCAAGGGCCACGTCGGCTTCGACATCGACAAGACCACCCTGGAGATCCCGGAGAAGGTCGAGCTGCTGCCCGAGGCCGAGATGCGCCAGGCGGTCAGTGACCACGCCATCAACGTGGTCGCCGGCACCGTCGGTGAGGACGAGCACAGCGTCGGCATGCGCGAGATCCTGGACATCAAGCACGGCGGCCTGGAGAAGTACGGGGTGAAGTACCGCTACCTCGGCACCTCGGTGCCGGTGGAGAAGATGGTCGACGCGGCCATCGAGGCCGGTGCGGACGCGATCCTGATCTCCACCATCATCAGCCACAACGAGGTCCACCGGACGATGATGAAGAAGCTCGCCGAGCTCGCCCAGGAGAAGGGCATCCGCGACCGCGTGGTCCTGGTCGCCGGTGGCACCCAGGTCAGTCGCGATATGGCTGCCGAGACTGGGCTGGACGCCACCTTCGGCCGGGGCACGAAGGGGATCGACGTGCTCGATGCCATTGTGCGCACCATGCAGACCCAGGGCCGGATCTAGTCACAGGAGGAGCAGTGCGGGTCGTCACTACCCTGGAGATCGGCTCGACGATCACCAAGGCCAACGCATTCTCGCTGGCCGATGGGCTGTTCACGCACATCGGTCAGGGCTTCGCCGCCACCTCGGTGGCCCAGGGCGACGTCCGGATCGGCGCCGACCAGGCGATCGCCGAGATGCGTCAGACCAGTGGGGTCGAGATCGACCAGACCCAGGTCTTCGTCAACAGCTCCGCCGCCGGCGGGCTGCGGATGAGTGTCTACGGTCTGACCCAGGGGATGACGGCCCGCGCTGCCCGCGAGGCGGCGCTCGGGGCCGGCGCCATCATCTGCCACACCACGGTCGGGGCCATCGACTCGTACGACGTCGAGGACCTGGTCGAGGCCTCACCCAACATCATTCTGCTGGCCGGCGGCGTCGACTACGGCGAGAAGGAGGTCGTCGTCAGCAACGCCCGGATGATCGCCGGCTGTGGGCTCACGGTGCCGGTGATCTACGCCGGCAACATCGCGGTCCGGCGCCGGGTGGAGGCCATCTTCGCCGGCAGCGGCATGGAGCTGCTGTGCGTGGACAACGTCTTCCCCGACGTTGACGTGCTGCAGATCGAGCCGGTCCGCCGGCTGATCCACGAGGTCTTCAACCAGCACATCATCAAGGCTCCCGGGATGAGCCACCTCAGCGAGCTGTCCAGCTTCGGCATCCTGCCCACGCCGGGCGCGGTGCTGCTCGCGACCGAGATCTTCGCCGACCGGCTCGGCGACGCGCTGGTGATCGACGTCGGCGGCGCCACCACCGACGTCCACAGCGTCACCGACGGCTCGCTGGAGTGGACCAGCCGCAGCATCGACCCCGAGCCGCGCGCCAAGCGTACGGTCGAGGGCGACCTCGGGGTCTTCGTCAACGCCCGCCGGGTGGCGGCTCTGATCGGCGAGTCCGAGGAGCGGCTGGAGCACCTGCGGGCCATCCCGGCCGACGAGCAGGAGACCAGCGTCACCCGGTGGCTGGCCGAGCACGCCGTCGAGGTCGGCATCCGCCGCCACGTGGGCAGCGTGAGCGACCTGTTCACCCCCACCGGCAAGAAGCAGATCGTCCGGGGCAAGGACCTGACCGCCATCCGCTGGATCGTCGGCACCGGTGGCGCGCTGACCCGGATCCCCGGTGGCGAGGAGATCCTCAACGCTGTCCGGCTGGGCCCCGGCCAGCTGCTGCTGCCACCGCCAGAGGCCAAGGTCCTGATCGACCGGAACTACCGCTTCTCCGCCCTGGGCACCCTGGCCCAGGCCTACCACGACGAGGTCGGTGCCACCTTCGAGGCCTGGGTGGCCTCCGAGTCCGGCCCCCTGAACCTGGAGGACCAGCAGTGACGACGCTCACCCCGAGGCTGGAGATCCACCCCGAGCGGATCGCCCACAACGCCCGCCAGGTCGTGGCCCAGTGTGCTGCGCACGGTATCCAGGTGGCCGCGGTCACCAAGGTCATGCTGGCCCACCCGGCCGTGCTCGAGGCCTTCGCCGGCTGCGGTGCCGCGATGGTCGCCGACTCCCGGACCGCCAACCTGCGCCGGGTGGCGCAGGCCGGTCTGGGGCTGCCGACGCTGCTGCTGCGCGCCCCCACCCCGCGCAACGCCGCCGAGGCCGTCACCTGGGCCGACTGCACCCTGATCTCCTCGCTGGAGACCGCGTCCGCGCTCTCCGCCGCCGCCGGGGCCCTCGGCACCCGCCACGGGGTGGTCGTCATGGTCGACGTCGGGGACCTGCGCGAAGGGGTCTGGCCCGACCGGGCCGTCGAGGTCGTCACCCAGGTCGCCCGGCTCCCCCACCTCGATGTGGCCGGACTGGGCACCAACCTCGCCTGCTACGGCGGCGTGGTCCCGACCGCCGAGAAGATGCAGCAGCTGGTCGCCGTACGCGATGAGTGCCGCCAGGCGACCGGCCTTCCGCTGGACCTGCTCTCCGGCGGCAACAGCGCCAACCTGCCGCTGCTGGCCAGCGGGCAGATGCCGGCCGAGATCAACCACCTCCGGGTCGGTGAGGCGATCATCCTGGGCCGCAACGTGCTCGACCGGTCCCCCTGGGCCGGAACCCGGCAGGACACCGTACGGCTGACCGCCGGCGTGATTGAAGTGGCCGACAAGCCGTCGGTGCCGATCGGCGAGACCGGTCAGGACGCCTTCGGCAACACCACGTCCTTCGAGGACCGGGGCTGGCGGCGCCGGGCGATCTGCGACATCGGCCGCCAGGACGCCGACCCGGCGTCCCTCACCCCCGTCGACCCCGGGATCGAGGTTCTGGGCGCCAGCAGCGACCACCTGCTGCTCGACGTCACCGACGCCGCCGACCCGGTCACGGTCGGCAGCGAGATCAGCTTCTGGCCCAGCTACGGCGGGCTGCTGGCGCTGACCACCTCACCCCACGTCCAGAAGGTGACCGTGCGCGACGACGCGCTCTAGCTATGCCACCCACCAGGTGAACCGAACGAAGGAGTATCGAGAGTGAGAATTGCAGTACCCACGGAGATCAAGCCGCAGGAGCACCGCGTGGCGATGACCCCCGCGGGAGTCCACCAGCTGACCGGCCAGGGTCATGAGGTCTTCATCCAGCAGGGTGCGGGCCTGGGCTCGGGGATCACGGACCATCAGTACCAGGACGCCGGCGCCACCATCCTCGCTGAGGCGAAGGAGGTCTGGGAGAAGGCCGAGCTCGTGGTGAAGGTGAAGGAGCCGATCGCCGCCGAGTACCCCTACCTGCGCGAGGACCTGCTCCTGTTCACCTACCTCCACCTCGCCGCCGACGAGCCGCAGACCAGGGCCCTGCTGGACTCCGGCTGCACCTCGATCGCGTACGAGACGGTGCAGACCGACCGTGGCGGGCTGCCGCTGCTGCAGCCGATGAGCCAGGTCGCGGGCCGGCTGTCGGCTCTGGCCGGCACCCAGGCCCTGTACAAGCACCACGGCGGCAAGGGTCTGCTGACCCCGGGCGTCCCCGGGGTGGCCCCGGCCAAGGTGGTCATCCTGGGTGGTGGCACCGCCGGACGCAACGCCGCCGTGGTCGCCCACGGTCTGCGGGCCGACGTCACCGTCCTCGACATCAACCCGCAGACCCTGGAGTCCATCGACGCGGAGTTCGGTGGCGGGGTGAAGACCCTGATGTCGACCCCGTACGCGGTGGCCGAGCAGGTCCGCCAGGCCGACATGGTCATCGGCGCGGTGCTGGTGCCCGGCGCCCGGGCCCCGAAGCTGGTGCCGAACGAGCTGGTGGCCCAGGTCAAGCCGGGCACGGTCTTCGTCGACATCGCGGTTGACCAGGGCGGCTGCTTCGCCGACACCCACCCGACCACCCACCAGGAGCCGACCTACCCGGTGCACGACGCGGTCTTCTACGCGGTCGCCAACATGCCCGGCGCGGTCCCGATGACCTCGACCCACGCCCTGACCAACGTCACCCTGCCGTACGTCGGGGCGCTGGCCGGGAAGGGCTGGAAGGCTGCCCTGGCCGACGACGCCACCCTGGCCCGGGGCCTGTCGACGGTCGCCGGCCAGCTCACCAGCGAGCCAGTCGCCCAGGCGTGGAACCTGGACTACGTGCCCGCAGAGCAGCTCTTGGGCTGAACGCTGGCCGGGGCCACCCGGCCCCGGCCCCATCCCGTGGCCGGCGCGCGACGGTGCGCGCCTGCCACGCCGGGTTCATGGAGGAACCCGGCAAACCGTGAAGGAATTCTGCACTATGACGAACTCCCACGAAGGTGCTCCTGACGCCACCACGAGTGGCTCAGAGCAGGAGCTGCAGCGGGGACTGAGCAACCGGCACCTGCAGCTGATGGCGCTCGGCGGCGCCATCGGCACCGGAATGTTCATGGGGTCCAGCAAGACCATCAGCCAGGCCGGCCCGTCCAGCATGCTGGTCTACGCGGTGGTCGGTTTCTTCCTCTACTTCATGATGCGCGGCATGGGCGAGATGCTCCTGTCCAACCTGAAGTACAAGTCCTTCCGCGATATCGCCGAGGACCTGCTCGGCCCGCTCGGCGGCTTCGTCGCGGGCTGGACCTACTGGTTCGCCTGGATCGTGGCGGCCATGGCCGATCTCGCGGCGATCACCGGCTACGCCCAGTTCTGGTGGCCTGATGTGCCGCTGTGGCTGCCGGCGGCCGCGCTGGCACTGGTTCTGTTCGTCCTGAACGTGGTGGCGGTGCGGTTCTTCGGTGAGGCCGAGTTCTGGTTCGCCCTGATCAAGCTGGTCGCGGTCGTAGCCCTGATCATCGTGGCCGTATGGCTGCTGGCCACGGGTTTCGTCTCGAAGCAGGGCCACCCCGCGCAGATCTCGAACCTGTGGAACGACGGCGGCTTCTTCCCGAACGGGGCCATGGGCTTCCTCGGTGGCTTCCAGATCGCCTTCTTCGCCTTCGTCGGCATCGAGATCGTGGGTACGGCTGCCGCCGAGACCCGCAACCCGCACCACACCCTGCCCAAGGCGATCAACGCGATCCCGATCCGGCTGGCGCTGTTCTACGTGCTGGCCCTGGCCGCGATCGTGATGGTCATCCCGTGGCGCCAGGTGGTTCCGGGGGAGAGCCCCTTCGTGACCATGTTCGGCCTGGCCGGCCTCGGCGCTGCGGCCTCGGTGATGAACTTCGTGCTGCTGACCGCGGCCGCATCCTCCGACAACTCCGGTCTCTACTCGACCTCCCGGATGATGTACGGGCTGGCGGTGGACGGGCAGGCGCCGAGGCTGTTCGGTCGGCTGTCTCGGCGCAGCGTGCCGCAGAACGCACTGATCTGCTCCTGCCTGCTGCTGCTCAGCGGGGTGGCCTTCCTGTACACCTCCGACAGCATCATCGAGGCCTTCACCCTGGTGACCTCCATCACCTCGATCCTGTTCCTGTTCATCTGGGCCCTGATCGTGGTGTGCTACCTGGTCTACCGCAAGAAGCGCCCGCACCTGCACGAGCAGTCCGCGTACAAGATGCCGTTCGGGATCGCGATGTCCTGGGCCGTGCTGGTCTTCTTCGTGGTCAGCCTGGTCGTGCTCTGCTTCGACCCCGAGACCCTGCAGGCCGTGATCTGGACCCCGCTGTGGTTCGTGGTGATCGGCGCTGGCTGGTTCGTGTACCGCTCGGTCGAGAAGAAGCGCGCCTCGTCGTCTGGTTCCGCTGAGAGATAGCCCGGTTACCTGACCGGCACAGAAAGGGCGCCCTGGCCAGGGCGCCCTTTCTGCTGCCCGAGAGCGCGGGCCGAGCCCGGTCAGCCCTGGGGCAGGGGACGGTTCCGCAACCGCCGCTCAGTACACGTTCTGGTCGTCTCGGAAGTGACGCCAGACGTTCTCGAAGAAGTCGTCGTCGGCCGGGACCGGGCGGACCAGGCGCCAGCGGAAGACCGGCTCTGCCTGCCCGTCCCAGGTCACCTCCTGGACCTGGTCGCCGAGCCCCTCCTCCAGCCGGAAGCGGAACAGCTCCGGCAGTGCCAGCTCCTCCCCGCCCGGCCCAGACAAGGGCAGGCTGCCGGCCGGGTCGGTGTAGAGCACCGAGCCGCGAGACCGGCCGCCGTGCTCCAGGTACTGCGCCATCGCCGACAGGTACACGTACTGGGAGGTGAGGATGTCGCGGACCAGGAAGAGCCGGTCCACCGAGCGCCGGCTGCCCGGGTCGGCCACCACGCTGGCCCCGTACGTGGCCAGCCACTGCCCCACCTGCTCCAGCGCGGCCCGGACCGACTCCGGCGAGCGGACCAGCCCGGCGTGGGAGCTCATCAGCTCGGTGCAGCGGCGCAGCATCTCCTCGGTGGTGTCGGCGGCGCTGGCGGCCCGCCCGGTGGCGGCGTCCAGCAGCTCCAGCGCGGCCGCCACGACCGGCGCCGCGGCCTGCTCGTACACCTCACAGCCGACCGGCTCCTGGGTGCGGCGGGCAGCGATGTACTGGGCGGCCCGGGTGGCGCCGACCTGGCCGGAGTTCAGCGCCGAGCCGCCGGGGCGGTAGACGCCGTGCGCGCCGGCCGCTTCCCCGACCGGGAAGAAGCCCTCCAGGTTCGACTGCCACCACTGGTCGACCACCAGCCCGCCGTTGTTGTGCTGGGCGCAGACCGCGATCTCCAGCACCTCGGTGGCCAGGTCGGTGCGCGGGTTGCGCTCCAGGTAGAAGTCGTACGAGGGGCGGTTCATGTGCTGCAGCCGCTGGACCGGGGTCGACTCCCCCAGCGCCGCCACCCCGGCCCGCTCCAGGTACTGGTACGCCTCCGGCTCCAGCCGGGACAGGTCGAAGCCGGCCGGGTTGCTGCGGAAGTCGAGGAACACCCGCCGCCCGCGCAGCACCCGCTCCTGGTACACCAGCAGGTCGATCAGCGAGGAGCCGTCGAGGGCCTTGCGGATGTCGAACGGCCACTGGTAGCCCTTGAGGAAGACCAGGGTCATCAGGCGCCCGGGGTCGGTGACGGTCTCGGCCAGGAACTCCCGCTCGTCGCCGCCGTCGGCGTCGGTCGAGATGAACCTGGGGATGACCTGCAGGTACGTGCCGGAGACGTTCCAGCGGGGCCTGACCGAGCCCAGCCCGAACTGCCACTCGGTGAGGTTCTTGCCGCCCACCCCGGCCCGCAGCGCGGCCCCGGTGGCGCCCCACTGCCCGTGCGGGTAGACCGAGTCGGCGTACATCCCGGCCGGGCCGCCGGTCGCGTACACGAGGTTGGTGCAGCGCAGCAGCCAGAGCCGGTCCTCGCCGGCCCGGGCGTCGGTCCTGAGGCACAGCAGCCCCACCACCGCACCGTCGTGGACCACCAGGTCGACCACCCGGCAGCCGTCGATGACCCGGGTGCCGCGGCCGGTGACCCGGGCCTCCAGCCGCTCCACCATGGTGCGTGAGGTGTACGGGCCGACCGATGTCGCCCGCTGCCTGGGGTCGTGGTCGGTCTTGTAGCCGACGAACTCGCCGGAGCGGGCGTGCGGGAACGGCACCCCGGCCTCGACCAGGTGGAAGAAGCAGCGCGCGCTCCAGGCCGCCTCGGCCAGGGCGATGTCGCCGTCCATCGAGCCGCCCGAGAAGAGGGTCTCGGCCATGCTGCGCACCGAGTCCGGCTCGGCGCCCGACAGGGTGAGCTTGTAGTAGGTCTGCTTGTCGGAGCCGGCATTGCGGGAGGCCCCGGCCCGGACCCTGTCGGTCACCACCACCACGTCGTCGGCGCCGAGCATCGCCAGCCGGTCGGCCGCGCAGTAGCCGGCCGAGCCGGTCCCCACCACCACCGTGTTGGCGCTGACCACGGGGACCGTACGCCCCCGAACCGTCATCGTCTCCATCGTCACGCTCCTCACAGCCTGGGGATCTGCATCCCGCCACCGACGGTGACCACGTCTCCTGTCGAGTACGGCATCTGCCCGCTGACCAGTACCGACACTGCGCCGGCGACGTCGGACGGCTGGCCCCAGCGGGGCATCGGGGCGAGCCCGGAGGCGAACAGCTGGTCGTACTTGGCCTGGACGCCGGCGGTCATGTCGGTGGCAATCACGCCGGGGCGGACCTCGTACACGACGATCCCCTCGGGCGCGAGCCGGGCGGCCCAGAGCTGGGTCGCCATCGCTACCCCGGCCTTGGAGATGCAGTACTCGCCGCGGTTGGTGGAGACCGTGGTCGCTGAGATGCTGGAGACGTTGACGATGGTCCCGGCCGGCCGCTCGGCCGGCACCTGCTCGCCGCGCTGGGCGATCATCTGGTTCGCCACTAGCTGGGTCAGGAAGTACGGCCCGCGCAGGTTGACCTGGAGCACTCGGTCGAACTCGGCCGGCTGGGCGGACAGGATGTCGTCTCGGACCCGCGGCGCCACCCCGGCGTTGTTGACCAGGGCGTCGACCCGGCCGAAGGCGGCCAGGGCCTCGTCCAGGTAGCGGCGGTGGTCGTCGAGGTCGGCGACGCTGCCGGCGCAGTACGCGACCTCGCCGAGGGTCTCCAGCCGGTCCAGGGTCCGCCGCAGCTCGGAGTCGTCTCCCGGTGGTGGTGCTGGGCGGGTGGCCAGCACCGCGACCCGCCAGCCGTCGGCCAGCAGCCGCTCCGTGATACCGAGGCCGATCCCCCGGCTGCCGCCTGTCACCATCGCCACCGGCGCTGCCATGACACTCCCTCGGGTCGTCGCTTCCGGGCATCCTCCGCCCTACCCCCATCATCCTGGACCTTCCCCAGGAAGGCAAGCGCTTTCCGTGCTTGATCGCTGTGCTTGATCGCCGCGGCCTCCGCGGCGGCTCGGCCGCTTCGCTATAACCCCGGTCTTCCTCCTCAGAGCGAGAAGGTCCTTCAGCTTGTGGTCCAGCCAGTCGTTTCTCGCTCTTCGTCGTCCAGACCGGGGACTACGCGGCCGGTCGTGGCCGGGCTGAGCGGACAGGTACGGCCAGTCGTTCTTCACCGCTGGTTCGTCCAGCCGGGGGACTCGCCGGCCCTCGTGGCCAGGCCGAGCGTCACCTCACCCGCTGTGGCTGAGCCGGGTGCACAGGGTCGTTTCTCGCTCTTCGGGTGTCCGTTGGATCGCCCGGCGGCGACTCGACCATTAAGGTGCTCACAGTACGGCAGGGCAGGAGCAGGTGATGGAGCCGACAGACGACGGGTGGGAGCGGATCGCGGCCGAGTCTGAGCTTCGGCCGCCTCACGGGCCCGTGACCGGCGTCCCGGGACTGGTTGCCGATCTGGAGCCGCAGCAGGTCGAGACCGAGCCCGCCAGCCCCCCGATCCAGGCCGACCAGGTGCCCGACCCGCCGCCGACGCCGCTGGCCGAGCCTCCCGGGCCCGGCCAGCCGATCCAGCAGGTCCCGTACCGGGCCGAGTCAGAGCCGGTCGACACGGTCCCGGTGATCAAGGACACCCCGCTCGAGACGCCCCTGCCCGTCACCGAGGAGCCACCGCTGCTGATCACGGAAGTCCCTGAGATCGCCCCGGGCCCGCAGCCGGCGCCCCAGCCCGCGCTGCCGGAGCAGGGTGCTGGTGCCCGGCGAACCCCGTGGTGGCGGTTGATGCTGGGCCGGGGGTCAGGCCGACCCGGGCACTCGGCCTAGAGCGAGGGCGGCCTGGAGCAGACTGCCGATCGTCTCCCCGTCGCCGATCCGGCCGTCCCGAACCATCTGCAGCGCCTCGTCCCAGGCGACAGCGCGGACAGCGGTGATGCCTTCCTCGAGCTGGTACTGGTGAGCGCCCCCGACCCGGCTCAGGCCCTGCGCCAGAAAGACCTCCTGCCGAAAGCAGGCCACACCGTTGGCTGCGTACCGGGTGCCGAGCCAGGTCCAGGTCTCGGCCTGGAACCCGGTCTCCTCGGCCAGCTCCCGCTGCGCCGCCAGCAGCGGCTCCTGCCCGTCGCTGCCGCCGGCCGGCACCTCCAGCGAGAGCATCTGGGTGGGGTAGCGGAACTGCTCGACGAGCAGCACCTCGTCGGCGTCGGTGAGGGCGACCACGAACACCGCAGGGTGCCGGGTCGACACCACCCCGTACTGGCCGGGCACGCCGTCGGGCCTGATCACCTCGTGGTCCTCGACCACGATCCAGGGGTTCTCGTACACGACCTGCCGCCGTCGGGTGACCCATCGCACAGTCCTTCAGACTACGGCCCTCCCCGCGAGCCAGTCCCCCCTGTCCCTGGTCACGAGTACGGGCCCGGGCCTGCCCGGCCAACCGTAGACTGGGGCCGTGAGCAGCCCAGCAGGTTGGTACCCGGACCCGGGTGGTCAGAGCAACATGTTCCGCTACTGGAACGGCACAACCTGGTCGGCGCAGCTGTCTGCGTCACCGACGGCGCCGCCTCCGTCGGGCGGGCTGATCGGCAGCGCGCCGGCCGCCTCCCCGCCGTTCCAGCCGCAGCCGGAGAAGCGCCGCAGCCCCGGGCTGTGGATCGCGGTTGCCGCGGTCGTCGTGGTCTTCGGGCTGGTCGCGTACTTCGTGGTCCGGGCCGCAGGCGGTGGTCTGGGGCTGGGCGGCACCGCCGGTGGCAACGCCTCGACGAACCCCTGCCCCACCATGAAGACCGGCGAGACCCCACGCTCTCACCCGGCTGACGGCCGGGTGCACGGCGGGGCCCTCTCGTACCCGAAGCTGGGTGCGCCCTGGTCAGAGCCGCAGACTGAGGTCCGGGTCCCCTTCGGCCGAGACGTCCAGACCCAGACGATCGAGATCGAGGCCAACTACAACGGCAGCAACAGCTGGGTGGCCTCGGTGCTGGTCGGCGAGCTGGTCGCGGGTGACGGCTTCTTCACTCCGCAGGAGGGCTCCGAGATCGTGGTCAAGTGCCTCATCGGCGTCTTCTACGGCAACGCCCAGGTCGGCCGGGAGGACAAGGTCTCCAAGGCCACCACGGTGGACGGCAAGGAGGCCTGGCTGACCGAGGCCCACCTGACCTTCGACATCAAGGGCCTCAAGACCAAGGGCGAGCTGGCGATCGTGCTGATCGTCGCGACCTCCGTCGAGTCGTCCAGTCTTTACTACGCCTCGATCCCCGACACCTCACCCCAGTACGTCGAGCCGGCGCGGCAGGCGATGGCCCAGCTCAAGGTCACGGCCTAGAGCGACAGCCGCCGAGTCAGTAGGGTGGCCCCCATGTCTGAGTGGGCGGTGGTGACCGGTGCCTCAAGCGGGATCGGGCGGGGTTTTGCGGAGCGCCTGGCGAGCCAGGGGCTGGGCCTGGTGCTGGTGGCGCGCAGTGCCGAGGCGCTGCACGACATCGCCGACGACCTGCGCTCCCGCTACCGGGTCCCGGTCGACGTGATGCCCTGCGACCTCACCGACGCCGCCGCCCGTGACCACCTGGTCGCCGACCTGGCCGACCGAGAGGTCGGGGTGCTGGTCAACAACGCCGGCTTCGCCACAGTCGGCGACCTGGTCGACACCGACCCGGGGCGGATCGAGGCCGAGATCAGCCTCAACGTGCTGGCGCTGACCATGCTGGCCCGGGCCTTCGCCCCGGCCATGAAGAGCCGCCGCCGGGGCGCGATCGTCAACGTCGCCTCGACCGCCGCCTTCCAGCCGCTGCCGACCTTCGGGGTCTACGCCGCCACCAAGGCGTACGTGCTGTCGCTGTCGCAGGCGCTGTGGGACGAGCTGCGCCCGTACGGGGTGACGGTGCTGGCACTGTGCCCCGGCTCGACCGAGACCGCTTTCTGGGCCACCGCCGGCGACGAGACGATGCTGAGACACCGCCGCAGCGTCGACCAGGTCCTCGACACCTGCTTCGAGGCGCTGGCGAAGGGCCGTCCGTACGTGATCGACGGGCTCGGCAACACAGTCCTGGCCCACATCGCGAAGCTGGCTCCGGCCCGGATCGGGCTGCCGGTCAGCCGGCGGGTGCTGCGCAGCTGAAGGTCAGATCGGCGCCCCGAACTGCGCCGCCCACTGCCGCAGCCCCTCCATCCACAGGTCCCACCAGCCGGTCAGCAGGGCCAGCCCGACTGCGACCATGACCGCCCCGCCGAACCGCGTCAGCCCGACCTGGTGGCGCCGTACCCAGGCCATGGAGCCGGCGAGCCGGACGAGCCCCACCCCGATCACGATGAACGGCAGACCCAGGCCGAGGGCGTAGCAGAAGGCGAGCACCGCTCCCCGGGTGGCCGAGCCCTCGTTCAGCGCCAGGGTCAGCACCATCGCGAGTGCCGGCCCGATGCACGGGGTCCAGCCGAGGGCGAAGGTCACCCCCAGCAGCGGTGCTGCGGCCAGCCCGACCCGAGGCGCCCAGCCCGGTCTCAGCTGGCGCCGCAGGATCGGCAGCGCCCCGGAGAAGACCAGCCCGAGCAGCACCGTCAGTGCCCCGGCGACCACTGTCAGCGGCCGCTGGTAGACCATGAGCAGCCGGCCCAGCCCGCCCACCACGGCGCCGGTGGCGACGAAGACGGAGGCCAGGCCGAGCACGAACAGGCTGGTCCCGAGCAGCATCCGCCGCCTCGAGGCCTTTCCCCCGACGATGTCGGCGGCCCCGACTCCCGAGGCGTACGAGAGGTAGCCCGGCACCAGCGGCACCACGCACGGTGAGAAGAACGACGCGAGCCCGGCCAGAACCGCCACCGGGACCGCGAGCAGCATGCTGCCCGAGAGCGCAGTCTCGACCCAGCCCATGCAGCCTCCCTGGCTCAGCTCCCGGCGACGAACTTTGTGGTCTTCTGAGGCAGCAGGTCCTGGCAGGGCTCGCGGTAGTCGACCTGGACCACCTGCCCGTTCAGCACGTGCAGCGAGGTGATGCTGGCCAGGGTGCACTGGCGTCGGCGCGGGTCGTGCGCCAGGCGGCGGCCCTCCGCGTACGAGCGGACGGTCCAGATCGGCAGCTGGTGCGAGACGACCAGGGCCTGCCCACCCTCACCGGCGGCGTCGGCGGCGTCCAGCACGGCGGGCAGCATCCGGGCCACAATCTCCCGGTACGGCTCACCCCAGCTCGGGACCAGCGGGTTGCGCAGGTGCCACCAGCGGCGCGGGTCGAGCAGCGCCCGGTAGCTGCCGGCGAAGACGCTGCCAGCGAAGACGTTGTCGGCCTCGATCACCCGCTCGTCAGTCACCACCTCCAGCCCCGGGTGCCGGGCCGCGACCGGGGCCATCGTCTCCTGGGCCCGCTCCAGCGGGGAGCAGCGCAGGTGGGTCAGCGCAGTACCGGCCAGGTCCTCGGCGACCCGGTCCGCCATCCGGCGGCCCAGCTCCGAGAGGTGGTAGCCGGGCAGGCGCCCGTACAGCACCCGGTTGGGGTTCTCCACCTGCCCGTGACGCAGCAGGTGCACGATCGTCGGCTCCACAGACCCTCCCTGGTGTCCGCGTCAGGATACCCGGCCTGGCAGAGCCGCCGCCTCAGCTCGCAGAACGGCGTCGCCGGGTCCGCTGCGACGGACGCAGCACTTTCTGCCCCTGGTCCAGGAGGTCCTGCCGCCGCTCGGCGGCGAACTCCGCCAGGGCATCGGCCAGACCGACTCCACTAGGGGTGTTGGCCAGCACGTCGACCCGCAGCCCGTGCTCCTGGCAGGACTTCGCGGTCGCTGGCCCGATCGCGGCCACGATTGTGGTCTGGTGCGGCTTGCCGGCGATCCCGACGAAGTTGCGCACCGTGGACGACGAGGAGAACACCACCGCGTCGTACGTGCCGCCCTTGATCCCCTCCCGGATCGCTTGGCTCGGCGGCGCCGCCCGTACGGTGCGGTACGCCGTGACGTCGTCGACCTCCCAGCCGAGCTGGACCAGCCCGGCCGTCAGGGTCTCGGTCGCGATGTCGGCCCGGGGCACCAGGACCCGGTTGATCGGGTCGAGGTCAGCGTCGTACGCGGGGAACTCGGCCAGCAGGGCGGCGCTGGACTCACCGTCTGGCGCCAGGTCCGGCTCGATGCCCCAGGCCTTGAGCGCGTCAGCGGCAGCAGCCCCAGCCGCGGCCACCTTCAGCCCGGAGAAGGCCCGTGCGTCCAGCCCGTACTCCTCGAACTTCTCCCGCACCCCGCGGACGGCGTTGCCTGAGGTGAAGGCCACCCACTCGAAGCAGCCCTCGACCAGGCCCCGGACCGCCTTGTCCATCTGGTGCGGGGTCCGCGGCCGCTCCACCGAGATCGTGGCCACCTCCTGGCACTGGGCTCCGTACCCGCGCAGCCGTGAGGTCATCGGGGTCGCCACGTCCTTGGTCCGCGGCACGAGCACCTTCCAGCCGAACAGCGGCTTGGTCTCGAACCAGTCCAGCTCGTCGCGGGGCTGTGCCGCCGCGGCGCCGATCACCACGTGGACCAGCGCGTCCTCGGCGGTCCCCGGCAGGCTGGCTGCGATCTCGTCGACGGTGGTCGACCAGGTCCGCTGCTCGGTGGTGCCGCCGCCGACCGTGACCAGCACCGGCTCGTGACGCTCGCGCCCGGCGTCGAGCGCGGCCCGGCTCAGGTCGGCGAGCCGCCCGGCCGGGCAGCTGATCACCAGGGTCCCGGCGAAGCCCCAGAACCGAGCCCGAGGGTCGTCGAAGCCCTCGCGGGCGACGACCAGCTGGACCCCGTCGGCGTCTCCCAGCGCCACCCCGACGTACTCCGGGACCGTGGTCAGCATCGCTACCCCGGGGACGACCTCGAAGGAGGCCCCGGCCCGGACACAGGCGGCTGCCTCCGCGCTGACGCCGCCGTCGAGGAAGGGGTCGCCGGCGATGAGCCGGACCACCCGCCGCCCACCCCGGGCCGCCTCAACGGTGATCTCCGCCTTCTCCTGCGCCGTCATCCAGGAGCCGAAGTCGGCATCGTCAAAGCTGGTCACCAGGCCGGTGGCGTCGTAGCCCACCGCCGGGTGCCGCAGCAGCTCCAGCAGCTCACGACTGTCTGCGAGCACGGCATCCGCGTTCCGGATGGCGCTCACGGCGGCCAGTGTGAGCAGGTCCGGGTCTCCCGGCCCGGTCCCCACGTACGTCACAGCCCCGAAGAGCCCCTCGGTCGCCGCTCTGGCCCTACAATCGACCACTGGCTCCCTTCCCCTTCCCCTTCTTCTGTGTTAGCGGCCAGCGTTGTTCGCACCGGCCACCGCGTCAAGTCAGGGCGCCTCGCAGCCGCACCGGGTCGACAAACCAGTACGTGTGCCAGCCGCCGTCCGGGGAGGGTGCCAGTGCCTGCTCGGTGGAGCCGCTCTGCGGCTGGGACCAGTGCCTGCACCGACCACACGCCCTCAGGCTCGGGTCTGGAGCACGCACACTGGTCACTGGCCACAGGGCCTCCGTGCACAGGTGAGCAGCCTGCCCCGGGTCAGCGCCACGACTCGGGCCAGGTTCGCGACCGGGGGGATAGGGGGGGTCGGCTCGGCACTGGCCACCGCGGCGCCTGTCCGGCTACTTGCCGGCGCGACGACGCTGGATCCGCGTCCTCTTGAGCAGCTTGCGATGCTTCTTCTTCGCCATGCGCTTGCGACGCTTCTTGATGACCGAACCCACGGATGACCTTTCGTCGTGGTCGGCACGGTGCCGAGCCACAGTGCTTCTGGATGGGCGCGGCGGGGACGCACGGGGCACCACCGCCAACCGGAGCAGACTACCGGTCCTGGGCTGGTGCTGCCAGTCGCTCGTCGAGAACCTGGCCAGCGGGTACAGCTAGCGCTGCCGGGCCTGCTGCGCCAGCTGCTGGCTGCGGTCGCGGGCCGCCTCGGCCGCGGAGATGAAGGCCGCCCTCACCCGGTACTCCTCCAGGCGGCGCAGCGCGGCCGCGGTAGTGCCGGCTGGGGAGGTCACGCTCTCACGCAGCACCGTGGGGTGCTCCCCGGTCTCGCGCAGCAGCGCCGCCGACCCGTACAGGGTCTGCACGCTGAGCTCGGTGGCCGTCTGGCGGGGCAGCCCGAGCAGCACCCCGGCGTCGGTCATCGCCTCCACCACGAGCATCAGGTACGCCGGGCCGGATCCGCTGATCGCGGTGACCGCGTCCTGGTAGCGCTCCGGGACCTGCACCACCCGCCCGACGGCGGAGAAGACCTGCTGGGCCCGCTCCAGGTGCTCGGGGCCGGCGTGGGCGCCGGGGCTGATCGCGACCATCCCCTCACCGACCGCGGCCGGGGTGTTCGGCATCACCCGGACCACCGGCTGGCCGGACAGGTGGCTCTCGACCACCTCGGTCTCGACGCCGGCGGCCACCGACACCACCAGCGCGCCGGGGGCTAGGGCAGGCCCGACCTCGTCGAGCACCCCGGGCAGGTCCTGCGGCTTGACGACCAGGACCACGGTCTCGGCCCCGCGGACCGCCTCGGTGCTGTCGACGACCTGCACCCCGTACCGCTGCTGGATCTCGGCCTGCCGGTCTGGGCGGCGCTCGGCGACGACCACCTCGCTCGGGCTGGTGCCGGAGCGCAGCAGCCCCGCCAGGATGATCTCCCCCATCACCCCGGCGCCGAGCAGCGCGCACGTCATCCGCGGGCGACCAGCTCAGCGATCTGGACCGCGTTCAGCGCGGCCCCCTTGCGCAGGTTGTCGCAGCTGATGAACATCACCAGGCCGCGGCCACCGGGAACCGACTGGTCGACCCGGATCCGGCCCACGTACGACGGGTCGCGCCCCGCCGCGTCGCGCGGGTTCGGGATCTCGGCCAGCTCCACCCCGGGCGCGGTCGCGAGCAGCTCGGTGGCCCGCTCCGGGCTGAGCGGACGGTCGAACTCGGCGTGCACGGCGAGCGAGTGTCCGCTGAACACCGGCACCCGCACACAGGTGCCGGCCACCGGCAGGTCGGGGATGTGAAGGATCTTGCGGGACTCGTGGCGCAGCTTCTGCTCCTCGTTGGTCTCCAGGCTGCCGTCGTCGACCAGCGAGCCGGCGACCGCAACCACGTTGTACGCGATCGGCAGCAGGTACGGTGCCGGGTCACCGGCCGCTACCGCCGTCCCGTCGAGCGCCAGCGCCCGGGCGTCCCCGGCGGCCGCGACCTGGTCAGCCAGGGCGCTCACCGCGGCGGCCCCGGAGCCCGAGACCGCCTGGTACGTGGCGACCACCAGCCGCGACAGGGTGGCCTCGTCGTGCAGCGGCTTCAGCACCGGCATCGCGGCCATCGTGGTGCAGTTCGGGTTGGCGATGATCCCCTTCGGCCGGTTCACCGCATCCTGCGGGTTGACCTCGCTGACCACCAGCGGGACCTCGGGATCGGTCCGCCAGGCAGAGGAGTTGTCGACCACGACGGCCCCGGCGGCGGCGACCTTCGGGGCGTACTGCCTGCTCATGGTGGCTCCGGCGGAGAAGATCGCGATGTCAATCCCGGAGAAGTCGGCCGTCGCGGTGTCCTCTACGACCTGGCTGGTTCCACCGACCTCGATCTGGCGCCCGGCCGAGCGGGCCGAGGCGAACAGCCGCAGGTCGTCGTACGGGAAGGCCCGCTCCTGCAGCAGGGTGAGCATCACGCCGCCGACCTGACCTGTGGCCCCAAAGACTCCGACACGCATGGCGGACAGACTATCGCCGGGGTCCCGGAACCGGCTCGGGGTTTCTCAGCACCTGGGTCCGGCGCCCGGCCCCGGCTCAGAGCCAGGTCAGGTACGGCCTGGCCAGCGCGTACCCGACGAAGGCGACGATGTCGATCAGGGCGTGCGCCACCACGAACGGCATCACCCGGCCCAGCCGGCGGTAGGCCAGGGCGAAGACCACGCCCATGATGATGTTGCCGGCGAAGCCGCCGAAGCCCTGGTAGAGGTGGTACGAGCCGCGGACCAGGGCCGACGTGACCACGACCGCCCACCAGGCCCAGCCGCGCTCCTGCAGCCGCAGCAGCAGGTAGCCGAGCACGATCACCTCTTCCACCAGGCCGTTCATCACCGCCAGCCCGACCAGCACCGGCACCGTCCACCAGTGCTCGGCCAGGTTCGCCGGCTCAACCCGGGTGTTGACGCCGAGCTCCCGCGCGGCCAGGTAGAAGCCGAGGCCGGGGACCCCGATCCCGTCGGCGAGCCCGAGGCCGTACCCGAGGTCGCGCGCCGGACAGCGCAGGTCGAGGCCCAGCAGCCGCCGAGCCTGCTGGTGCGACAGGTGCACCAGGTACAGCACCAGCAGCACCTGGACCAGCGGGAAGAGCATCCCGGCGAGCTGGTACGACAGGTCCAGCCAGGGCCGGTCCGGGACCGTGGAGGTGTTGAGCTGGGTGGTCTGCTGGGCCAGCGGCTGGTCGGGGCGGGTCAGCCGCTCCACGATCGACAGCAGCGAGTAGACCGCCGAGCGGCCCAGCCCCAGGAAGAGGACGATCCAGACCTCCAGCCCGTAGCGGGTCTTCTGCTCCACGGCCGGAGTCTAGGGTCCAGGCCTGGTGCCGGCACGGAACCGGAGCGGGCGGCGGGGTCGCGCTCAGGCCCGTACGGTGGAGGCGGCAGCGCCCAGGTGGGTCCGGGTGAACTCCAGCGCCTCGGCCAGGGCCCGCTCCCGGGCGCCCCGGGAACCAATCGAGCGAGTGTTGACCTCCACCGCCACGTGCCCGGTGAAACCTGTGTCCACCAGGTGCTTCAGCACCAGGTCGGCCTGCTGGTCGCCGTACCCGGGCAGCAGGTGCTCGTCCATCACAGAACCGGAGCCGTCGGTCAGGTGGACATGAGCCAGCCGCGGCCCCCAGGACCGGGCCAGGTCGAGCGAGCTGACCTTGGCGGTCGAGGCGTGGGACAGGTCGAGGGTGAGCCACTCGTAGTCGAGGTCACTAGGGTCCCAGCCCGGCAGGTACGCCTTGAAGCTGCGGACCGGGGTCCGCCACGGGTACATGTTCTCGACGCAGAACCGGACCCCGGTGTCGGCGTTGAGCCGCCGGATCCCGGCCTCGAAGCCGCTGGCGTACGAGCCCTGCCAGCGGAACGGCGGGTGCACCACCACGGTGTCGGCGTCCACCCGGTGGGCCAGCTCGGCCGACCGGGCCAGCTTCTCCCACGGGTCGTCTCCCCAGGTGCTCTGGGTCACCAGCAGGCAGGGCGCGTGGATCGCGTGCACCGGCACCGCGTGGTAGTCGCGGAGCTTCTCGACGGCGTCCATGTCGGCGGCCACGGGGTCGATCCCCACCATCACCTCGATCCCGTCGTAGCCCAGGGCCGCTGCGAGCTCAAAGCCGCTGGCGGTGGTCTCGGGGTAGACAGAGGACGTGCTCAAGAGCACCTTCACCGGGCTGGCACCGGGGGCTGCCGAGGCAGCGGCGGGACCGGTGGACTGGAGGAGGTCTGTCACCCGCACAGAGTATCGACCCCTCCCGCAGAGGCTGCCCGCCGATGAGCGGCGCCCACCCCGTCCCACTCTCATCCTCCCTTGTCAAACCGGCATAAGGGCGGGTTGATGAGAGGATTCGGGACCCGGTTTCGCAACCTCCGCCGGGGCAGACAAGAATAGAGCGCATGCATGTGGACCACGTCGTGTACGCCGCCGGACCGTCCGGCCTCGACGCTGAGACTCGCCGCTTTGAGGAGGCTCTGGGCGTCAAGTCCCGCGACGGAGGGATCCACCCGACGTTCGGTACCCGGATGCGTCTGATCTCACTGACCGACGCCCGGTACCTGGAGGTCGTCGAGGTCCTCGACCACCCTGCGGCCGAGAAGGCAGCGTACGGGCAGGCGGTCCGGGCGCGCTCCGAGCTGGGGGGCGGCTGGCTGGGCTGGGTCATCTCGGTCGACGACCTGACCGTGTACGAGCAGCGGCTGGAGCGGGACGCGGTGAAGGGCCTGCGGCACTTCCCCGACGGGCGGGCCCTGGAGTGGCGCCAGGTCGGGGTCCGTGGGCTGATGGCCGACCCGCAGCTGCCGTACTTCATCTCCTGGGTCAGCGACGAAGAGCTGCGCCCCAGCGCTCTCAAGGGAACGGTGACGCTCCAGAAGCTGGAGATCGCCGGAAACCAGCAGCGGGTTGAGGACTGGGTCGGGACCCCGGTCGAGGGGGCCCTGGACAACGTAGAGATTGAGTTCACCTCCCCCAGCGGCTACCCCTGCCTGCACTCGGTGACCTTCCTCACCGAGCGGGGCGAGGTCCGGATCTGAGCCGACCGGTCTCGGCGCGGCCCGTACGGGTCGCAGCTGTCAGTGCTGGGTGACACAGTCATCCCATGGCGAGGCAAGGACCGAGGTACCGCTGCACTGAGTGCGGCTGGACGGCAGTGCGCTGGGTGGGCCGGTGCGGCGAGTGCCAGGCCTGGGGCAGCGTGACCGAGGTGGGCGCCCCGCGGAAGCAGGAGGTGCCTGCAGCGGCCCCGGCTCACCAGGCGGTGCCGATCGGTGAGGTCAGTGAGGCCGCCTCCCAGCGGGAGCTGACCGGGGTCGGCGAGCTGGACCGGGTGCTCGGCGGTGGCCTGGTGCCGGGGGCGGTGGCGCTGCTGGCCGGGGAGCCGGGAGTCGGCAAGTCGACCCTGCTGCTGGAGGTCGCGGCCCGCTGGGCCAAGGCCGGCCGGCGGGTCCTGTACGTGACCGGGGAGGAGTCGGCCGAGCAGGTACGGCTGCGCGCCACCCGTACCGACAACCTGGCCGACGAGCTGTACCTGGCCGCCGAGACCGACCTGGGGACGGTGCTCGGCCACATCGAGCAGGTCCAGCCGACGCTGCTGGTGGCCGACTCGGTGCAGACCATCGGGGCCGGGGAGGTGGAGGGCTCGGTGGGCGGGGTGTCGCAGGTCCGGGAGGTGACCGGGGCCCTGGTCCGGGTGGCGAAGCAGCGGGGCATGGCGACGGTGATCGTCGGGCACGTCACCAAGGACGGCGCGATCGCCGGGCCCCGGCTGCTGGAGCACCTGGTCGACGTGGTGCTGGCCTTCGAGGGCGACCGGCACTCGGGCTTCCGGATGGTGCGGGCCACGAAGAACCGGTACGGCCCGGCCGACGAGGTGGGCTGCTTCGAGATGGCCGACTGCGGGATCGTCGAGGTGCCCGACCCGAGCGGGCTGTTCACCACCCGCCACGACGAGCCGATGCCCGGCACCTGCGTCACGGTGACCATGGAGGGGCGCCGGCCGCTGCTGGCTGAGGTGCAGGCGCTAGTGGCCCGCAACCTCAGCCCGAACGTCCGGCGGACCACGGTCGGGATGGACCCGAGCCGGACCGTGATGATCGTGGCTGTGCTCCAGAACAGCATCAAGATTCCCTTGTACGAGAAGGATGTGTACGTGTCGACGGTCGGCGGGGCCCGGGTCTGGGACCCGACCGCAGACCTGGCGGTGGCGCTGGCGATCGCCTCCGCCTCGGCCGGGCGGAGCTTCCCGGGCCGGGTGGTGGCGCTGGGCGAGGTGGGCCTGGCCGGGGACCTGCGCCGGGTGCCGGGGCTGGAGCGCCGGCTGGCGGAGGCGGCCCGGCTCGGCTTCACTGACGCGGTCACCCCGCTGCCCGCGCCGGGGGTACCAGTCACGGTGCCGAAGGGGATGCGCCTGGCACAGGTCTCGACCCTGAACGATGCCCTGGCGACCCTGGACCTGCGCCCCCAGCGCCGCTCGTGAGGCCGGTCGCGAGCGGCCCGGGCGCCCGGGCCTGGTCTCACCCAGGCTCTGCTGGGCGGCGCGTAGGATACGGGTCCGACCCAGCCAGTCAAGTGAGGACGATGTGACCCCGACCCCCCACCTTCGCCACTACCAGGCCCTGATGGCTCCGGGAACGCCGCTGCGCGACGGCCTGGACCGAATCGTCAGCGGCCGGACGGGGGCCGTGATCGCGCTGGGGGCGTCCCCGGCGGTGGCGGCGGTCTGCACCGGGGGCTTTGCGCTGGACAGCCCGTTCGCGCCGACCGCGCTGCGGGAGCTGGCCAAGATGGACGGCGGCATTGTGGTCACGGAGGACCTGTCCCGGATCGTCCGGGCCGGGGTCCACTTCTCCCCCGACCCGGGCATCGCCACCACCGAGACCGGCACCCGGCACGCCTGCGCCGACCGGCTCTCGCAGCAGACCGGGGTGGCGGTGGTGACGGTGTCGGCGTCGATGTCGGTGATCGCGCTGTACCTCAACGGCGAGCGGCACGTGGTGGAGCGCCCCGACGCCCTCGTGGCCCGAGGCAACCAGGCCCTGAGTGCCCTGGCCCGCTACCACGAGCGGCTTCGGGACGTGACCGAGGCCCTCTCGGCGCTCGAGGTGTCAGACCAGGTCACCGTACGGGAGGTGGCGGTGGTGACGCAGCGGCTGGAGCTGGTCCGGCGGCTGGCCGACGAGGTCGCCGGGTACGTGGTGCAGCTGGGCGCCGAGGGGCGGCTGCTGGAGCTGCAGCTGCACGAGGTGACCTCGCAGACCGGCGACCTGGGGCGTCAGCTGCAGCTCGACTACCACCCGCAGCAGGCGCCGACGGCAGTAGACCCGGCGAGCCTGGCCGGCCTCAGTGACGACGACCTGCTGGACCTGGCACAGGTGGCCTCCTGCCTGGGGCTGGGCCCGCTGGACTCTCGGCTCAGCCCGCGCGGCATCCGTCAGCTGGAGCAGATCAGCCAGCTCCCCGAGGGCCTGGCACCCCGCCTGCTGGAGCAGTTCGGCGGCCTGCAGGGGGTGCTGGCCGCGTCCCACTCTGACCTGGTGCAGCTGGCCGGGGTCAGTGACGCCAGCGCCCGGCTGATCCGGGACCGGCTGCTGCGGGTCACCGAGGCCGCGTACCAGCTCAGCTGAGCCGGATGCACAGGGCTCCTGCCGGGTCGTGGCCTCTCGGAGTGGTCCGTGCCCTGGAGCTGGACCAGAGCCGCCGTCCACGGCGAGGGCTCAGACCTCGCCCGGGGGCCGCATGATCTCCGCAGCACTCACCGGCCTGCTCACCGGGCTGTCCCTCATCATCGCGATCGGCGTTCAGAACGCCCTGGTCCTGCGGCAGGGCCTGCGCCGCGAGCACGTCGGCACTGTGGTGGCGGTCTGCTCGGTGGGCGACCTGCTCCTGATCGCCGCTGGCACCGCCGGCATGGGGGCCGTTGCGGCGGCTCACCCGGTCGCTCTGCGGGCGCTGTCGTACGTGGGTGCGGCCTACCTGCTGTGGTGCGCCTGGGGCTCCTTCCGCTCGGCCCGCCACCCGGAGGCGCTCCATGCCGAGGCGGGCACTGTCAGCCGCGGCTCGGTCCTCAAGACCGTGCTGGGGGTCACCTGGCTCAACCCGCACGTCTACCTCGACACCGTCGTCATGCTCGGTTCCATCGCCGCTAGCCACGGGAGTCTGAAGTGGGCCTTCGCAGCGGGGGCCGGGCTCGCCTCGCTGCTGTGGTTCGCCGCCGTCGGGTACGGTGCCCGGGCCCTGTCCAAGCCGCTGGGGCGGCCCTCGGTGTGGCGGGTGGTTGACCTGGTCATCGGGGCTGTCATGGTTTTCTTCGCCGTCCAGCTGGTCCTCCACGCGCCCTGACGCAGCGACCTCGTCAGGGCTACCGGACCAGGAGCATCACGTGCCGCCCGGAGGGGCCTTCGGCGTACTGGGCGGTCGCGACGTACGTGCCGGCGCCGAGGTCACCGGGGACCACCGTGCAGCCTCGCTGGGAGCGGCGCCGCTCCCAGGACATCCGCCACTCCACCGACTCACCGGGCTGGACCGTGAAGATCCCCTCCGGCCCCCAGCTGGGGCAGTCCAGGGTGGACCAGATCTCGTCGCTGCCAGACGTGATCTGCAGCCGGAAAGTGGCGGCTGACAAGGTCAGGGAGCACGGCACCTGGCCGGAGTTGGAGACGCTCACCAGCAGGTCTGCCCGGGTGTCGACCTTGACCCGCTTCGGCCCGCTGACCGCGACCACCACCTGGTTCTTGGCGCAGGGCACGGGACCGGTGGGCGTGCCGGACGTCGGGGCGGTGCTCGGGGCCGGGGCGGTGGCGCTGCCCGCGGCCGGGGCGCTGGGCCTGGCGGTCGTCGCTGCCGTGCTGGGCGCCGGGGTGGGGCTGGCCTCGCCGGTCGGCTCGACGGCGGGAGTGGTCGTCTCAGCTGCCGGGGTGCTGGGTACGGCCGCGCCAGGCGCCTGGCCCGTGGTCACGTCGTCACTGCTCAGAGCGCTCACCAGCCAGACCAGCCCCAGGACCAGCATCACCGCCAGCACCAGCACGAGCGCTCGACGCAGCCAGTACACATGAGGCGGCGTCTGCGGCATGGGGGCATCGTAGAACCGTCACCCCCACGCTGATCCGACAGGCACGCCGCGGACCCAGCGGTTCCGTGACCAGACCCGCAGGCCGCTGTCTCCTCAGCGACCGGCGCCAGGCACTCCCCCGCCCCTGGGTGGCAGGAGAGTGAGGGGCCTTTCGGGCCGGCAGACCACGGGTCAGCGGCCCTCGGGGACCAGGACCGCTCCGCAGTGCGGCTGGAGCTTGACCGACTCCCAGTCCAGCCAGACCCCGTACCCGGGGGTCTGCCAGGCGACCCGGTACGGGATGTGGCCCATCGGGACGGTCACCGGCTGGTCGCTGAAGTTCGCCACCACCACGATGTCACCGCGGTGCACCACCAGCCAGCGGGCGGTCTCGTCGCACTCCGCCCGGACGTGCCTGAGGTGCGGTGAGCTCAGCTCGGGGATCTCGCGGCGCAGCTGGGCCAGGCTCCGGTACATTCCCAGCACCCGGCCGTGCTCACCCTGGGCGATCTCGTCCCAGCTCAGCCGTGACCGCTCGTACGTGGCCAGGTCCTGCGGGTCCGGCACCTCGTTGTCGCCCCAGTCCATCCGCTCGAACTCGCGGACCCGGCCCTCGCTCACGGCCTGCGCCAGGTCCGGCTCCGGGTGGGAGGTGAAGAACTGGAACGGGGTGCTCGCGCCCCACTCCTCGCCCATGAACAGCATCGGGGTGAACGGGCTGGTCAGGGTGAGCATCGCGGCCAGGGCCAGCTGGTCGGTGTCTAGAGAGGCGGCCAGCCGGTCGCCCTGGGCCCGGTTGCCGACCTGGTCGTGGTTCTGGTTGCTGACCACGAACCGCCAGCCTGGGAACCGCTCCGGGTCAATCGGCACGCCGTGGTCCCGGCCCCGGAACGACGACCAGGTGCCGTCGTGGAAGAAGCCCTTGGTGAAGACCTTCGCCAGCGAGCTGAGCGGGGCGAAGTCGGCGTAGTAGCCGCCGGTCTCCCCGGTCAGGGCCACATGCAGAGCGTGGTGGAAGTCGTCGCTCCACTGGGCGTCGATCCCCATCCCGCCCGCCTCGCGGGGCAGCACCAGCCGGGCGTCGTTCTGGTCGGACTCGGCGATCAGCACCAGCGGCCGCTTCTGGTGGGCGGCCAGCTCGGCGACCTCGGCCGACAGCTCCTCCAGCAGGTGGCGCTCTGACTCGTCGACCAGGGCGTGGACCGCGTCCAGCCGCAGCCCGTCGACGTGCATCTCCTGGAACCACATCAGGGCGTTGTCGATCACGTACCGGCGGGTCTCGGCGCTCAGCCTGCCGTCGAGGTTCACCACCTGGCCCCAGGTGGTCTCAGCCTCCGCCAGGTACGGGCCGAAGCGCGGCAGGTAGTTGCCGGAGGCGCCGAAGTGGTTGTACACGACGTCCTGGATCACGCCGATCCCGACCGCGTGGCAGGCGTCGACGAAGCGCTGGTACGCCTCCGGGCCTCCGTACGGCTCGTGGACCGCGTACCAGAGCACCCCGTCGTAGCCCCAGTTGTGGACCCCGTTCATGGCGTTGACCGGCATCAGCTCGACGAAGTCGACCCCGATTGACTGCAGGTGCCCGAGCTTGGCCGCGGCCGCGTCCAGGGTCCCCTCCGGGGTGAAGGTGCCGACGTGCAGCTCGTACAGGACCGAGCCCGACAGGGGCTTGCCGACCCAGCCGCCGTCGCCCCAGGTGTACCGGTCGGGGTAGTGGGTGCGGGAGATCCCGTGCACCCCGTACGGCTGGCGCCGCGAGCGCGGGTCGGGCAGCAGCGTCGGGTCGTTGTCGACGGTGTAGCCGTAGTCCAGGTCGACCCGCTCCGGCTCCTCCGCCGGGGCCCACCAGCCGCCTGGGCGGCGACGCATCGGCACCTGGCGCAGCTCGGTCTCCACCTCCCCGGCGGGGCGCAGGTGCAAGGTGACCGACTCCCGCTCCGGCGCCCAGACGTCGAACGGGGTCCGTGAGCGCATGAACTCCGGCAGCCCGACCAGCATCGCCACCGGCGCCTGCCCCAGCACCTTCGCGACCTGGACCGGTTCCCCGGTGGCCTCCACCACCCGGCCGTCGGCGACGTTGCGGTAGCGCCCCAGCGGCAGCTCGACGGTGGTGTCGCCCCAGCCGCCCCGGGCGGCCAGCCCGACCGGGAGCCGGGTCGCCAGCACCACTACCCCGCCCCGGTCGTACGCGAGCAGGTGCTCGGCGGCCGGGCCGCTGACCGCCACCGGCTCGTACCCGGAGAAGGCCTGGGGCTGGTCGCGGCGCAGGGTCAGCGCCTCCCGTACGAGTCGCTGCTTGACGTGGCCGGGGTCGTCGATCCCGCCGACCAGGACGGCGTCGGCCGCGGTCGCCAGCAGCTCCTCGCGGTGGGCGAAGTCCACCGGGCGCCGGTTGTCCGGGTCGACCAGGCTCATCTCCCACAGCTCGCTGCCCTGGTAGATGTCGGGCACTCCGGGCATGGTGAGGGTGATCAGCTTCGAGGCCAGGGCGTTGCTCCAGCCCGGGTCGACCACGGCGGCCAGTACCTCGTCGAGCACCTCGCGGACCTCGGGACTGTCGAAGGCGGCGTCGACGCAGGCCTGCATCGCCTGCTCGTACTCGACGTTCACCTCGGTCCAGGAGGTGTGCTCCCCGGCCTCCCGCATGGCCTTCTCCAGGTACGCCGACAGGCGCTCCCGCGAGGCCGGCCAGCTGCCGATCACCGCTTGCCAGAACAGGTTCGCGCAGCCCGGGTCGGGGACCGGGACGAGCTCGAGGAGCCGGTGCAGGGCCTGAGACCAGAGCTCGGGCAGCTCAGCCAGGACCGCGATCCGGGCCCGGACGTCCTCGCCGCGCTTGGTGTCGTGGGTGGAGCTGGCCGACAGGGCCGTCGGCCACTGGTCCTGGCGGCGCCGCATCGCCTCGTGGAAGTCGGCCACCGAGACCGAGAACCGGCTCGGGTCGGCGCCGACCTCGTTCAGGGAGGTGAGCCGGGACCAGCGGTAGAAGGCGCAGTCCTCGACGCCCTTGGCCATCACCATCCCGGAGGTCTGCTGGAAGCGGGCCGCGGCGGCGGTGGCGCCGTCGGTGAGGACCGGGGTCAGCGCCTCGATGGTGCCCGCCAGGTCGGGCCGGTGCCGGACCGCGGCCTTCAGCGCGGTCACCAGGTGGTCGCGGCCGTCGGGCAGGTACGAGCGGTAGACCGGGAAGCAGGCGAGGACCTCGGCCACGGCGTCGACCAGCTCGGGGGTGTCGGCCTCCTCGCCGAGCACCAGCAGCGCCTCGCGGGCGATCCGGGCGGTCTCAGAGCCGAGGATCTCGTCGGCCACGGCCCGCTTGGTGTCGTGGGTGAGCTGGTCCCAGTCGACCGGGGCGCCGCGCAGCTCGTCCTCCAGCGCGGTCAGCCCGGCCTCGCCGGCCGGGTCGGTGAGCACCCGGTCCACCAGGGCCATCGTGTCGTACCCGGTGGTTCCGGCGGTCGCCCAGCGAGGTGGCAGCTCCTCACCTGGTTCGAGGATCTTCTCGATCACCACGTACGCGCCCGCGGTCAGCTCACTGAGCCGCTCCAGGTAGCCGGCCGGGTCCCGCAGCCCGTCCGGGTGGTCGATCCGCAGCCCGTCGACGAGGCCCTCGTCGAACCAGCGCCGGATCTCCTCGTGGGAGGCCTCGAACCACTGCGGGTCCTCGACCCGGATCGCGACCAGGGTGTTGACGGCGAAGAAGCGGCGGTAGTTGAGGCCGCGGTCGGCCTCGCGCCAGCTGGTCAGGGCGTAGCTCTGCCGCGACAGCACGGCGTTCGGGTCGAGCACCGGCCCGTCAGCGGTGCCGGGGGCCAGCGGGAAGCGCTGGTCGTGGTAGTGCAGCTCGCCGCCGAGCAGCCGCAGGTTCGAGATGCTGCCGTCGGGGCTGAGGTCCTCGTCAGCGACGACCGGGATCCGGACCTTGCCGCCACCGAAGTCCCAGTCGATGTCGAAGGCCGAGGCGTACTGGGAGTCCTGGCCGTGGGTCAGCACGTGCCACCACCACTCGTTCTCCCAGGGTCGGGCCACCCCGACGTGGTTCGGGACGATGTCGACCAGGACTCCCATCCCGAGCCGCTTCGCCTCGGTCGACAGGGCCGCCAGCCCGGCTCCCCGGCCCCGGGAAGGGTCAACGGCGGCGTGGCTGGTCACGTCGTACCCGTGCTCAGAGCCGGTCCCGGCGCCCAGCACCGGTGACAGGTAGACCCAGTCGACGCCGAGGGCCTGCAGGTAGCGCAGCGTCTTTGCGGCTTCCAGCAGGTCGAAGTCCTCGGTGATCTGCAGCCGGTAGGTGCTGGCTGGCGCTCGCATCGCGACCTCCTGAGAGTTGGTGGCTGCCCCACACTCTGCCAGGCCCAGCCCCTCTGCCGGGCGCCAGCCCGCGACCGGGCGCAGAAGAGATGCGGTGTCACCGCTCGGCACCGGCGTGCCGGAGCCGCCGGAAGCGAGCCGAACCACCAGGCCCGGGCCTGCCGGTCACGCGCTGAGTTCCTGAGATTTCTTCGGCCCCTCTCAGGTATAGTGGTCGGAAACTCGCTTTGTACACACCCCCGGAGGTCTCATGAGGAGAACTTTCACAGCCGTCCTAGCCGTCGCCCTCGTCGCGGCATCAGCCGTCGTCGTCGGGGCCTGGCGCTCCTGGGGCGCCAACGCCTGCGAAGCGCTGACGAGCCCGGTCTACCAGCGCAGCAGCCCCACTCAGCAGGCCACACTGCTCACTCCCTGGCGCCAGGAGGCCGACAAGGCCGTCAACACGTACGGCTTCACCACCGACCACGGCACGCCGTTTGCGGCCAGCACGGCTGCCGGGCCGGGCCTGGTCCCGGTGCACCGGCTGTACCACGCGGCCACCGGCGACTTCATCTGGCTTCAGGCCGGGGCTGACAAGGACGCAGCCGTCGCCAAGCTCGGCTACAGCGACGCCGGGGTCAACTTCTACGCCCTGCCCGGCTCCAGCGGCTGCGCCGTCCCGGTGATCCGGTTCACCAAGGAGAACCACCACCACTACGCCGTCTCCCAGCAGCAGCAGGACGACCTGGCCAGTGCCGGCTGGGCCAAGGAGGACGTGGCCTTCTACGGGGCTCCGGTCACGTCGGCACCGTCACCGACCGACACCGTCTTCGGGCTGGCGGCGCTCCCGGACACCCAGAACGAGGTCCACCACCCCTCTGACACCCGCGCTCGGGACCGGATGCAGTGGCTGGTCAGCAACCGGGAGGAGCTCGACCTGCGCTACGTGCTGCACTCCGGTGATGTCACCAACTGGGGCTGGCTGGAGCCTTCCCAGTACGCGGTCGCCGACGCCGCGTTCGGCATTCTCGATCAGGCCAAGATCCCGTACCAGGCGGCGATCGGCAACCATGACACGAGAGCGGTCGGCTACAACGGCGACCCGAAGAACCCCGGGCCGGGTGGAGCGGCGTACCAGGACCACCCTGACTGCCCGAAGAAGCTCGGCGCCGACCAGTGCGACAGCCGCATCCTGGTCCGCCAGACTCAGGAGTGGAACGCCACCTTCCCTGCCAGCCGCTTCACTGGGGTCGGCGGCACCTTCGAGTCGGGCAAGAGCGACAACATGTACCAGACCTTCTCCGCCGGAGGCGTGGACTGGCTGGTGCTGACCCTGGAGCTCTACCCCCGCGCCGAGGCGGTGGCCTGGGCCAACCAGGTCGTCGAGTCCAACCCGAAGCGGAACGTGATCGTGGTCACCCACTCCTACCTGAACGGCTCGCTGGAGATCGGCCAGAGCGCTGAGTACGGGGCGACCTCCCCGCAGTACCTCTTCGACAACCTGATCAAGGTCCACCCCAACATCAAGATGGTGTTCTCCGGTCACACCGGCTCCTGGGGCACCCGGCTCGACAAGGGGGCAAACGGCAACACGGTCGTGAGCTACCTCACCAGCCTGCACTCCAGCGACAACCCGGTGCGGACCCTGGAGGTCAACACCGCCACCGGGTCGGTCACCACCAAGCTCGTCACCCCGAACCGGGGAACGACCGAGTCCGACTCCACCCAGGTGACGCTGTCCCTGGTCAGGTGAGGTTCAGGGCCTGGGTCCCGGGCCCCAAGAGCGGGCACGGCTGACCGGGCACCAGTCGAGAGAACAGCGCAGTCACCCGGCGTCGAGGAGCACCTCGGCGCCGGGTTTGACGTGTCCGGCCAGCACCACCGCCACCACCTTGTGAGGGGCCGTCCCGACCGTACGGGCGCCCCAGCTCGACCTCGAGCCCCAGCCGGGCCCGGTGGCTGCTTCCTGTCATTTTCTCCACAGATCCCCGGAGGGGGTTGCGGTCTGTGTCAGGAACGAGCAGACTGTGGTTACTCACCTTCAGGAGGCTCGATGATGATCCGGTTCCGTCGTCGTCTCGCTAGCGCTGTGCTGGGCGCTGCCCTGCTGGCGGGCTGCTCGGGCAGCCCGGCTGCTGCCCCGTCGTCTCTGCCTGTGCCTGAGTCGACGAGGTCTCCGACGTACAGGTGTGCGAGGCCGGACGGGTCGAGTAGTCCGACGCCGTGCACCC